>Ga0137409_10000201_pt1 | contig 61296 bp, 60 predicted proteins | sample CZODoug1_16funga_FD_122059 | JGI IMG/M metagenome (GOLD analysis project Ga0137409, IMG submission 122059) | Vadose zone soil fungal communities from Angelo Coast Range Reserve, California, USA - CZODoug1_16fungal (Hybrid Assembly) | ecosystem: Environmental > Terrestrial > Soil > Vadose zone... | reverse complement strand
ACCTGCAATCGCATCTACAACGTTCATTTTCAGCCTCCACGGTCCAATGAGACCTGCGACGTGGAAGGCTCGAAGCTCATTCTTCGTGACGATGACCGTGAAGAAGTAATTCAGGAGCGTCTACGGGCGTATGAAGCCCAGACGCGTCCAGTGGCGAGTTTCTACGCCGCGAAAGAGCAATTGGTTTCGATTGACGCGGACCGTCCGATGGACGAAGTGACCGCGATGTTGGTGTGGGCAATTGAAGGCGAGCGTTAGGACTACAGGTTCTAAAGCAGAAAAGAATGGCCATTGTGTGTAAGTCGGCGGCGGAAATTGAGAAGATGCGGCGCAGCGGCCATTTGGTCCGCGAGATTTTGGATGCTTTGAAAGCGGCCGTGAAGCCCGGGGTCAGCACCATGGATCTCGAGCGCATCGCCGCAAAGATGATTCAGGATGCGGGCGCGAAACCCGCGTTCAAGGGATATTACGATTATCCCTGCGTGCTGTGTACCTCGATCAATCAGGAGATCGTACACGGCATACCCTCCGAAAAGCGCAAGCTCGCGGTGGGCGACATTGTTTCAATTGATTGCGGCGTGATTCTAGACGGGTACTACGGCGACGCCGCAATCACTGTCGCTGTGGGCACGGAGATTGCGCCAGATTTGCTCAAGCTGCTCGAAGTCACGGAAGCGTCCTTGTACCGCGGCATTGAGCAAGCGAGGGTCGGCAACAACGTTGGCGATGTGGGCGCAGCGGTGCAGGAATACGTCGAGGCTGCGGGATTCAGCGTCGTACGCGAGTTTGTCGGGCACGGGATTGGTACTCGGTTGCACGAAGAGCCGCAAGTCCCGAATTTTGGATCGAAGGGTCAGGGCGCGAAGCTGCGCGAGGGCATGGTGCTCGCCATCGAGCCGATGGTGAATACCGGCGGCCCGGCGACGCGGGTTTTGGAAGACAAGTGGACGGCTGTAACGGCCGACGGCGGTTACAGCGCGCATTTTGAACATTGCGTGGCGGTAACCAAAGACGGCCCAGTGATTTTGACGCAGTAACATTTCAAAAGGGGTACATGAGTAAAGAAGACGCGATTGAGGTCATGGCAACAGTTCTAGAACCGTTGCCCAACGCCATGTTCAAGGTGGAGCTGGAAAGTAAGCACCAGGTGCTGGCGCATGTTTCCGGGAAGATGCGCAAGAACTTCATTCGTATTCTGCCGGGCGATAAAGTAGCGGTGGAACTCTCGCCCTACGACCTGACGCGCGGACGTATCGTGTACCGCTACAAGTAGATTTCTTAGAAACAAGGAAAACGGAATTATGAAAGTACGCGCATCAGTCAAGAAAATGTGTGACAAGTGCAAGGTCATTACGCGCCACGGAGTGGTGCGGGTGATTTGCGAGATTGCGAAACACAAACAACGCCAGGGCTAATGCCCTGGCATGGCTGCCCTGGGCAGTCGCGCAGCATTGGAAAGGGAGTAGGGAACTATGGCACGTATCGCAGGCATCGATCTTCCGCGCCAAAAGCATGCGCACATCGCGCTGACCCACATCTATGGGATCGGCGTGTCGCGAGCGCGGCGCATTTTGGAAGCGGCGGGCGTCGAAGGCTCGAAGAAGATTCAGGATCTGAACGAAGAGGAAGTCAACCACATCCGTCAGGTCATTGAGAACGAAGGCGGCGTCGAGGGCGACCTGCGCAAGGAAATTTCGATGAACATCAAACGGCTCATCGAGATCGGTTCCTACCGCGGATACCGCCATCGCCGGAATCTTCCGGTGCGCGGCCAGCGGACGCACACCAATTCCCGCACGCGCAAGGGTCCGCGCAAGGGCACAGTAGCGAACAAGAAGAAAGCAGCGTCGAAGACATAACCTATGGCGAAACCAGCGGCAGCAGCAGGAGCTACGCCCGAGAAAAAGGGCAAGAAGAAAATGTTCAAGAAGAAAGAGCGCAAGAATGTCCCGTTCGCAATCGCGCACATTCAGGCCTCGTTCAACAACACCATCGTGACCATCTGCGACCCGGCCGGCAACGTGCTCTCGTGGAAGAGTTCCGGTTCGCTGGGCTTCCGCGGGTCGCGTAAGGGAACGCCGTTCGCGGCCCAGCAGGCAGCAGTCAATGCGGCCAGCCTGGCTCGCGATCACGGTGTGCGCTCGGTCGAAGTCCGCGTCAGCGGTCCGGGATCGGGACGCGAGTCGGCGATCCGCGCGCTGGCAACGGCAGGCATCGACGTGAAACACATTCGCGATGCCACACCGGTACCGCACAACGGCTGCCGTCCACCAAAGCGCCGCAGAGTGTAGTGGCCCCTCAGAGGGTAAAGCCCCGTCATTTGGGTGCTGAATGTCACGGCTGAAGCCGTGACCTGATACAAAGCTGTTCCTGATACGAAGCTGTTCATAAACCGGGAAGAAGGGGCGCCAATCCTGTAAACCGGTTTTCGCGGAAGTGATTTCGCGGAAAGTTATTTCAAGGAGACGAACTTGGCACGTTATAGAGATGCTGTATGCCGCCTTTGCCGTCGCGAAGGCATGAAGCTGTTTCTCAAGGGCGCAAAGTGCTTTAGCGAGAAGTGCCCTGTCGAAAAGCGCAATTTTGCGCCTGGCCAGCACGGCAAAGACAAGAAGACGAAGATCGTAGGCTACGGCCTGCAACTGCGCGAAAAGCAAAAAGCCAAGCGCATGTTCTTCGTGCAGGAAGGCCAGTTCCGCAACTACTTCGAAAAAGCCTCGAAGACGAAGGGCGTGACCGGCGAGGTGCTCTTGCAGCAGCTCGAACGGCGCCTGGATAACATCGTCTACCGTATGGGTTTTGCCATGTCGCGCCGGCAAGCCCGGCAGCTGGTGCGTCACGGCCACATTGCCGTCAACGGCCGCAAGGTGAACATTCCTTCCTTCCAGGTCAGCGTTGGGCAGGAAATTTCCGTGCGTGAACGCAGCCGCGAAATGGCGGGCCTGCAGGTGGCGAAGGAGTTCAACAGCCATCAGACGGCGCCGACGTGGATGAACATCGATCGCGAGGCCTACAAGGGCAGCGTGACGCAGATTCCGAAGCGCGCCGAAATCAGCGTGCCGGTGAACGAGCAGCTCATCGTCGAACTGTATAGCAAGTAAAGCGACAGCAAGAAACCCAACAAGTTTTTTCGGCCCTTCACTTCGAGCCAGATATGCCTGTTCCGGCGCCCGACCCAGACCTGGGCCGGCCTGGGGATGCCGGACTGAGCAGCATGGCCGAGAGGAGCAACACGAATGCTTTGGAAAGGTTTTCAAAAACCGAAACGTCTCGCCACCGATAGCGCGAACTTGACCGACAAGTACGGCATGTTCTGGGCGCAACCGTTCGAACGTGGCTTTGGCACCACCATCGGCAACTCACTGCGCCGCGTCATGCTGTCGTCCATTGAAGGCGCAGCGATCACGGCCGTCAAGGTCGAGGGTGTGCTGCACGAGTTCCAGTCGATTCCGGGCGTGGTGGAAGATGCGACCGACATCATCCTGAACCTCAAGCAGATCCCGTTCAAGCTCAGTGGGGACGGCCCGAAGGCCATCTACCTGCGCGCGGATCAGCCGGGTGTGGTCACCTCCGGCATGATCGAAGCCGATGGCGACGTCGAAGTTCTGGACAAGGACGTCTACATCGCGACGGTTAGCGAAGGCGGCAAGCTGGACATGGAAATGCGTTTGAAGCGCGGCCGCGGTTATATTTCCGCCGACCGCAACTTCGACGACGATCTCGGACTGGGCTTCATTCCCATCGATTCCGTTCACTCTCCCGTGCGCAAAGTGAACTACTCGGTGGAAGCCGCCCGTCTCGGCCAGATCACCGACTACGACAAGTTGACGCTCGAAGTTTGGACCAACGGATCGGTTACACCGGGCGATGCCATTGGCCTTTCGGCGAAGCTGCTGAAAGACCACATGAACATCTTCATCAACTTCGAAGAGGAGATGGAGTCGGCGTCGCAATCGGAAGACCGCAAGCCGGAAATCCGCAACGAGTACCTGAACCGCTCGGTCGAAGAGCTGGAACTTTCCGTGCGCAGCTACAACTGCCTGAAGAACGCCAACATTCAATCGATTGGCGAACTGGTGCAGAAGACCGAAAACGAAATGCTGAAGACCAAGAACTTCGGCCGCAAGTCGCTGAACGAGATCAAGGAAATCCTGGGCACGATGGGCCTGGGATTGGGCATGAAGATTGACGAGCAGGGCAACGCCGTTCCGGGCGCGCCGCAGCCCGTCACCATCGGGCCTTTCGGCGACGAAGACGACGAAGACGATCTGGTCTAGATTTGCTCGCATTACCCGCTCCGGTATGTCCCGGCGTTAGCCGGGACATACGGGAGCAATCCTAAGGAGGGCTGTAGCCCCTAGGGTCAGATCCAAAGAGCTCTGAAGTTCCAATAGGAAGTTCTAAGAAAAGATCGGGGAATTACGATGCGTCACAAAGTAGCAGGATGGAAACTAGGACGAAACACCAGCCACCGTCGCGCCTTGCTGCGCAATCTGGTGACGTCAATCATCGTCGAAGAGCGGGTAGAGACCACGTTGACCAAGGCGAAAGCTGTGCGTCCGCACGTGGAAAAGATGATTACGCTGGCCAAACGCGGAGATGTTTCCGCTCGCCGCCAGGCGTTGTCCTACATGATGACGCGCGAATCCGTCGACAAGCTTTTTAACACCATCGGCCCCCGCTTCGGCGATCGCCAGGGCGGGTATCTGCGCATCATCCGCGGCGGTTTCCGCAAGGGTGACGGCGGAGAGATCGCGTTCCTCGAACTCCTCGGCAGTGAGAAATTCGTCGAAGCGAAGCGGAAGAAGAGCGCGGAAGTCCGCTCCAAGCGCATGGATGCCGCGAAGAAGGCGATGGAAGAGAATCAGGCCGAAGCTGAGGCGGAAGCCAAAGCCGCAGAGGAAGCCAAGCCTGAGGCGAAAGTTAAGACAAAAAAGACGAAAGAAGGCAAGAAGTAAGCCCTCCCCTGGGCTAGTTGTCCCAAGCGCGCCCCTTGTGGGTGCGCTTTTTTCTGCACGTTTCAGGGTCCCCGTCCGTTAGCGCCACCCTGTCCCATCTGTTGACCAACTGCATCCCCGGTGGGCGGCAATCCGCCTGCATCCGAATGTTTCGACCTACAATCGGGGTTACACGGGCAACCACTCATGGGAGCTTCCAAAACAGGACTGGCAGTAGCGGCAGGCGCGGCCATCATGCTCCTGCTATTTTCGATTGGTGGGCTGATCTGGTTGAACAATCAAGGGCCAGTGCTATACCGTTCCGAAGAAAAAGACCCTCTTTCCGGGACACCTAAATCCGTCATCTTCAATCCTCTGCGGGACCGTTCCGCCGAAAAGGCTGCACTCCCCATGATCCGCGCCATGCGCGACGGAAACTGCCGTGAAGTGCTGACCCAATGGGAACATGACTACCGCAAGAAATACGCCGAGTCGATTTGCCAATCTGAAACGCAGCATCCCCTTGTCTCCTGGAACCTGGTGGACTGGGAAGCCCAACCGCCGCTGATCATCCTGCACTACCGCGGCACGCGGCGGAACGGCCCCGAAGACACTGGCACTTACCGCGAACACTTCTGGGTGACTGTGGAAAATCGCGGCGAGTGGAAGGCTACCAAGTACGACGCGATGTATTGATTGCGTGTGGTAGAACTGCTGGATGGCTCCGGAAACCTCCGTCCCACCACCTACGGCGGCCCAACGAAGTAACGTCTACGTTTTCGGCGCTAGCTCCTTTCTGAACGACACCGCCAGCGAAATGGCGTATTGGGTGCTGCCGGCGTTCCTGGCGTCGATCGGCGTGGGTCCGGAAAAGCTGGGTGTCATCGAGGGAATTGCCGAGAGCGTCGCATCGTTCGCGAAGCTCTTTTCCGGCTATCTTGCGGACCGCTTGCCACGCCGCAAGCCTCTCGTTGTCGGCGGATATCTGGTTGCGAACGCGGTGAAACCGGCTTTGGCTCTGGTAACCGCGTGGTGGCACGTGTTGCTGATCCGCTTCTCCGACCGCCTGGCCAAGGGAGTCCGTGGAGCGCCACGCGACGTAATGCTAGCCGAGTCGGTTCCACCGGAGAAAGCGGGAGCAGCGTTTGGGCTGCTGCAGTCGATGGATTCCGCAGGCGCGATTGCCGGACCCCTGCTGGCGTTATGCATTCTGCGCGCTCACGACGTCCGAACGGTGTTCTGGATGGCGGCCATTCCCGGGGGCTTGACAGTCCTGATTGCTGCCCTAGGCATCCGTGAAGTCCGAAGGACCCGAGCAGCGGCAACGCCGAAAGCGGAACCTGCAGCATCGTGGCGTGATCTTCCCGGACGCTTCTACTACGTTCTGATGGTGGTGGCGCTGTTTTCGCTGGGAAACTCCAGCGACATGTTTCTCGTGCTGCGGGCTCAAAATGTGGGAATCGGCGTGGCCTACGCGCCGTTGCTGGGTCTGGTCTTCAACATTACTTACACGGCCATTTCCTGGCCAGCAGGCTCGCTGAGTGACCGCTTGCCCAAGCGAGTGATCGCAGCGGCAGGCTACGCGGTATTCGCCGGCGTGTATTTTGCCTTTGCATGGGCGCCGTCGAAGGCGGTGATTTGGGTCGCGATGGCCGTCTACGGATTGTTCTACGCGCTGACCGCACCGGTGCTCAAAGCCTTAGTTTCCGGAACCGTGAACCCGTCCGTTCGCGGCCGAGCGTTCGGGGTTTTCGATTTCACAAGCAGCGTGACCATGCTGCTTGCAAGTCTGATCACTGGTGAACTCTGGAAGCACTACGGAGCTGCGTTGCCATTTGGGTTGTCGGCTGGGCTGGCGCTGGTGTGCGCGGTGCTGTTGCTGGCTTCGCCTCATCCGCGAAACGATGGAGGCACGGGCGTCCTCGCCCGTGCTCAATGATGCGGTGATTTTTGGATTGTTAGGTGTCCAAACTCTGCACGGGCGGGGACGCCCGTGCCTCCATCGAAAATCTGTTCCCGATCAATCCTGAGCGTAATTCGGCGCTTCACGCGTGATTACCACGTCGTGCACATGGCTCTCTCGCAATCCAGCACTGCTGATTCGCACGAACTTCGCCCGCTCGTGCAGTTCCAGAATCGTGCCACAGCCGCAGTATCCCATGCCAGACCGCAGGCCGCCGACCATCTGATGAACCATCATCTGTACCGAGCCGCGGAAGGGAACGCGGCCCTCGATACCCTCTGGAACGAGCTTGGCGAGGCGATTGTTCTCCCCCTCTTCCAGCGCGAAGTTCTTGGGCGCCGGCCCGGTCAGGCTCTGGAAGTAGCGCTCGCTGGAACCCGAGGCCATGGCGCCAAGTGATCCCATGCCGCGATACGATTTGAACGGCCGGCCCTGATAGAGAATGGTCTCTCCCGGGCTTTCGTCGGTACCGGCAAAAAGTGACCCGATCATGACGACGCTGGCGCCGGCGGCCAGCGCCTTCGTTACATCCCCCGAATACTTAATCCCGCCGTCGGCAATAATCGGCACTCCGGTGTCGCGCGTAGCTCGGTAACAATCGGCGATGGCGGTAATCTGCGGCACGCCGGCACCTGTCACGATACGCGTCGTACAAATGGAACCTGGACCGATGCCAACCTTAATTGCGTTGGCCCCGGCCTTGACCAGCTCCGTAGCCCCTTCGAAAGTAGCGACGTTGCCGGCAAGCACATCAATCTCTGGCAGCCGAGCTTTCACCTTCTTAACGGCGTCGATCACGCGGGTGGAATGGCCATGAGCGCTGTCGACAGCAAGAACGTCGACATTGGCCCTCACCAGCTCCAGAGCACGTTCCAGGAAATCGCCGGTAGCTCCAATAGCCGCGCCGACGCGAAGCCGCCCCTGCGAGTCCTTGGCTGCGCTGGGATACTTGAGCTTTTTCTGGATGTCTTTCACCGTAATCAGGCCGCGCAGATTGTATTGGTCGTCGACGACAAGAAGCTTCTCCACACGGTGCTTGTGCAGGATTTCTTCCGCTTGCTCTAATGTAGTTCCGACCGGAACCGTGATCAGTTTTTCCTTGGTCATCACCTTGTCGATGGGAATGTCGAGGCGGGTCTCGAAGCGCAGGTCGCGGTTGGTAAGGATGCCAACGAGCTTCTTATCTTTGGTGATGGGAACGCCCGAGATTTTGTACTTCCGCATCATCTCGACCGCGTCCGACACCTTGTCGTCGGGCGACATGGTAACGGGATCGACGATCATGCCGCTTTCCGACCGCTTCACCTTGTCGACTTCCTCAGCCTGCTGCTCGATGGTGAGATTGCGATGCACAATGCCGAGCCCGCCCTGCTGGGCCATCGCGATGGCCATGCGCGATTCTGTGACCGTATCCATGGCGGCGCTGATGATGGGCACGTTCAGCACTATGGCCCGAGTGAGATGGGCCTGCGTGCTGACTTCGCCAGGGATTACATCGGAACGGCCAGGGATGAGCAAAACGTCGTCGAACGTAAGCGCTTCGGGGACGGGGAAGTGAATCATGCAAACCTTTTCTTGGGCATTTCTACTTATTCTAGAGGGCAGGTGCGGGGGTGGCAAATCGGGCGCGAGTCATCCCAGGACGTTTTCTTAGCGGTTACGGCACCTTCGTTCGGGAGAGAAGTTCTGTCGCGCTTGCTTTCACAATGCGTTTCCTCGTAACCTTGCGATTCGACTCTTCCAAAATGAGGCCCTGGTTAAATTTGGCAGTTTGGCTGGAAGCCGGCAACTCCGCCGTGTCGCGCTTCTCCGGCATCCCCTTGCTGAGGGCTGCCGGAGCCTTTGTGGCTTTGGCCGCTTGGCAGCTCGCCAGCAAACGCGGCGATTTCTACAATCTCCTTTGGATGCTGGTGTTTGGCTTCGCCACGCTCAACATCTTGGCCCTCGTTACCCGCAGCCTTGATCCTTCCGGACGGAAACGTCGCATGGCGATCGGCGAGATCCTGGCTGTGCTCGTCGTCCTGACCTGCCTGGGCCTGCTGGCCGCGGAAATGCTCAGCCTCTTCCACATCTTCCCCATCAAGCTCTCGCCCCGCTGAGCTTTCGCCCGTCGGCGGAACGCAGGACGCCCAGCCGCCGTTTGGAGTATGATTCGGCTGATGCCGAGCCAATCCAAGGCGTTCGAAATCACCTGCCCTTGCTGCAGTGCCCTCCTCAAAGTTGATCCGGACGCTCAGGCGGTAATCGCCCATACGGCGGCGGCCGCGCCGAAAATGTTTGCCGACTTCGAGGACGCCGCCCGATCCATGCGTGAGCAGAATAGCCGCAAGGAGTCGGTCTTCCGCCAGGCTGTGGAAGCGCAGAAAAACAGCGCCGATCTCCTGGAGAAGAAGTTCCAGGAAGCCGTGAAACGGGCCAAGGAGTCGCCCGATACCGGCAAACCCATCCGCGATTTCGATCTCGACTAAGCCTGTCCGATCAACGTTCCTGCCAATGGACGACGACTCCGCAATTCAAGTCCCCGACCGCTACGAGGCGATCCTGGCTCGTTCTCGAGCTGTCCATTTTCAAATGAATTCCGATCTCCTTACGGGATCGTTGCTGCGAACCCTGGTGGTATCGAAGTCTGATTCCTCCCTACTTGAGCTTGGCACCGGCGCCGGGCTGGGGACGTGCTGGATTCTGGCCGGCATGGACGCCGGCTCATCGCTCATCTCCGTCGAGAGCGATCGGCGGGTCCTAGCCATTGCTTGGGACGAAGTCGGAGCAGATCCTCGTCTGACTCTCATTGAAGCGGACGGCGCAGATTTCCTCGCAACCTGCACGGAACGCTACGATTTCATCTACGCCGATACCTGGCCCGGTAAATATACCCACCTCGATCTCGCCTTGAATCTGGTCAAACCCGGCGGCATATTCCTGGTCGACGATATGCTGCCACAGCCGAGCTGGCCCGAGGGGCACGACACGAAAGTAGCCGAGCTGATCGCAACGCTGGAAGCTCTGCCGGATTTTTCCGTCACCAAACTCACATGGTCGACCGGCCTGATCCTGTGCGTGAAGCGATGAGCCTGTCTCTGGGTGCCTCATGAATCGCCAACGGCCCCTGCTCTTGGGCCATCGCGGTGCCCGTGCCAGCGTTTCGGTCCCAGAAAATACGCTTGCGTCGTTTGACCTCTGCCTCCAGCATGGTTGCGATGGTTTTGAATTTGACGTTCGTCGTACTTCGGTCGGCGTTCCGGTCGTTTGCCACGACGCGGACTTTCGCGGCATCAGCTTGTCCGGGGCCAGCCCGCGGGATCTAGCCCCATGGCAGGAACAAGGTTTTCTGCCATCGCTTGAAGAGGTTCTCCATCGCTACAGTCCACTCTGTTTTCTGGACATCGAGATCAAGGATGCTGGCCTCGAAACCCAAGTGCTCGAGCTTCTCCGCCAACACCCGCCGCAACACGGCTATGTGGTGACGTCATTCCTTTCCGAAGTGCTGTCGCGGCTCCGCGAGCTCGATCCCGACATCAGCTTGGGTTTTCTTTGGGAGAGATCCTCCACACTCTGGGGTTCGCTGCACGCTTCGTGGGTACTTCCGGAGAGGACTCTCCTCGACGGCAACCTGGCTTCGGCGCTCAAGGCGGCCGGCAAGCGCATCGGCACCTGGACCGTCAACGATCCCGCCGACATGCTCCACTTCTCCGCTCTTGGCGCGGAAATGCTGATCTCCGACGACACTGTCCGTTTGGTGAATACCTTCTCCGTCAGTTAAATTGAGAGCTCATGGCCTCCACCACAGGAGAGCGCTTTGAGCGCGCCGTAGCGATTATGGCCCGTCTGCGGGCCCCGGGCGGGTGTCCCTGGGACCGTGAACAGAACTTCGATTCCATCAAACCGTACACGCTCGAGGAAACCTACGAGGTCCTGGAGGCGATCGATAACCGGGACTGGGACGAGCTTCCCGGCGAACTTGGCGACCTGCTCCTGCAAGTGCTCTTCTACGCCCAGATGGCGACGGAAGACGGCACCTTTTCCATCGATCAGGTGCTCGACCGGCTGTCCGACAAACTCGTCCGTCGTCACCCTCACGTTTTCGGCGACGTGAAGGCCGAAACCAGCGGCGAAGTCCTGCGCAATTGGGAAGCAATTAAAGCTCAAGAAAAGGCGGAAGCAACAGCCGATAGCGAGACACCCACCGCACCGGAAAATGAAGCCCCGCAGTCCGTCCTCGCAGGTGTCTCATCCGGACTTCCGGCCCTGCTCGAAGCTGGGAAGCTCAGCTCCCGCGCCGCCAACGTTGGCTTCGACTGGCCGAATATCGACGGCCTCTTCGACAAGCTTCGCGAAGAAACGGAAGAACTCCGCGCCGAGCTGTGCGACTATCCCGCCCCGGGTCCGCAACCGCGAGGGAAGGGAATTGCTGGTTCGGGCCGTGCGGTGATTCCGGAAGAACTCCGCTTGCGGCTCGAAGAAGAAGTCGGCGATCTCTTCTTCGTCCTGGTCAACATCTCCCGCTTTCTTGCTCTCGATTCCGAGCTCGCGCTCAAGAGAACGAACCGCAAGTTCCGCCGCCGCTTCCAACAGGTCGAGAGCAAGCTGCAAGAATCCGGCCGCACCACGCAACAGGCGTCTCTGGAAGAACTCGAAAGCCTGTGGCAGGCGGTGAAGAGCGACGAACGGACGGTCGTCAATAGGACGGCTGTCAAATGACCGCCCCCGCCCCCTCCGATTCGATCGTTGTCCGCAAGTGCTTCGGCACCGACGAATTCCGCCGATGCGTCGCCCTGCAACAGCAGGTCTGGAACTTCAGCGATGCTGAGCTAGTCCCATTGCGCATGTTCGTGGTTGCCGACAAGGTGGGCGGCCAGGTTATTGGCGCTTTCGACGGAGACGAACTCGTCGGTTTTGCTCTCTCGGTTCCGGGCCACCGCAACGGCCACTCCTATTTGCACTCGCACATGGCCGCGGTGCAGGAGCGCTATCGCAACTCGGGTGTGGGCCGGAGGCTGAAGCTCTTCCAGCGCGAAGAAGCGCTCTCCCGCAACATTCTCCTGATGGAGTGGACCTTCGACCCGCTCGAAATCAAAAACTCCTTCTTCAACATCCGCCGCCTCGGTGCGATCGCGCGGCACTACAACATCAACCAATACGGTGTGACCACTTCGTCGCTGCACGGCGGACTACCCACCGATCGTCTTATCGCAGAATGGTGGCTCCGCTCAAATCGCGTGCAGCGGTTGTTGCAAGACGGCAGCGAGCCGAAGTTCGCGACGGTACAAAAGATCGAGGTCCCGGCGGAAATTTCTGGCTGGAAAGCTGCGCCTGCCACTCGCGACGAAGCTGCCGACATCCAGACCCGCAATCGCGAGCTGTTTTTGCAGGCTTTCCGTAGAGACCTGGGTGTTCTGGGATACGAACGAGACGTGAAAGGGAACGGCACGTTTCTCCTGGGCAACTGGGACGAAACCTGGTCGTATGCTGTCCCCTAAAGATTCAGCAGCAAACAAGATTGGCCTGAACGCGAGCCCATGAAAATCGAAGCCGTCACCCTGCGTGAACTGCACATGCCGCTGGTCCACTTTTTCGAGACCAGTTTTGGAAGGATCTACGACCGCCGCGTCACGCTTGTTACAGTTCACTGTGAAGGCGTGGACGGATGGGGTGAGTGCGTCGCCGACGAAGGCCCGTACTACTCCGAGGAATGCGCCGACACCGCCTGGCCAGTGCTTCGCCAATACCTAATCCCGTTGCTGCTAGGCAAGACCATCGTCTCGGCCCGTGATTGCCCCCCGCTTCTCGCCAGAGTCCGCGGCAACCGCATGGCTAAGGCCGCGCTGGAAAACGCCCTCTGGGAAGCCGAAGCCATCCAGAGGGCAATTCCGCTATGGCAACTCTTCGGAGGAACACGTGCGGAAATCCCCACCGGCGTTTCCATCGGCATCCAAAACAGCGTCGACCAATTGCTGGAAAAGATTGCAACCGAGCTCGCGGCGGGATACCAGCGCGTCAAAGTCAAGGTCAAGCCCGGATGGGACCTCAACGTACTCGAACAAATCCGCAAACGCTGGCCGGAAATCCTTCTGAGCTGCGACGCCAACTCTGCCTACCGCATCGACGAACTCGACCACCTCCGCCAGTTCGACCAATTCAACCTGCTCATGATCGAGCAGCCGCTCTGGCACGACGATATCTACTACCACGCACAACTCCAGAAACAGTTGCAAACCAAACTCTGCCTCGACGAATCCATCCGGCATGCCCGCGATGCCGAGCTCGCCCTCACCCTCGACGCCTGCCGCATCCTCAACATCAAGACCGCTCGGGTGGGGGGCATGAGCGAAGCCATTGCCATCCACGACGCCGCCAAAGCTTGGGACATCCCGGTCTGGTGCGGCGGCATGTTGGAATCCGGCGTGGGCCGCGCCCACAATATCCATCTCTCATCACTGGAGAACTTTCGACACCCCGGCGACGTTTCGGCTTCGAAACGCTATTGGAAAGAGGACATCATCGATCCGGAAGTCAACGTGTCCGCACAGGGCACAATTCAAGTTCCCAATGTCCCCGGCACGGGCTTCCGGATCAAAGAAGACTTCATCGAACACCTAACCGTCCGCAAGGAGACACTGCGCGCAAAATGAGAGCGATCATCTTTGGAGCCACTGGTATGGTCGGGCAGGGCCTCCTACGGGAGTGCCTGCTGGATCCCGACATAGAGGCTGTACTCATCATAGGCCGCACACCGACTGGGCAGAAGCATCCGAAGCTGCGAGAACTCGCGCGCTCGAACCTGCTCGACTTCTCCGCCATCGAAAGCGACTTGTCCGGTTATGATGCGTGCTTCTTTTGCTTCGGCATATCCTCCGCCGGGACTCCGGAACCGGAGTACGAGCGTATCACCTACAGCATCCCCGTCGCAGCAGCGCAGACTCTGGTCCGTCTGAACCCAGGGATGACGTTCGTCTACGTCTCCGGCAGGGGCGCGGACAGCTCCGAAAAAAGCAGCACAATGTGGGCGCGCATCAAGGGCAAAGCCGAAAACGCCCTACTGGCAATGCCGTTCAAGGCTACCTACGTGTTCCGCCCCGCTTTCATTCAACCCCTCCACGGAATTCGCTCCAGAACGAAGATTTACAACCTGCTCTATGTGGTCTTCCGTCCCATGGTTCCGCTGTTGAAGGCGATCGCACCTGGATCCGTGACGACCACGCAGCAGCTGGGGCAAGCAATGATTGCGGTCGCGAAGCACGGCGCACCCAAGCGCGTAATGGAAAGCGCCGATATTAGCCGGTTTGGTGCTTGATAACTCGCGATCGGCTGGAGCTCTCGGAGGGCGTGAAGTGTGGGTTGCCGCGTGGCTGGTTGCAATCACCATCACTGGGCTTTGTTCATTCTCTGCCTGGTCGACAATTCGCGATGCAAATGAGGAAGGACTACCGCTCGCAAAGCGGCCTTCCTGGATGATTTTCGCGCCAAGAGAGGCGCTCTGGGTGACGCTGCGCGAGCACCGTCGACGATATCCGGAGCGCAATGTGATTCGATTCTGGGCAGTGGTCGCGCTTTGCTCGCAGGGCGCTGTTCTGCTCCTGCCACTCCTTTGGTGGAGGGTCTTTCCCTGATTCTTAGTCGGTTGCCGCGGTGCTAACCGACAGGCCACGGACTTCCAGCGGTTGGAAACTCCAGCAAAATGGCGTATAAAAAAGGGTTACCCGGGTGTGCCTCGAACAGGGCTTCCCACTCGGATGTAGCGCACTTTGGCTTCGCATTTACGCGCAAACACGCGGAAAGAGGTTCTCATGGCCACCGGGACAACCGCCCCAGGCAAGGGTTTGGAAGGCATCGTCGCCACCGATTCCAGTATTTGTTACATCGACGGCGACTTGGGCGTTCTCGCTTATCGCGGCATTGACATTCGCGAACTGGGTCAGCATTCGACCTTCGAAGAGACTTGCTTCCTCCTCTGGAACGGGCGTCTGCCCAAACAATCCGAACTCGATGACCTGAGCAAGAAGCTCGGTCAGGAACGCAAGATCGATCCGGCCATGATCGCCCTCCTGCGGCAGTTTCCCAAAGACGCCGCTCCCATGGATGTCCTCCGCACCGCCGTTTCCGCTCTGGGCTTTTACGATGCCGACGTCAAGAACGGCGACCATGACGCCAACGTTCGCAAGTCGATCCGCCTGACCTCGCAGATCGCGATGCTCGTCGCCCTCTACGACCGCATTCGCAAGGGCAAGAATCTCGTCGAGGCTGACCCCACTATTTCTCACGCCGCCAATTTTCTGTTGATGCTGAACGGCGAAAAGCCTTCCGCGACCGCCGCCAAGGCTCTGGATGTGGCTCTCGTTCTCCATGCCGACCACGAACTCAATGCTTCTACATTCGCTGCCCGCGTCACCGCCGCCACGTTGTCCGATATGCACTCGGCCATCACCTCGGCGATAGGCGCCCTCAAAGGCCCGCTGCACGGTGGCGCCAACGAGGCTGTCTTCAAGATGCTGAAGGAAATCGACGCGAAGGGCGAGGACCCGGTCGAGCACGTTAAGGCCATGTTCGCTGCCAAGAAGAAGATCTCTGGCTTTGGCCATCGTGTGTACCACACCGAAGATCCGCGCGCGACGTTCCTTCGCAAGATGTCCGAAGAACTTGGTAGGGCCAGCGGTACCCCGAAGTGGTTCGAAATGTCGCGCAAGATTGAACTCTGCGTGAAAGCCGAGAAAAAGCTCAACGCCAACGTGGACTTTTATTCGGCATCGACCTACCACACGCTGGGCATCGACGTGGATCTCTTCACCCCCATCTTTGCCGTATCGCGCATCGCCGGCTGGGCCGCGCACGTTATTGAGCAACTAGGCGACAACCGCCTGATCCGCCCGCGCGCGGAATACATCGGACCCAAGCATCCCGCCCCGTACGTCCCAATCAATCAACGCTGATCCACCTGGGCTGATCGACCCGCACCTAATGAGGGGGCAGGCGTCTTCGCTTGCCCAGCGGAGCGAAGCTCCGCAGCGCCCCCACCATCTCGACTACAATCCTCTGTCCGGAGGATTCATGTCGAAATCACGCAGGCAATTCCTAACGCAAACATCCCTGGGTATCCTGGCAGCCGCTACGGCGCGGCGCAGTGAAGCGCAAAACCCCACCGACCTTCCTCCCGGCGCCCCGCCCGCTTTTGGCACAGCCCCCGAGGTGGGTCCTATAGTTTCCACCACCACCTTCACCGAAGCTCAGAAACTCGTCCAGATCGAAATGACGCCGAGCGACCTGAAAGTCGCTGCGGACAGTTGGCGCGCTACTATGGCGGCTCTCTACGAACGCCGCACCGGCCCGCGAAAGGCTGTTCTAGAGTCCTCAGTCCAGCCGGCGACCCAATGGAACCCAGCTCTCCCCGGCCTCAAAATCGGCCCTGTACGCAACCAGTTCCTCCGCAGCAAAGCTGACCCCGGACCTCTGCCCACCAAAGACGACGACATCGCTTTCGCCTCGGTTTCCAAACTCTCGCGCTGGGTCGAGCAACGAAAGCTCACCTCCACTCGCCTCACGAAGATCTATCTCGATAGAATCGACCGCTTCGATCCCAAGTTGCGTTGCGTCATAACACTCACTCGCGACCACGCCCTCGCGCAGGCCAAGAAGGCGGATGAAGAGATTGCCGCCGGCCACTATCGCGGCCCGCTGCATGGTCTTCCTTTCGGCGTGAAGGACCTTCTCGACACCGCCAATATCGCTACAACGTGGGGCGCCGAGCCGTTCCGCGACCGCATGCCCGCGAAGGATGGGACCGTCGTGCAGCGTCTTTACGAAGCCGGCGCCGTACTCATAGCCAAACTCAGCCTGGGCGCTCTCGCGCTCAACGATGTATGGTTCGGCGGCCAAACCATGAACCCCTGGCTGCTGGAGGAAGGCTCGTCCGGTTCCAGCGCTGGCCCCGGCTCAGCCACCGCTGCAGGCCTTGTGGCATTCTCCATCGGGAGCGAAACCGGAGGCAGCATCGTCAGCCCCAGCATGCGCTGCGGCCTCACCGGGCTCCGCCCCACCTACGGACGTGTGCCGCGCACGGGCGCGATGACGCTCTGCTGGTCGCTCGATAAGCTCGGCCCTATGACCCGCAGCGTCGAGGACGCTCTGCTGGTCCTGCACGCCATCACCGGTCCCGACGGCACCGACCTCGCCAGCGTCCCCAGCAAGCTCGATTTCGACGCAACTGCCCCAGTGCAAGGTCTTCGCGTTGGCTACTTCCCCAAATGGATGAAAGAAGCCCCCGCGACGGATGTCGACCGCGCGGCTCTCGAAACCGTGAAGAAGGTTGGCATGACCTCAGTCGAAGTCAGCATCCCAGACTGGCCCTACGATTCGCTCGACATCATCCTCTTCGCCGAAGCCGCCGCCGCTTTCGAAGAACTCACGCTCAGCCACGGCATCGATCAGCTCAAAGCCCAAGTCCCCGACGCCTGGCCCAACATCTTTCGCCAGTCCCGCTTCCTGTCCGCCGTGGACTTCGTCCAGGCCGACCGCCTCCGCCGCAAAGTCGCCCAGGAAATGGCCCGCGTCTTCACCGAAGTCGATCTCTTGCTGGTTCCATCATTGCGCGATGAAATGCTGACCCTTACCAATTTCACCGGTCACCCGTCACTCACCCTGCGCGCCGGATTCGTGCAAGTCTCACAAGTTCGCAGCGACTGGGCTCCGGACCCGAACAAGCCTTTGCCAAAGTTCTCCCCGCCGCGCCGCGTGCCGCATGGAGTCACTCTGATTGGTCGGCTGTTTGATGAGGGGACGATGGGGCAGGCTGGGCTGGCTTTGGAGAAGGCCTTTGGAGTTGTTGGAGAGAGGCCAGATGGATTCTAAAGGGACTAGAAACCTCGACAGAGTGCTCTGTCTCGGTGCCCAGTTTAGCTGTTAGCTGAGTGGGCAGACCTATGCCACTCTCGGATGGTTTCGAGACACTGCACTCGTTCTTCGGGAGTCGGAAACGCGCGATTCGGCACCAGAAAGGCGTTCGCATTCTTTCTCGTTATGGAAATAATGTCGTCGCGAGCGTCGATCCTTGCGACGTCACTCCACGGAACGCTTCCGGCTTTCTTTCCAATCGTCGTTGACACGCCTGCCTCGTCCAAAGAAAGGACGCGCTCCTCACGTTTGAAGACAATCAGCGGCCAGAGCGGCAGCAATGCTACCGCGAGCAAGCTCTTTCCCGCCGCAACTGCTATGGCGGTTGAAGTCATAGGCTGACCGCTCGACCGGCTCCAGAGGAAGATGCCAGTTATCCAAATGAAAAATAGTAGATGGAATCGCCAAAGGCCTCGAGGCCCGCGCCATGCGTACCAGTACCACCGCCATACCTCAGCCCGACTGGAACGATATTTAAGTGTAATGCTCACTGTTTCATTCTAAATATGTCGTTGGTCGGTTATTGCCTCAACGCTTTCTCAATCGCCGCCCGAGCCAGCGGCGTCATGATGCTGTATCCAGCCGCGTTCGGATGCAGCCCATCTTCGGCTAGATCTTTCTTGAGGAACCCAGCGCCATCCACGGTCGAGGTGAAGTAATCCAGATAAACCAAGCCGTTGGCCTTGCAGTACGCCTGCAACCAACGATTCAGCTCTCGAATCTCTCCCATCGGCCGCTGCGCATACATGTTCGTCGATTTTTCCGTGTAGTTGTGAACAGGCAGGATGGACGAGAAGACAACCCGGATGCCGTGCGCTTTTGCCAACTCCGCCAGGGAGGTGTAGTTCGCTTCAATCTCCTCGAGCGACATCGGACCGGTATTCCCGGCGATATCGTTCGTGCCCGCTAGAATCACGACCACGGCAGGCTGGAGATTGATCACATCTTCCCGAAACCGGACCAACATCTGCGGCGTGGTCTGCCCGCTGATGCCACGGTTGACATAGTTCTTACCGGGGAAGTATTTCTCCAGCGGCCATCCATCGGTGATGGAATCTCCGAGAAAAACAACTCGTTTCTGCCCTGCAGCGGGCGGTTGCAAGTGCGCATTGGCATCGCTATAGCGTGACAGTTCGCCAAAGTCATCTCGCAGCATGGCCGCCCGCGACGCGCGCCAGGCCTCGCGCGCCTTGATCGCCGCGTCCATCACTTCCGGCGACAGGGTTTTCTCGGAGCCCGGATTCGCAACCTGGCCGTGCAACCCGGTGGGTACCATCGCCGCAGATGCGAGCAGAACGAGAATCCATGTGACTGTTGTTGCGCGATTGTTCATTCTCGAATAACTCCCAGGGCATTTAAACGTTAGTACCCGTACTTCGCCACCACTGACTTCGCCTGCTTCCCCACCACGGCCAAAGCCGCATGTTGCGCCGGAAGCGTCAATATTACGTGCGTCCCGGTAAGCTTGTCGCGCACATCGATCTTCGCGTCCTCAGCGCTATCGGACTCCATAACATAGAGCACGGAGTCTTCCAGCACCATCGGGAACACTAGTACGCCAGGCGAAAGCGCTGCCGTCGAATCATACAGAGGAGCCACGCCAGCTTTGCCGGCAACATAAGCGTAGAGGCCCGCGGCGGCTTCGGATCCCTCCGCAAGTTCAATAGGATAAGCCGTCCAGAAGATGCGACCTTTTCCGTACGCAATCTCCTTCAATGTTGACCCGTCCTCGAAACGCAGCACATCTAGCCAGGTCTGTTTCTGTTGATCGAAAGAAAGCTGTACCACCCGCTCGCCCAGCCGCAGCGTGGCGTTGTGCACGACCAGTGGCTCCGTGACAGCCCCGAGCTTTAACTCCGCCGCACGCGCCGCGGTGTGCCAATGCTCGTCGTGCTCCACCGGTCCGGTGATCAACAGGCTCCCGCCATCCTTCGCGTATTGCAGCAAAGCTCTCCAAGCCTTGTCGGTGAGTGTCTGCGGCGAAGGCAGGATCGCCAGCTTCGGCGTGCCCAGCGTCTCAATCTGGTTTTCGGTGATCGCGTAGGCTGTGAGGTGATCGTTATAAGCGAGCGCCCGCACAGCTTTTCGTTGAGCTTCCAATTGCAAATCCTGAATGACGGAGAACTGCGCCGCCTGCGAAGTCACAATGGCAATCGAAGGCTGTACTGGACTCCGCAGATGCGAACTCAGAGCCTTCGAGAAAGCCGCATAGTTGCTCAGCAGCGTCGCCTCTGGCTTTTCCGTCGCATCCGTGCGCACCGCCCCAATCGGCGTCTCATTATATTGCGTCATGTAGGAATTCGTGTTCCAAAGCCACTCAATCGCCCCAGAACCTTGAATGAACGACGACGCAATCTTCCGCTCCAGGAGCGCCGCCTCATTCTCCGGTGTCCGGCGTGCAATCTCGTCGAGAGTCAGTTCCCGCTGCAATCCGGTTTCCTGAATCAGCAAAGTTTTCCCCGGCACCTTGGCCATCACCGAATCCCACAGCGAATAATCCACCTGCCACCATGAGTGGTTCGTCGTGAAGCTTACTTGCTCTCCCCAGTACCACGGCGAAAGCCGGTCTTGCAGCCCACCCTCATCCTGTCCGATCGTCACCAACTGCTGCGATCCGGTCGCACGAACCGTCTCCCGCATGTCGTGCACCCACTGCGAGAACACATCCTGTGCAAACAAATAGAAATCGTAGGTCTTCAGCGAATTGTGACCGACGTACACGCCCCTCGGCGTAAAGTCGAGGTCTTCCAGGAGAGGAACCGTTCCGCTCACTGCACTGGCTGGCAGGTTCCAGGCCGCCGCCAGCGCTGCGCGGTCGGGATAGCGCCGGCTCAACCACTCATTCCACTTCTGCAATTCCACGCCATCGTTGTTCGCGCGCATTGTCCAGAGATGCTGCGAAATGCTGGGCTCGTTAATGAAGTCCCAGGCCAGCCAAGGGATGTCGCGAAACCGTGCCACCAAAGCAGACACCAAGGTCTGTTCTCTTCGCACCGCCTCCGGATCAAGAAACGCATTCACCCCACCCAAAACATCCGGCAGGAAGGCGAAGACGTTGAACTGTACCGGCAGCCCGTGCTTGCGCGCTGTCATGAGGTAGGCTTCCATCGTCCGCAACGTGCGCTCGTAGGGCTGCCCGTTCTCGTCACAGAACTTATCCCAACCCGTCCACCAGCCCGTGCGAATCATGTTCAGGCCCGCCGCGTGGATCTGTGCCAAATCCTGGTCCCACACGTACACATTCGGATGCTCAAAATAAAGACGCTGAACCTCGCTCGACATGTATGTCGTCCCCACCACCGCAAGAGGCTGCCCATCCATCTCAAAGTAGTCCTTGTTCGCAGTCATTCGCGGACCCGAGCGCAGGTATTCTTCATCCCGAATCCAAAAGCCAGAGTGATAAATCGCGCGAACCTTCTCTCCCTCAAGCAGTTCCACTTCGACGATATGCAAGCCCTTAGTGGTGGGTGCGCTCAGGCTCACCGGACCGGCCGCCGGAAGAGTAACGCTGGTTGTCGATGCGCCCAACGGCTGCCCATCGGGATAAGTCTTAATCCTCACCGTCAGCGCCGCCGCGGGAGGAACTGCAGCGTGCCAAAGAATCTCAAGCTGCGGCGGCTCCCCCGGCAAATAGAGGGGTAACGTCGGACGCACCGTAAACTCCAGACTCCCCTCCAACGCCCGCTCGGCCAGCATCCTCACTGCCCCGCCATCACGGAAGAATCCCGCGGTAAGTTCCGCGTTCACAAAGATCCACCGCCCGCCCCCAAATCCATTCCGTAGATGGTCCACCTCCATCGCCGGCGCCGCCATCTTGTGCCCCCTCTGCACTCCCCACGCCACCGCATCCAGCCGCGCATCAATCGACCCTGCCGAGCCGTCCCGGTGGTAAAGGTCGACCGCGCTCAGGCGGATCACCGGACTAAACGCGCGAGTCCAGGCAAACTTCGTGAGCTGCAGCGTGACGTCAGGATTCGCCTGAAATTCCAACCCATCCGACCCCGGCGTCTCCTGATACTGGTCGATCATGAGCGGACGCGCGAACCGCACCCCGTACTCGCGCAGTTTCCATACGCCAGCATCGCGATACCCCGCTCGCGTAAACGGCCTCCCGCCCAGCACAAGCAGATTGGCACCGCGCTGCAGAAATTGATAGATCGGCTCCCACGCCGCCTCCGGAAATGCGGATCCATAGGGAAGAACCAGCAGCCGCGTCGATACATTCTCCAACGCCGGACCAAGCTGTTCCGCAGAAACGAAACGCGCCTCAGGCAGCGCCGCCTCCAGCGCGCCCGCCGGAGGAGTAGCCGAGTCCGCTGCAGGAAATCCCGGCTCGCTGAAGACAACAGTGGAAGGGAAGTTTGCCGGAGACGAATGCGCCGCCATCGAGCCCACGCCAGCCAGCAGCGCGACAAGGCACGCCGGGAAGAGTCTTTTCATCCGATTCATTTTGCCTTTCACAGCAGACCTTCGCAAACCGGGCTGCCGATCTCGCTTCCATGCGCACAACCATCACGGGAAGAGTAGACTTTATCGACTCTCGCTGAAACGTCCACAACGCCGATGCATCGGATCAGTTCGGAACGGGACGCCAGTCTGAGCCAGGGCCAGGAGGCTTGTCAAGCCGAAAGTAAACGCTTGTCTGGCCCTAGTTAATCGATTATCCTCGGGAGCGTCGACCCTCCGTCCGGGCCCGCCGCTTTCGGGGCAATCACGGAGGCAACAACATCTATGGCAATCCCCACGGTCAACTCCCCCGGCTCCGTCGCCGCGGACACTGCATCCACCCAGCGCGTCGCCCTCACCGTTGTGACCACGCTGTTTTTTATGTGGGGCTTTATCACGGTACTCAACGATGTTCTAGTTCCCCACCTCAAGTCCATCTTCGACCTGACCTATGCCAAGGTCATGCTCATTCAGTTTGCCTTCTTTACCGCGTATTTCATCTTCTCGCTGCCCGCCGCCAAAGTTGTGCATGTGTTGGGCTACAAGAAGACGATGGTGGTGGGCTTGTTCACCATGGGGGTTGGAGCGCTACTCTTCATTCCGGCCGCTAGTGTTCCTTCTTACCCACTCTTCTTAGGAGCATTGATGGTTGTGGCCGCTGGGATCACTGCTCTCCAGGTAGCTGCCAACCCGTACGTCGCCGTTCTTGGTCCTGCCAATACTGCGTCCAGCCGTCTGAATCTCGCGCAGGCTTTTAATTCTCTAGGCACCACCATCGGCCCTTACGTTGGTGGTCTGTTCATCCTCACAGCGGCGCCCAAAGCCATGGAGGTCATCCGCGCGATGTCGGCGGATGCCCAACAGGCCTACAGGGTTCAGGAAGCATCTTCTGTCAAGATTCCGTATCTATTGATCGGCATAGTCTTATTCGTTCTGGCCGGTGCTATTGCGTCCTTCAAACTCCCACCAGTCCCCTCGGCGGAGCGCCATGGAAAAGTCGCCGATAGCGTGTGGAAGCATCGCAATCTGGCTCTGGGCACGATCGCGATTTTCGTCTACGTCGGAGCGGAAGTCTCGATCGGCAGCTTCCTCATCAACTACATCAGTCAAGCTGACATCGGCAACGTTTCGATTTTCGTCGCCGCAAAATACGTTTCCTATTATTGGGGCGGAGCGATGGTGGGCAGGTTCATTGGTTCCGCAGTTCTGCAAAAAGTCCGCACCGGAACTGTCCTTGGAATCGCTGCTTTGGTAGCTAGCCTCCTCGTCTGCGTCTCCATGCTGACCTTCGGCAGCGTGGCTATGTGGACGATCATTTTGGTGGGCTTCTTCAACTCCGTCATGTTCCCCAGCATCTTCACTCTGGGCATCGCGGAGTTGGGCCCGCTCACGGGAGACGGTTCTGGATTTCTGATTATGGCAATTGTGGGAGGCGCAATCCTTCCCGTAATTCAGGGCGCGATGGCGGACAGGATTGGCGTTCACCACGCGTTCCTGCTTCCGGTGATTTGCTATCTGTACATTGCTTATTACGCTTTCAAGGGGTCTGAACCAACTGTAACCGCATGACAACGTCAACGCCGATGACGAAATCTTCTATACGCGCCGGATTCTCCATCGGTGTCGATGTTGGCGGCACCAAGGTTGCCGCCGGTGTCGTCGACGCCGCCGGGGAAATTCAAACCCAATCCCGCAAGCCCATGGCGGCGAACGGACTGGCCGCTGCCGGCCTCGCCTCGGTTACCTCGGCGATCGACTCGCTTACGGCCATGAACGGGAACGGCCAGGGTACGCTCGCGGGTATTGGGATCTGCGCTCCGGGCCCGCTCGATCCCGCTACCGGCGTTGTCATCAATCCGCCCAATTTACCCTGTTGGCGCAATTTTCCCCTCGCCCAGGAAATCGCCAAAATCTATAACGTACCCGTTCGCGTCGATAACGATGGCAACGCAGCCGCCCTCGCCGAGACCCTCTGGGGTGCAGGCCGCGGCTACAAGAACGTTTTTTACACTGGCATCGGCACCGGCATCGGCACTGGCATTGTCCTGGATGGCCGGATCTACCACGGCCACACAGGCGCCGCGGCCGAAGGCGGTCATTGCAGCATCGACTATCGTGGTCCACGTTGCGCTTGCGGAAAGCTGGGCTGCATCGAAGCGTACGCCTCAGGCCCATCCATCGCCCGCCGCGCCCGCGCGAAGCTCCTCGCGGAGCCCGCCTCGAAATCCGCCATGCTGGATCTCGCGGGAGGTAGCGTCGATGCGGTAACCACCGCGATCGTCGGTCAGGCCTACGCTGCCGGGGACCCAGCCGCCAAGGAAATCCTGGTCGAAACAGTCGAGCTGCTGACCTTTTGGCTCAGCAATATCGTCGACCTGCTTGATCCCGATGTTCTGATTTTCGGCGGCGGTGTCTCCACCATGCTGCAGCCGTTCTTCGGCGACATCCGCGCCGGACTACCCAAGGTGAGCGTCAATCCCCGCTCTGGGGAAATTCCACTTCTCCCCGCGTGTTACGGCGAGGATTCCGGCATAGCCGGCGGAGCGGCTCTTTCCACCTTGCCCCAAAACCGCCTCTAAGCCGGTCACAGCCCGCCCCGTGGTATTCTCCCCCCTATATGGCTGTGACCATGTCCGACATAGCCAAGGACTTGGACGTTTCGGTTGTTACCGTCTCCAAGGCTTTGCGCAACAAAGGCAGCATTAGCGCCGCCACCCGCAAGCGTGTTCTCCAGCGTGCCCAAGAACTCAACTACGAAGCCAACTGGGTAGCGCGTTCGCTGGTCACGCGGCGCACTTTTACCGTTGGTTTGCTGCTCCCCGACATTCGCCATCCGTTTTTCGCAGAGATTGCTAAAGCCGTCGCCGAAATCGTCCGTCCGCTCGACTACCACGTCATCATTTCCTATTTCGAAGAAGACCCAGCCCTGGAAACCACCGAAGCCAAATCTCTGATTGCGCGCCAGGTGGATGGCGTGATTCTCGCGTCTGCGCAGTCGCCCGGAGAGTTCGCGCTGTTCGAACACTTCCGGGACCGCAAAGTCCCGTTCGTCCTGATCGACCGCCCCATGACCGGCGTTTCCGCCAGCTTTGTGGGTGTGGACAACGAAGCCATCGGCAAGCTCGCCACCGACCACCTCATCTCGCAAGGCTGCCGTCGCATCGCCCATCTGCGTGGCCCTGGGATGGGCATCGCTGCGGCCCGGCACGAGGGCTATCGCCAATCTTTGAAGGCGCACAAACTCGTTATGCCAGCGGAATACGTCGTCCAGGCCAGTTATGACGACAACATGGGCTACAAAGCCATGCAGAATCTGCTGCAGATGACGCCTACTCCCGATGGCGTTTTCTGCTACAACGATCCGGTCGCGATAGGAGCGATGAAGGCGGCTGCCAACGCTGGCCTCAACGTCCCTCGCGATATTGCAGTCATCGGCGCCGGTAACGTCCACTATTCAGATCTGTTGTCCGTGCCGCTCTCCACTGTCGACCAGGGCACCAGCCAGATCGGTACGCAGGCGGCCGAACTTCTCATGCAACAAATCACCAGCAAGCGCCCCGTGCCGCCCAAGAACGTCCTCATTGTTCCAAAACTCGTGGTACGGCAATCGACACAACGGCAGGGATAGGCTTTGCGCCGTGACTAGACTGTGGCCGGAGGGTATCCTTTGAAATCGTCAATGCACCTTCTCTTGATGGCAGTTGCTATCCTGAGCAACTCGCAGCGACTCCCGGCCCAAGCTCTCGCCCCCACTCCACCCATGGGATGGAACAGCTGGAACAAATTCCAATGCCACGTCGACGAAAATCTCCTTCGCCAAACAGCCGACGCCATGGTGCAATCCGGCATGAAAGACGCCGGCTACCAGTACGTCATCATCGACGACTGCTGGCAAGTCTCGCGCGAAAAAAACGGCAACATCGTTGCCGATGCGGAACACTTTCCCTCTGGCATCAAAGCCCTTGCCGATTACATTCACGGCAAAGGTCTGAAATTCGGCATCTACTCCGACGCCGGCGCGAAGACCTGCGCAGGCCGTCCCGCCAGCCGCGGTCATGAATTCCAGGACGCACTCCAGTACGCCGCCTGGGGCGTCGACTATCTGAAATACGATTGGTGCCATACAACGACTCAAGATGTGCGCGCTTCTTACGCTCTCATGCGGGAAGCCTTAGACGCCTCCGGTCGTCCCATCGTATTCGGCATGTGCGAATGGGGAACAGCCAAGCCCTGGCTATGGGCGAGGGACATCGGCAATCTCTGGCGCACCACGGGCGACATCACCGACCAATGGGACAGCAAGGATAAGCAGCAGCTTGGCGTGTTGAATATTTTGGACCTGCAGGATGGCCTCGAAAGCTTCTCCGGTCCGGGACACTGGAACGATCCCGATATGCTCGAAGTCGGCAATGGCGGCATGACGATTCCCGAATATCAAGCCCACTTCAGTCTCTGGGCGATCTTGGCGGCGCCGCTCATTTCCGGGAATGATCTCCGCGACATGAAGCCGGAAATTCAGCAAATTCTGACCAACAAGGAAGTGATTGCCGTCGATCAGGACAAGCTGGGGCGTCAGGGCAAGCGTGTCCACAAGGACGGCGACCTCGAGGTTTGGGCAAGGCCGCTCGAGGGCGGCGAACGCGCCGCCGTTCTTCTCAACCGGGGTACGACAGCGCAACCCGTCACGGTGAGCTGGTCGGACCTAGACTATCCCGGTCACATGACGGCTCAGGTTCGCGATCTCTGGCAACACAAGGATCTGGGTCAGTTTAAGGAAAGCTTCTCAGTGCAGGTCCCCCCGCACGCCGTGGTGATGATTACTGTAATGCCGTAGGCTGAGACGGGTTGGGCTGTGACTGGGTGGGTTGTGAGGTCGCCGGTTTTGAAGTCGAAGGTTGGGAAGTCGAAGGCCGTGGAACTGCGGGTTGTGGCGGCAGAGGTTGTGACGCGGAAGGCTTCGGTCTTCCACCCAAAGCGCCTGGAGCCCCTGGCCCGGGGTCGTTAATCCGGAACTCGACCCCAATGGTCGTTTCCACTTCCACCGCATCACCGTCCAGCGTGAACGGCGAGAAACGCCAGTTCTTGACCGCATCGATGGCGGCATTGGCCAGTTCCGGAGGACCGCTGGCGGGGTGAACTTCCAGAACGCGCCCATCTTTTCCAACCACCGTATCCAGCAGAACTGTACCCTGAATCCCTTGCCGTTCCGCCGCTTGCGGATAGGCTGGCATCGTCCGGTAGGTGATCAGCGATTGCATCACGTCCGCGGAAACCATTACTCTTCGCAGGAGTGGGCTCCTGGCCGCCGCCAATGGTCCTTGCCTGACCGTCCCAAAACGCTGGTAGGTCCAAACGCCCCCCAAGATTGCCACGGTCACAGCGAGTAGGACCAACAGCTTGGCCATCCGTCCCGTGTCGCGACGCGGCCTGCTTGCCCACCCTGCAGGTCTAGAGGGCCTAACGTCCCTGGACTGAACAGCGGAATGAGCTACGGAGTGTGCGCTTTGCAGAAATTGCGGTTCCGGCGGTTCGACCAGATTCACCGTATCGGCCGCCGACACCATGACGCGATACCGCTGGTCGGTCCAAATTCGAACCAGCTCCAGCTTGTCGGCGCTCACAGTAGAGAACTCAAGGCCGCAGCGGATCCGGTCCTGATACCGTACGCTCGCTCGCGCCTGCACCGTCGCTGGGGCGTCCGCCAGCCGGAATTCCACTCCTACCGACTCTCCTGGAAACAAGTCCCCGGGCAAGACCACGCTCACGCCGCCCAGCCCGGCATCGACCAAGCGTCCGGGAAGATTTTGTGGGATACCGGAACGCAGCACGGTCACTTCGACCGGCGCCGTCAATTCGTAGCGCGAATGTCTTCGGCGTAGGTGCACTTGCAGGGAGGTCGCCGCCATGAATGCCTTATTCCGCTCCACAACCATCGAAACTGATGCAGCTGAGCAACATGCAGCCTACTGCCCCATAACCGGTGTGTCAATCCGGCCGTTAAAAACTGAACAAAAAAACCCAAGCCGTGGCCTGGGTCGTCTCGCGGGCACAACTGCCCTGTCTCGCCATCGAGGGTACGGAACGCGTTAACCGCCCATCTATTAACCGCTAAATTACTAACTCTCGGGCTATGGCCAGCGCTTGGCCGTTTCTTCCCAGCCAGCGGCCCGAACTGTCTGCGTCGGCGTTGCCGAGGCAGCGACCGCGGCCTGCGGGATACGGATGGGCTGTTGCGTCGTGCCCATGCCAAAACCGGTCTTGGCCGGGTCGGACGCCTCTTTATTGTTCTCTTCCGAGAGCAGGGGCGCTACCAGACGCAACGCCTCGACTTCCTTCTCGAGACGGGCCAATTCCATTTCCTTTTGTCTTAACACTTCGTAGACGTTTTTCATGTCTTGCATCCTGGGCACTCCGAATCTGTCACACCGTACAAGTTATTCGGAATGTAAGCAGTTAGCGGACGTTTGTCAAGCACGCAAAAGCAATCGGACGCATCCGCAAATCACCATTGTGGCCGAAACCACTGACTCCAGGCGCGGCTGCTGGCTGGACGCCCTTCGTCCGCCAGCCGAGCCAGAAAGGCAGGTACCTCAGGTTCTCGGGATTCCGGTGCTGGGGCCGCCTCCGGTTTCCGAAAAGCGTCAATCGGGAACGCGACAGGAACCTTGAGCGTGACGGAAGTTTCGAGCGAAGCTTCCGCTCCGTTTCCCACTTGGGAGCTGCTCGAACCTGCGGGCGCTTCCTCGGCCCAGGCGATCCGGCCCAAAGGCATACCCGTGGCCACCGCCTCACGCAGCGCGGACTCAACCTGCGGCGTGGACGCCCGCAATGTAGTGGCATCACGCTCGGCAAAGGCTGACGCCTTGGATCCGAAGAGCTCAAACATGCCCACTACATCCCGGTCCAGGATCAACGGCAACACCATGACCGACTCAATGCCAAGAGCCTTGCAACTCTCCTGATTCACCCGAGGATCAGCGGAGGCCCGGTCGCAGCGCAGCGTTTGCCGCGTGCGAATGCTTTCGGCCGTCAGGCCCGAGCGGATGTACATGCGCGCACCCAATTCCGGCGCCGCCGGCCCGCTGCTGGCATGGCAGACCATGGCGTCTTCGGGATCCTCATTCAGACCTTCCATCGGATTCTCCGACGGACTCTCCGACGGACTCTCTGCCGCTACCTTCTCGCAGAGCGCCAGAGCCACGCCACTGGCGTTTGTGATATAGCGGACCCGCTCGACCGCAACGGCCAGTTGAGCGTTCAATTTCGCTTCGGCGCACAATCGCACCGCCAGCGCGAGGTCTTCCTGGGGCACTGGCTGGGGCACTGGACTTCGTGCCAGCTCGGGTTCCCCAGCCCGCAATCCCAAACCATGGGACGCGGGCTCTTGCTGCGATGAAAAATTCTGGGTCGGGACCGGGGTGGGTTCAGCAACCGGTTCCGCACCCGTCGGCTGCGCGCGCATAGACCGGGCAGCAGCCGCGGGAGCGGTCTCTGGGGGGAGAGCTTCATCAACAGAAAGTTGTTGCCCTAGGATCGAGTAAAGGTCCATTCACTAAACTCTTACTATCCTGCTTTTCGCTCGGATTCTTTCGCTCGGAGGCGTGCTGCGCGCCGCCAATCATCTGGGCCAGATGCCTCAAAATTCGGGCACTATTGTTCGCAGTGTACGCTGCCTTGGCACGATGTCAAGAACCCGAAAGGACAAACTTGTTGAAATTGTCGAATTGCAGGCACTTTCCCGATTCGGACTGCGTTCCAGGGTTCGGCAGCGAACTTGGCAAGGCGCGTTGTGAGAGGCTTGATTCGATCGCTACTTGCCCGACGCGAGCGGCGATCCCGCCACTGACGGACGTTTTGCCGGGAGATATTTCTTCTCCACCGAAGCGACGACAACATAGTTCGGATCGACCATCTCCGACAGCCGGATGCGTCCGACCTTCGTCAGGAGCTCGTAGGCGTCCATCTCAGACAGACCATAATCACGGTGGATCCATCCGACGAGTTCGGTGAAAGCAATTCGCAGCGCGTCGTCCACGGGCCGGTACGCGCCCACCGTCATGATGGCGTCTTCGTTTTCGAAACGGGGCCAGCCGATCTTCTGGCCTTTGATAACGCTGACCTGAAAGCGGGCGCTTAGCGGGACTTCGATTGCCGTACCGGCAATCTCGCCATCGCCCATGGCGGCATGACCATCACCCACATACAGCAGAGCGCCGGGAACGTTGACCGGGAAGTAAACGGTATTGCCAACGCTAGCCTCGGGTGAGTCCATGTTCCCCCCAAACTCGGCAGGCACAATGGAGCTGCGCGCTTCACCGCCCGCCGGCGCGACGCCAATGCATCCGAAAAACGGATGCAGCGGGATCGAAACGGAGAATTTGGAATCGAGCGCTCGGAATGTCGCTGTATTGCTGGCGTGGTCGATGGGGTAGTACCAGATCTTCTCCGGCAGCGTCGGGCCGAGCATAGCGGTGTAATTCGTTGCATTGAGCGCGCCGAACCCTGGACCGAACGCCCCGACACCCTGGTTGCTGTCGATCTGCAAATCGAGAATCTTCACCGCAAGCGTATCACCCGCTTCCGCGCCTTCCACATAGAACGGCCCGGTCAGCGGATTGTCGCCCTTCACCATGCTCAGGGTATCGCCCGGCTTCTGCAGCACGTTCCCAAAGCAGTCCAGCGTGTTCGTCTCAACAATGCCGCCAGAAGCAACTCTCGCAACAGGCTCGGCAGTGGCGTACACGTATTTCACCGTTTGGATCGTGGCGCGATACTGGACAGGCGATTGGGCACCGAGAGTAATGGCGGCAAAGATCAGGAGCAGCGATATCGTGGAGACGTGTCTCATGCAGTGGCCCTCTTGCTCTTGGATATAGAGCTAAATAGCAAAGAGCATTGTATGCCCCTAGTTTCCTCGTTGATTCGCGGGCGAAGGTTGCCCTGCGGCGCAATCACGCGCGGTCGGAATTGTTTTCCTGGTCGGCGGAGGGCAGGGTGAAGAGAAAAGTCGCCCCATGGTTCAGTTCGCTTTCCGCGCGGATGGACCCGCCGTGAGCGAGCACAATATGCTTGGCGATGGACAGGCCCAGCCCTGTGCCGCCGGATTCGCGCGAGCGAGCTTTGTCCACGCGGTAGAAACGCTCAAACAGCCGCGACAAATGTTCCGACGGAATTCCGGGACCGAAATCCTGAACATAAAACTCGACGGCGTCTTCCACCGGACGCGCGCCCAAAATGATGTGAGTACCTGAGCCGCCGTACTTCACGGCATTCTCGAGCAAGTTCCCGAAAACGTGATGGATGGCATCGCGATCAGCCAATACCGGCCGAGCAGCTTCATCCTTGACTTCGAGCTGCAAGTCTCGTCCGCCAGCGGTTTCGGCGAAATTCTGGGCGGCGTCACGCAGCAGATCCTCGGGTGCGACAACTTCAAGGTCAAATCTCTTCTCGCCGGACTCGACACGCGCTAAGGCGAGGAGATCTTCAGTCAGACGCCCCATTCGAGCGGCGTTCTTTCGAATGATTTCCAGAAACTCACGTTGCGGGCTGTCTGGAGAAATGGTATCCAGCAATGTCTCGGAGTAGCCCTGAATGTTGGTCAACGGTGTGCGCAGTTCATGCGAAACATTGGCGATGAAGTCTCTGCGCGTTTTTTCCAGCAACTCCCGCTCCGTGAGATCGCGCAGCACCGCAACGGCGCCGCCATCGGGCAGGGGCGCTGCGGTAACGTCAAACGTCTTGCCCGAGACAATGGCAATGGCGCGCCCTCCGCGCACAGTTCGGGTGTCGACTGCTTCTTTTACGGCGCGGAGAAGTTCCGGATCGCGAATAGTCTCTACCAGCGGCGCCTGTAGGCGAACCCGTTGCGTGAGTTCCACCATACCCTGATTGGCCCACTGCACGCGCCCTTCGGCGTCGACGGCGATGACGGCATCCTGCATAGAATTGAGCAGGGTTTCCAGTTGCCGCTGGTTTTGTTGGCCGGGAACGGCCTCCTCCGGAGGATCGCGTGGCTTTGCGGGAGACGTGAGAGCTATCGACACCGGGGTCTCAATTGGACGAGGCGCCAGTTCTTCTTGGAAGCGGTTGGGGGCGGGTACGGTGCGCTGGAAGGGCGAGAAGAATCGCAACAAACCCCGGTGTTTCACTTCGGTGCCTCGAACCGGTAGCCCGCGCCCCGCACGGTGCGAAGGTAGCGTGGGTCTTCCGGGTCAGGCTCGATTTTCTCGCGAATGCGCCGGACGTAAACATCAACGGAGCGCGGCGTTACGTAGGCCGTGTCCCGCCAGACTGCGTCCAGGAGTTGATCGCGCGTGAAAACTCGCCCGGTATGACGCGCGAAGTAATCGAGCAACCGGAATTCGGTGGCTGTGGTGGGCACGATTTGCCCGCGCACCGTCAAGGTCATGGCGCCGGGGTCGATTTCGACGTCGCCAATCTTGGTAGGCGACGGGGACAAAGGACGCTCAAAGCGCCGCAGCACCGCCTTCACCCGAGCCACCATCTCGCGCGGGCTGAATGGCTTGGAGATGTAGTCATCGGCGCCAAGTTCCAGTCCAAGAACGCGGTCGGCCTCGCCGCCTTTTGCGGTCAGAAAAATAACGGGAATAGAGTTCAGGGCGGGCGTCTGGCGGATCTGGCGGCAGAGTTCCAGCCCGTCTCCTCCGGGGACCATAATGTCGAGGAGAAACAGCGCCGGCCGGCCCTTTTCCGCTTCGGCAATTACGCCCGCTCCGGTATTGAAGGGGCGTACCGAAAAGCTAGCCTGCTCCAGGTGATGCTTCACGAGGCGCGAGATATCTGGGTCGTCTTCCACAAATATGATGTTCGGCTTCACCTCTACATTGTATCTGCTGGCCGAAGGACGGTTTTGGGCCGTTTGTCCTCAAATACCGGCCTTTTGTGAGGGTGGTCGAGTCAGCTTATCGGGCATGGCCTCTAAACAGGACGGCCGCAGTCAAGAAATGAGAAACTAGAAGGGTATGTCCGCGTCCACCATTGCCGTTGCCATGTCCGGAGGAGTCGATTCCTCTGCCGTCGCGGCCATGCTCCGTGACCAGGGCTACAGCATCGTCGGCCTCACCATGCAGCTCTGGAACCAGCGCCGCCTGGCTGGCCATGCAGGCATGCCCGAGTCCGTCCAAGGCCGTTGCTGCTCCATCGACGACGTCTACGACGCCCGCCGCGTCGCCGAGACCATCGGCATCCCTTACTACGTCGTGAACCACGAAGCCCGCTTCGAGCGCGACGTGGTGAAGCCGTTTGTCAGCGAGTATCTCGCTGGCCGCACGCCGATCCCCTGTAGCCTCTGCAACAATTTTTTAAAATTTGATGAATTTTTGATCATGGCCCGGCAAATTGGGGCAGAGAAGATCGCCACCGGGCATTACGCCCGCGTTTCTTACGCCGAAGACGCAGGCCGCTGGTTGCTCCAGCGCCCGGTGGACCGAGCGAAGGATCAGACCTATTTTCTGTTCGGCCTGACTCAGGAACAACTGAGCCGGACTCTTTTTCCTCTGGGCGGTATGACCAAGGCCGAGGTTAGGGAAGTCGCCCGCCAGCACGGCTTGGCGTCGGCCGAGAAGCCCGAGTCTCAGGAAATCTGCTTCGTCCCCGGCGGAGACTACAAGCGCTTCATCGAGGCCTATCTAGAAGAGCAGGGCGAACCCCTGCCCGATTCCTCAGGCGAACTAGTCACGACCACCGGCGAGACGATCGGCGAGCACTCCGGCATTCACAACTTCACAGTAGGCCAACGCAAGGGCCTGGGCGTGGCCACGGGCTCGCCGTTATATGTCATCCAGATCAAGCCCGCGGCGAACGCGGCGTCCGGCGCGGCGTCGGATTCCGATGCAAATCAAGTCGTCCTCGGCCCCGACGAACTGCTCTATTCGAAGACGCTTCGTGCCCGTGACCTGAACTGGATCTCCATCGAGGCGCTCATGGAGCCACTCCGCGTCAGCGTAAAAATCCGCCACCGCCACGAACCCGCCATGGCCCGAATCAAGAACACCGCTCCCGGCGAAGTTACAGCCACCTTCGATCAGCCGCAGCGCGCCATCACCCCCGGTCAAGCCGCCGTCTTCTATGACGGCGAAGTCGTAGTCGGTGGCGGCTGGATAGTCTAGGTCTGACTCGTTCCAGGCGGTCTAAGTGGCTGGCGCGGTTCGGCAAACAATGCCGTGAGAGTTAGCCATCGAACCCTTCAATGCTCGCGTTCACAATAGTTTGCGATCAACATTCCGCTGTGCAACCCTGTGCGGCTTGGTATAGGCTTCGCATAATTCGGCGCCGCAAAGGGGAAATTCCAAAGTGACGGCAATCGATCAAAGTGGGCGCATCTCACGACGTAGGTTCCTCGAACGCAGCGCGGCGGCTCTCGCAACCCCGGGGGTACTGGCTGCTGTCAGCTCGGCGGAACTATCGCAGGATTCTGCCAAGCACGATTCGGAAGGCCACGACTCCAAGGAGAAGGTGCAGTCGGCTGCCCAGGCCGATTCGTCGTCTATGCCCGCCAAAATCGCGCTGGAAGAACATTTCGTGTCTTCTGAAACCTTGGACGCTAGCTACGGCGCGGGAGGCAGTCCAGACTTTCGGTTCCAGTTGGAAGACATTGGCAGTCGCCGAATCGCAGAGATGGACCGTGGAGGCCTGGAACTCTCCATCCTCTCGCTGGTTGGACCCGGAATTCAGGCCATTCCTGACATACCTCGGGCGATCGGCGTTGCACGGCGGGCTAATGATCACCTCGCCGAGCATATCGCAAAGTATCCCAAGCGTTTTAAGGGCTTTGCTGCATTACCGATGCAGGATCCTCAAGCCGCCAGTCAGGAACTCACGCGCTGCGTTAAAGAACTAGGCTTCTGCGGAGCGCTTGTCAATGGATTCTCCCAGATCGGCACAGTCGATTCGTCGGTGTTCTACGATCTCCCGCAATACCGGCCCTTCTGGGCGACGGTCCAGGAACTGGATGTGCCGTTCTATCTTCACCCACGTTCCCCCCTATCTACGCACCAGCCCGCGTATGAAGGACATCCTTGGTTGACGGGCTCGATCTGGGGATTTACCGCCGACGCTTCGATTCACGCCTTGCGTCTGATGGGCAGCGGCTTGTTCGATGAATTTCCCAAGCTCAAAATTATCCTCGGCCATCTCGGGGAAGGGCTGCCCTGCAGTATTTGGCGCATTGATAACCGCATATCCAGGACACTCGGGGCTCGGCCGAAGGCCAAACTGCCTATCGGCCATTACCTGCGGGAAATTTCTACATCACCACCAGCGGTAATTTCCGCACGCAGACGCTGACGGAAGTCATGCTTGAAGTGGGCGCAGACCGCATCCTGTACTCGGTCGATTACCCTTTGAGGATATGGCAATCGCCGGCAGTTGGTTCGACCGCGCTGCCATCAGCGAATCCGACAGCTCGAAAATCGCTCGCGGCAACGCACGGCAGCTGTTTCGGCTCTAGTCAGCGGAGCGCTGTTCCGATGTATCCAACAGGACTATCTAACTTACCAACCCCACCATCATCGGCTTGGTAGTGGGCGCGGCCGATCCCTCTTTCGGCTCGACGGTGATTGCAAATCCTGTTGCAGAAACTCCCGCTGCGAGAGGGGGATTCACCAGGACCCCGCTGCCCTTAGCATCGGGACGAAACACTCCGGCAGGCACCGGATTGCCCTTGCTCGGCAGCACCCACAGCTCATATGCCTTGTCGTCGGGCAACGCCGGAAGGTTGTTGGCCACGAATAGCAGCTTGCCGCTAGATTCCACGTAGATCGCTTTCCCCTGCGGCTGCGGTTGGCCCTTCGGAATTTCCAGCGTCACTGACCTTGCCTCCGGCCCTTGGAACGCCGCAAACTCGGTGCGCACACGTTCGAGTTCAGCCTCTTGTGCCGCCGTCTTCGTTTTCAGACCAGCAATCTCTCGCTGTAGCCCTGCGTTCTTCTCGTTCGCGTCGTTCACCAGCAACGCGCCTGTGACCAGCACTAGAGCCGCGGCAATCCAACCTAAACGCCCAAACCATCCCGAACTCGCCGCGCGCTCAGACGCCACCGTAGGCCTCTCCGCCGCAATCGCCGACATCAGTCGGTCGCGCGAACGCTGCGGCGGATGCGGCCCCGACGCTGACAGCGCCAGCAGAGCCATATCGCCGCGCAAGGATTCCAGCTCGCGTCGGCAAGCGACGCAAGTCTCGACGTGCTGCGCCACTGCGGTCTTCTGTGAGACATCGAGTGCATCCAGAGCGTAAAGCGCTAGATCCTCGGCGAATTGTTCATGTGCTGCCATATGTCAGCTAACCCGCCACCGCCGCCCGCAAACTCAACAACCCAGCCCGAATCCTGGTCTTGATCGTACCCAATGGCTCGCCGGTCCTCTCCGCAATTTCCGTATGGGTTAGGCCTTCGAAGAACGCCATCTCCAAGGCCGACCTTTGCGGACCCGCCATTGTTCTCATCACTTCCCGAATCTTCACCAAAGCTCTTCCGCGATCCGCGTTGTCGGCAAAATCCGCTTCCACCGAAAGAACAACATCCTCGATATCGGTCTCCGGCTTGCGTTTGCGCAAAGCGTCGATCGAGCGGTTCCGCGCAATCACAGAAAGCCACGCTCCCATGCTCCCGCGCGCCGAATCAAACGCCGCTGGTTTCCGCCAAAGCTGAAGAAAGATCTCCTGCAAAATGTCTTCCGCCGCGCCCGTGTCCCCCAACACGCGCAGGGCCACCGCGTACACCAGCGACGAATAGCGATCATAGAGCGCGGCCATCGCACTCTCGTCACGCGCGCGCACGCCTGCTACAAGGCTCAGGACACTCGCCTCGCCGCCGGTCCGCGCCGTTACCTCCCGCGCGTCATCCTGCGCATTCTGCCTCAGCGCGCTGGCCACTCGTCGAGCACCTTCCTGCACGTAGTACGGTCTTGCCGCCGGAACGGATTGCTAGGAAAACCCGCAAACCCAGTCCGTTCTTGGGATTAGCGGCGAATTACAGGCACTTTGGTGCCCCCATGCTGGGGACTTTCGGGCGCTTGAAAGCGCCGTCCTGCCATGAACCCGAAAACCATACAGCAACTCTGGGTGGGACACAAGCACCACGCCGCCCCGATTGCGGCATGGCAACCGCCCGTTGCATACTGAGCCAATGGACTCAGCAAGTCCGATTCTGTCAGCTTCGCACATCCGCCTCGAACCGCTCACGCTGAGCCACGTCGGCGGATTGGTCCTAGCCGCCAATGCCGCTGCCGCCACAGACCCCGCCCTCTATCAATGGAGCCCCGTCCCGCAGACCGAGCCCGACGCGACACATTACATCGAAACTGCCCTAGCTTGGAAGGCCGCCGGAACTGCGGTTCCATTCGCGATTCTGCGCGAGCAAGACGGTGCCGTCATCGGTTCCACTCGTTTCTGGAACATCGAACGCTGGGCCTGGCCACAAGATCACCCGCAGTCTGGTCGCCGCGAGGTCGATGCCTGCGAGATCGGCTACACCTGGTTTGCCCGCTCAGCCGTGCGCACCGCCGCCAACACTGAGGCCAAGTTCCTAATGTTTGCGCACGCTTTTGAAACCTGGCAGGTGCTTCGCGTCTGCCTCCACACCGATGTGCGCAACACGCGTTCTCGAGCGGCCATTGAGCGCATCGGAGGGCAGTTCGAAGGCGTCCTCCGGTCCCACCGCCTGGCCGCGGACTACACTCCTCGCGACTCGGCGCGTTTCTCGATCGTCGCGGCCGAGTGGCCAGCTGTAAAAGAACGACTCCAGCAACGCCTCCATCGGGCCTGAACTACTGCGCCTTCAGCGCCAACTGCCGTTCCGCTGGGCTCATCTGCTTCCAGATCGCTTCCAGCTGAGCCGAAATCTGCGGCGAGTCCGGTGCCGTCCTCAGCGCCAACGCATACCAGTGATAGGCGGTGGGTAAATCTCGCGGCACGCAACGCCCGGCATAGTAAACCAACCCGAGGTCTGCCTTGGCCTTGGCATCTCCACGGGCCGCGGCTTTGCGCATCGCCGGCAACTGCGCTTCGCAATTGCCACTCGTCGCTGAAGGAGTATCTGCCACCGTGGTACTATCCGCTTCGGGCGCCGCCGCTTTCGCCGGGGAAGGTTTCTTTTGCTGGTGCGCCGGACGCGCAGTCGGTTTGGGATGGGCCATCGCCACCGCCTGAGCTGGATGATGCGTGTCCTTAACAGGGGCAGGCGCAACGGGGGCAGGCGCAACAGGTGCCGCAGCGGCAGGCGAGATATCCGCCTTCTCAGGTTCCGTTTTTGGGACGTCAGCGGCAGGCACTGTCGTGGCAGGTTCTGTCTTGGAAGCCTCCGCCTTGGGCGTCTCACCTTTGGGAGGCTCGACCTTTCCCTCCGAAGGAGCACCATCCGTGCCCGCCGGTGGAGTTGCCTGTGAAGCAGTAGCGTCGCCCGTTCCCGAACCTGCCGACGGCATCGGTTTGCTGCTGCCACGCAGATAGAAGAACCCCGCCACCGCCGCCAGGATCAAGCCCGCCACAATGAACGGCGCGCGGCTCGATTTGGCGGGCACATGGTCGTCGTCGTGCAGCAAATAGCTCAAATCGCGATTCGGATTCTCAGCCCGCGGCGCCGGAGTGGGCCGGATGACTGGGGGGACGATCGGGGGGCTGACCGTTGGAGTATTCGTCGTCGGTGCCGAAGGCCGCGAAGCCGTGCCGATTCCTCCACCCACGATTGCTGAGCCGCTCGCACCCACAGGCTTCGTCTGCTTCACCAAATCCGGCAGCGCTTTCCCGCACATCCCACAAAACCGATGGCCGGGTGGATTGCCGTGGCCGCAATACACGCACGGGACTTTCGGGAGTTCTTGACCCATATGCCTTGATTATGCCCAACCCAACGCCACCGCGTCGATAGTGCCGGGTATCTGCCCTCCGCCTACACGAAATTGCCGCACCTCCCCTGCAAAAGCGGGTATCATGATCGGCGCAAACAAAAATCTGCCGAAAGAAAACGCTAAACCTCGATGACCATGACGTCACGCATTCTCGGAATTGTGTTTGGACTCTCCGCGCTTTTCGCCGCCGCACCCATTTCCGCCCAGTCCAACCAGAAGTCCCCCCAGCCCTGGATGAACCCCGCCCTCTCTGCCGACGAACGCGCCGACCTCGTCCTGAAAGAAATGACGCTGGACGAAAAAATCTCCCTCCTCCACGGTACTGGCATGGAGGGCCTTAGTCCCATGAGCCCTCTCTCCATCCATTCCAACGGTGGCGCTGGCTACGTCGTCGGTGTCCGGCGCCTCGGCATTCCCGACATCCAGATCTCCGATGCCGCCTACGGTGTCCGCAGCAGCGGCGAGAACGGCCGCTATTCGACCGCCCTCCCCGCCAATATCGCCGGAGCCGCCAGTTGGGACCCCGAAGCCGCCTACGCCTACGGAGGCCTCATTGGCCGCGAACTGCGTGCCCAGGGCTACAACATGACCCTCGGCGGCGGCGTCAACATCGCTCGCGAACTTCGCAATGGCCGCAACTTCGAGTACATGGGTGAAGACCCAATCCTTGCCGGAACCATGGTTGGCCAGCTCATGAAGGGGGTACAGGCCGAACACGTCATCGGCGACATCAAGCACTACGCCGTCAACGACCAGGAAAGTGGACGCAACGCCGTCAACGTCCACATCGACAAGCGTTCCATGCGGGAAACGGACCTGCTGGCCTTCGAAATCGGTATCCGCGACGCCCAACCTTCCGCTGTTATGTGCTCCTACAACCGCGTCAACGGCGACTTCGCCTGCGAAAACCAGTACCTGCTCAACGATCTTCTGAAAAAAGACTGGCACTTCCCCGGTTTCGTTCTCTCCGACTGGCAAGGCGCCCACTCCACCGAGAAGGCCTCAAAAGCTGGCCTCGATCACGAAGAACCCGGCGAAATCTTCTTTGGCCCTGAAATGAAGAAGGCGGTAGAGTCCGGCAAAGTCTCGCAAGCCGAACTCAACGACCACGTTCACCGCATCCTGCGATCGATGTTTGCCTCCGGCGTCGTCGATGACCCGCCTCGCAGAGGCGTCCCGGATGTGCTCGGCGGCCTCGCCATTTCGCAGAAAATCGCCGAGAGCAGCATCGTCCTCCTCAAGAACGACTCCGCCATTCTTCCCCTTGATGCCTCCAAACTCCGTTCCATCGCCGTCATCGGGGCCCATTCCGATATTGGAATGATCTCGGGCGGCGGTTCCGCGCAGGTCGATCCCATGGGCGGCAACGCGATCATGCCGCCTGGTAAAGGCCAAACGCATTGGCAAGACGAAGTATGGTTCCCCACATCGCCGCTGAAGAGCATTCGTGCCAAGGCGCCGTCAACCAACGTCCAATATGACTCGGGAGCCGATTCCGCCGCCGCTGCGGCCCTAGCCAAATCCGCCGATGTCGCCATCGTCTTCGCATACACCTGGGAAAGCGAAGGCATGGACCTCGATACGCTCTCTCTACCGCACCATCAGGATGATCTGATCGCGGCCGTGGCCGCCGCCAACCCGCACACCATCGTTGTTCTCGAAACGGGATGCGCCGTCACTATGCCCTGGGCTGATAGAGTCTCCGGCATCTTCGAAGCATGGTACGCTGGCAGTCGAGGCGCTCAGGCTCTCGCCAATCTGATGTTCGGCGACGTCAATCCCTCCGCCAAGCTTCCGGTCACATTTCCCAAGAGCGACGCGGATTTGCCGCACGCCATTATCGTCCACCCCCCGCCGCGTTCTATGAGCAAGGACGGCGACCACGAACCTTGGAGAGCCATCGCCAAGGGCCTGCCGTCGTTCGACACAACCTACGACGAAGGCCTTAAGGTCGGCTACAAGTACTACGACGCGGAAGGGAAGCAGCCTCTGTTCCCATTTGGGTACGGACTGTCCTACACGACGTTTGCCTATTCGGACCTCGTGTTTGGATCCACGAATGCAAAGAACGGCTTTGCTGTGACTTTCAAGCTCAGCAATTCTGGCACCCGCCCCGGCGCGGAAGTTACTGAGGTGTACGCCGGACTACCGGCCGGTGCCGGAGAACCTCCCAAGCGCCTGGTGGGTTGGAGCAAGATCAAACTCGCGCCTGGAGAGAGCAAAGAAGTTACCGTGCCCATCGATCCCCTCTACATCTCTGTTTTCGATGTCGGCAAGAATGCATGGCAGGTGTTACCCGGAAGCTACGCGATCTCGGTTGGATCCTCCTCCCGCGATTTGCCTCTGCACGGAAACATCGTGCTGAAGTAGGAATTCAATTGAGGCGCGGACGTTCCCGCTCGTGCCCTTGAGCGTAGAGCTGGAGTGACCGCGCTCCAGCGTGACACCGAGGATCCCCGCCACGTGGGCACCTACTTACCTGCGGCAAATCTACGCGAATGGAAAATCATCGTCTCCGCCAAGTGGGTCAGGAAATACTCGGAGCCGTGGTTGCCGGGGTAGATGTGGGATTCGTGAGGGATGTGTTCGGTGTTGAGTTGCCGATTAAGCTCAGCCACGCCCTCTTCAAACCCAAAATCATCGTCCTGCCCACAGTTGAAATAGATCTCTAGCCGACTGGCCAGAATTTTGGCCCGGTTCTGTTTGGCCAGAACGAAGGGACTGTTCTGATTCCAGTGACGGACATCCACAGGGTTGCCGAAAACCGGTGCCAGCATTCTGCCGAGTGGGTCTGACGAGGGTATTGCGTGAGAAGTTTCGCGTGGCGATTCGGACACCAAAGCAGGGCTTTGCGCGCTGACCGAGGAAAACATCTCCGGGTTGGCAAAAGCAAACCTCAGAGCTCCGTATCCGCCCATGGAAACGCCGCTGATGGCGCGGGAAGCGCGCCCGTTGCGAATGGAGTAGTGGGATTCTATATACGGCATAAACTCCCGGACAAAGAAATCGCTGTAGCGAGTGTGCCCGTCGGCGGAATTGATGTAGAAGGTGGCGAAGCCTTCCGGCGCTACCACAAGGAAATTCGAAATCTTGTGCTGTTGGCGGAGGTCCTCGATCGTGTTCCATCCCCCGCTCTTGAATAGAGTCTGTTCGTTGTCACCCAACCCGTGCAGAAAGTAAAGGACGGGATAGAGCCGTGGAGGTTTTGCAGTGGTGGCAGCGTCGTAGGCCGGTGGGAGCATCACGCAGTAATGAACTTTCTGCGCCAACATGCGGCTCTGAAAGCTGTTGCAATCGATGCGGCCCTGGGCGTGGGCCGCAGTTACTAGCAAAAGAAGCAATAGAGGGGGCATGCTGCGGCGCATAGAGTCGGTTTACTCGTAGCGTAACGCCTGCACGGGGTCGAGGCGGGCAGCGCGGGATGCTGGATACAGGCCGGAGAGAAGGCTGACGACCAGTGAAAAAGCTAAGGCACCGAGGACGAGCCACACGGGCACGGACCATATCTGCGCGGCCGGAAAGTGCTGTCGCGCCAGATAAATATTGGTTCCGAAATTGATAAGGCGGCCGATCACCCAGCCGAGCGTAACTCCGAAGGCTCCGCCAACGAGGCCCATGGCGCCTGCCTCGGCGAAGAAGAGCTTCCGGACGTCGGCGTCGCTCGCGCCGAGGGCTTTCATGATGCCGATTTCGCGCCTGCGTTCGAGGATGGCCATGACCAGAGTGTTGACGATCCCGATTGACGCTACGGCCAGCGCGAGGCTGCCGAAGATGGCTAGGAAACCATCGAGCACGGCGAAGAACTGACGCAGGCTGCGATTGGCATCAACCAGCGAAAACGCGTTGAAGCCCATCTTCTTGATGGCGGCTTCCACAGTTGGCACTTGGTTAGGATTGGCGACGCGAACGCTGAGGGAGGTGTAGGTAGGTGCGGTGGTAGAGGCATCCCGCTGGTCGGCCGATACTACGCGCAAATCTTGGGTGAGCATGAGAGGGAGAAAAACTCGTGCGCGAGCGCTGCCCCGCATTCTGTCGGGATCAATGTCGGTGACGCCCACGATTTTGAGGGCTTGCTGTCGGGAAACGACGGAGTAGGCGGATTTGTCGCCAGCCGTCGCCGTAGGAGAAGGAGTGCGCTCGGCGTAGTGTAGGAGGAGTTCTTTGCCCAGTAGCGCGCGGGCTAAATCAGCGATATTCGCGTTGTCATCGTCGCTGCTACTCGCGGCCTCGCCAGGAGTTTTCGGCTTCATGCCCAATAACTCCTCGGCGAAGGATTTCTGGAGAATCGCTTCGTGCGCGGACCGAGAGGAGAAAAACGTGCCCTGCATGGCCTCAAAGGCGTCGTTGTTGTCCCTCGCGGAGAATGGAACGCCGGCGACCATGGCGAGGTGAGGCTTGTCATTGAAGCGGAGCTCTGTGATGAAACGAATGTCGGGATAGGCTTCGACGACGCCGGGCAAATGGGAGATGGATTGGCGAGCGGGTTCATCGAGGGCGGGGCTCTCGGCGGACGGCGGGCCTTCGTCGCGGGGTTCACGAAAATTCCGGAGGTCACGGCGGGATGTGGCGACGACTGTGTCGAACAGCCCAGATTTCTCAAGACGTCGGGAGGCCAGTTGCTGAAGTCCGATACCGAGCGAGAGCATCGCGACCAGGGAAGCCACGCCGACAGAGATGCCCAGAGTGGTGAGTGAATTGCGAAAAATGGACTCGCGCAAATTCCGGAGGGCGAGGTCGGCGACGTCGTAGAGCTTCATTGAGCCTCCCCGCTGGTGGCGAGGGTTGGGATGGAGATGTTTCTCGCCGTCTTGTTTGCAGCGTCAGCAACGAGACGTCCATCGGCAAGGTGCAGCATACGACCGGCGTATCTTTCAGCGAGGATGTGCTCGTGTGTAACCATGACGATAGTCATGCCGAAGGATTGGTTGAAGCTCTGAATGAGTTGCATGATTTCCGTGCCGGTGCGGCTGTCGAGATTGCCGGTGGGCTCGTCAGCGAGGAGAAGCCTGGGCTGGTTGATGAGTGCTCGAGCGAGCGAGGCGCGCTGTTGCTCGCCGCCGGAAAGTTCAGCGGGGCGATGATTCAGGCGCGCACTTAAGCCGACCCTTTCCAAAGACTCGCGGGCAAGTGTGGAACGCCGTCCCCGATCCACTTCGGCGAACCGAAGGGGAAGTTCCACATTTTCCAAAAGCGACATGCTCGAAATGAGATTGAACGATTGGAACACCATCCCGACAGTGCGAAGGCGGTACTTGGCGAGTTGCTCGCGGGAGAGCGCGGCGAGGTTGTTGCCTTGTACCACCACGTCACCGGAGGTAGGGCGGTCGAGACCGGCAACGAGGTTGAGCAGCGAGGACTTGCCGGATCCGGAAGGTCCCAGCAGGGCCACGAATTCTCCAGCACAGATATCGACGGAAATGCCGTCCACGGCCCGGACGTTGGTCTCGCCCATCTGGTAGTGGCGGTGGATATTGTCGGTGTGGACGGCTAAGGGTGTCATCGAGAGCTTTGTTCATTATGATGCCTCTACGGGAGCAGCGGACTCGGTCGGCGGAATTTTGCATAATTCACGGCGCTGTGGGATACTGTTTGCTCGATATGCGGACCGGGATCCAAACCGGGTTGAGTTTTGCTCGCACCTCCTCGGTGCGTGGGCGATTTTATCTGTATTACCCTCGCTTTTGGCGCTTCTAAGCTAGCTGTCCCGTTTTTCTCTCGCTCCAAATTCTGAGCTTCTACAACTTTCAGGCGGTTGAACTCAGGGAATTCTCTATGAGCGTGTTGGACCAGATTTTGCAGAGTACCCGGCGGCGCGTGGAGGAGGCTCGGGCTGGGGCGGACTTGCGGGAATTGGAACGTGCGGCGGGGGAGCATGAGGTGCGGGGGTTCCGGCGGAGACTGGTGGAGGTTGGCGACGTTGGTGTGGCGGTGATTGCGGAGTTGAAGAAGGCTTCGCCATCGAAGGGATTGATTCGCGCGGACTTTGATGTGGCGGGGCTGGCTGCGGAGCTGGAGACGGCGGGAGCGGCGGTGCTTTCTGTTCTGACGGATGCCGAGTACTTTCAGGGGTCGCTGGAGAATTTGCGGAGGGCTTCCGGGGCTTGTAGTCTGCCGTGTTTGCGAAAAGACTTTATTGTGGATGAATTTCAGATTCTGGAAGCGAGGGCGTTTGGGGCCGATGCGGTGCTGTTGATTGTGGCGGGCTTGTCGGATGGGGAGATGAAGAGCCTAGGTGCAGCAACGCGGGGGATGGGGTTGGATGTTTTGTGCGAAGTGCATGATGAAGTGGAATTGAAACGGGCCTTGGATGTTGGGTTTGAAACGGTTGGAGTGAACAACCGGAATTTGAAGACGTTTGTTGTGGATTTGGAGACTTCTCTACGTTTGGCGGATTTGATGCCTGCCGGGGTGTTGCGGGTGGCGGAGAGTGGTATTGAGTCTGTTGCGGATATAGCGAGGTTGAGGGCGGCGGGGTATGGGGCGTTTCTGGTTGGGGAACAGTTGATGCGGGCGGAGAGGCCAGGGGCGGAGTTGCGGGGGTTGATCGCGGGAGTTGTTGAAAATCCCCACGCAAGCCAAAAGAGGGCTTGAGTGGGGCACCCGAAGAACACATTCCTATGACTTGGGTAAAGATTTGCGGGACTACTACTTTGGAAGATGCGCTCGTGGCTGTGGAGGCTGGAGCGGATGCTGTGGGGTTTGTGTTTTATGAGAAGAGTCCGCGGTTTGTGGGGGCTGAAGTTGTGCGGGAGATTGTTCGCGGATTGCCCGCTGGGGTTGAGACTGTGGGTGTGTTCTTGAATGAAGAGCCCGGGAGAATTGCTGAGACAGCTGAGTTGGCTGGGGTGTCGGCGGTGCAGTTGCATGGGACGCGGGGGAAGTGGCCGGTTACTCAGAAGAAATTGTTTGTGGCGGTTCCGGCTGGGGAGTTGATGCGGTCGGTCGGGGATATGCCTCCGAATGTCAGCGCAGTATTCGCGGATTCATCGAATGGAACTGGCGGGGCGTTTGACTGGCGTGAAGCTTGGACTGGGGTGCGGGCGGTGGCGCAGCATTTTTCAGTGGTGGTAGCCGGGGGGCTGACTCCGGAGAATGTTATGGAGATGATGTCGGTTTTGGAGCCTTGGGGAGTGGATGTTGTTTCTGGAGTGGAACGGGAGCCGGGTAAGAAAGATCCGGAGAAGGTTCGGGCGTTTGTGGCGGCTGTGCGTTCGGTGGGGGAGAAGTGATGGCGAAGCGCAAAGCGATGGGGAAGCGGAAGGGCGACGGAGCTGCGCTCCGTGGACGGCCGGGGGCGGCCGTCCCCACGAAGAGCGTGGCCGGGCGATTTGGGGAGTATGGCGGGCGGTATGTGCCTGAGACTTTGATGGCGGCTTTGCAGGAGCTGGAAGTTGCCTATGTGGTGGCTAAGAAAGACCGGAAGTTTCGGGCGGAATTGGAACAGTTGTTGCGGGAGTTTGCTGGGCGGCCGACGGCGTTGACGTTTGCCAAGCGGCTTACGGGCGAATTGGGTGGGGCGAAGATTTATTTGAAGCGAGAAGACCTGCTGCATACGGGGGCGCACAAGATTAATAACTGTTTGGGGCAGGCGCTGCTGGCGCGGCGGATGGGGAAGAAGAGGATTATTGCCGAGACTGGAGCGGGCCAGCATGGAGTGGCTACAGCTACGGTTTGTGCGTTGTTTGGGCTTGAGTGCGTCGTTTATATGGGGACGGAGGACATGCGGCGGCAGGAGTTGAATGTTTTCCGCATGCGGCTGCTGGGAGCCGAGGTTCGAGGCGTTGAGTCTGGACAGAAGACATTAAAGGATGCGATCAACGAGGCGATGCGGGACTGGGTTACGAACGTCCGGACTACGCATTATTTGCTGGGGAGTGTTTTGGGGGCACATCCGTATCCGACGATGGTGAGGGATTTCCATCGGGTGATTGGGATTGAGGCGAAGAAGCAGATTTTGAAGGCAGAAGGGAGGTTGCCGGACGCGATTGTGGCTTGCGTGGGCGGCGGGTCGAATGCGATTGGGATATTTCATGCATTTGTTCCGGATAAGAAAGTTCGATTGATTGGAGTGGAGGCTGGCGGACGGGGGCGTGGGTTGGGAGATCATGCGGCGCGGTTCTTTCAGGCGACGACTGGGGTGCTGCAGGGGACTTTCTCATACGTGCTTCAGGACGAAGCGGGGCAGATTGCGATGACGCATTCGGTTTCAGCGGGGTTGGATTATCCGTCGATTGGTCCGGAGCATGCGTGGATGCGGGACACGGGGCGGGCGGAATATGTGGCGGCTACGGACGCGGAAGCGCTGAATGCGGTTTCGATTTTGGCGGAAAAAGAAGGGATCATTCCGGCATTGGAATCAGCGCATGCGGTAGCGGAAGTGGTGAAGCGGGCGCCATCGATGAAGAGGTCGCAGGTCGTCGTCGTGAATGTGTCTGGGCGCGGGGATAAGGATATTGGGATTTTGCGGGAGAATTTGAAGCTGGCGTGAAATTGCTAGAGCGGGCAGGCGAGGGCGCCTGCCCCCACGTGAGCGCTGGTGAGGATGGGATGAGATTGCAGTTTACGAAACGGCCGGGGCTGGTGGTGTACGTGACGTGCGGAGATCCGTCTATGGCGGTGACGCGCGATGTGGTGCTCGATGCGATTGACGCTGGGGCGGACGTGATTGAGTTGGGAGTGCCCTTCAGCGATCCCGTGGCGGATGGGCCGGTGATCCAGCGGGCCAGTGAGAGAGCTTTGGTCAATGGAACAACGCTCGGCGACGTGCTGAAGCTGGCTGGGGAGTTGCGGCGGCTGCGGCCTGAGGCTGGGTTGATTGTCTTTTCTTATTTGAATCCAATTCTGCGGATGGGGTTGGTGGAGTTTTGCAAGGCGGCGAAAGAAGCGGGATTGGATGGAGCGCTGGTGACGGATTTGCCGGTGGAAGAGGCTGGACTGTATCTCGCCGAGATGAAGAAGAACGAATTGGCGCCAGTGTTTCTGGCGGCACCGACTAGTCCGGAGGCGCGGTTGAAGAGGATTGCGCAGGCTAGCGCGGGGTTCGTGTATGCGGTGGCGCGGACTGGGATTACTGGAGTAAGGGCAGAGTTTCCTCCGGAGGCGAAAGAGCTGGTGGCGCGGATCCGGCGGCATACGAAGTTGCCGGTGGCGGTGGGATTTGGGATTGCGTCTGCGGAACAGTTTGCTTCGGTGGCGAAGTTTGCCGATGCGGTGGTGGTGGGGAGCGCAGTAGTGGAGGCGATTGAACGCAACCGAGGTACCGAGGCGGATGCTGTAGGGGAATTGGTGAGGAGTTTGGTGCGGTCGCGGGCGCAAGCATAGTGAATACTCGAACCAGAGGTGAGGCATGGATATAGCGGAATGGCGACAGGCAGTGGATATTCTGGACCGGCAGGTGGTGGACTTGATCAACCAGCGGGCGTCGGTGGCGCATGAGATTGGGCGGTTGAAGCGCGAGGCGGGGTTGCCGATCTACGAGCCTGGGCGAGAGAAGGCCGTTTTGGCGAACGTGCAGAAGGCGAACAAGGGGCCATTGACGAATCAGGATATTGTTTCTATTTACGAACGAATTATGGACATGATGCGGAAGATTCAGCAGGAAGAGATTGCGCCGGAGACGGCGGAGTAGGGATTCAGCGCAGTCTCTCGCGTCGGCCGAATAGCAACGCCTTTGGGTTGCCGTGAGAAAGATTTCAGCGGTGCGATGGAGTGGAGAGTCTGGGGATTCCTCCCTCCGGTCGGAATGACAGCCTTTAAGAAAAAAGTGGAACTGGGATTTTCAGAATAGGGGAACGGTCATGATTGTCGCGATGCAGGATGGGGCGAAGGACGACCAGATACAGAATGTGGTGGAGCATCTGGTGAAGATGGGATTTGCGGTGCACCGGACGACTGGGGTGCGGCAGACGATTCTGGCGGCGGTGGGGGCGCGGCACGATTTTGACATGCGCGACCTGGAAGTGCTGCCCGGAGTGCAGGAAGTTTACCGGGTGACCGCGCCGTATAAGCTGGCGGGGCGGTCGTTTCGTCCGGAAGGGACGATTGTGGATTTGCCGCACGGGGTGAAGATTGGCGGCAGGGAAGTTGTGGTAATGGCGGGGCCGTGCTCGGTGGAAGGACGCGAGCCGTTTTTCAAAGTGGCCGAGATAGTGAGGAACGCCGGCGCAAAAGTCGTTCGCGGCGGGGCTTTCAAGCCGCGGTCGTCTCCTTATTCGTTTCAGGGGATGGGCGAGGACGGGTTGAAGATCATGCGGGAGGCTGGGGATAAGTTTGGGCTGCTTGTGGTGAGCGAGGTGATGGAAATTTCGCAGATTCCCTTGATGATTACGTATGTGGATATTTTGCAGGTGGGGGCGCGGAACATGCAGAATTTTAATCTGCTGCGCGAACTAGGGAAGATTCGGAAGCCAATTTTGCTGAAGCGCGGAATTGCGGCGACGCTGGAGGAGCTTCTGCTTTCGGCGGAGTACATTATGGCTGGCGGGAATTACGACGTGATTCTGTGCGAGCGCGGGATTCGGACGTTTGAGACCTATACGCGGAACACGATGGATATCTCGGCGATTCCGGTGATTAAGAAGTTGTCGCATTTGCCGATGACGGGGGATCCGTCGCACGGGACTGGACGACGAGATAAAGTGGCTCCGATGGCTCGGGCGGCGGTGGCTGCTGGGGCGGATGCGCTGTTGATTGAGGTGCATCAGGATCCGGAACACGCGTTGTCGGATGGGGCTCAGAGTTTGTTTCCTCAGCAATTTGAGGATTTGATGAAGGAATTGAAGGCGATTGCGCCGGTGGTGGGGAGGGTGATGTAAGAATCGCTGTCGGTTCTCAGGAATCGGCAAAAACAGATGATTCGACAAATTTCCATTATCGGTACGGGGTTGATTGGCGGGTCGGTGGCATTGGCCTTGCGGAAACACGGGTTTGACGGAAAGATTGTTGGCTGCGATCTGCCCTCGGTGTGGCAGCGAGCGATGAAGATGCGGGTGATTGACGCTGGAGTGTCAAACCCCAAAGATGCCGTCAAGGGCTGCGATGTCGTGGTGCTGGCTGCGCCGGTGGGAGTGATTGTGGAATTGGCGCGGACGCTGGGACCGGTTTTGGGAGCGTCGACGTTGATGACCGACGTGGGCAGCACAAAGACGGCGGTGATGAAAGCGGCAGTGGCGGGATTTGGAAAGAATGCGGGAAGGAGGTTTTTGGCCGGGCATCCGATGGCGGGGAAAGAGACTGCGGGGATTGAGGGTGCGGATGCACGGTTATTTGAGGATGCCGCCTGGTTTCTGACGCCGTTTCCGGGGCAGAACATCTTGTCGGGGAAGTGCGGGGAGTGGGTGCAGTGGATTGAGAAGATGGGCGCGAAAGTGGCATCAATGGAGGCGCAGCAGCATGACCGGCTGTGCGCGTGGATTTCTCATTTGCCGCAGATGATCTCGACTGGGCTGGCGGCGGCGCTGGTGGAGGAGTTTGGGGATGATTTGCCGCTTTTAGAAGCTGGCGGGCGGGCTTTGCGGGAGATGACTCGGATTTCGGGGAGTCCTTATTCGATGTGGCGGGATATTGCTTTGACGAACAAGAAACATTTGAGTCATGCGCTTCTTCAGATGGAACAGAAGTTGGCGCATATCCGGGAGAACCTGGGGGAGCGGGAGTTGGGAGTGGAGTTTGAGGTGGCGCATCGGTTGAAGAAGGGCGGAAAACCCCGCCCTGTCGCAGCCGCGACAAGGACGGGGCACCCGATCTAGGATGATCCTATGAACAAGGTTGTAGCTGGGGCGGATGAGGCGATTGCGGATGTGTCTGATGGGGCCTCCATTATGTTTGGAGGCTTTGGTTTGTGCGGGATTCCGGAGAATCTGATTCGGGCGCTGGTGAAGAAGGGCGTCAAGAATTTGACGACGATCAGCAACAACGTAGGCGTGGATGGCTTTGGGATGGGGTTGCTGCTGGCGAATGGGCAGATTTCGCGGCACATTGGGACATATGTGGGTGAGAACAAATTGCTGGAAGAGATGGTGTTGAACGGGAAAGTGCAGCTGGATTTGGTGCCGCAAGGTACATTTTCGGAACGGATTCGCGCGGGAGGGGCGGGGATTCCCGCGTTTTTTACGCCGACGGGAGTGGGGACTCTGGTGGGTAAAGGGAAGGAAGTTCGGGAGTTTGATGGGCGTCCTTGCTTAATGGAATTGGGGTTGAAGGCGGATTTCGCGTTTGTGCGGGCGTGGAAGGGTGATACGTGGGGGAATCTGTTGTACCGGAAGACGGCTCGGAATTTCAGTCCAATGATGGCGACGGCGGCCCGGGTGACGATTGCGGAAGTGGAACATATGGTAGGGGTGGGGGAGTTGGACCCGGACATGGTGCATACGCCTAGCGTGTATGTGAAGAGGATCTTTCAGGGTGAAGTGTTTGAGAAGCGGATTGAGAGGCGAACGGTGCGGAAGGCTTAACTATGGCGGCTTTAGTGGAAGATGAGATCGTCAAGCGTGAGCGTATTGTTAAGAGGATTGCGCGAGAATTGCGCGACGGATTTTATGTGAATCTGGGGATTGGCATGCCGACTTTGGTGGCGAATTATGTGCCGGCCGGGATGGATGTGATCCTACAAAGCGAGAACGGGATGCTTGGGATTGGGCCGTATCCAGTGGCGGGGACGGAGGATGCGGATTTGATCAATGCTGGGAAAGAGACGGTTACGGAGTTGCCAGGGACTGCGTATTTTTCGTCGGCGGATTCGTTTGCCATGATTCGCGGCGGCCATGTGGATTTGAGCGTGCTGGGGGCGATGGAAGTGGATGCGGCGGGCAATCTGGCGAATTGGATGATTCCGGGGAAGATGGTGAAGGGGATGGGCGGGGCGATGGATCTGGTCGCTGGGGCTCGGCGGGTTGTTATCGCGATGGAACATTGTACGAAATCCGGGGCGCCGAAGATTCTGGAGAACTGTACTCTGCCGCTCACCGGGGCTGGCGTGGTGGATACGATTGTTACTGAGATGGGATATATGGTGGTTACGGCGAAGGGGATTGTGTTGGAGGAAGTCGCGCCTGGGTTGACGGCGGAGGATGTGCAGAAGGCTACTGGGGCGAAGTTGATTGTTCGTGGGAGTTTGGGGACGATGCTGGGATAGGTTTCCTAGCGCTTCGTTTTCTTTTTGACACTGGGTTTGTTGGTGAAGACGCGGGAGAAGATTCTGTCTACGTGTTTTAGTTGGCGTTTGAGGTCGAAGGCACGGTATAGCTGGGCTTTTGGAACGCGCGTGGTTATGGCTTTGTCGGAGAGAATCTGTTGGCGGAAGTTTAGGCCTTCTTTCCAGGAGCGCATGGCGTGGGATTGGACCATGCGGTAGGCGTCTTCGCGGGAGATGCCGCTTTCTACTAGATCCAAAAGCAGTTGGCCGCTGTAGATTAAGCCGCCGGTGCTTTCTAGATTTTGCAGCATGCGGTCGGGGTAGACGAACATGGTTTCGATTAGCTGCGAGGTTTTTGCTAGCAGGTAATCGGTGAGGATGGTGGAGTCGGGGAATATTACGCGCTCGACGGAGGAGTGCGAGATGTCGCGCTCATGCCAGAGGGCTACGTTTTCGAAGCCGGCTTGAGCGTTGGCGCGGATTACGCGGGCTAAGCCGCTGATTTGTTCGCAAGTGATGGGGTTCCTCTTGTGCGGCATGGCGGAGGAGCCTTTTTGTTTTTCAGAAAAGAATTCTTCGGCTTCGCGGACTTCGGTGCGTTGCAGGTGGCGGATCTCTGTGGCGATTTTATCGAGTGTGGAGGCGACTACGGCTAGCGTCGCAAGGTAGGCGGCGTGACGGTCGCGTTGGATTACCTGACTCGAGATCGCGGCGGTGTTCAAGCCTAGGCGGGCGCAGATCTTTTCTTCTAGTTCTGGAGTCAGGTGCGCTAGGGTGCCTACTGCGCCGGAGAGTTTGCCTACGCGCATATCTTCGGCTGCGTTGCGGAAGCGGAGCAGGTTGCGTTGGGTTTCGGAGTACCAGTTGGCTAGTTTCAGGCCGAAGGTGATGGGCTCGGCGTGGACACCGTGGGTGCGGCCGATTTGGGGAGTGTCTTTGAACTCCCAGGCGCGTTTTTCCAGGGCTTGGGCTAAGCGGACTAAGCCGGCGTCGATCAGTTCGGAGGCTTGCTTGACCAACACGGCTTGAGCTGTATCGACTACGTCGTTGGAGGTTAGGCCGTAGTGGAACCAGCGGGACTCGGGGCCTACGAATTCGGCTACGGCTGTGTTGAAGGCGATAACGTCGTGGCGGACTTCGGCTTCGATTTCCTGAATGCGTTCGAGCTTGAAGTTGGCGCGGTCGCGGATGGTTTTGGCGGCTTTCTTGGGGACCCATCCGGCTTCGGCCAGGGTTTCGGTGGCGGCGAGCTCGACGGCGAGCCAGGTGCGGAAGCGGTTTTCTTCGCTCCAGATGCGGCCGATTTCGGGGCGGGTGTAGCGGTGGATCAATGGGGGCTCCTAGGTTTGAGGGAACTGACGATTCTAACTGGGGTGGGTGGAGAAGGCCAGTTTGGGACGGGGGAGCGACTTTGCCGGACGGCCGAGGGCGGCCGCCCCACGTAAATCCTCCCCAAAAGCAATGGCACGTTTGGAGCGGTGGATGGCACGGAGTGGCGGATTGTCGAGGGTGAGACGTGTTGTTCGGAACACTAAACGCCTCGAAGGTGCCCCGCGAATAGGGCTTTTGAGTGAGGGAAATGGAACGGAAGGGAATCTATAATCTGACGCATGAGGAGTCGTTTGCTCACGCTAGGTGAATACCAGAGGTTGGCTGAGATTCGCCATCAAATCCGCCGATACCTGCATGCGGGCGAGACCGCGGCGCGCGCGCTGGGGTTGGAACCACGACAGCATCAGATGCTTCTGGCGATTCAGGGAATGCCGGCGGGCGTACGTCCGAATGTGGGCGAAATGGCGGAACGGTTGCAGATTGAGCATCACAGCGCGGTGGAACTCCTGAACCGGCTGGCTGCGGCTGGGTATGTGCGTAGAGAACGCGAGAATGGGGACCGGCGGGAAGTGCTGCTGGCTTTGACGGCGAAGGGGACGAGAGTTTTGGGGGAATTGGCGGCGCACCATTTTTGGGAGTTGGCGGAGGGGGCTCCGCGATTGTCGGTAGCGGTGCGGAGGGCGTTGCGGCCCGTGGCGAGAAAGGCTGCGGCTGGGTAGGGCTTAAGGCAAAACCTCGCGGACAAGAGTGTCCGCGCCACACAGGTTCTATGGGGTTTGCTGGGCTACTGTGATCAGGGGTTTCAGGGCGCCTACTGAGATGCCTAGCGTACCGCCCGAGAAGCCATCCATGTAGGCGGTGTTGATCCCGATTACGTGGCCGTGGGAATCGAAGACTGGGCCGCCGCTGCCGCCGTGGGCGGTGGGTGCGTCATAGACTATTTTGCTGCCGACCACGTCGCCCAGGTGACCGTACGTTGCCGAGGGACGGATCAGAGAAAGCGCGGCTAGTTCGCTGGCGGCGCTGGCGTCATCGTGGCGATAAGCTAGACGCTCGTAGACTACCTGCGGTGACTTTGCGACCATTCCTGCTACACCCATCGGATAGCCGATTACTGTGACGAGTTCTCCCGGCGTGCCGGCTTGATCGGCTAGCGGGAGTGGCGGGAATTTTCTGCCGTCTACTGTCTTTTGCATGTGAACGATCGCCAGATCGTGGAGCGGAGAGATCACGACGGGATCGATATCGATGGGCGTCGCCATTTCCGGAAAATAGGCCAGGAGCTTTTCGAGCTTGGCGGTGGCGCCGCGCTGGATTAGGGCTTCGGCTTCGGGATCTCCATACCAGGGCTCAGCTACGTGGCGGTTGGTGGCGAGCAGGCCGTCGGCGACGACGAATCCGGTGCCGGCCACGCGCGCCCGCAGCGAAGATCGCGGATTAGTGGCGAAGCCTACACGGTAGACTCCAAAGATGTAACAAATCGACCCGCGGTAGCGGTTCAGGACCAGAGCGGGCATTTCCTGCTCCTGGCGGAGTTCGTTGACTTCGGTGGTGAGCGCTGCGACCTCGCCTTTCAGCGGGTTGACTGGAGGGTGGGAATAATGGGGAATGGCTGCGGCGACGATGGCGACCAGGGCTGCGGCCAACAGGGCGGCGACCAGCGAGCGGCGGTCGAGGTGCCGGTTGGTGAAATGCTGGTCCGGGTTGGGGATCGGTTCGTCGGTATCCGGCATAATGGCCTAAAGCCCCTAATGGGCCGTACCTCATCATTCCAGAAGTACACGGCGGGGGATACAGTACGGAAGGCATAGGACAGGTGTCGCTGGGATTTAAGGAGTTTATTTTGTTGGGGTTGGAGAGGCGATGCAGATGAAAGAGAAGCGGGGTCCGAGTCTGATCAAGATTTCCGACGAGATGGTGGTGTGGTCGGGGTTGCTGGCGGCGGAAGTTGCCGATTGGCCCGGGGTATCGACCAAGCCCATGTTTGGGCTGACGGCGCTGTACCGGGGGAAGGAGATCTTTGCCGCGTTGCCGAAGAGTCGGGGAATGGGGTCGGCGAATGCGGTGGCGTTCAAGGTCGTGGGGGCGCCGGCGAAGGTGATGACGCAGATGAAACGGGATGCGCGGATTGGGGAGACGGTGATGGCGGCGGCGAAATGGTTTGTGTTTGAGATGGAGAATGATGGAGATTTGCGGGGGGTGTTGGAGTGGTTGGGCGTGGCGTATGAGGGGGCGGGGAAGAGAATTCGCTAACCTGAGAAACCCACGCACAAGGTTAATGAAGGCTTGCGTGGGCACCGGCCGCGCGCCAACGAGAGGCAGGAAAGTCGTCGTGCATGAAGAGTAAACCCCACCCCCCACCCCCTCCCTAATGGAATCAATGAGATACGCGGTGCAGGAATGCAAAATCTTTGAGTTTAAAGGACTTACAGGGAAAATCTTGAAAACAAAGGAGATAAGTCCTGCAAGATCATTTTCCGTCTGTAACCCCCCTTATAGATATGGTGTGGCCGGTGGAGTTTTAAGTCAACCACTAATTCGGGAACTTGCGGGGACGGGTTCCAAAATGGGAAGGAAAAGTTAGAGTGGATGAGGGTAGGCCGACAGAAGAAGGCCTGTGTGGCCCGGAAATACGAAATGTTTGGAACCCGCGCCCGGTCGCGGGCGTATAACGTATCGATGAATACGGCGCAATCTCGGCAGCAGTTGCCAGCCTTGACATCACTACGGTATCTGGCGGCGGTCTGGGTTGCCGTCTTTCACGCTCAGGCGATGAGAGCCTTTTTCGGCCCAGAGTGGTTTCAACCCATCGCCATGGTCGGATACCTCGGTGTCAGCTTCTTTTTTGTGCTCTCCGGATTCATCCTTGTCTACACGTATGCGGACCGGGCGGTCAGCCTGCGAGAATTCTGGCAGCTGCGTTTTGCACGGATTTATCCGGCGTTTCTTTTTTCGCTGCTGTTGACGGCGCCAGGATTTTTCTACGTCTGCCTGAAGTTGGATGTGGCGAAGACGGTCCCCGAATGGATCTGGCCCGCTGCCCATCTCAAGATTGCGGCGATTACAACTCTTGCCTTGGTGCAGACCTGGATTCCGCAGAATTCCATGGCTTGGCACATGCCGACATGGAGCCTGTCGAACGAAGCGTTTTTTTATCTACTATTTCCTTTTTTGCTACCTGCGTTTGGGCGGCTTTCGCGGAAGCAGTTGGTCGCAATTCTGCCCGTGGGTTTTGCCTTTGGGCTACTCGTAACGGTACTTTACAGAGCTTTGAATCCTGATGGCGCCCTAGCCTTAAACTCTCATGCAATTGCCCCTTGGCAATACTTCGTCAAGTTCAATCCCATCTTGCGGCTTCCCGAGTTTCTAATGGGAATGGCTTGCGGGGTTTTGTTCTTGCGGAGCACCCCCAACCGGCGATGGGCGTGGCCCCTGATTCTGGGTGGCGTCGCGATGGTTGCCGTCGCGGCCACAGTGCTGCACCGGAACCCTTTCCTGCTGCTTCACGCTGCCGTAGTCGGGCCCGCGTTTGCGGCGATCGTTTACGGCGTGGCGCTCAAGCCTGCAGCAGGAGAATTGCTGGAGAACAGCTTTTTCGTGTTGCTGGGTGATGTCAGCTACAGTTTCTACTTACTGCATCCGCTGGTGATCTCGGCCTACGTCGCCTTCTTTCACGATGCAGCAGGCAGTCTGCGGCGGCAGAATCCGTTGTGGTTTCTATTGCCGATCGCCACGATTACAGTGATTTCGTTCCTGGTTTACCGATTTATCGAGCAACCGATGCGCCGGGTGCTCCGCCCGAAGCGGAAAGAGAAGGCGCAACAGATAGAGCTTGCCACTGCACTGGCCGATCCTGCCGGCGTAACAAACTAGCGGTGCTTAGCGGGGCCTCCCGGCGAAGCCACCCCAACAACCCTCCTTTCTTTGCGACCCGGCTCGCAAACCTCTAACAAAATTATGCGCTGCGGATCGACTCGTTGTTCCGTTCTCGATGGAAGTCCGATGGTCCGCGCTCGCCGCCGATGATTTGGAATGCATACTCCGGTGGTCTGGAGAGATTAGAAGCTGGGCTAGCCCGCCACAAGCGCAAAGAGGGGTCGGGGGCTACAATGCTCACGCAATAGGTGCAGGCTCATGGAGGAACCATTGACCTCTACGATCGCCCCGGCAACTCAGACTTCTCCCCCATCGGTCAATCCGGTGGTGTGGATCGTGGCCTTCCTGGCAATGACTATTGCAGCTGTACTGATTTTGAGGATTCCGCCACTTGCCCATCCATGGCCGCAGAACTACGATCCGGCAGGACGCTGGTGGCTGTCGGCGCTGCTGGCCGCGTTGCCTGTCGTCGTGTTGCTTGGATCGCTGGCGCTGCTGCACATGAAGGCTCATTATTCCGCGCTGCTCGGTCTGGCTACATCGCTGATCTGCTCGATCTGGATTTTCGGAATGCCCGCCAGCCTGGCCGCCAAGACGGCTGTATTAGGCGCAGGCTACGGCTTGCTGCCGATCGGTTGGATCGTCCTGAACGTCATCTTCATGTATCAGCTCACCTGCGAGGCGGGACTTTTCAAGGTGCTTCAGGAGAGCCTGACGGGAATCACCCAAGACCGGCGCCTGCAGTTGCTGCTCATCGCTTTCAGCTTTGGCGCGTTCTTTGAAGGCGCGGCCGGCTTTGGCACTCCGGTAGCCGTGACCGCGGCTGTGTTGATCGGTTTGGGGTTCAAGCCGCTCCAGGCGTCGGGGCTGTCACTGATCGCGAACACTGCGCCGGTGGCGTACGGCGCGATTGGAACTCCACTGATCGCGCTGCAGGGAGTCACGGGACTAGATCTTCTGCAGTTGAGTGCGCAAGCAGGACGTATCCTGCCGTTCTTCTCGGTTCTGGTGCCGTTCTGGCTGGTGTGGGCATTCGCCGGCTTTGCAGGAATGCTCGAAGTTTGGCCGGCGGTTTTAGTGGCAGGCGTATCTTTCGCCATCCCACAATTTCTCATGTCGAACTTCCATGGGCCGTGGCTGGTGGACGTGGTCGCGGCCGTGGTCTCCATGGCCGCTTTAATTGGATTTCTGTTGAAGTGGCGTCCCAAGCGCATCTGGGGCTTCGAACACGAGGGTGAACGCGCAGCGCGCGGCACCCATGGGCACAGCCGGGCGCTCGTGGCAAGAGCTTGGATACCCTGGCTGGTTTTGAGCGTTTTAGTTTTCGCGTGGGGGTTGCCATCCGTGAAGACTGCGCTCGACAAGCTATCGGCGCCTAAGCTTCCAGTCGCGGGATTGCATCTGATGATACAGCGCGTGCCACCGGTGGTGCGCAAGCCGACGCCGGAAGCCGCAGTGTATTCGCTGAACTGGCTGACTGCTACCGGGTCAGGCATTGTGGTGGCGGCGATGATCTCGGGCCTGATCATGGGCTTCACGCCCTGGAGGATGGCGCACGTGTATTGGAAGACGATCGTGCGGGTGCGCTTCTCGTTGCTCACGATCGCGGCCATGCTCTCCATTGGCTACCTCACGCGCTATTCGGGGCTGGACGCCGCTATGGGCCTTGCCTTTGCCCGCACGGGCGTGCTCTATCCGTTTTTTGGTACCATGCTCGGCTGGTTGGGCGTAGCGCTGACAGGTTCGGACACCTCGTCGAATGTGCTCTTTGGGAGCCTGCAAAGAATTTCAGCCGAACAAATCGGAGTGTCCCCCACTCTGATGGCGGCCGCGAACAGTTGTGGCGGCGTGATGGGCAAGATGATTGATGCGCAGAGCATCGTCGTGGCGAGCACTGCCACCGAGTGGTACGGACACGAAGGCGACATCCTGCGTTACGTGTTCTTCCACAGCGTTGCGTTGGCGGCTCTGGTCGGAATCATGGTGACGCTGCAGTCCTATGTGTTTCCGTTCACGCGTTTGGTGGTACGCTAGCACCGGCGTGTCTAGGTACGAAGTACGTGAAATGGCCAGCGCGCGTAGTTGGTTCGAGGCGATCTGATTATCGCTCGTGCTGCAACGAAAATCTGCGGAGGAGAACATGAAAAAATCACTGCTAGCTGTTGGAGTAGCGACGACGTTGATGATTGCGTGGTCCATCGGGCGAGTCCAGGGACAGCAGGATCCGTCGAAGGGGAAAGTGATTTTCGCCACCCCTGATAAGGCGACTTTCCATGACACGAACAAGGGGGTCTCAATGGGCGCAATCTGGGGCGATGCGGATAAGGGCGCGCACGCCACCTACACCAAGTTCGCTCCGGGATACGATGCCGGAACGCACACCCACACGAACGATGTATGGATCGTCGTGGTGAAGGGCGCCTATCTGTACAAGGATGAAGCCGGCAGCAAGCGCGTGGGGCCAGGCAGTTTCTTGCGGGTTCCCGGGGGATGGAAGCATTGGAGTGGCGGCGATCCCAAAGAGGGAGCGCTTTTCTACGAAGAAGGGTCCGGTAAGTTCGATTTGATCCCTGCGAAGTAGGGGGGAGATTTTCATGCCCACTCAAGCCAAAGAGGCTTGAGTGGGCCACTCGGTCCTGGGCCAGCCCCGGGATGTGAACGTCGAAGAACATGAAGAGTACCCCCCTCCCCCCCCGATCTTTTGGAATCAACGAGATACGTGGCGGGGAGGCCAAAATCTTTGAGTTTAAAGGACTTACACGGAAAGTCCGGAAAACAAAGGAGATAGGATCTACATCTCTGATCCATTCCCGGTACAGGCCCTTATTGATATCGTGTGGCCAAGTGGGTTCTTAAGTCAACGTCTAAATTGGAAATTTTGGGGCTGGTTCTGAAATCGGAAGGGAAGGGGGTGACGGTATTTGGGCATATTGAATCGCGTACTTATACATACTCCGTGTCTTCCACTAGTTCCGTTCCGCGAATTAAATCGACACGAGGACATGCCGTTGAGCGCGGCGATGAGGTCACAGTTGTAAAGACGCGGCGGCTACTGCGGCCTTGTGTCCACAAGGCTAGTCTCCGCCGCGATCAAGTTATGCTGCTGACCTTGCTGCGCCCGCCCGTAATGATCTGAAGCCCGCGCGAACATCTTCTGAAAAGAGCTTCGGCTGTTCCCAGGCAGCAAAGTGCCCGCCCTTGGGGAGCTTGTTGAAGTGAATGAGCTTGGGGTACGCCTGCTCCGTCCAGCTCCGCGGAGCAGGATAGAGTTCGTCAGGGAAGACGCTCACGGCAACCGGGATGGAGACACCTTTGGCATTGAAGTAGCCTTTTCCCCAATACTCCCAATAGAGACGAGCGCCGGAAAGAGCTGTGTTTGTAAGCCAGGTGATCGTGATGTTGTCGAGGATGTCATCACGTGTGAGGCCTTCGGATTTTCCCTCAAAGACGCGTGCGATCAACTCGTAGCTGCGCGCGTCGTGATCGAGGAAATAAGCCGCTAGGCCGACGGGTGAGTCTGCGATTCCGTATAAGGTCTGCGGCCGCAGCCCCATCTGGAACCCGTAGGCGATTCCCTTTTGGTATACGAACTGCAAACGCTCGTATGCGACCTTCTCATCGGCCGAGAGACCCGATGGCGCCGGCTTCCCGGAAAAGGCCGCTTGGTCAATTTCGGCTGGAAAGATGCCAGGCATGTTGGTGTGAATGGCGAGCAGTTCCGGAGCCGCATCCAGACCCATTTGATCGGTGATGACTGCGCCCCAATCGCCGCCTTGCGCCACGAATTTCGTGTACCCGAGACGCTTCATCAGCACGGCCCAGGCACGCGCGATGTGGGCAACATCCCACCCGGTGGTGGTCGGTTTTCC
>Ga0137409_10000200_pt1 | contig 61572 bp, 61 predicted proteins | sample CZODoug1_16funga_FD_122059 | JGI IMG/M metagenome (GOLD analysis project Ga0137409, IMG submission 122059) | Vadose zone soil fungal communities from Angelo Coast Range Reserve, California, USA - CZODoug1_16fungal (Hybrid Assembly) | ecosystem: Environmental > Terrestrial > Soil > Vadose zone... | reverse complement strand
TACTGGCAGGCGGGCGGCAAGTTCATGCCCTCGATCATCGCGGAGCTCGGCTACGTGATCGAGCGGCACCTGCAGACCATCGGCCTCCTGGCCAAGCCCGTGATGGACGAGCACCGGCAGAAACTCATCGACGAGAAGCGCGCCGAGTTCGAGGCGCGGCGCAAGCAGACGGACGCTTTTGCGAAGTCACATTATCCCGAAGGCGCGCAGCTCTGTGCCAAGTGCAGCACCGCCGCCGTCGTCATGATGGACGGCTGCATGACCTGTCTCGCCTGCGGCGATTCGAAGTGCGGCTGAGACGGCCGCCGTCAGCGACGAAGGGACGAGGCTCGAGACACCAACCAGTCAATTTCAAGCGCGCCAACTCTGGGTTCCCCGCCCAGTTCCCGCCCTGACGGGACCGGCACGCGACTCTCAAGGCAGCCTCCGGGCTGCCTTGTTTTCTGGGAAATGGGGACATTCCTGATTTCCGTGTGCAGCGACGCGTGAAATCAGGAATGTCCCCATTTCCAAAAAAAAGCCCCGCCGAAGCGGGGCTCTGTGATCTCACCTGTTTTTCTGTAGCTTCCCTGCGCTCATCCGCGTCTTATTTTTCCCCTAGCACTTGCGCGCGTCGGCGCCGCTGCACGGCGATCCCCAATGCGACGAGCCCCATCCCCATGATCGTGATCGTCGCAGGCTCCGGCACCTCGTGCACCGAGTTCACCATGACGACGAAGTCGTTGTAGTCGTAGTCCCAGCCGCTTCGCGGCAGATCTTCGAAGGCAAGTACGTACTGATCCCCGCCCCAGGGGCCGGGAGCCGTGCTCGGCAGGTCGACCCAGTCGCCCACGCCTTCGTATGCGACCAGGTGATCGGAGCGGTCGGCATTGAGGTCGACCTCGGAATACCACTTGGGTCCATGCGAGTCGGTCTGCAGATAGAAGCCGAAGCGATTGGCGTTGAAGCAGGTCCCGGTCGTGACCATGTTCAGTTCGATGCAGTTGTCATTGAGGAACGCAAAGATCGAGCGGCTGCCCGACCCGCTTGGCCCCGAGAAAAGCTGCAATTGATTGCCGGGATTCGCGGCGTCGTAGATACCGAAACTGTTGACGTCGCGGTTGCCGGCGAGCTCGATGATGATCTGGCTGACCGAACCGCCGCCGGCCGCTGCCGCCCAGAGCTCGTCCGGTGCAACCTGGTCGGTGAGCACATTGATGGAGGAGTGCCCGCCGACGGTGATGCCGTTCAGGATCTGCTGCAGGTTCTGTTCACCACTCGACATATTGATCGGCGTGGAGAAGGCTGGAGCGGTGATGGCGAGGAGAGCCGTCGCAACCGCGGTTCGGCAGACAAGTCGGGAGCTTTGCATCTGTGGGTATCCTCCAATGGTGGCCGGGTTCGTCATTGGAGGGGAAACAGTGCAAGGCATGTGCCACCTCGACGGCGGGACAGGGCGCAGGCGGAATCCGGCTGAACCGCGGATCCGAATTGTGAAACACGCCACACAACTGCGTGCCTCGGCGCGGGAGCCGCGCACCGGCCACGCGCGGCTCGCCCCGGGAGTTTCGCAGCGCTGTAAGATTTCGCGACAGTTCGGCTGTGCAAAGACTGTGGATTGCGTTTGCGCATGGGCGAATTAGCGCAGGATTTCCGCACTTCTTGCGCTGGCGCCCACCGCCGGAAATGTCGACACCGCCGCCGGGCCGTGCACGGGGCTTGCAAAACGGCAACTCCCGTCGGTATACAGGAGCCCCCGCATCGCCTCAGCTGTGTCAAACATGTTCGAGACTGGACCCGGACGCCCGGTTCTTCGACTTTGGCTTTTCATTTTGTGCGTGCTCGCGCTGCCCCTGTCGCCGCGCTGGGCACTTGCCGACAGTCCGTTCGCGCGGCCGCCGGAGCTCGAGCCGGACATCCAGTTCTGGACCCGCATCTATACGAAGGTCACGACCAATGGCGGGCTCATCCACGACGACCGCTACCTCGGCGTCGTGTACGAGGAAATCAAGTTCGACCCGGCCGACAGCCCGCGCGAGCGCCAGCACGTGGTCGAAGGCGCCCGCGACCGGTACGCGGCGGTGCTGCGGCGCCTGGTGAGCGTCGGCGAGGACAGCTGGACGACGGAGGACAAGCGCGTGCGGGCGCTCTGGCCGTCGCAGGCGGGTGCGCGCGATTTCTCCGCGGCGGCCGATCACGTTCGATTCCAGCTCGGCCAGTCCGATCGCTTCCGTGAAGGCCTGGTGCGCTCCGGCGAATGGGAATCGCACATCGTCGACACGCTGGCGACGCTCGGCCTGCCGAAGGAAATCGCGGCGCTCCCGCACGTCGAGTCCTCGTTCAACACCGCGGCCTATTCGAAGGTCGGCGCCGCGGGCATGTGGCAGTTCATGCGCTCGACCGGCCGGCGCTTCATGCGCATCGACGCGGTCGTCGACGAACGCATGGATCCCTTCAAGTCGACGGTGGGCGCGGCCCAGCTGCTGCAGTACAACTACCAGCTCCTCGGCAGCTGGCCGCTCGCGATCACCGCGTACAACCACGGCGCCGAGGGCATGCGCCGCGCCAGGAGCCAGATGGGCACGGACGACATCGTGACCATCGTGCGCAAGTACCAGAGCCGCACCTTCGGCTTCGCCTCACGCAACTTCTACGTGTGCTTCCTCGCCGCGCTCGAAGTCGACCGCAATCCGCAGACCTACTTCGGCGGCATCGTGCGCAAACCCACGATCCGCAGCCACACCGTCGTGCTCGACCATTACATGCCCGTCGGTGCGATCGAAACCGCGTCCGGCGTCGATCGCGGCACGCTGCGCACGCTCAACCCGTCGCTCCTCGGGTCCGTGTGGAACGGCAGCCGCTTCGTGCCGCGTGGCTTCGAGCTGCGCCTGCCGGACAGCGGCCAGCCTTTCGACGCGTCGGCCGTGCTCGCCCGCGTACCCGCGGACGAGCGCTATGGCGTGCAGCGCTCCGATCCCACGTATCGGGTGCGCAAGGGCGAAACCCTCGCGACCATCGCACGGGCGCGCGGCACGTCGCCTGACGCCCTTGCGAGCCTCAATCGCCTCCAGCCGAATCAAGCGCTGACCCGCGGGCAGGTGCTGCGACTGCCGGAGCCGAAGCCGCTCGCGGTGGCCGCCGCCGCGCCGGCGGCGGCGAAGCCGGAGCTCATGGAGGTCTACATCGTGCGCCGGGGCGATGCGCTGTCGGAGATCGCGAAGCACGTGGGCATCCCCGAATCGGAACTCATGCGCATGAACGGCTTGCGTGACCGCGATTACCTCTACGAGGGGCAACAGCTGCGCGTCGCCGCCGGTACGGCGCAGCCGCCCACGCAGCCGTCGGCACAGCCGGCGGCGCCGACCGGCGTCATCACGATCGCGCAATTGCCGTCGCCGCCGGTCGAGCAGGACGTCGTGCCGGCCGAAACGGTCAGCGATGCGGAGCTCGCGCGCCAGCAGGCCGCGCAGCCCGTCTCCGCCGCGCAGGCCGCCGAGTTCGGCCCGTCGCTCGTGCCGGGGTCCGAATCGACGGCGACCGCGGATCCGAGCGACTACTCGGTGGCGGCGGACGACACCATCGTCGTGCAGGGCGCCGAGACGCTCGGCCACTACGCCGACTGGCTCGGCATCCGGGCCCAGCGGTTGCGCGACCTCAATCACATGGTCTACCGCAAGCCGGTGGTCATCGGCCGGCGGCTGAAGCTCGACTTCAGCGCGGTCGATGCCGCGACCTTCGAGCAGCGCCGGCGCGGCTACCAGCAGGCGCTGCAGGAAGCGTTCTTCGAGCAGTACCGCATCACCGGCACCGAGACGCACGTGGTGAAGCCCGGCGAATCGCTCTGGACCATTACGCACCAGCGCTCGGACCTGCCGATCTGGCTCGTGCGCCAGTACAACCCCGATGTCGATTTCGGCGATGTGCGGCCGGGCACGCGCATCAGCGTGCCGCTGATCTCGCCGAGCGGTACGGCGGGTGGCGGCCAGTGACGCGGATCATCTGGCTGCTCGCCGTCTCGATGTCGCTCGCGGCCTGCGCCACCTACCAGGCCTATGACGGTCCGGGCCAGCCCTCGTCGGCGACCGCCGTCATCCACGGCGACGCGAAGCTTCGGGCCGAGCTGCCGCTTGCGCTCGTCATCCGGTCCGTTGACGGGCGTGAGGTGGACTTGCGCTACGCGAGCGTCGCGGTGACGGCGGGCCATCATGTTCTCATCGTGGACTGCCAGGTGGGCGGCGCCACCGGCGGCGAGACGAGCCGCCATCATGTGGAAGTGGACGCGCAGGGCGGGGAGAAGTATCGCCTGCAGGCCGAGATGCGGCCGGGCAACGCGAGCTGCGAACGCGTTTTCCTGGAACGCTCCTGAATCGGCTTCAGTGCGCCGCGACGGCGCCGTCGAGCAATTCGTCCGCGAAGGCCGGCAACGTCGCGGTGGGCGGCTTCCACAGACTGAATGTCAGGAATTCGCCCGCCCCCGTTTCGATCCTGAGCGTGGGCGCCGAGGCGTGCGACAGCGCGCGCACCTGCGCGGGCGTCAGCGCAAATGTCAGTTCGTCGCTCCAGTCGGCCGGAGCCTTGTAGAGACGCACGTGGCCGGGGGTCTCGACCCCATCGCTCGAACGGAACGAAAGGGTCTCGCCGCCGGAGTCGATGTCGATGGCAGCGACCTTCGGCGGCTCGAGGCGATGCGGATCGTACCGTCCCCAGAGGACGCACACCCAGAGGTAGTACGAGCGCGTGCCCATGCGGTTCGTCTCCGCGAGGCCGGTGTCCGCGAAACTTGCGGCCTCGAGGCCCTTCTCGGGCAACGGCGAGAAGAATTCCAGCGGGTGATCGAGCGTCGTGACCGTGATGCCCGTGCGTTCATCGAGCCGTTCGGCGAGGCGCACGTCGCCTTGCGTCGTCGCGCAGGCCGCGAGCGTGGCGAGCACGCCCGCGAGCAGCAAGGGCCGAATGACTGCCGTATTCATGCGGTTCTAAGCCATTATAGCCACCCTTCACCGCGCCGCCGCTCGCGTTCACGCCAGGAGCCGACATGGGTCGAAGCCGCCGGATCCTTCTTCTAGCCTGCCTGCTGGCGCTCGCCGCCTGCGAAACGAGCTCGAGCCGCAAGCAAGTGGTGCGCTCCTATATCGATGACCTCCTGCTCGGCGAGCACTGGAACCGCTGGGATGAGTACATGGCGAAGGAACCGACCTACAACGGCAGCAGCCTCGGCCAGCCCACCTTCCAGGCGGTCTCGAGGTTCCTGCATACAACCTTCACCGATGTGCACGTGAGCATCGAGGACCAGCACGCGGACGGCGCATGGGTCACGACCCGCATCACGCTGACGGGCGTGCACACCGGCCGGTTCCTCAACGTGATGCCGAGCAATCGGCCCGTGAAGTTTCGCGCCATCCTGCTCGACCGCATCGAAGGCGGGCACGTCGTCGAGATGTGGCATCAGCTCGACTACTGGGACGCGCTGCTGCAGGCGGCACGGCGGTGAACGTCTATTTCGTCGTGCCGTTCTTCATGGAGGCGACGCTCCGGTTCGTCGAAGGGGCGGCGAGCCTGCCGGGCGTCAGGCTCGCGATCATCAGCCAGGACCCGATCGAGCGCCTGCCGGCGGCGCTGCGCGCGAAGGTCTCCGGACATTGGCGTGTCGAGGACGGCCTCGACCCGGTGCGCATTGCCGAAGCCGTGCGCCAGCTCGCCCGGCACGTGGGCGCGCCGGACCGCATCATCGGCTCGCTCGAGCAGCTGCAGGTGCGGCTCGCCGAAGTGCGCAGCCACTTCGGGCTGCCCGGCCTCAGCGTCGAGGCCGCGCACAACTTTCGCGACAAGGCGACGATGAAGACGGTGCTCGAGCGTAATGGGCTGCCGTGCGCTCGTCACCGGCTGGCGAGCGCGGGCGAGGAGGCGGTGGCATTCGTCCGGGCCGTCGGCCTCCCAGTCGTCGTGAAGCCGCCAGCGGGCGCGGGTGCGGTCAATACTTTCCGGCTCGACGATCCGGCGGACCTCGAGCGCTACCTCGAGCGGCACCCGCCGAGTGTCCAGCGCCCGGTGCTGTTCGAGGAATTCCTGCGCGGCGAGGAATACTCCTTCGACGCCGTGCTCATCGACGGCCGGATGGTCTGGCATTCCATCTCGAGCTACCGGCCCGCACCCCTGACGGTGCTCGAGAACCCCTGGATCCAGTGGTGCGTGCTGCTGCCGCGCGAGATCGACCGGCCCGAATTCGAGGACATCCGCCGCAGCGGCTTCAAGGCCCTACGGGCGCTCGGGCTCGAGACCGGCATGAGCCACATGGAATGGTTTCGGCGGACGGATGGCGGCATCGCCATTTCCGAGGCGGGCGCGCGTCCGCCGGGCGCGCAATTCACGACACTCATCTCTTACGCACATGACTTCGATTTCTACAGCGCCTGGCCGCGCCTCGTGATCTTCGGCGCCTTCGACGCGCCGGAACGCCGCTACGCGACAGGCGCCGCCTATGTCCGCGGCCTCGGAACGGGACGGGTGAAAGCGATACACGGCCTCGAACAGGCGCAGCGCGAGGTGGGCTCCCTGGTGGTCGCGAGCCAGCTGCCGAAACCCGGGCAGGCGCAGCCCTCCGGCTATGAAGGCGCGGGCTACGTGATCCTGCGGCATCCGGAAACTGCCGTCGTCGAGCAGGGCCTGAAGCGGATCATCGAGGTCCTGCGCATCGAACTGGCATGAGCCAATCGGGCGAAGCGCGCAACTGTGAACGAGGCACGGTCGTTCCGCGCTTGCGCCCCCCTTATAATTGGCCCATGCGACTCAAGTTGGTCCGCTTTCAGGTACTTGCGCTTGCCTTGTGCTTCGCGCTGCCGGCGTTCGGCCCGGCTTCGGGAAATACGCTCGCGACCGCCGACCGGATCATCGTGAAGAAGGGCGAGCGGCGTATGTACCTCTATCGCGGCGAGCAGGTCATCGCGAACTACAAGGTGTCGCTCGGGCTCAATCCGGCAGGCCCGAAGGAGCGCGAAGGCGACTTTCGTACACCGGAGGGCGATTATCGGCTGGGCCGGCGCAACTCGCGCAGCGACTATTTCCTCTCGATCCAGGTGACCTATCCGAACGATCGCGACCTGCAGCGCGCCCGCGATCACGGCTGGAGCACGGGCGGTTCGATCATGATCCACGGCCTGCCGAACATTCCCCGCCATCCCGAGGGCTATTACGAGAGCTTCGACTGGACCGACGGCTGCATCGCCCTCTCGAATGCCGACATGATCGACATGTGGCTGCTGACGACCGACGACACGCCGATCGCCATCGAACCCTGACCCGCGAGCCGCGGTAGCCCTTGGTTTTGTGCCGGCGAGCCGGGACAATGTCGCTGACCCACGGGTCCTGCCCGCCCCCCAGCATTGGAATCGCGCTTGGAAACCAGCGTCGTCCTGCCGAACAACCCCGATGCGGATCTGAGCGCGCCGGATCTGGTCGATGCGCGCGTCACGCCGAAGGGCAGCCTCGAGATGCTCTCGCAGCAGGAGGTCGATCGCCTGCTCGACTCGGGTCAGGGCGGCCTCTATCCGCTCTTCCGGCGCTGCGCGCTCGCGGTGCTCAATTCCGGCAGCGAGATCGACGACGCGAAGCAGATCTTCGAGACCTACCGCGACTTCGACATCCGCATCGTGCGCCAGGCCTGGGGCATCAAGCTCGAGATCAAGAACGCCCCGGCGACCGCGTTCGTCGACGGCGAGATGATCAAGGGCATCAAGGAACACCTGTTCGCGGTGCTGCGCGACATCGTCTACACCTCGAACGAAGTCGTCGACTCGAAGCGCTTCGACCTCGAGGATCCGACGCATATCACGAACGCGGTCTTTCACATCCTGCGCAACGCGCGCGTGCTCGAGACCAAGGGCCGCCCGAATCTCATCGTCTGCTGGGGCGGTCATTCGATCGGCCGCGAGGAGTACCTCTACACCAAGCGGGTCGGCTACGAGCTCGGGCTGCGCGGGCTCGACGTCTGCACGGGCTGCGGGCCCGGCGCGATGAAGGGCCCGATGAAGGGCGCGACCATCGGCCATTCGAAGCAGCGCATCCTGCAGGGGCGCTACATCGGCCTCACCGAGCCCGGCATCATTGCCGCCGAGCCGCCGAATCCGATCGTGAATCACCTGGTGATCATGCCGGACATCGAAAAGCGCCTCGAGGCGTTCGTGCGCATGGGGCACGGCATCGTCGTGTTTCCGGGCGGCGCCGGCACGGCGGAAGAGATTCTCTATCTCCTCGGCCTGCTGCTCGACCCCGCGAATGCGCGGCAGCCGATGCCCGTGATCTTCACGGGCCCGGCCGAGAGCGCGGCGTACTTCGAACAGATCCATGCCTTCATCGCGGCGACGCTCGGCGCCGCGGCGGCGAAGCGCGTCGAGGTCGTCATCGACGATCCGGCCCGGGCGGCGCGGGCGGCGGTGAAGGGGCTCGAAGGCGTGCGGGAGTGGCGCAGGCGCTCGAGCGATTCGTACAACTACAACTGGCTCCTGAAGATTCCCCCGGACCTGCAGATGCCCTTCAACGTGACGCACGAGAACATGCGCCGGCTCGAATTGACGCGCCGCCAGCCGGTGCACCAGCTCGCGGCGAACCTGCGCCGCGCCTTCTCGGGAATCGTGGCCGGCAACGTCAAGGACTACGGCATCCGGGCGATCGAGCAGCATGGAGCGTTCGAACTGCGCGGTGACCCGCAAGTGCTGCGGCCGCTCGATGAGCTGCTCGGCGCATTCGTCCGCCAGAAGCGCATGAAACTTGCGGGGCGCGAGTACCAGCCCTGCTACCGGCTGATTGCGTGAGCACCACGCGCGTCCGCTACCGTTTCAACCTGCCGAACGGGGAGCGCGAGACGTTCGACCTGTTCTTCGACGGGGCGGATTTCCGCCTCCTCAATCCGATCCCGAAGCCGGTGCCGTTCTGGGCCGACCTCAGTTTCAATCGCTGCGAGAACTGCCCGCTGTCGGCCGCCGAGCATCCGGCATGCCCTGCGGCGGCGCAGCTGGTCGGGGTCGTGGAGCGGATCGAAACACTGGTGTCCTACGACGAATTGCGCGTCGACGTGCTCACGGCGGAGCGCTCGATCACCCAGACCACCACCGCCCAGCAGGCGCTCGCCTCGCTCTTCGGCCTCATTCTCTCGACGAGCGGCTGTCCGCGCACGGCGTTCCTGAGGCCCATGGCGCGCTTTCACCTGCCGCTCGCGAACGAGCTCGAAACGCTGTACCGCTCGGTCACCATGCACCTGCTCGACCAGCATTTCCGCCGCAGCCGCGGTGAGAGCGTCGCCGACGATTTTTCGGGCCTGAAAGCCGCCTATGGCGAACTGCATCCGGTGAACCGCGGCATCGCCAAACGGCTGCGCGCCGCGAGCCGCAGCGATCCGGCGCTGAACGCGGTGACGTTGCTCGACACCTACGCGAGCCTCTTGCCGAACACCCTCGATCAATCGCTCGCCGAGCTCGACGCGCTGTTCTCGGCCGGGCGTGCCGCCGCGACAAATGGGATTCCCGGCGCAAATAAATAGGCGCCGTCGTTATTGCGAGAGACAGGCCACAACACGCGCGCCGCCGATCCTTTATTTAACAGTGCCGGCCCGGGCTCTGTGATCCAGTTCCTGACCGCTTCGCGCACCCCGATTACTGTGGCGCCGAACTCGCAAGGAACACGCGCCATGAGCGAAGCAAAAATCCACAAGGCCGACACGACCGCCGAACGGGATGGCGGATCACAGTCACCCGGCAACGGCACCCCGGCTGCCAACGGCAAACCGGTGCGCGCAGGCAATGGCTGGGACTATGCCAGCTGGCTGAATCGCGGCCAGAAGCCGAACGGCAGGCACGCTGCGATCACCAAGAGCCTGTACACCTGGTCGAACTACAAGAGCTGGGCGGACAAGGTCCGCTCGAGCTGGGACGACGACAAGTAGTCCATCGGACGGGTAGTTCAACCGGGCGGGTAGTCCGGCCGGCCGGACAGCATGCCGGCCCCTTCAGGACGACGGTATGGCCGCGGGCACCGCGACTTCCGTCTCGACCGCAGGCACTTCCCCCGGCACCGGCGCCATCCCCGCGACGGGGCGCTGCTCCAGCCACTCGATGAGTGAATTCCACTGCTCCAGGTCGTCGCGCACGAGATAGGGCTTCATCTCGTGGACGCCGACGCCGAGCTCCGCCGCCTTGATGTAGTTCTGCGAGTCGCGGATGGTCGCGACGATCGGGATCTGCAGCGTCGAGAGGAAGCGGATGAGCGACTGGTACATCAGCGTCTGGCGCTTCACCCGGTTCGCGATCACGCCGATGCGGTTGTCCTGGCGCCGGATCTTCGCGACCAGCAAGAGGTCCGCGATCACCTTGGAGCAGGCGTGGATGTCGATATCCGAGGGCAGCACCGGCACCAGGATCGCATCGGCCCCGCGCGTGATCTCCGGCAGATCCTGCGCGGCGAGCGCCGCCGGCGTGTCGATCACCACGCGATCGGTTTCCTGCGGGATGCGCATGTGAAAGCTGCGCGTCGTGCGGTTGTTGCGCTCGAAGGCCGTGATGCCGTGAACGGGCGGCTGCGACGCCTGGCGCTTTTTCAGCCAACGCGTGCTCGACGCCTGGGGATCGTAGTCCATGAGCGTCGTTTTCAGGGCGCGCGCGGCGTAGTAGCTCGCCAGGTTGGTGGCGATCGTGGTCTTGCCGGAGCCGCCCTTCGGGTTCAGTACGACGATGCGCAACATCGGGGCCAAGTGTGATGCAGTTGTGGCCGTTGGCAAGCGTAGGCACGTGCTATGTCTAATGGCAAGCATATGCCCGTCCCGAAGCAGGGCAGGCCGTGATTCCGGTCACGTCGGCTGGCAGGGGGCGCTGCCTATAGTGCGAGCGCGTTTCCTGAATGGTCGCCCCCATGGAAAGACTGCTGCTCGTACTCGATGAACTCGACGACGTCGTGAGCGTCCTGCGCCATCTCTGGCTCGGGGTCTCGACCGATTTCGCACGCCTCGCCGCCTGGGCGATGGTCGTGATCCTCCCGGGCGTGCTCATCTACGCCGACCGCGTCTAGCCGCTTTCGCGAATCTCCCCGCCGGGCCGGCGCTGCCCGGACTTGATTAATTCGTCGCGATCCCCAAACTCGCGCGGGCCGGATTGTCACGGCTCCACGCGAGATTTCCATGAGCGACGCCGGCGAGGCGAAGCAGACGCTCGGCTTCCAGGCCGAGGTGAAGCAGCTCCTCAGGCTGATGATCCACTCCTTGTACAGCAACAAGGAGATCTTCCTGCGCGAGCTCATCTCGAACGCATCCGACGCCGTCGACAAGCTGCGCTTTCGCGCGCTCGCCGATCCGGCGCTCACTGCGGGCGACCCGGAGTTCGCGGTCACGGTCGAGTTCGATGCGGCCGCGGCAACGCTCGCCGTGACCGACAACGGCATCGGCATGTCCCGCGAGGACATCGTGAGAGAGCTCGGCACGATCGCCCGTTCGGGAACGGCCGAGTTCCTGGAAAAGCTCTCGGGGGATGAGCGCAAGGACGCCCAGCTCATCGGCCAGTTCGGCGTCGGCTTCTATTCCGCGTTCATGGTGGCCGACCGGGTGGAGGTCTTCACGCGCAAGGCGGGCGAACCCGCGGCAGCCGGCGTGCGCTGGGAATCCAGGGGCGAGGGCGAGTTCACGGTCGAGCCTGCGGAGCAGGCCGGGCGCGGCACCCGCGTCGTGCTGCACCTTCGCGAGGAAGACAATCGCTTCGCGGACGGCTACGCGCTGCGCGCGCTCGTGCGCCGCTACTCCGATCACATCGCCGTGCCGGTGCGCATGCGCGCGGACGACAAGGACCCGAAGTCGGCGTTCGAAACCGTCAACCACGCGCAGGCCCTCTGGACGCGGCCGAAGGGCGACATCCAGGACGAGGACTACCGCGAGCTTTACAAGCACCTCGCGCACGACAGCGTCGATCCGCTCGCCTGGAGCCACAATCGCGTCGAAGGCAAGCGCGACTACACGAGCCTTCTCTACGTGCCGGCCCACGCGCCGTTCGATCTCTGGCAGCGCGACAAGCCGCGCGGCCTGAAGCTCTACGTCAAGCGCGTCTTCATCATGGACGATGCGAGCGAGTTCCTGCCGCTCTACCTGCGCTTCATCAAGGGCGTGGTCGACTCGAGCGACCTGCCGCTGAATGTGTCGCGGGAGCTCCTGCAGGAGAATCCGGAGGTCGAAGCGATGCGCTCGGCGCTCGCGCGGCGGGCGCTCGACCTGCTCGCGAAGCTCGCCGCGGACGATCCCGGGAAATACCTCGCGTTCTGGAGGGAATTCGGGCGCGTCCTCAAGGAAGGGCCCGCCGAGGATCCCGCACAGCGGGAGCGGATCGCACCGCTCCTGCGATTCGCGACGACGCAGGGCGCCGAGGATACCGAGCGCCACAGCCTCGCGGAGTATGTCGCGCGCATGCCGGCCGGCCAGACCCGCATCTATTTCGTCGTCGGCGAATCGATCGCGGCAGCGCGCGCGAGCCCTCACATCGAGCTTCTCCGGGAGCGCGGCGTCGAGGTACTGCTGCTCGCGGATCGCATCGATGAGTGGATGGCCGAGCACCTGCGGGAGTTCGACGGCAAACCCCTGCACGATGCCGCGCGGGGCGATCTCGAGCTCGGAGCGCTGGCGACCGCCGCCGACCGGCTGCAGCATGACGAGGGGCTGAAGGAGAACAAGGCGTTGCTGAAGCGGGTGAAGGACGCGCTGGCCGACCGGGTGACGGAGGTCCGTGTCGCAACGCGCCTGACCGACTCGCCGGCATGTCTCGTGCTCGCGAAAGGCGAGCTCAGCGACAGCCTGCGGCGCCTGCTGGAGGCATCGGGCCAGAAGCTGCCCGCCAGCAAGCCGCTGCTCGAGCTCAACGTCGGTCATCCCCTGGTGAAGCGGCTCGATGCGCTCGCGGGTTCGCCACAGTCGGCCGAAACCTTTGCCGATCTCGCGCTCACCCTTTTCGACCAGGCACTCCTGGCTCAAGGTGGCCAGCTCGAAGCGCCTGCACTCTACGTGGCGCGCCTCAACCGGCTGCTGCTTGCAGTCACTGCGGATCCCGCCGCGCGTGGCTGAACGTCCCGCCACGGTGCAGCCGATCTCGATCGACGGTCCCGCGGGGATGCTCGAGGGCCTGGCGGCGGCTCCGCAGGCATTCGACGGCCGGCGCGCGGCCATCGTCTGTCATCCGCATCCGCTGCATGGCGGGACGATGCATAACAAGGTCGCTCACACGGTCGCGCGCGTGTTCGAGGAGATGGGCATCGCGACCGTGCGCTTCAATTTTCGCGGGGTCGGCGCGAGCGCCGGAGTGTTCGACGACGGGACGGGCGAGACAACCGATGCCCGCGCGGCATGTGACTGGGCGCAAGTGACGTGGGGCGTGTCCGAGCTGTGGCTGGCCGGCTTTTCCTTCGGCGCCTATGTCGCCGCGCGGCTCTCGGCCGAATCCAGGTCGCCGCTGCCGGTTACGCAGCTGGTGTCCGTGGCGCCGCCCGTGCGGCGATTCCTGGCTGAGGGGTGGACCAACCCGCGCTGTCCCTGGCTCATCGTGCAGGGAACGGCAGACGACCTGGTCGATGTGAACGACGTGCGCCGCTGGGCCGAAGCCCAGGATCCGCCGCCGGATCTCGTCGTGCTCGAAGGGGTCGGCCACTACTTTCATGGCCGGCTTCATGAACTCAAGGATGTGCTGCGAGGGCGTCTCGCCAGCTAGAGGCCCGGAGCGGCGGGCGCCGCCCCGGGCACGAATCGTCAGCCAGAGAAGAACCGCCGGCCGTCGTTGCGGCCCGCCGGTTGCTCTCTTAGTTCACCATTTCCTTCAGGCTCTTCAGGGCGACGATGCGAACCTTCTTGCTCGCCGGCTTCGCCTTGAAAATCATCTTTTCCTTGGTGAAGGGGTTGATGCCCTCGCGCGCCTTCGTGGCGGGCTTCTTCACAACGCGCATCTTGCAGAGGCCGGGCAGCGTGAACAGACCACCACCGCGCAGAGCCTTCCTGATGGAGCCGCCGAGAGATTCCAGCACCGCGCCCGCCTGTTTCTTGGTGAGGCCGGTGTCCTTCGATACTGCCGCAAGAATTTCCGACTTGGTCGGCGCAGCATTCTTTTTCGCCATCGTGAAGTCTCCTGTGAGTGTTCGTTTACAACCGTCCGGGGCCTTCGCCCCGTACTTAACGGGCGGCAAAGCTAACACAATGAATCGCAGCGGTTAAGCCGTCTGCGAATATTTTTTTTCGCACAAGAGTGCTGCAAAGCCTTATTTTCAAGCCTCGCGCGCGCCTGCCCGGGCGGGACGCCGCGCTCGACGCTGCGCGCTTGCTCGGCGCGCACGCGTCGCCATGATGCGACGGCCGTCGAGCGCCCGAGGATCCTTGCGTGGCCGGCGCATTGCGTGAAGCTAGCGGCGCGCCTGCGAACATTGCGCTAACTGCTTGCATTTGCACGCGAAGATTTGGCGCCGCACGCGCAGCGAATCACGCGCGCGCGATCAGGATGCGCAGCGCCTGCAACACGATCAGCGCGAATACCGGCGACAGATCGAGACCGCCGAGCGGCGGTATGAGCTTCTGAAAGGGCCTGAGCGCGGGGCGGCTGAGGCTCGTGAAGACGGCGGCGAGCGGGTGGTAGCCGCCCTGCGAGACCCAGCTCAGGATCACGGAAATGAAGATCGCGCCGCTCAGGACGTAGGTCGTGTTGGTGGCAAGAGCGATCAATGCCTCTCGCAGCAGCAGCGGAAAGGGCGCGGCGGCGCCGGCCGCGGCGAGGAGAATCAGGGCCTGGGCGGCAAGCTGCACGCCGATCACCGCCACCAGCGATGCGGTGTCGAGGCGGCCGACGGGAGGCAGAAGCTTTCTCAGCGGCAGGATCACCGGGTTGGTGATCGTGACAATGGCGCCCGCGAATGGATTGCGGAAGTCGGCCCGCACCAGCTGCATGAGCAGGCGCACCAGGAACGCCCACACCACGAGCTGCAGCAGGGCGTCCAGCATGTAGAGCAACGCGTCTTTCACCGGAGCTACCTCGAGTCGCCGCCGCCGAACTCGGCCGCGAGCTCGGCCGATCGATGGGCCGCGGCCGCGACCGCGCGGCGCACGATACCTGCGAGATCCGAATGTTCAAAGACGGCGAGCGCCGCAGCCGTCGTACCGCCCCTGGAGGTGACCTGCTCGCGCAGCGTCGCGGGGTCGTCGACACGGGCGTGCGCCATGCAGGCGGCCCCGTAGGCGGTCTCGACCGACAACTGGCGCGCGGTCTCTGGAGGCAGGCCGAGGTCGCGGGCGGCCGCTTCCAGCAGCTCCATCAACAGAAAGAAGTAGGCGGGCCCGCTGCCCGACACCGCGGTGACGGCATCGATCAGGCTTTCCTTCTCGACCCAGAGCGTCGCACCGACCGCAGACAGGATGCCCTCCGCGGCCTGGCGGGCGGCTGGGCCGACCGACGGCTCGGCGAACAGCGCCGAGACGCCGCGACCGATCAACGCGGGGCGGTTCGGCATCGAACGGACGATGGCGGTCGAGGAGCCGAGCCACCGCTCGAGGTCGCGCACACGGATGCCCGCGGCGATCGACAGCACGACCGCGCCGGTTGCCTTAATGGCCTCGGCCACTTGGGTCGCAACCGCCCGCATGTTCTGGGGCTTCACCGCAAAGACGACGGCGCCTGCGCCGCGCACGGCAGACACGTTGTCCGCGCTCGTGCGCACCCGCCAGCTTTCCTCGAGCTGGCGTCGCTGCGCTTCGACGGGTTCGGCGACGGTGATGAGGCCGGGCTCGAAGCCGCGCGCCGTGAGCCCGCCGACGAGGCTGCGGGCCATGTTGCCGCCGCCGATGATCGCGATTCGCTGGTTCACCTGTGCCTCCACCTTCAAGGACGTGGCCCGAAAAGCGCCGTGCCGACGCGTACGTGCGTCGCGCCTTCGGCGATCGCAAGCTCGTAGTCATCGCTCATGCCCATCGACAAAGCGTCGCCCTCGACGCCGGCCGAGCGCAGGTCCGCAAGTAACGCACGCAGGCGCGCAAAGCGCGACCGCTGCAGCGTCGGATCGCTCACGGGCGGTGGAATGCACATGAGGCCGCGCAGGCGCAGGCGCGGGAGCGCCGCGACCGCTCGCGCCACCGCGACGAGTCCGCCCGGCTCGACTCCCGCCTTGCTGTACTCGCCCTCGAGGTTCACCTCGAGGCAGATGTTGAGCGGCGGCGCGTGGAACGGTCGCTGCGCGCTCAACCGTTCCGCGATCTTCACGCGATCGACCGCGTGCACCCACGCGAAGCGCTCGGCGATGACGCGGGTCTTGTTGGCTTGCAGCCGGCCGACGAAATGCCAGGTGATGGCGCCCTCGCCAGCGAGCGCGGCGAGCTTGGGCAGCGCCTCCTGAACATAGCTCTCGCCGATGTGATCGAGTCCACATCTCGCGGCGGTTCTCAGTGTTTCGGCGTCATGACCCTTGGTGACGGCGACCAGGGTCACGCTGGCGGGCGCACGGCCGGCCGCCGTGGCGGCCGAAGCGATTCGCAGGCGCACAAAACGGGCGTTTTCGGCCAAATTCTGCGGACCAATTAACATATTGGGCAATACGGGGCTCCGCTATACTTAGCCCGCTTTTTTGCGTCGCGGACCGCACTCGTTGCCCCGGCGGTCGGCGCGCACCGGCAAAGGAAATCTCATGGCTGTCGACATCGCCCAGCTGCTCGCCTTCGCGGTCAAGAACAACGCTTCCGACCTGCACCTGTCAGCCGGCGTGCCGCCGATGATCCGCGTCGACGGCGACATGAAGCGCATCAACATGCCGGCGCTCACTCATAAGGAAGTACACAGCATGGTGTACGACATTATGAATGACAAGCAGCGCAAGGCTTACGAGGAGTTCTTCGAGACCGACTTTTCGTTCGAGATTCCGAAGCTCGCGCGCTTTCGCGTCAACGCCTTCAACCAGAACCGCGGCGCGGGCGCCGTGTTCCGGAACATCCCCTCGCAGATCCTCTCGCTCGACGACCTGTCGGCGCCGAAGATCTTCAAGGACCTCTGCATGCTGCCGCGCGGCCTGGTGCTCGTCACGGGGCCGACGGGTTCGGGCAAATCGACCACGCTCGCCGGCATGATCAATCATTGCAACGACAACCGGCCCGATCACATCATCACGATCGAGGACCCGATCGAGTTCGTGCACGAGTCGAAGCGCTGCCTCATCAACCAGCGCGAGGTCCATCGCGACACGCTCGGCTTCAGCGAAGCGCTGCGCTCGGCGCTGCGCGAAGACCCGGACGTCATCCTGGTCGGCGAAATGCGCGACCTCGAGACGATCCGCCTGGCGCTGACGGCCGCCGAGACCGGCCACCTCGTGTTCGGCACCCTGCATACGAGTTCCGCCGCCAAGACCATCGACCGCATCGTCGACGTGTTCCCGGCGGCCGAGAAGGAAATGGTCCGCTCGATGCTCTCGGAGTCGCTGCGGGCCGTGATCTCGCAGACGCTCATGAAGAAGATCGGCGGCGGGCGCATCGCCGCGCACGAAATCATGATCGGCTCGCCGGCCATCCGAAACCTCATCCGCGAAGGCAAGGTCGCCCAGATGTACTCGGCGATCCAGACGGGCCAGTCGCTTGGCATGCAGACGCTCGACCAGTGCCTGCAGGAAATGACGGCCAAGGGCCTCGTCAGCAAGGAAGAGGCGCGCTACAAGGCGCAGAACAAGGACGCCGTCTAGCGGCCGCCGCGCGGCCCGCTGGCGCACCATCCGACCGGAGCATTCATGGAACGCGATCAAGCTATCCGCCTGATGCAGGACCTGCTGCGACGCATGGTCGAGAAGAAGGGCTCGGACCTTTTTATCACCGCGGGTTTCCCGCCGGCGGTGAAGATCGACGGCGAAATCCGCCCGCAAAGCGATCGGGTGCTGATGCCGGAGCAGGCCGCGACGCTCGTGCGCGCGATCATGAACGACCGGCAGACGCGCGACTTCGACTCGACCAAGGAATGCAACTTCGCCATCGCGCCGCCCGGCATCGGGCGCTTTCGCGTCAGCGCCTTCGTGCAGCAGGGCCAGATCGGCTGCGTGATCCGCACGATCGTCGCCAAGATCCCAACCTTCGAGGAGCTCGAGCTCCCGGCCATCCTGAAAGAGGTGGTGCTGACGAAGCGCGGTCTCGTGATCGTCGTCGGCGGCACGGGCTCGGGCAAGTCGACCACGCTCGCCGCGATGGTCGGCTACCGCAACGAGAAGACCCACGGCCACATCGTCACGATCGAGGATCCGGTCGAGTTCGTGCATCCGCACCGCGGCTGCGTCATCACGCAGCGCGAGGTCGGCGTCGACACCGATTCCTGGCACGCCGCGCTCAAGAATACGCTGCGCCAGGCGCCGGACGTCATCCTCATCGGCGAAATCCGCGACCGCGAGACGATGGAATACGCCATCCAGTTCGCCGAGACCGGGCACCTGGTGCTCGCAACGCTGCACGCCAACAGCGCCAACCAGGCGCTCGACCGCATCATCAACTTCTTCCCGGACGAGCGGCGCGAACAGCTCCTGATGGACCTTTCGCTCAACATCCGCGGCATGATTTCCCAGCGCCTGATCCCCCGCGAGACGGGCGCCGGCCGCATCGCCGCGATGGAGATCATGCTGAATTCGCCCCTCATCCAGGACCTCATCTTCAAGGGCGAGGTCGCGCAGATCAAAGAGGTCATGTCGCGCTCGAACCGCCTCGGCATGAAGACCTTCGACCAGGCGCTCTACGAGCTCTACGAGGCGGGCGGCATCTCCTACGAGGATGCACTGCGTAACGCGGATTCGAAGAACGAGCTGCGCCTGAAGATCAAGCTTGAGAGCAAACGTGAGTCGAAGCTTTCCGACGAGGCGGGCGGGAGCCTCAAGATTCTCGAGGAGCAGCAAGATGGCAAGGTCTTCTGAGGGACCGGTCGTGGAGATGGCTGAAGCATCGGGCCCGCAGGCGCTCAATACCCGTCCGCTCTTCAAGCTCATGGTCGAGCGCAGGGCTTCGGACCTTTTCTTCACCTCCAATTCCCCGGTGAAAATCAAGATCGAGGGCCAGATCTTCCCGGTCAACAAGGCGGTCTTGAGTCCCGAGACGGTCAAGCAGGCAGCCTACGGCCTCATGACGCCGGAGCAGGCCGAGTACTTCAACGAAGAGCTCGAGATCGATTTCGCCATTTCCGAGCACGGCCTCGGGCGCTTTCGCGTGAACGTCTTCTACCAGCGCGGCTATCCCGCGATCGTGCTGCGCTATATCACCGCGGAAATGCCGAAGCTCGACGTGCTCGGCATGCCGGAGGTCTACAAGGACCTCGTGATGCAGAAGCGCGGTCTCGTGCTGATGGTTGGCGCCGCAGGCTCGGGCAAGTCGACGACGCTCGCCGCGATGATCGACTATCGCAACGAGATCCAGTCCGATCACATCCTCACGATCGAGGACCCGATCGAGTACCTGCATACCAACAAGAAATCGATCGTCAACCAGCGCGAAGTGGGCCTCGACACGAAGTCCTATGCGCGTGCCTTGCGCAGCGCCATGCGCGCCGCGCCCGACGTGATCCTGGTCGGCGAAATCCGCGACCGTGAAACCATGGAAGCGGCGATCTACCTCGCCGGCACCGGGCACCTGTGCATCTCGACGCTGCACGCGAACAACTGCGCCGAGACGCTTGACCGCATCATCAACATGTTCCCGAACGACCAGCACAATCAGGTCTTTCTCGACCTCTCGCAGTACGTGCGCGCCGTGCTGTCGCAGCGCCTCGTGATGGGCAAGAACGGCAAGCGCGTCGCCGCGGCCGAAGTCATGCTGAATACGCCGCACATCTCCGAACTCATCAAGAAGGGCGACGTCGTCGGCGTGAAGGAAGCGGTGCGCTCGACCACCGAGAAGGACATGCAGAGCTTCGACGTCGCGCTCTACTCGCTCTTCAAGCAGGGCAAGATCGAACTCGAAGAGGCGCTGAAGAACGCCGACTCGCGCACCAACCTCGAGGCGAAGATCAACTTCGGCTGAGCGCCGCCGCGCCCGTTCGTGCCTTCAGGGCGTTGAGTGCCGGCAGGTGCCGTGCTCCCGGGAGCCGGCTGCCGGGAGGTGCCGTGGCTGCGCCGGCGCCAACGGGAAGGGTCGTCAGCAGCGCACACGGTGTGCCCGCGAACACCGCCAGACCGGCTTGCCAGACACCATCCCGACAGCCGACTCCCGCTCAACGTGCCTTCTGGCTCGCGCCGTCGACGGGGCGGTGACCTGGGCGTTGAGTGCCGGCACCTGCCGGCACTTGACGCCCTGAAGACACGCAAGTAGGGGGACAGATCTATTTTCGCGTCTGGCGTGTCACGAAGAAGCCGCACGTCCGGCAGTCGAAAAAAGATCTGTCCCCTGGCTAAAAGACGTCAGCGGCATTAAAGACGGGGCCGTCGACGCAGACGCGTTTCATCGCGGGGCCGTCGGGAGTCTTCACTTCGACGGCGCAGCCGGCGCAGCCGCCGACCGCGCAGGCCATGAATTCCTCGAGCGATACCTGGCAGGGAATGCCGAACTTGCGGGCGACCTTCGCGGCCGCCGCGAGCATCGGCGTCGGGCCGCAGGCGAACATCTCCACTTCGACCAGGGCTGCGGCGTCGAGCGCCCCGAGCCAGGCCGTCGCGAGATCGGTCACGTAGCCGTGAAAGCAGCCCGCGAAATCCGCGAAGCTCGCGAGCCGGCTTGGCACGCCCCACTCCTCGAGGAGCGGCATGCACGCGATCACGCCCGCCGGAATTCCGGGGATCATGATCGTCGAGGGGCGCAGCCGAAACGGAAACGGAATTTCGGATCCCATGAGCACCAGCGGCTTTGAGCCTTCGTTCGCACGCTCGAGGAGCGATTCGGCGAGAAAGATCATCGGCGGGATGCCGACGCCGCCACCGACCAGGAGCGTCCGTGGCCGTTCGCGGCGGGGCGCGAAGCCGCGCCCGATTGGTCCGATGAGGCTGAGGCTTGCACCGACCGGTTGCGCCGAAAGCTGCCGCAGGCCCGGGCCCACGATCTTGTAGAGCACCTCGATCCAGCCTGCCTCGCGCGCAACGCGCAGGATCGAAAGCGGACGGCGCATCGGCAGCGATGCGTCGCAGGCGATGTGCACGAAACTGCCCGGCGTCGCCGTACCCGCCGTGCGCGGTGCCTCGAGACGCAGTACGTACTGTTCACCGTCGAAAGCTTCGCGCGCGAGGAGCCGCGCGTCTTCTACGAAGATCGTGCCGCGGTGACTGCGATCGGTCATGACCCGCGCCGCGCCCGAATGATCGCGCCGCCGACCGTTTCGAGAACGGCCATGCGGATGGCGACGCCGTTCGTCACCTGTTCACGGATGACCGATTGCCGTCCATCGGCGACGTCTTCAGCGATCTCGACGCCGCGATTCATCGGGCCCGGGTGCATCACGATGGCATCGGGACGCGCTTTCTTCAGCCGTGCCGCGGACAGGCCGTAGCGCTCGAAGTACGCCGCGGCGTCCGGCAGGTCCGCCTGCGCCATGCGCTCCTTCTGGATGCGCAGCATCATGACGACATCCGCGCCCGCGAGCGCCGCATCGAGTTCGCCGAAGCGCCGGCAGCCGCCGAATTCGGCCTTGTCCGGCATCAGTCCGGACGGCGCGACCAGGCGAATCTCGCCCGCGCCGAGCGTCGTGAAGGCCTGAACGGCGGAGCGTGCCACCCGCGAGTGGCGGATGTCGCCGACGATCGTGATCGTGAGCCCTTCGAACCGCGGCTTGTGGCGCAGGATGGTGAGCGCATCGAGCAGCCCCTGAGTCGGGTGCGAGCGATGGGCCTCGCCCGCGCTCAGCACCGAGGTGAGCGGCCCGACGTGCTCGGCGACGAATTGCGGCACCCCGGCCTCGGCGTCGCGCACGACGAAGATGTCGATGCTCATCGCCGCGAGGGTATAGACCGTGTCGAGCATGCTCTCGCCCTTGACCCGCGAGGACAGGTGCAGGTCGAGGTTGATCACTTCGGCGCCGAGGCGCTTGCCCGCGAGTTCGAAGGATGCGCGCGTGCGCGTGCTCGGTTCGGAGAAGAGGTTCGCGATGGTGATCCCGGCGAGCGCGTGCGAGCCCGCCGGCGGGCTGCCGGGTGCGCGCAGGAAGGATTTCGCGCGCTCGATGAGGGCTTCCAGGAAGGGGCGGTCGAGCCCCTCGAGCGTCAGCAGGTGGCGCAGCGCACCGTCGGCGTGGAGTTGCGGGATCATGCGGGCTTCATCGGCCTTCCAGCCACCTTTCGAGAATGATGCAGGCCGCGGTCCGGTCGATGTCCTCCTTGCGCACCCGTCGCGCCCGCACGCCGCTCTGGCGCGCTTCGCGCAGCCGGCCCTCGGCTTCCAGCGAGGAATAGCGTTCGTCGGAGAGGGCGACCTCCAGCCCGGTTCGCCGGCCGAGTTCGTCGGCGAAGGCGCGTGCGCGCGCGGTCATCGGTGATTCGCTGCCGTCCTCATTATAGGGGACGCCGACCACGAGGAGGCCCGGCTGCCAGCGGGCGACGAGGCTCGACACGGCGCTCCAGTCATCGCCGCCCGTGCCGAGCGAGACGACGTCGACCGGGCTCGCCCGGCGCGTCAGCGTGTCGCCCGCGGCGACGCCGATGCGCCGCGCGCCGAAGTCAAATCCAAGAGCGAGGGTCGGGGCGGGCGTCGGCGGTGACGCGCCCTCACGCATGACCGGCGGCCGACCCCAGGCGGTTCAGCTCGATACCGAGGAGGCGCCCCGCGGCGTGCCAGCGCTCCTCGAACGGCATGTCGAAAACGATCGCATCGCTCGCCGGCACATTGAGCCAGGCGTTGGCGCGGATTTCCTCCTCGAGCTGACCGGCTTGCCAGCCCGCGTAGCCGAGCGCGACGAACGCATCCTGCGGGCCGCTGCCGCCCGCGAGCGCGGCCAGCACGTCGCGCGAGGTCGTCACGTGGATGCTCTCGGAGACTTTCAGGGTCGAATCCCAGGTGCCGCCCGCGCGATGCACGACGAAGCCGCGATCGGTCTGCACCGGTCCGCCCTTCAGCACCACCCGCTCGCCGAGACTCGCGTCGCCGTTCGCGAGCGAGAGCTGCGTGAACACTTCGTCGAGCGTCATCGGCAGCGGGCGGTTGATGATGAGCCCCAAAGCGCCGTCCGCGTTGTGCTCGCAGATGAGCGTGACGGTCTGGAAGAAATTCGGATCGGCCATGCCGGGCATGGCGATCAGCAGCTGGTTGCAGAGGTAGTCGCCCTCGGCCATGTCCTCATTGTATCCCGGTCATTCGCCTTGAGTCTTGACGGGCGTGCTGATGAGTCGGCCCGACAGGAACTGGAATTCCTTGGAAAAGCGCAGGCTGTCGTTGGTCTCGGCGAGGTCCCGCGGGAACGGATCGAAGGGCGAGGCCAGCTTCACGATGGCGACCGCCGCCTGGTCCACCTCGCGCGAGCCGCTGCTGTCGCGTAGCAGCACTTCGTCGAGCTCGCCGTCGGAACGGACGACGATCTCGAGCACCGGGCTCTTCGTCGTCTCCTTATCCTTGGCCTCGAGCGGAAAGTTGAGCGTGCCGATGCGCTCGACCTTGCGCCGCCACGCATCGAGATAGACCGCGACGTTCGATTGCCGCGTATTCGGCGTGACGATGAGCTCGCGCTCCTTGCGCCCGTGCAGGGCGAGGCGGTCCGCCTCGTTGGCGGCTGGCAGCGCGCTCTGGCGTTCGGCCGTCATCAGGAGCGGCTGCTGTGATTCGGCCGCCGGATCATTGGCCGGGCTCTGGAAGTAGCGCACGGTGGGCGCGCGGGCACGGGTCGCGACGAGATCCTCGTTGCCCTGGTCGGCACCCGCCCGATGCATTTGCAGGCTGTTGCCGTCGGCGATGCCCGGGTTGTTGAAGGGCAGGAGCGAGGAACGCGGGCTGGTGGGCCGTTCGCGCTTGTCGAGATTGCCGGAGCCCTGCTGGTCGCGCTGCGCGAGGTAGTCGGCCTTGTCATTCGGGCGTGTCTCGGGCAGGTCGTCCGGCGCCAGCAGGACCTCCATGGTCGGCACGCCGTGATCGTCCGTGAGGGCCCCGCTCGTGAACGAGACGCCCATGATGACGATGCCGTGCAGGAGCGCGAACAGGAAAAGCGTCGTCATGAGCCGGTCCCGGACGGGGGCGCGGCCTTCCTTCAGGACAAGGGGGTCGCTGGACGCCATGCGCGGGGAGTATAGGCGCCGCGCGGCTAGCGCGCTGCCAATCTGCGTTCGATCGCCTCCATCAGGCGCGCGGCGATGTCCGTGCCGCATTGCTTGTCGATCTCGCGGATGCCCGTGGGACTCGTCACGTTGATCTCCGTCACGAATCCGCCGATGACGTCGAGGCCGACGAAGAGCATGCCGGCGGCGCTCAGCTTCGGACCGATCTGCGCGGCAAGCCAGCGGTCACGGTCGTTGAGGGGCCTTGCGACGCCCTTCGCGCCCGCGGCGAGATTGCCGCGATTGTCGTGCGCGGCCGGGATGCGCGCGAGCGCGTGCGGGATCGGCTCGCCGTCGACGAGCAGCACGCGGCTGTCGCCGGTCTCGACGATGTCCGGGATATAGCGCTGCGCGATCGCGTAGCGTTCGCCGTACTCGGTGAGGGTCTCGAGCACGACGCTGAGATTCTTGTCGCTCTGATCGACGACGAAGATCGACCGCCCGCCCATGCCGTGCAGCGGCTTCACCACGATGCGCCCATGTTCGCGTGCGAAAGCCAGCATGTCGCCCATGTCGCGGGTGATTAGCGTGGGTGCGCAGCACTCGGGGAACCAGGCCGTATAGACCTTCTCGTTCATGTCCCGGAGGCCGTCGGGGCTGTTCACGACGAGGCTCCCCTCGGCCTGCGCCCGCTCGAGGATGTAGGTCGTGTAGATGTACTCGGTGTCGAAGGGCGGGTCCTTGCGCATCAGGATCGCCTGCATGCTGGCGAGCGGCACGACGCTGGGCTCGCCAAGTGTGAACCAGTCCACAAGATCCATGCGTACCGACAGCGGCCGCGCCCGTCCGAGGGCACGACCGTCCCGGAGCGCGAGATCACCGAGTTCGAGGTACCAGAGCTCCCAGCCGCGCTCCTGGGCGGCGCGCAGCATCGCGAGCGTGGAATCCTTGGCCGGCTTGATGTCGGCGATAGGATCCATCACCACGGCGCAGCGGACGCGTTCAGCCATCGATTAGTCTCCGTGTGGGGCCGTCTTTGGCGGTCCCGGGCATGTTAACCCGTGCTCCGGAGGCCGCGGACTTGACATGTTGACGCGGGAAAACCCGTCAAGCGCCGAAACTGTGAACTGGGCGCCGTGGCGGGGGGGCTACCGATATGTTAAAACGCCAGTCCGTTGCGTGGGCTAGCTGAATGATTCGCAAGGCCTTTGCGCCTTTGCCCGGCACGACCATCGGCAGCCCCCGGGTGGGCCCTCGAACGGGCCTCAACGTTGGAGATCGACGCACGTGATGGACGCGAAGCCCAAGCTCTCTGGCCTCAAGGTCCTCGTCATAGACGACAGCAAAACTATCCGTCGCACCGCCGAGACGCTGCTCTCGAAAGAGGGCTGCGAGGTGTTCACCGCCGTCGACGGCTTCGATGCGCTGTCGAAGATCGCCGACCATCAGCCGGACATCGTGTTCGTCGACATCATGATGCCCCGGCTCGACGGCTATCAGACCTGTTCGCTCATCAAGCACAACAAGGTCTTCAAATCGATTCCCGTGATCATGCTGTCCTCGAAGGACGGCCTGTTCGACCGGGCCCGCGGACGCATCGTCGGCTCGGAACACTACCTGACGAAGCCCTTCACCAAGGATGAGCTTTTGAGCGCGATCGAGACTCATGTCAGCAAGTAAGGCTGGCTCGGTCGCGCGCCCGGAGGCACGACGCATGGCACTGATCCTGATCGTCGACGACTCGCCGACCGAAGTGCACGTGATGCAGAAGGCGCTCGAACGCCACGGTTACCAGACCGCGGCGGCCGAGAACGGCGCCGAAGGCATCCGCAAGGCACGCGAGATGAAGCCCGACCTCATCTTCATGGACGTGGTCATGCCGGTGCTCAACGGCTTCCAGGCGACGCGCACGCTCGCGAACGACCCGGCCACGCGCTCGATCCCGGTGATCATGGTGACCACCAAGGGCCAGGAAACCGATCGCATCTGGGGCATGCGCCAGGGTGCGGTCGACTATCTCGTGAAGCCCGTGACGCCCGACAAGCTGGTCGAGAAGGCGCAAGCGGCGCTTTCCGCCTGAGCGCAGCCGAGAGAGCTTCACATCGAGCCTATGGATCAGCCGGTCGCCCTCAAGTCCCTCAAGGATCGCCCGTTCGAACTCCTCGTCGAGATCGAGCGACGCAGCCGCGCGGCCGTCGCCGGCGGCCGCGCGGGTGCGCAGGGCCGCGAGTGGGTCGGTGTCGCATTCCGCATGGCGGCCGAAACATTCCTGGTTGCGCGCGACGAAACGCGCGAGGTGCTGGGCTTTCCGACGACCGTGACGCGCGTGCCGGGAGCGCGCAGCTGGATCAAGGGACTCGCGAACGTGCGCGGGCAGCTCCTGCCGATCCTCGACTTGCGGCAGTACCTCGGCAGCGGCGTGACCGTGCAGGGGCGCAACACGCGCGTGATCGTCGTCAACCATCGCGAGATTCCGGCCGGGCTCATGGTCGATGAAGTGTTCGGCTTCCGCCGCTTCATCGAATCCGAATTCCACGCCGATGTGCCGGCGACCGTGATCCGCTGCGAACGCTACCTCGCCGGCGCCTTCCGGCGCGGCACCGAACACTGGCCGGTCTTCAGCCTGCGCAGTCTGGTCGAAAGTCCGAATTTCCTGCAGGCCGCGGCCTGAGTTGAGGCGCCGCCCAAGGGGAAGGATGAGAACATGAACAATACAACGGACAAACTCCGGGGAACGCGCGCGCTGCCGGTCTTTCTCTGGCTCGGACTGCTCGCGACGCTCGCCGCGGCCGCGCTCTACTGGTTCAGCACGCAATCGACGGTCAGCGCGTCAGCGCCGGGCGCCGGCTCACAGCTCGCCGCAATGTCGCAGAATCTGCCGCTCGAGGCGGCTGCCGCCGCGCGCGGCGTGCCGGGCGCCATCGACCAGCTCGGCAAGGACGTCGACGAACTCGACACGGCCCGCGAGCGGGCCGGCTCGCCCGGCGCCGCCGCCGCCTGGAAAACACTGCTCGAAGGCGGTCGCACGGTCGCCGCCGGCGGCGATTCGGTCGACGCGGTCACCGCCGGCGCGCGCGAAGTGCATGCGCAGATGCCCCGGCTTGCGGCCGATGTCGCAAATCTCGTGAGCAGCGTCGGCTCCGCGCGGGTCGACAGCTACACCAGGGCGCTCGAGCGCTTCGAGATGACGAGCGAGCGGCTGCAGCAGGATATCGACGCGCTCGCGAGCGGCGTCGGCGATACCCCGGCGATCGCGACGCGGCTCGCGGCGAGCACCGACGACCTCGACCAGTTCATGCACGGCCTCGCCGGCGGCGAGACGGGCCTCGGCCTGCCGCGCATCAGCGGTGCGGACGCGCAGGAGAAATTGCGGGCGGTGATGGCCCAGTACGACAAGATCGGCGCGAAGATCCGCGCCGCGGTTGACGCCTCGAAGGCCTTCGTCGACGTACAGGGTGCGAGCCGCTCGATGGTGGACGCGGCGCGCACGCTCTATCCGCAGCTTGCCACGGGGAGCGCAGCCGCGGCACCGGTGGGCGGTTCGAGTCTCGGCAGGATCGCGCTGATCCTCGCGCTGCTCGGCGTCCTCGCCGCCGCCGCCGCGGTCGTCATCCATCACTCCTCGGCGAACGCACGCAAGCTCGCCGAGCAGCAGGGCAAGCAGAACGAACGCAACCAGGAGGCGATCCTGCGGCTCCTCGATGAGCTCTCGAGCCTCGCGGACGGCGATCTCACGGTGCAGGCGACGGTCACGGAAGACATCACGGGTGCGATCGCCGATTCGATCAACTACGCGATCGAGGCGCTGCGTGAGCTGGTCGCGACGATCAACGACACCTCCGGCCAGCTCGATGGGGCCGCGAAGCAGACCCAGGCGCTCGCCGCGCATCTCGCCAAGGCGAGCGGGGCCCAGTCAAAGCAGATCGGTTCGGCGACGGAGTCGATCGGCGCGATGGCGTCGTCGACGGAAGAAGTGTCGGGCAACGCCGAGCGCGCCTCGGACGTAGCGCGCCACTCGGTGGATATCGCGCACAAGGGCGGCGATGCCGTGCGCCGCACGATCGACGGCATGAACGCGATCCGCGAGACGATCCAGGAGACCTCGAAGCGCATCAAGCGTCTCGGCGAAAGCTCGCAGGAGATCGGCAACATCGTCGAGCTCATCAACGACATCGCCGAGCAGACCAACATTCTCGCGCTGAACGCATCGATCCAGGCGTCGATGGCGGGTGAAGCGGGACGCGGCTTCGCCGTCGTCGCGGACGAGGTGCAGCGGCTCGCCGAGCGCGCGGCCAATGCCACGAAGCAGATCGAAGTGCTGGTGCGCACGATCCAGACCGACACGAACGAAGCGGTCGTGTCGATGGAGCGCAGCACGACGGACGTCGTCGGCGGAGCGCTGCTCGCGGAGAACGCGGGCGCCGCGCTCGAGGAAATCGAGCAGGTGTCGAACCAGATCGCAAGCCTCGTGCAGAACATTTCCGCGAGTTCGCGCGGGCAGGCCTCGGCGGCTGGCGCCATGGCGCGCAACATGCAGGTGCTGCGCGAAATCAGCTCGCAGACCGCGGACTCGACCAGCGCCACCTCGAACTCCATCGGCAAGCTCGCCGAGCTGTCGGCGCAGCTGCGCAAGTCCGTGTCCGGCTTCCGGCTGCCGGCGGGTCTCGCGACCAATTCCACGTCGACCCGGCTGCCGAAGCTCACGCCCGAGGCTCCGAGCCCGAGGCCGCAGTCCGCCAGCCGCAAGCTGTCGGCGGCCGGCGGTGCTTGAAGCGCGCGCCGTTGAGAGCCGAATGAGCCCGAGCGCAGCGGAATGAGCGAAGTCTCCTCGCAAACCCTGCATCTGGTCGCCAAGGAGCTGGGCACCACGCTCAACGAGGCGCGGGTCGCGCTCGAGAATTTCGCCGAGCACGGCGACAACATCGACCTCCTCAACCAGTGCGCGAACCGCCTGCACGAGGCCTACGGCGTGCTGCGCGTCGTCGAGGTCTATGGCGCGGCGCTGCTCGCCGAAGAGATGGAGCACAGCGCGCGCTACCTGATCGAAGCCGGGGGCGATGAGCGTCACCGCGTCGACGGTCTCGACGCCCTGATGCGCGCGATGGTGCAGCTGCCGACTTACCTGGAACGGGTGCTGAACGGCGGGCGCGATCTCGCGCTCGTCCTGCTGCCGCTCCTGAACGACCTGCGGGCCGTGCGTGGCAACGCGCTGCTGTCCGAGGGCACGCTCCTGCTCCTGAACCTGAGGTCGGACCAGCAGGCCGCGCCTCAGCCGCTGCAGCCCGGTGAACCGCCGCTCACGGTCGAGCAATGGGCGCGGCGCCTGAGAACCCGTTACCAGATGGGCCTGCTCGGCTGGATCCGCGGCGAACGGCCGGAACAGAACCTCGAGATCATGGGACGCGTCGCCGAGCGTCTCGAGCAGATCGCGACGACGCAGCCGGTGTTCCAGCTGTGGTGGGTGGTCGGCGCCATTGTCGAAGGCCTGCGCAACGGCGGCCTCGACGGCGGCGCGAGCATCAAGCGCCTCCTCGGCATCGCCGACCGCGAGATGCGCCGCCTCTACAGCCAGGGCGAGGCGCGCTACAGCGACACGCCGTCGCTCGAGCTCCTGAACAATCTCCTTTACTACGTGGCGCGCGCGACCAATCCGGGTCCGCGCATCAGCGCCGTGCGGGCGTCGTTCCGGCTCGGCGACCTGCTGCCGGTCGACAACACCATCGAGCAGGAGCGCGAGCGCCTCTCGGCGCCGAGCGTCAAGCTCATGCGCACGGTGGCGGCGGCGATCAAGGAGGACCTGTCGCGCGTGAAGGACGTGCTCGACATCTTCGTGCGCAAGGGCGGCGCGCAGCTCGAAGAACTCGCGCCGCAGCTCGAGCTCCTGAAAAAGATCAGCGACACGCTCGGCGTGCTCGGGCTCGGCGGCCTGCGCGCGAGCGTGCAGGAGGAAATCGCGGTCCTCGGCGACATCGTCGCGCGCAAGGAACCGGCGAACGAGGATTCCCTGGTACGCATGGCGGCGACGCTCATCAGCGTCGAGGACGCGCTCGACGATCAGCTGGTGAAGCTCATCCTGCCGCAGGACGGCGCGACGACGGGCTCGATGCCGGTGACGTCCGAAGGGGTCGAGGACAGCGAATTCCGCCAGGTCACCGAGGCGGTGCTGCGCGAATGCATCGTGAACCTCGCGCGCATCAAGGAGACGGTGACGCACGTCATCCAGAAGCCCGAGGAAACACAAGGCGTCGACGCCATCCCGGGCCTGCTGCGCGGCATTACCTCGGGACTGCTGATGCTGGGCAAGAACCGGGCGGTGGAAACCATCGAATCGATTTCGCGCCACCTGCAGGCCGTGATCCGGCCGGGTTCGGGAGCGCCACCCGCGGACCGGCTCGACCGGCTGGCGGACGCGATCGTGAGCGTCGAGTACTACATGGAGACCGTGCAAGGCGGCAGGGCGGATCCCTGGTACATGCTCGACAACGCCGACAGCTGCCTCAAGGCGCTCGCCGATGAGCCGCTGCCGGCGCCGGCGGTCGAAGCGGACGAGCCGGATGCGTTTGCGCGTACCCTGAAGATCGACGGACCGGCGGCGGCACAGACGGCGGCCGCCCGTGCGGCCGCGGCCGATTCGCCCGAGAAGCACATCCAGACGCATCCGGTGGTCGAAGCGCCGCCGAGCGGCGATCCCGATCCCGAGTTCCTCGAGCTCTTCATCGAGGAAGCCCGCGAAGAAGTCACCAGTATCCAGACCAATTTCCCGGCCTGGGAGCAGAACCCGCACGACGCGGATGCGCTCGTCACCCTGCGTCGCTCCTTCCATACCCTGAAGGGAAGCGGCCGCATGGTGGGCGCGAAACTCATCGGCGAATTCAGCTGGTCGATCGAGAGCCTGCTCAACCGCGTCATCAACAAGACCCTCAGCCGCAGTCCCGCCATCGTCGCGGTGCTGCGCGAAGCCGTGGCGGTGCTGCCCGAACTCGTCGAGCAGCTTGAAGTGGGACGCGCGGCGACGGTCGACGTGCCGTCGATCATGGAGCGCGCGCACGCGCTCGCCGAAGGCCGCGAGGCCGAGAGCGCGGCGGCGGCCGCCGCCGCGGAACCGACGATGGTCGAGACTCATGTCGCCGCGCCGGCGCCGCAACCGGTCGCGCCTGCCGTTCCCGTCCCACGAGCTGCGCCACCGCCGCCGGCGGCACCAAAGGCCGAGGCGCCCGGCCCGCGCCTGATGGATCCGCAGCTGCACGAGATCTACAGCAAGGAAACGGCCGGCCATCTCGCGGTCATCCGCGATTACCTCAAGCGTTGCGCGGGCCTCGCGCCGCCCTATGAAGTTCCGGAAGCGGTCTATCGCGCCTGCCACACGCTGAGCGGCAGCTCGAAGATGGCCGAAGCCCGGCAGGGCATCAAGGTCGCCGAGCCGCTCAATCGGTACCTGCGAAAAGTTTTCGACAGCGGCCGCGGTCTCGATGCCGCCGGCCTCCAGGTGCTCGGGGACGCAGTGACGGCCATGGAAGAGGTGGTCACCCACATCAACGAGACGAGCGGCTATTTCGTCGGCCAGCCGGCGCTCATCCAGCGCATCGACGCGCTCGACCGCAAATTCGACGAGGAGCCGGTCAGCGACACGACGCTCGACCCGTCGATCATTGCGCCCGCACTGCAACTTTCCCTGGCGCCGGAGCCCGCGTCCGAAGCGCCCGCGGACGAGGAGGAAGGCGAATCCTTCGATGTGGAAGTCGCCGCCATCTTCAGCGAGGAAGCCACGGAGCTCCTCGAATCCGCCGACTCCGCGCTCAACGCCTGGAACCAGGAGCGCACCAATCAGCAGCACGTCGCCGAACTGCAGCGGCCGCTGCACACGCTCAAAGGCGGTGCGCGCATGGCCGGCATCACGGCGATGGGCGACCTCAGCCACGAGCTTGAAACGCTGGTCCTGCAGATCAACAGCGGACTGATTGCGGCCGATGACCGCTCCTATGAAATCGTGCAGGCGAGCCTCGATGAGCTGTCGCGCATGCGCGATGCGGTCAGCAGCGGGCGGCGGGTAGCGCCGGCCCGTGCGCTCATGGAACGCATTCGCGCGCTCGGGCGACCTGCGGCCGCACCCACGGCAATGCCTCCGGCTCCTGCCGCAGCGCCAGCGGCTCCGGCTGTGCAGCCCGCGATCGCCAGGCCGGCTCCAGCGGCTGCAGTGCCGGCGCCGACACCGGCGCCCGTACCGAAGCCGACAGCACCGCCGCCGCCGATCGTTCAGGCAAAACCCGTTGAACCCGCTGCAGCGCGCGTGGCTCCCACGCCGCCGCCGCCACCACCACCACCCGCAGTGCCGGCCACGGCTGCGCTCGAGATTGAGGATGAACCCCTGACCGAGTCCGCGCCGGCCGCCATTCCGCCCGGCCGGGACGCACCACCGCTGGGCGACCGGCCGGAACTCGCGCGCGTCGACGCGGAACTGCTCGACAACATGCTGAACAACGCGGGCGAAGTCAGCATCTTCCGCTCTCGCCTCGAGCAGCAGATCAGCTCGATCGATTTCAATCTCGGCGAACTCGCGCGCACGGTCACGCGGCTCAAGGAGCAGCTGCGCAAGCTCGAGATCGAGACGGAAACGCAGATCCTCGCGCGCCATCACGAAGAGAGCTCGCGCAAGGACGAGTTCGATCCGCTCGAACTCGACCGCTATTCCTCGATCCAGCAGTTCTCGCGCGCGCTCGCGGAATCCTCGAGCGACGTCGCGAGCCTGCAGGGCCTTCTGGAGAACCTGACGCGCGAAGCGCAGAACCTCCTCATGCAGCAGGCGCGCGTCATCACCGAACTGCAGAACGGGCTCATGCGCACGCGCATGGTGCCGTTCCAGCGGCACGTGCCGCGCCTGAGCCGCCTCGTGCGCCAGACGGCGACCGACGCAGGCAAGCGCGTCGAACTCGTCGTCGAAGGCGCCTCCGGCGAACTCGACCGGCAGGTGCTCGAGCGCATGCTGCCGCCGTTCGAGCACATGCTGCGCAACGCCGTCGTGCACGGGCTCGAGACGCCCGCGGCGCGGGCCGCGGCCGGCAAGGCGGAGCAGGGCCGCATCCAGCTCTCGCTACGCCGCGAAGGCGCCGAGGTCGTGATCGATCTCGCCGACGACGGCGCGGGCATGAACCTGCGGGCCATCCGCGACAAGGCCGTGAAGATGGGCCTCGTCGATCCGCGCCAGACGCTGACCGACGAGCAGGCGATGCAGCTCATCCTCGAGCCGGGATTCAGCACGGCCGGACAGATCACGCAGGCCGCGGGCCGCGGCGTCGGCATGGACGTCGTCGCGACCGAGGTCAAGAAGCTCGGCGGCGCGCTCTTCATCGAATCGCAGGCGGGGCACGGCACGAAATTCACGGTGCGCCTGCCGTTCACGCTCGCGATCAGCCAGGCGCTGATCGTGCGCCTCAACGACGAGTACTACGCGCTGCCGCTGCCGACGGTCGAAGGCGTCGTTCGCCTCACCAAGGCGCAAGTGAACGAGCACCTGGCGCATGACTCGGCTCCCTATGAATACGGCGGGCAGAAGTACCGCTTCCAGCAGCTCGGCAGCTTCCTCGGCGCGGGCCCGGCGGTCCTGCCGGAGCAGGACGTCGCGGTGCCCGTGATCCTGATCCGCGCGGCCGAGCACTCGACGGCGCTCGTCGCGGACGAACTCATCGGCAGCCGCGAGATCGTCGTCAAGTCGGTCGGACCGCAAGTCGCGGGCATCCGCGGCATCGCCGGAGCGACCATCCTCGGGGACGGCCGCATCGTCATCATTCTCGACATGGGTGCGCTCGTGCGCTCCGAGTGGCGCGCGCGCCCGGCCGCGGAACTCGCCGGCCGCGAACGGGAAGACCGCCGCGTGTTCGCGCTCGTGGTCGACGACTCGATCACCGTGCGCCGAGTGACGCAGCGCCTGCTCGAGCGCAACGGCATGCGCGTGCTCACCGCCCGCGACGGCATGGATGCGCTCACGTTGCTGCAGGAACATACGCCGGACATCATCCTGCTCGACATCGAAATGCCGCGCATGGACGGCTACGAAGTCGCCGCGCATGTGCGCAACGACCCCCGCATCAACGACGTGCCGATCGTGATGATCACCTCGCGCGTCGGCGAGAAACACCGCGCCCGAGCCATCGAACTCGGCGTCAACGACTACCTCGGCAAGCCCTACCAGGAAAGCCAGCTGCTCGATGCCATCGAACCGCTGGTGCGCGCGCGCCGCAGCCGCATCGCCGCGGCGAACACGGGCTGAGGACCACTGGCATCATGGAGACCGCCGTCACCGAACTTTACAGCCTCCTGATTCCGCTCGCGGGCGAGCGCCTGATCATGCCGCGCGCGTCGGTCGCCGAAGTGATCGCGTACCAGGTGCCTTCCGAGATGACGGGCGCACCGCCCTGGTACCTCGGCACCATCAGCTGGAGCGGACGGAATCTCCCGGTGGTGTCGTTCGAGGGCGCCTGCGGGCAGACCATACCGGTCGCGAGCGGCCGCACCCGTATTGTCGTGGTCCACTGCCTCGGCCAGAAGCTGAACGGCGGCTGCTTCGGCATCATGACCCAGGGCTTTCCGCAGCTCGTGCGGGTGAACCCGGACGTGCTGAAGTCCGATCACCTGCGCAGCTTCCCCGACCGCCAGCCCGTGCTCTGCCAGGTGCGCATGGTGAACGAGACGCCGCTCATTCCCGACCTCGAGCGGCTCGAAGACCTGATCGCCGAAGAGACGAGCGCCGTCGGCAACGACGGCTAAAAATCCCCGAACTCGCTTTGCAGTGCTGCGAGCGCGGCGAGCGCCGCCGTTTCGGTCCGCAGGATTCGCGGGCCGAGCCGGGCGGACAGAAACCCGGCGTCGCGCACGGCCTTTTCCTCGTCCGGCGCGAGTCCTCCCTCCGGCCCGACCAGGAGCTCGATCGACCGCGCCCCGCGCGCCACGCTACGCAACGTTGCATCAGCGCGCGGCGACAGCATCAGTGCGACATCGACCGCGGGGCGCGAGCAAAGCCAGGCGGCAAGCATGGTCGGCGGGTCGATCGCCGGCAGGCGATTGCGGCCGCACTGCTCGCAGGCCGCGATGGCGATCGACCGCCAGTGCGCCGCTTTGCGCCCGGCCTTCTGCTCATCCGTCCGTACGACGCTGCGCTCCGCCTGGATCGGCACGATGCGCGCGACGCCGAGTTCGGTCGCCTTCTGCAGCACGAGGTCCATGCGTTCGGCGCGCGAGATGCCCTGCACAAGCGTGATGGGCAGCGCCGATTCCCGCTCGAGCGGCGAATGGCCGCCGATCGCCACGGCGACGCGATCCTTGCGCAGCGACTCGACCGTGGCGGCGTACTCACCGCCGCGACCGTCGAACAGGACGAGCGGATCGCCGGCACGGGCGCGCAGTACCCGCGCAATGTGATTCGCCGCGTCGCCCTGCAGTTCGCAGTTGCGGCGGCCGGCGAGCGGGCTCTCGACATAGACGCGGTTCACTCGCAAGTGGCCGCCTCGATGCCGGTGCGCGCGACCTCGACCATGTGGTCGATGTCATCGGCGGTCACGACGTACGGCGGCATGAAATAGATGACGTTGCCGATCGGCCGGAGCAATACGCCGCGCTCGAGCGCATGCTGGTAGACCCGCAAGCCGCGTCGTTCGCGCCAGTCGTAGGGCGTGCGGCTTTTCTTGTCCTGAACCATCTCCGCGGCGACGATCAGGCCGCACTGGCGGACTTCCGCGACGTGTTCGAGCGACTCGAGCGTGCGGGCGCGGTCGCCGAGATGACGGGCGAGCGGCACATTGCGAGCGAGCACGTCGTCTTCCTTGAATATGCGCAGGCTTGCTAGGGCCGCCGCGCAGGCGAGAGTGTTGCCGGTGTAGCTGTGCGAGTGCAGGAATGCGTTCAGACGGACGTACTCGTCGTAGAACGCCTGGTAGATCGCTTCCGTGGCGAGCACCGCGGACAGCGGCAGGTAGCCGCCGGTGAGTCCCTTCGACACGCACATGAGATCCGGGCGGATGCCCGCCTGCTCGCTGGCGAACATCGTGCCCGTCCGCCCGAAGCCGACCGCAATTTCATCGGCGATCAGGTGCACATCGAACCGGTCGCAGGCCTTGCGCAGCAGCTTCAGGTACTCGGCGTGATACATGCGCATGCCGGCCGCGCATTGCACGAGGGGTTCGACGATGACGGCCGCGATTTCGCCCGAGCGCTCCGCGAGCAGGCTTTCAAGCGCGGCGAAGCGGCGGCGCGCGTGTGCTTCCCAGGATTCGCCCGGCGCACGCTCGAAGGCATCGGGCGACGGTACGGTAAAGACCTCCATCAGGAGCGGCTGGTAGATTTCCCGGTAGAGCTCGACGTTGCCGACCGCGAGCGCGCCGAGGGTTTCTCCGTGATAGCTGCCGCTGAGCGTGACGAAGCGCTTCTTGCCGTGCCGGCCGAGGTTGCGCCAGTAGTGAAAACTCATCTTGATGGCGACTTCGACCGCCGCCGAGCCGTTGTCCGCGAAGAAGCAGCGCGTGAGTCCCGCGGGTGCGATCCCGACGAGCGCCTCGGCGAGCTCGATACCGGGCTCGTGCGTGAAGCCGGCGAAGATCACGTGCTCGAGGCGGTCGAGCTGGGCCTTGAGGGCGGCGTTGATGCGCGGATTCGCGTGACCGAAGAGGTTCACCCACCAGGAACTGACGGCGTCGAGATAGCGCTTGCCGTCGAAATCCTCGAGGTAGGCGCCGCTGCCGCCGCGGATTGGAACCGGCGGCAGCCACTCGTGATCCTTCATCTGCGTACAGGGATGCCAGACGACCGAGAGGTCGCGCCGGATGAGCGCCGAATTGCGTGAGCCGGGCGGCGAGTCGGGCATGGAAGAATTCTGGCATGATGCCGGGCGCCGTGACGACCGGGAAACGAAAAAGAAGGGGCGCGAGCGCGCGGGCCTGGCATGTCGATCGCGTCCGCGGCCGCTTGCCGGCGGCGCGGCAGGTGCCGAGCCCCAATTGCGATGCACGGCCGGGCGGCGCGAAGCCGAGCCTCATCGTGATCCACGGCATCAGCCTGCCGCCCGGAAAATTCGGCGGGCCCTGGATCGAGCGCCTCTTCACGAACCGCCTGCCCGCCGATCGGCACCCGTTCTTTCGCGGCATCGCGACGCTCAGGGTTTCCTCGCATCTCGTCATCCGGCGCGGCGGCCGCATCCTGCAGTTCGTGCCGTTTCACCGGCGCGCCTGGCATGCCGGCATCTCGAGCTACGAGGGACGCGGGCGCTGCAACGACTTTTCCATCGGTATCGAGCTCGAGGGCACCGACCGGCGCGCCTACACCGATGCGCAGTACCGTGTGCTGACGCGAGTGTTGCGCACCCTGCTCGCGAGCTACCCGGGACTTGCCGCCGGCCGGATCGTGGGTCATAGCGACATCGCGCCGGGGCGCAAGACCGATCCCGGCCCTGCCTTCGACTGGAAGAGACTGCGCGCCGCGCTCGAGAGCGGGCCGGCCGGATGAACCTTGTCGCACTGATCCTTGCGCTGATCGTGGAGCGGCTGACGACGCGCTGGCTGCACCTGCGCGAGGCGCACTGGTTCGACGGGTATTTCGAATGGTCGCTTGGCAGGGTGGCAAAGCTCCGCGGCGCGCGCGTCGTCGCGATCGCGCTCGTCTTCACGCTGTTGCCGGTGCTGCCGGTCGCGGCGGTGGCAGTCATTTTTTCCGAATGGCTGTCCGGATTCGCGTACGTCGGATTTGCAATGTTCGTGCTCATCTTCTCGTTCGGGCCGCGCGACCTCAAAGAGGAGACCGACGAATACCTGGCCGCGCTCGCCCGCGGCGACAACGAGCGTGCCCAGCGCGCGGCGCGGGCGCTCATGGAGCACGACGCGCGACAGCGCATGCACGCGGCACCGAACACGATCGAAGACGCCATCTTCGTGCAGGCCAACAACCGCGTATTCGGCGTCGCGTTCTGGTTCCTGGTCGCGGGGCCCGCCGGCGCGTGGCTCTTCCGGGTAACCGATCTCATGCGGCGGCACGCAGTGATGGAACACCGGGACCTCTTCGAGCGGGAAGCGCGCGGGATCGACTTCGTGCGCGCCGTGCAGGCGATCCACGGCGTGCTCGCCTGGCTGCCCGCGCGCCTGCTCGCCATCGGCTTTGCGCTGGCCGGCAGCTTCGATGACGCGTTCGCGAGCTGGCGGGCGGTGGTGCGCGATCGGCTCACGGGTTTCTTCGAGCGCAACGACGAGGTGCTGATGCACGTCGGCCGCGGTGCGCTCGGTGCGATCGATTCACACCGCGGTAGTGATCACCGCTGCCGGGCGGCAGTGCAACTCGTTTGGCGCGCGGCGCTCATCTGGCTGGTCGGCGTGTCGCTGCTGGTCCTCTTCGGGCGGATCGTCTGATGCGTCGCCTGCTGGCTCTCGTGCTTGCGCTCGCCGCGGTGCCATGTGAAGCCGGCACGGCGCCCGCACGGCGCATCGTGAGTCTCGCGCCGAACATCACGGAGCTCCTCTATACGGCGGGCGCCGGCGATCGCATCGTGGCCGCCGTCGAATTCAGCGACTACCCCGCGGCCGCGAAGCAGTTGCCACGCATCGGTGACGCCTTTCGCATCGACTACGAGCGCCTGCTCGCACTCGAGCCGGATCTCGTCATTGCGTGGCGCGACGGAACTCCGGGTGCGATGGTCAATGAGCTGCGCCGGCTCAAGCAGCCGGTACGCGAGCTCAGGATCGCGGGGCTCGACGATGTCGCAACCGCCCTGCGCGAGCTCGGCTCCTGGACGGGCACCGCAGCTACAGCCGATCGGGCGGCGGTCGAGTACCTCGCCCGCCTCGAATCGCTGCGTGCCCGCCACCGCGGGGACGCACCGCTCAGCGTGTTCTTCGAAATATCCGCGACGCCGCTCTACACCGTGAACGATCGCCATCCGATCAGCGAGGTGATTCGCCTGTGCGGCGGGTCGAACATCTTTGCCGATCTCGGCCAGCTCGCGCCCGCGGTCGGCATCGAATCGGTGCTGGCCCGCAACCCCGAGGTCATCCTTTTCGCCGACGACGAACCGGCCTCGCTCGAATACTGGGAACGCTGGCCGCAACTGACCGCCGTCCGCGAACACAATCTCTACGCGGTGAGCTCGGACCGGATTTCACGCACGACGGTGCGGATCCTCGAAGGAGCGGAGCAGGTGTGCGAACGGCTCGCCGATGTCAGGCGACGCCGGGCAGCGGCGCATTGACGATCGGGCCGCGATCCGGCTGACTCCAATGCGCGACAATCGCAACGCGGCCCGGGCCAATGTCATACTTTCGGCAGCCATCAGGAGAATCGATGTCGACAGCATCCGCAGTTCGCGGCCGGCGCGCGGCAATGGGCAGCGTGGCGGCGGCACTGCTCGCCACGGTCGTGCTCGCCGGTTGCAAGAGCTGGCACATGCCCGACATGCACATGCCGAACTGGTTGTGGTGGAAGAAGCCACCGCCGGAGCTGCCGCTCGTCGAGGAATTCAAGATCGTTTCCGCGACGCCGGGCGCCGCGGGCGAGAAGTTCGAGCAGCGGCGCGACTACGAAACGCTGGTGCTCGACGTCTACAGCGGCGGTGCGGGCAGCGTCACCATGACGCGCAACGATGCGGACCGGCCGTGGCCGTTCCATCTCATCCTGCGGTTTCACCTGTCGGCGGTCGCCGTGCTCGACATCTACGGCGATCAGCACCTGCACATGACCCCGGGCGCGCCGAACAAGGACGGCCTGGTCGTGATCACCGTCCCCACTCATATCTATTCCCGGACAACCGACGAGGTTCGCCTGCAATGGTCTCCCGACGGCCCTCCGCCGCCGCAACCTGATCCGCCACCGCAGACGTAACCGCTCTTCCGGCGGAGCCAGGTACCGGGAGGTGCCGTGGCGGCGGCCGGCGCCAGCGCGAAGGGTGTCCGTATCGGGAGGTCCTTTCGGGATCGTAAAAAAAACAGGACGTTTTTTCCGAAGCCTCCAGGGGCGCGAAATATATTTCGCGCGGGTCGCCACGATGGCGACCCTGGTCCGCCGACGGAGCACGGATAGCACAGTCGGCGGGAATTACGGCGGTCCGGCGCATCGCCAGACCGTCCTTGCCAGACACCATCCCGGTACTTGGCTCCGCCGGAAGGGCGCCGGCTAGTCGTCGGAGGGAGCGCCGCCGGTGGCTGCGATCTGGTCGGCCTTGACCTTGCCGGTGTCGAGCTTGCGGGCCGAGGCGAGCATCTTGTCGAAGGTGTCGTCCCAGTCGGGTGGCGTCGTGCTACGAACGAAACGGATCGGGTTGACGCGCGCGACGACGAACGCCTTGAGATAGGGGCTCGTGAGGCCGCGTGCCTTGAGTTCCGCGACCCGCTCCGACACGGCCTGGTCGAGCTCGATGAGCTTGCCTGCACGCTTCGTGCGTAGCTCGAGCGCGGCCGGCAATTTCGTCGCGAGGAAGGCTTCGCAGCGCTTCAGCACCGGGTTGTAGGCGCCGCCCGCGAAGCGGCCGTTCTGCTCGTAGCAGATCCCGAGCGTGATCAGGCCCGGCTCCTCGAATTCGAGTGCGTAGTCCTTCTCCGGGCGCGGATCGAGTTTCGCGAGTTCGCGCGCCATGCGCACGACCTCCATCGCCTTCTCGCGCAGGTTGTGCGCCTTCTCGGTGTTGAGCGCGAGGATCTTGAAGGCGATCTCGCGCTCCGGCACGACCAGGGCGACGATCGAGCGCGCGCCAAGATGCGTCAGGCTCGCGCGACGGTGATTGCCGTTCGGCGTCCAGTACGTGCCGTCGTCGTTGCGCACGGCAATGATCGGGTCGAGAAAGCGGCCGATCTGGTCGATGCGGTCCGTCAGCCGCTTGACGTGGGCCTCCGACAGGTCGCGCTGGAAGGGAGTCGGCGCAACTTTTGCCAGCGGCAGCGCCGCGAGACACTGCCAGGAGCCGCCGAGTGGATCGCGGTACGAGCCGATCACCTGGCCGCCGTCGCCTTCAATAGCGGCAATGAGTGCGCGGACCGCAGCCGGCGCCTCGGTGTCCGCGACCTGCTTTGCCGTCAGGCCGCGCGAGGACTGTTCCGCGGCGGCGCGTTTCTTGCGGGGTTTGCGGGCGGCTGCCATGTCATCAGCTCCTTGCGGACTTGCGGCGGGCGGTGTGCTTGCGATCCGATGCGACCGAGCGTTTCCACACAACCTCGCCCTTGCGGCTGCGGCGGGCGAGTACGCGCGCCACGACGAACAGCAGATCCGACAGCCGGTTGAGGTAGCGAATGACCTCAGGCGCCACGGCTTCGTCGCGCGCCAGCGAACAGCAGCGGCGCTCGGCACGGCGCGTGATCGTGCGCGCAAGGTGGCAGGCGGCGCCCGCCGGGCCGCCGCCCGGCAGGATGAAATCCTTGAGTGCCGGGAGCTTTGCGTTGAAGGCGTCGAGTTCGCGCTCCAGCCGGACGACGTGTCCATCGCCGATGATGCGCAACCCGGGGATGCAGAGTTCGCCGCCGAGATCGAACAGGTCGTGCTGAACCTGTGTCAGGCAGGCAATCACGTTCCGCGGAAGGCCGCGCGTCGCGAGCGTCACGCCGATGGCGCTGTTGGCCTCATCGACCGAGCCATAAGCTTCGACGCGCGGTGAGTCTTTCGCCGCGCGCTGGCCGTCGCCAAGGCCGGTCGTGCCGTCGTCGCCCGTGCGCGTGTAGATCTTGCTGAGTCGATTGCCCACGGCGAAAGCCTAACCATACCGGAGAGCCGGCGGAAGATGCGCGCCACACTACCTTTCGGACGCGCCGCCCGCCAGAATCCGTCGACGCATGAACACGACCGTCCTCATCGTCCTCATCGCCGTGCTGATCGCGGCGACCTTTCTCGGCTACCGCAGGGCTTCCGGCCATGCGGAACGCGCACGACGCATTGCCGCGAGCCAGGCCGAGCCGGTTGCGGCCGCCGACTTTACGACCCCTCAAGGCGCCATCCTCATGCTCGAGGACGCCTTCCGGAGGCGCGACCTCGCCGCCGCGGTTGCCGCAAAGGACTTTCGCGTCGAGGCGGAGCTTGCACTCAACGCGCAGCCCCCGGCGCAGGCGCCGACGGAATCTGCGATCGTGACGCGCGCGGCGGAACTTGAACGGGAGTTCCGCGAGCTCATGCAGTCGAGCTGGCCGGATTTCGCCGATGTCACGACCGTTTTCACCGGCTGCGAACCCTATCCACCGCCGCCGGGAAACTTCAGCGCTTCCGCCCTTGCGGTGGTCACCGAGGTGAACCGTTTCACCGGCGGCGGCTTTTCGGAGCACCGCATCCTCGTGGCCGAGACCCCCGCCGGCTGGCGCGTGCTGAATCCCGTCTAGCGGCCGCCAAAGCGGTAGCGCGCCCCCACGTAGAGCCCGCGGCGCGGCGTGTTGTAGCCAGCCGCCAGCTCGTAGTCCTCATCGAGCGCATTCTCGAGGCGCGCGTCGACATCGAACTGCGGCGTGATCGCAAAGCGGCCCGTCAGGTTCACCAGGGTATAGGGCGAGAGCGTCACGTCGGCCGGGAAACCGAAGTCCTTGCGCTCGCCTGCCGTGAGCACGTCGATCCCGAACTGCCCGCGGCTGAAGGATTTCACGAAGGAGAGGCTCAGGCTTGCGCGCGTGCGCCTGAGCAGCTGCGAATTTTCGGTGACATTGCGCGGATCCTGCAGGCTTGCAGCGACCTGCAGGTGCCAGCCGGTACCGGTCAATCGGTACGCGGCCTCGATGCCATCGATGCGTGCCCGCTCGACGTTCTCGTTGATGCCGTCGAAGGTCACGGGGTCGAGGACCACGAACTCGATGAGGTCCTCGATGTCGTTGCGAAAGGCGTTGACGGTCAGCCGTTGCGCGGGGCTGATCCGCCACTGCACGCCGACCTCCAGATTGCGCGACGACTCGGGCTTGAGGTCCGGATTTCCGCCGAAGCCGAAGCGGTCGGTGGCGTCCGGCGCGCGAAATGCCGTTCCCGCCGTCGCGACCAGGCGCAGGCCCGGGCTCACGTCGAAACCGTAGTCGACGTTCCACGTGCCCTTGCTGCCCGCGGTGTCGTGATCCGTGTAACCGGCGGCGAGCAACAGGTGATTGCGGCCGAACTCCAGCCGATCTTCCACGTAGGCCATGAGCACGTCGGTGCCGACATCGAACGGCAGGCCGAACGAGAGGGAGTCCGTGTGCTCGCGGCTCGCGATGGCGCCGAATGCGAACGAGTTGTGCGAACCGACAGCCAGCTCGTTCAGCCATTCGAGGGAATAGCGACGCGTGTGCGCGAAGTCGGGCGACTGGTGCTGGTCGATGTCGTTCTGCATGAGTGTCGTGCGCAGGCGCATGCGCCACGCATCGCTGACGTTGAACGCGCCTTCAAGCGCCGCGGAATCGTCGTCGTAGTCCGAATCCGCGGGCGTGCCGGCAAAAGCGTCCGTGTACTGCGCGTTGCCGTCGGCATGCCAGGCGCTTGCGCGCAGTTCGACCGCGCCCGCTTGCAGATGGCCCTGCAGGCCGAGGGACAGGTTTCGATAGCCGCGATCGTCGTCGCTGGTCTCGAGCGTCGGAAAGCCCGCGCTGTCGAGCCAGGAACCATTGAAGGCCAATCCGCCGCGCTCGCCCTGCATTCCGGCAGAGAGGCTGGCGGTTTGCGTGTCGTAACGGCCGTACCCGGCGTAGGTTTCGACGCCCTGGATGTTCGCACCGCGCGTGAAGATGTTGACGACGCCACCGATGGCATCCGAACCGTAGAGCGCGGAGCGCGGGCCGCGCACCAGCTCGATGCGCTCGATCGACTCGGCGTTGAGGTTCTCGAGCGCGGCGCCGCCGATCGTGCCCGGGTTCACGCGGACGCCGTCGATGAGAATGATGGTGTGATTGCTTTCCGTGCCGCGCAGGAAGAGCGAAGCCGGCTGGCCGGGGCCGCCGTTGCGGCCGATGTCGAGGCCGGCCTGAAATCGCAGTACGTCGGCGGCGTCGGAGGCAAGCGAACGCGCGAGGTCGTCGCGAGTGATGACCGTGACCGGCACCAGGATGTCGCTCTCGGGGACCGGGGTGCGGGTGGCCGTGACCAGCACTTCGTCCTTCGGCGCGTCGCTCGCCGCCGCGGCGGATGCAAGGCTGATGGGGATGGGCAATGAAAGCGCGACCACGAAGGCCGCAAGGCATCTTGCTGACATGAATGTGCTCCGCCTGCACGCCCGCAGGCTCGTGTACATGAATGAACAGCGTGCGGGGGATGCAGCGGGGAGCGATCTCCCAGGCCGTCGCCCACCGCGACACTGGCTGATGCTCGAGTCGGTCTCCGGGCTTACGAGGGTTGCGCAGGGAAGCGCAAACCGCCGACATCGCCTTCCCGCGCCGCCAGGCGGTGCAGTGGCTTGGGCCTCGTCGGCCCGTGATGTCGGATTGACTCGATTACCGTTGCGGGGGCAGCGCCGGTTTCACACCGGCTTCCCATTACTCAAGCAGCGGGCGGCAATGTAGGAGGCGCGCTCGACCCTTGTCAAGAATCGGGCACGACTCGTCAGGGTCTTGCGGGCCCGGCTGCCTTCTCGTCCGCCACGCCGGTTTCGACGAGGCGCTTCAGCCGCGCCATCTGCGATTGCAGGACCTCGTCGACGCTGGCCGCGATCGACGGCAGGCCGTTCGGATAGGAGCCGGCGAAGTTGTAGACGAGCACGAGTTCGGTGGCGGCGTCTTTCGGCACGAAGGAAAACGTCATCGAGCCCGCGATGCCTGCGCTCTGCAAGGGACCGAGCGCGCCGCTCAAGGTCACGCGCTGGTTCGGAGCGACGTAGACAACCGTCATGTGCTGAACGCCGCCGCCGCCTGGCAGCGATTCGCAGAAGCACCCGCCGGGCGTTGCGGTCAGCTTGAGGTTCGCGGCGTCGCCCGAATACGTGTGTTCCTTGTTCCACCAGCGGCCGATCGCGAGGAACGATGCATAGACCTTGCCGGGTGGCGCGGCGATCGGCACCGCGATCCGGATACTTGCGGCATTCGCCGATGTTGCCACCACTTCCGATCGCGCCGCGACCGCGAGCAGTGCAGCCGTCGTCATGAATGCCGTCGCAACGCTGTGTCGCATGCTGGGTTCTCCTGAAATTTGCGTAGCGGCCCTAGTGCCAGAGCCCCAGGATCAGTCCGTACCGGGTGAACTGCAGCGTGTGATAGCCGCCGGGCAGGAAGGCGGAAAGACCCGCCGTCAGGATGGCCCGGAAATTCATTTCGCTCATGAGATCTCCCCGTGGCGCTGGCCCGCTGGCTGGTTGTTGTTGCTGGTGGTAGCGGCTTCGAGAAGAAGCCGGTCGAAAAACATCCGCAATTGCCTTACACCCGTGTCGAACTGCGCGACATCGCGATAGGTGCGGGCAAGCATCACGCCGCCCTCCATCGTCGTCAGCACGAACTGGGCGAGCTCGCGGCGATTGATCGTCGCTGGCAGCCGCTCGCCGGCTTCCCGGAGGCACCCTTCGACGGCCTCGACCCAGCCGGCAAAGTTATTGACGAGTTGCTCGCGGATGACGGGATCCGGTTCGTGGATTTCGAGTGCGAGGCTGCCGATGGGGCAGCCATAAGTGCAGTCGGTTTCGATGATGCTGCGCCGGTAGCGGTCGAGCAGCCGGAAGATGCGCTCGATCGGGTCGGTGACGCCCTCCCAGGCGGGATTCAGCAGCATATTCCCAAGGCCGTTCTGGTAGTCCTCGAGTACAGCCAGCAATACGTCCTGCTTGCCGGGGAAATAGTGATAGAGGCTCCCGCTGTTGATGTCCGCCGACTTGAGGATGTCGGACACGCTGGTGGATCCGTAGCCCTTCTCCCAGAAGAGGTGCATGGCGGCCAGAACGATGCGCTGTCGGGTGTCCAAGGCGCGTGACAGTACGCTTACTTGAATGACCAATCAACTCTTGGGTCGGCGATAGCCCATTGAGATACCTTGCTTTTTCAGCTGCCCCGCGTAGGACCAGCCGAGGGCATGCCGTACTATGGCCGGCATGTCACCGTTCCTGTCCGCCGCTCTGGATGCTGCCCGCGCCGCAGGCCAGATCATCACGCGCCTGTATCACGCGGGCGTCGATGTCAGCTACAAGGCCGATCATTCGCCAGTGACCCGCGCGGACGTGGAAGCGGAGCGCGCGATCCGTTCCCTCCTCACGGAACGCTTTCCCGATCACGGCTTTTACGGCGAAGAAACGGGTCGCGAGCGCGCGACGGCCGAATACGTCTGGCTGGTGGATCCGATCGACGGTACGAAGGCTTTCGTGCGTCGCTATCCGATGTTCTCGACGCAGATCGCACTCATGCGGCGCGGCGAACTCGTGGTCGGCGTGTCGAGCGCGCCGCTCTACGGCGATCTCGCATACGCAGAAAAAGGGAGCGGCGCATCGCTCAACGGCGAGCCGGCACGCATCTCAGCCATCGATCGGATCGAGGAATGCGCCCTGTCCGCCGGCAACCTGCGCACGCTCGCCGCCGGCGCGCGCTGGCCCGCGTATGGCCGGATCGTGAGCCGGGTCAACCGTATCCGCGGCTACGGTGACTTTCTCCACTACCACCTGCTCGCGAGCGGACGGATCGACGCCGTGCTCGAATCCGACGTGAATATTCTCGACATCGCGGCGCTGGTCGTGATCGTGCGCGAAGCCGGCGGGACGGTGTCGGACCTCGACGGCGGCGACATCACGCTCGCAACGACGAGCGTGCTCGCCGCCAACCGGATCCTGCACCGCAAGATCCTCGCCGAACTGACCGCAGACTAGCTCGCTATCCGGCTGCGCATGTAGTCGACGGCACGCTTCATCTGCGAGCGCAGATCGTCCGTGAGCCGCTGCAACTGCTCCACCGATCCAGAGCCCGCGGCCTCTTCGAGGCGCGCGGCGGCGGCGTTCGCGCCGGTTGCATGGAGATTGGCGCTCGCGCCCTTGATCGAGTGCGCCTGGCTTCTCACCGCGGCGCAATCGCCCCGGCCGAGCGCGGCGGCGATCACGCCGAGCGCCTCATCGCCGCTCGAGACGAAGAGGTCGACGAGTTCCTGGGTCATCTCGCTGTCGTTGTCGGTTGCCGCCATCAGGGCCTGCCAGTCGACCGGTGCATCGGCATCGGCAGGGACGGTGGCGACTGTCGGGTTGGCCGGATTTCTGGTGATGCGTGTCATGGGTTTCAGGTGACGCTCGAGCGCGGCGAGGAGTTTCGCGCGATCGAGAGGCTTGGTGAGATAGTCGTCCATGCCCGCGGCGCGGCACTTCATGTCGTCGCCCTTCATCGCATGCGCAGTGAGCGCGATGATCGGGGTGCGCCGTCCGGTCTGCTCGAGTCTGCGGATTTCGCTGGTGGCGCCATAGCCATCGAGATTCGGCATCTGGCAGTCCATCAGCACGAGGTCGTAGCGGCCGCTCTTCCACGCCTCGACGGCCTCGCGGCCGTCGGTTGCGACATCCACGTCGAAACCAAGTCGCTCGAGCGTCGCGCGCGCCACTTTCTGGTTCACGAGATTGTCCTCGGCGAGCAGGATGCGGCTGTTGCCGCCGACGCGCAGGGCCCGGACCTGGTGACGCGTCACGAGCGGCTGCGTGCGCTGGTGCCAGGCCTCGGCGCTGTTCGCGAGCACGAGGCTGAGGCAGCCGATGAGTTCGCGCTGGGTGATGGGCTTCAGCAGGTACGCGGCGAAGCCAAGCTCCGCGAACCGCTGCGCGTCGCCGCGGTAGCCCGCGGAAGTCAGGAGTACGAGACGCGTCGCGCCGAGCCGGCCATCGACGTTGATGCGTTGTGCGAGTTCGGCGCCGTCGCAGTCGGGCATGTGAAAGTCCAGAAAGGCGACCTCGAACGGGCGGTTCTCGATCGCCGCTGAATTCATGGCCTCGAGGGCGTCGCTGGCGTTGGCCGCCACGCGTGCCTCGATGCCGCAGACCGCAAGCTGCCCGGCCAGCACGCGCCGGTTGGTCGCGTTGTCGTCCACCACCAGCACGCGCAAGCCCCGGAATGCGGCCTCCTGCGCACCGCGGTCGAATTCCCTGCGGGTCGCGTGGCCGAGGCGGGCCGTGAACCAGAATGTCGATCCGGCGCCTTCCCCGGTTTCGACGCCGACCTCGCCACCCATCATCTCGATGAGCCGGCGCACGATGGAAAGACCGAGGCCCGTGCCGCCGAAGCGGCGCGTCGTCGATGCATCGATCTGGGCGAACGGCCGGAAGAGCTTGTCCCGCTGCGACTTCGAAATGCCGGGGCCGGTGTCGCGAATCTCGCAGCGCACGCGCGTGCCCCGCTCGTCGGCGTCGAGCGTGCGGATGTCGATCGACACCTCGCCCTGTTCGGTGAACTTCACGGCGTTGTTGCCGAGGTTCACCAGGACCTGTCGCAGGCGGCCCGGATCGCCTTTCACGAGGTCGGGCACGTTGCTGTCGACGTGCACGGTCAGTTCCAGGCCCTTGCCATGCGCCTGCAAGGCAAGCAGGCGTCCGACATCGTCCACCGTGTCCCTCAGGTCCATGTCGATCTCCTCGAGATCGAGCTTGCCGGCCTCGATCTTGGAGAAGTCGAGAATGTCGTTGATGACCGTGAGCAGCGCCGTCGCGCTGTCGCGGATCGTTTCCGTGTAGTCGCGCTGGGTCGTTTCGAGCTCGGTGTCGAGCAGCAGCTCCGTCATCCCGATGACGCCGTTCATCGGCGTACGGATCTCGTGGCTCATGTTGGCGAGGAACTCGCCTTTGGCGCGATTGGCCGCGGCCGCCGTCTCGGTGGCCTCGATGAGAGCCTGCTGGTATTGCCTGCGCTCGGTCACATCCTGCAGCGCCCCGGAGACCCGCATCGGATGGCCTGCGGCATCGCGCTCGCAGGTCGCGCGGGAGCGAAACCAGCGGTAGTCACCGGTCTTGGTCAGGATGCGGAATTCGACGTCGTAGACCGGGGCGCCTGCGAGGTGCCGCTCGAATTCCCGCTCCACGTATTGCGCGTCGTCGGGATGAACGATCGCGCTCTTGAATGCGCGCGTCGGCGCCACTTCATCCGGTTCATAGCCGAGGAGTTCCAGGAATTGCGGCGTGAACCAGTATTGCTTGCTGGCAACCTCGTACTCCCACGGCCCGACCCGCGTGCCGCGCACGGCGCGGTCGAGGCGCGCTTCGGCCAGGCGCTGCGCCGCCTGGGCTCTTTTCTGCTCCGTGATGTCGACGACGCAGCCGATCGCACGCAGCGCGGTGCCCGAGTCTTCCGTGATGACCATCCGCCGGCTGAGGACGTCCAGGTAGTTGCCCTGTGCGTCGCGCAGCCGGTATTCGATCCCGCGGATCGACGTGTCGTGACGTGCATCGCGCAGATATTGCGCGACCCGGTCGCGATCCTCCGGATGGATCAGGGCATGGAGGTCCGAGCCCTCGATGCCGTCGCTGATCGAGTTGCGCAGCCCCAGCTGATCGAGCAGGCGGCCGACGCGAATGGTGCGGCCGGTCGCGAATTCCCGCTCGAACACGAAACAGTTGAGGGCATCCGTTGCGAGCCGATAGCGCTGTTCGCTCGCCCGCAAGGCTTCCTCGGTTTTCTCCCGCGCAGACCGCCGGCGGCCGAGACAAGCCGCAACGGTCAGCCAGACAACCGTCGCGACGACGAACATGTCCAGGAGCGCGTAGCTCGATCCACTTTGCGTCGGAGCCAGCAGCGCGTTGGCGACGAGCAGCAGCGTCGCCAAGGATCCGGAGAGATACAGGTCGACCGGCCGCGGCGACCAGAGGCTCAGCAGCACCACGACGACGTAGGCGGCGCTCAGCAGGCTTCCGGCAGGGGCGAAGTATTCGGCGGTGAAGATCGCGAGTCCGAATCCCGCCATGACCGAGCGGTTGTACCGGGTCAGCCAGCTCACTCCGCGTGCCGGGCCATGGCCGGCCACGGCGGATGCTGGAATGGACATGGAATAGGCGCCTCGTGCCGAGTCCCGGCACCGGCTTATCGGTTACGGCAGGTGATTCTGAAGACGCCGCGACGCGGCAGGGCCGCGCGAAGGTCCTGGGCCGGCGGGAGTTGTGGCCCGGTTGGCATTCCGCGAGGGCTTTTGCCATGCACAAAGCCCGGCGACGGAGCTAGGCATCGATGAAAACGCGGCGCTTGCCGGCCTGCAATTGAGCGATTGGTGTGCGATAGATCCGGGTGAGGCTCTCCGCGCTGACCACGTCCCGGGTCGGGCCGAATTGCCACGCGCCGGTGCTCTCGAGCAGCAACACCTGGTCAGCGAATCGCTCCGCCTGATTGGCATCGTGCAAGCTTGCGATCACGCACGCGCCCGCGTCGACTCGACGGCGGAAAAGTTTCAGCGTGTCGACAGCGTGATGCGGATCGAGATGATTCGTGGGCTCGTCCAGCAAGTACACGGCGGGCGCCTGCACGAGGACGGTGGCGATGGCGAGCCGGCGCCGTTCGCCGCCGGAAAGCGTCCCGACTTCCCGCAAGTCGAAATCCGCGAGGTCCACGTCCGCGAGCGCGTGCCGCGCGATCTCGACGTCCGTGCGCGACTCCCAGTCCCAGAGTCCCAGGTGTGGATGGCGGCCGACCAGCGCCGTCTCGAGCACGGTCGAGGGAAACGGGTCCTCATCGGACTGTGCGAGCAGGGCCAGCCGCCGGGCGCGAGCGCGCCGCGGCCATTCGTGGAGCAATCGCTCTTCGAGCAACACCGCGCCCTTCGCCGGCGTGCGCAGGCCGGCGAGCGAATGCAAAGTCAGCGTCTTGCCGACGCCATTCTCGCCGAGGATGGCGATGAAGCTGCCCGGCCGCGCGACCAGCGCCAGCCCGCGCACCAGCATCCGGCCGGCGACTTGGACATCGAGGTCCCTGCATTCGAGTGCAGTGTGCGGCATCAGCGCTTCCAGTGGATCTCGCGTGCGGATTCGGCTCCGAGCACGACATCGTCGAGCGACTCCGGCATGTCCCAGCTGCTTGCCGAAGTCATCATGCGACCGGCCATGATTTCCGCGCGCAGCTGCGGGATCGGGGGTCTGCGGTCGGGCTCCGCATAGCCCTCGGGAAATCTCGGGGCATCCGTTTCGGGATCGTATTTGTCCGACGCGCCGAGGGTGTGCATGAGCTCGTGCGTGATGACGATGTCGTTCGGCGCCGAGGCCTGCCGGGCCGCGAACGCATAGACGACGCCGAGCATGCCTTTTTCAAGGCCCAGCGAATGCGGGACGCTCAGCGTCACGGCCGGATCGTGATACAGGACGAACACCTGTACGTCCGGCGTCGTCTCGTCCCGACCGCGTGTCACGCGCCACGCCCAATAGCGGAGCTTCAGGCTCCACCACATGGACGCGAGCGGGCCGGCTCCCTCGGCAAGCTCCGGCGGCCGCTCCACGATCGGTGCATAGAGATGGGTTTCAACCGGGTGGGGCAGGCTGGCGGAGTATCTCGCGGACTCGCGCGCGAAGAATGCGTCGATGGGCGCGAACGCGACGGCGTCGAGCGTTGCGATGTAACGGCGGCTGGTCTCGCGCCCGTCGGCGTTGATCGGATAAATCGCGACCCACAGCGGCCGCTGCCAGCTTGCCGTACGCGACTTGGTGAGCCACGCGCTCATGCCCGCCAATACCAGGATGAAGCCAAGCACGATGAGCCGCAGCGCGCGCCACGGAAACCCGCGGCGGTCGACCGGCAGCGCGGCCTTGCCCCGTTGACGCACGGTCACTCGGCGCTTTCGACGCTGATGGAGGCGAGTTCGCCGTCGACGACGGTGTAGCTCACGGTCATCGGGCGGCAGCACACGGGGCAATCCTCGATGTAGCTCTGCTCATCGATGGACAGGTCGATCTCGAGCGGCACCGTCTCCCAGCAACAGGGGCACTCGACATCCTGCTCGGTCAGGAATCCGCGCATGCTATGCGTCACTCAGGGTTGCAGCCGACTCAAGGTCCATGTCCCGGCGGAAAACCCCTCGCCCTGCGGCGTGAGCCCGCGCGCGTAGCGAACCCGGTCATGGATGCGGAACTCGCCTTCGGTCCAGAACTCGACCGCCTCGACCCAGAAGCGGAATCCGCCCCAATGCGCCGGACGCGGCACGGAACGGCCAATGACGGCCTGGGCACCGAAGCGCGCCGCCACCTTGGCAACTTCGACCAGCAGCGCCGCCCGCGATGCAATCGGACGGCTCTGCCGGCTTGCCCATGCGCCCAGACGGCTGCCCCAGGAGCGGGTCGCGAAGTACCGGTCACTCTCGTGCGGCGGCGAACGCACAACGCGTCCCTCGACGCGCAGTTGCCGGTGCATATCGTCCCAATGAAAGACGGCCGCCGCGCGTCCGGTCGCGGCGAGCTCTTCGCCTTTGCGCGACTCGTAGTTCGTATAGAAGAGAAGATAACCCGGTTCGCGCACCCAGTCCTTGCACAGCACGACCCTGGCCGACGGTTTGCCAGCCGCATCGACGGTCGCGAGCACCATGGCGTTCGGATTCGGTTGCGCGCTGCGTGCGACCGCCGCTGCCAGCCAATCGGCGATCAGCGCATCAGGTTCCGCGGGCAGCGGATCGGGCAGCAATTCATCCGGAGCGGACATGCCGGCAATAGTACCGGCGGCATGCGCTTCGAGACCACTCGCGCATGACAGGAACGGCGCGCTCTTGCGCGAGCCGGCCGCGCGCCTCTATATAGAGGCGCTTTTCACCTCAGGTCGCCAACAATGAATCTTGCTGAACTCAGAACCCGGCTGAATGCCATCGACCGGCGTCTCATCGAGCTGATCGCCGAGCGCCAGGGCCTCGCCACGCGAGTCGCCGAGGTGAAGCGCGCAACCGGTTATCCAACACGCGACTACCAGCGCGAGCGGGAGGTACTGCTGGCGGCGCGCACCGCGGCCGAGGCGCTCGGTGTTTCGCCGGCGACGGCAGAGTCGATCCTCACCATCCTCATCCGTTCGTCGCTCGCGACGCAGGAACAGGCGAAGGTCTCGGCCGAGGGGCACGGGTCCGGGAAATCGGCGCTCGTGATCGGCGGTTCGGGAAAGATGGGCCGATGGTTCGCGGATTTCATCGCCTCGCAGGGATTTTCTGTCGAGGTGGCCGACCCATTGCCGGCTGCGCCCGGTCATCGGCACCGTCCGCGCTGGCAGGACGGCCCGCTCGATCACGATCTCATCGTCGTCGCCACGCCGCTCGGCATCACCGATTCGATTCTTGCCGACCTTGCCGGGCGTCGCCCGCAAGGTGTCGTCTTCGATATCGGGTCGCTCAAGACGCCGCTTCGCTCCGGGCTTGCCCGCCTGATTGAAGCGGGTTGCAATGCCACCTCGCTCCACCCGATGTTCGGGCCGACGACGGAATTGCTGTCGGGACGCCACGTGATCTTCATCGACCTCGGCGATGCCAAGGCACTTGCTGCCGCACAGTCGCTGTTCGCCTCGACGATGGCCGAGCGCGTCGTGATGGGCCTCGAGGAGCACGACCGGCTGATCTCCTACGTGCTCGGACTCTCGCACGCGCTCAACATTGCATTCTTCAGCGCGCTCGCGGCGAGCGGGGAAGCCGCGCCGCGGCTCGCGCAGCTGTCGAGCACGACCTTCGATGCGCAGCTCGAAGTCGCGACGCTCGTCGCTTCGGAAAGTCCCGAGCTCTATTTCGAGATCCAGAGTCTCAACGATTTCGGCGTTGCCTCGCTCGACGCTTTGGCGGCCGCGGTCGACCGCCTCAGGGACGCGGTGCGCAGCGGAAACGAGACCTCGTTCATTGACATGATGCGCAGGGGCCGCGAGTATCTCGCGGGCCGCACGGCGGGTCGCCAGCCTGCGGCGACAGGGAGTTAGAACGCGGGAGTGCCCAGTGCGGAGCGGGATATTCACTCGGCAGTCGACTCACGCCGCCGCGGAGCGGCGCTCGGCCGAACTCGAAACGGAAATCGAGTCGTTGCGCGGCCAGCTGGGCCAATGGGCCCGGCAGGCCGACGACAACGCCCTCATCCTTTCACGCATGCAGGAACGCGAGCTCGCTCTCCTGCGGGCGGACACGCTCGCGGAGCTCCTGCGCCAGCTCGTCGACGGCCTCGCGACGTCCTTTGAAATTCCCCACGTGACGGTCGCACTGTGGGACCCGCACCACGAGATACGGCACCTGCTCATCGGCTCCGGGGAGCGCCTGCAGGACCATCCTTCGGTGCTGTTCGCCGACAACCTCATCGGACTGGCGCCGCAATTCAACTCGCTGCACCGGCCGTGGCTCGGGGCCTATCAAGCGCACGAGCACGCGACACTGATGCGCGGCGCGGCGCGCATCGCCAGCGTCGCGATCATTCCGCTCGTGCGGCAGGACCGCCTGATCGGCAGCGTCAATCTCGGCAGCAACGACGCCGAGCGCTTCACGCGCCGCCATGCAACTGAATTTCTCGCGCACCTCGGCGTGATCGCCGCCTTGTGTATCGAGAACGCCGTGAACCAGGCGCGCCTGATGCGCAGCGGCTTCACCGATTTCCTCACGGGCTGGCACAACAAACGTTACCTGCATACGAGGCTCAAGGAGGAGCTCGCGCGGGCGCAGCGGCGCGGCGGCACGGTGGCGTGCCTCATGGTCGATCTCGATCATTTCAAGAAGGTCAACGACACCTACGGCCATCTGGTCGGCGATCAGGTGCTGCGCGAGATCGCGCAACGCATCGACGGGGAGATCCGCGACAGTGACGTGGCCGCGCGCTTCGGTGGCGATGAGTTCGCGATCCTGATGCCCGACACCGATGCAACGCAGGCGCAGAAACTCGCACAGCGCGTTCTGCACGCGGTCTGCGCCACCACGGTCGCCGTGACATCGACCGCGACCCAGTCGGTGAAGGTCACGCTGTCGATCGGTATCGCCGCGGTGAAGCCGCAACGCTCCGATCAGGACCTGAAGTCGCTCGCCGACCGCCTGCTCGCCGAGGCGGATGCCGGTCTCTACCGTGCCAAGTCCGGCGGCCGCCATCGAATCGAAGCCGCCTTCGGCTAGCGGGCAACGGGACGACGAGGCTTGGCCGTCAACCGACGACGCGGCGCCGTTTCATCAAAGCGAGAAACAGCGGCACACCGACCATGGCCGTCAGCGCGCCGACCGGCAATTGCCTCGGCGCGAGCAGGGTCCGCGACAGCAGGTCCGCGAACATCAGCAGGCTTCCGCCGAGCAAGGCAGCGCCTGGCACGACGACCCGATGATTGCTGCCGGCGATCAACCGCACGATGTGCGGGGTGACGAGCCCGACGAATCCGATGCTGCCCGCGGTTGTCACGGCTATGGCAGTCAATAGCGATGCCGTGCCGAAGATCGCCATGCGCAGCATGCGCACCGGGGCGCCGAGCATCTCGGCCTGCAACTCGCCCCGGGCCATGACGTCGAGATGACGCGCAACCAGCCAGCCGCCGAATACCGCCGCGAGGGCGACCCAGAGCGCGACATTGGATTGCGGTGCGAGCGCCAGGTCTCCCATCAGCCAGAACAGCATGCCGCGCAGCCGCACGTCATCGCTCAACGCGAGCATGAGGCTGACGATGGCGCTGGTGCCGGCCGCGACGACAACGCCCGTCAGGAGCAGCCGCAACGGCGTCCAGCCGCCGGTGCCATGCGCAAGAACGAATACCGTAAGGATGCTGAGCAACGCGCCGAGCGTCGCGAACGCCGGAACCCAGCTCGCGGCAAGGCCGAGCAGCATTGCGCCCAAAGCCGCGACCGCCGCACCGCCTGACAGTCCGAGGACATAAGGATCGGCCAGGGGATTTCGCAGCAACACCTGCATGAGCACGCCGGCGGTCCCGAGCAGGGCCCCCACGGCAAATGCATTCAGCGCGCGAGGCAATCGCAGGTCGAACAGGAGCTGGTGCGCGAGCAGATCGTGGTCGACGAGCGCGCCGCGCCACAGCTCGGCCGGATGGATCGCAGCACTGCCGAATGACAGCGAACACGCGAGCGCCACCAGAGCGAGCATCGCTGTCAACGTGAGACACGGGAGGGGACGCAGGGTCTGCACTGGAAAGATTCCGTCGGAAGTCGGCAGCCCATTCGGGCCCGTCATCAAGACTACGCTTCTCGGTAGTTCCGGTCAGGCGGTTATGGAACAATGCCAGCGAGGCCTGATCATGAACGATTTCATCGACAACCACGGTTACCGTGCGAACGTCGGCATCGTGCTGATGAACGACCGCAATCAGCTGTTCCTGGGCGGCCGGTCGGGCGGGCGTGGCTGGCAGTTTCCCCAGGGCGGCATCCGCCAGAACGAGGAGCTCATCGATGCGCTCTTTCGTGAATTGACCGAGGAGATCGGCCTCGGACGCGAGGACGTCGCGGTGCTCGGCTCGACCCAGAGCTGGATGCACTATCGTCTGCCCGATCGTTACGTCCGCCACGGCTCGCAACCGCTTTGCATCGGACAGAAGCAGCGCTGGTTCCTGCTGCGCCTGGTGCGCGGCGAAGAGCACATTCGATTCGATACGACGGAGCAGCCGGAATTCGAACGCTCGCGCTGGGTCGACTACTGGGACCCGGTGCGGGAAGTCATCTTCTTCAAGCGCCGTGTATACGCCCGCGCGTTGCAGGAACTCGGTCGTCACGCGTTCCCGCAAGGCCTGCCGCCCTATCCGGACTGGTGGGGCAACCATGGCGATGACGGAGCTGCGCGCTCGCCGGGCGAACTGGCACGCGGCACAGGCGCCGACGGCTAAGTTGCACCGGCATGGCTTCCAACATGAGTAGGCACGTCGTCCGGACGCATACGCCCTGGCGCCGGGCCGTGACATGGTTCGGCATCGCGTTCGGCGCCGTGCTCGCCTTGTATATCGTCTACGAGCTCGGTCGTCTCGATGGCGGCTACGACGTGTTCGCCGCGCGGCAGGACCGTCGCGACGCCAATGCGGAGATCGAACGCCAGGAGCACAACATCGCAGTCCTGCGACAGCAGCTCGCCGACCTGGAAACATCGCGGGTCTCGAGCCAGAAGGAGCGCGATGAGCTCGCGCGGACCATCGGATCGCAGCAGGATCAGCTCGCGCGGCTCAGCCAGGATCTCAGTTTCTATCGCGGCATCGTCGCGAACGGCGATGCCGCGCCCGGCATCAAGATCGAGCGCTTCGATCTGGCGCCGGTCGAGGACGGCAAGCGTTTTCGGCTGCGCTTTGCGCTGATGCAGACGGCGCGCGCCGAAGGGACGGTGTCGGGCACGCTGCAGATTTCCCTGCAAGGAACCTCGTCCGGCCGTCCGGCGACGCTCGCGATGCAGGACATCGCGCCCGACAAGCGCGCGGTGACTTCATTTTCCTTCCGGCTGTTTCAGGACATCGAGCAGGTGCTCGCGACGCCGGCGGGCTTCGTGCCCGCCGACATCGTCGTTGAAGCGCGGGTGAACCGGGCCGGGGCCATGCCCCTGCGACAGGTCTTCCCGTGGGACGCCCACTAGCATTGAAACCCGATCCGAGGTTCGCATGTTCAAGCGCAATCCCGCCAAGTCCGCCGCGATCAGTACCCTGATCGGCGCCCACACGACGGTGCAGGGCGACCTGCAATTCGCCGGCGGTTGTCATGTCGATGGCCGGGTCGTCGGCAATGTCACGACCGCCGCGGGCGCCGAGGCGTTCCTGAGCGTCAGCGAGCAGGGCGCGATCGAGGGTTCGGTGAAGGTGGCCCACGTGCTGCTCAACGGCCTCGTGAACGGCGATATCCTGGCGCGCGACCGCGTGGAACTCGGCCCCAAGGCGCGGGTCATGGGCAACGTCCAGTACGGCATCATCGAAATGGCGCTGGGCGCCGAGATCAATGGCAAGCTGATCCACCTGGCGCCCGGCAAGGCCGACGATGCCAAGTTGTGAACCCCGTTTTTGACCCCATGGATGGGCGGACGTAGACTTTTCCCGCGACTTTCCGCAAATGACCCAGGGCCCAATGGAAACATCCGCACAGGCACCGACGCTGCAGTTCACCGACGCGGCGGCAACCAAGGTCGGCGAGCTGATCAAGGGCGAGGACAATCCGCGCCTGAAGCTGCGCGTTTTCGTGCAGGGGGGCGGCTGCTCGGGATTCCAGTACGGGTTTACCTTCGACGAGGACGAGCAGGACGGCGATACCTGCGTCGAAAATCAGGGCGTAAAGCTGCTGGTCGACCCGATGAGCTTTCAATACCTGATGGGGGCCGAGATCGACTACAAGGAAGATCTCGAAGGCGCGCAGTTCATCATCCGCAACCCGAACGCCAAGACGACCTGCGGCTGCGGCTCATCGTTCTCGGCCTGACGGCCGGCTCGGCAAGGGTTTCGCGGGCGCGGCGCTAGTTGATCGATGCGACGCGAACGCGCTCGAGCAACTCGAGCTCCGCAAGCTCCGGCGCGGTCTTCGCGACGAAGTCATCCCTGAGATCGGCACCGACCGGCGATGCGTCCGCGAATTTGACGCGCTGCGGATTTACGTGCGCGCCATTCACGCGGTATTCGTAGTGCAGGTGCGGACCTGTCGCGAGGCCGCTCATCCCGACATAACCGATGACTTCACCCTGCGTGACGCGCCTGCCGACATTGACGTTGGCCGCGAATCGCGAAAGGTGGCCGTAGAGCGTCGAGATCCCGTTGCCGTGCTCGAGCACCACGACCCGGCCATAGCCGCCCTTCATCCCGCGAGTCACCACCCGGCCGTCGCCCGCCGCCCTGACCGGCGTGCCGGTCGGCGCTGCGTAGTCGACTCCCTTGTGCGCACGGATGCGATTGAGGATCGGGTGCATGCGACCCGGATTGAAGCGTGAGCTGATGCGGCTGAATTCAACGGGTGCGCGCAAGAATGCCTTGCGCATCGACCGGCCATCCGGCGTGTAGTACGACTTGCTGCCGTCCGGCAGCTGATAGCGCACGGCGCGAAATACGCGGCCGCCATTGATGAACTGGGCCGCGATGATCTCGCCGTCGCGCAAGTAGCGCCCGCTCTGCCAGATCTGCTCGTAGGTCACCAGGAATTCGTCGCCGTGACGAATATCGAGGACGAAGTCGATATCCCAGCCGAAGATGCCGGCGAGCGTCATCGCGGTCTGATCGGAAATGCCGGCCTCGTCCGCGGCCTCGAACAGCGACGAATCGATTCTGCCGTACCCATGTGCCACCCGGGTCTCGAGCGGCTCTTCGATGATGTTGCTGCGAAAGCCGTCGTTCTCACGCGTGACCGACAGTGTCTCCGTCTCATTGAGCCGGCGCACGAAGCTCTGCACGTCGCCGTTCATATGAGTGAGGTGAATGGCATCACCCGGCCGCAGTACGTCGAGCGACTCGCGCAGCGCCGGTTCCGCACGCAGGGCGGCGAGGTCATCGAGATTGAGCTTCAGGCGGCGAAAGATTCCGTCGAGCGTGTCATTGCGGCGGACGACGATCTCGATTTGCGACAACGCGATGCTTGCCTGTTCCACCGGTGAGCGCAGGACCTCTGCGACCGGTACCGGCGCTGCCGCCGGGATCTCGGCGACGACGGGGGCAGCCATTGTCGCCGGCATGGCAAGCGGTGCGACGGCGGCCGGCGAGTCCATCCAGCTGCTCGACGCAAGCGCGGTCATTGCGACCGCCGTGAGCAGCAGGCCGAAGTACTTGGATCCAATGAGGCTTTTGATGGCCGGGCCGCTGAAGCCGGAGCGCTGGCGATTCTGCACGACGGATGCGATTCCCGGACCAAAAACAGGCGCTTACACTAGCCATCACCCCCGGCAGGGTCAACAATAAACGCCGTATTACGTGAAGGCATGCAATCATTCCGGCGCGCCGGTGCGAGCCATTCCTCATATTGCAGTGAGTGGGCAGCACCAATTTGCGCGCTGCAGCGAGGCCTCTTGGAATGTCGTCGACGATGAGTAGCCAGGCGCAGATGGTTGAGCTGCGCCGAGGCGCGGAGGAGATCCTGCTCGAATCGGATCTCGCGAAAAAGCTCGCGCGGGAGCAGCCGCTCAGGGTGAAGACCGGATTCGATCCGACGGCGCCTGACCTGCACCTCGGCCACACGGTCCTCATCAACAAGATGCGGCAGTTCCAGGACCTCGGCCACGAGGTAATTTTCCTGATCGGCGATTTCACGGGCATGATCGGTGACCCGAGCGGCAAGAATGCGACCCGGCCGCGCCTCGGCCCCGAGGAAATCGCCGTCAACGCGCAGACCTACCAGCAGCAGATCTACAAGATCCTGGACGAGAAGCGCACACGCATCGACTTCAATTCACGCTGGATGGGATCGATGACGGCCGCGGGCCTCATCGAGCTCGCGGCCCGGAGCACGGTCGCGCGCATGCTCGAGCGCGAGGATTTTTCCAAGCGCCACAAGCAGGGCCAGCCGATCTCGATACACGAATTCCTCTATCCGCTGGTGCAGGGCTACGACTCCGTTGCGCTCAAGGCGGATGTCGAGCTCGGCGGTACCGATCAGAAATTCAATCTGCTGGTCGGGCGACAGCTGCAGGAGCAATACGGCCAGGAACCGCAGGTCGTGATGACGATGCCGCTCCTCGAGGGCCTGGATGGCGTGCAGAAGATGTCGAAGTCCCTCGGCAACTACATTGGCATCACCGATGCGCCGGGCGAAATGTTCGGCAAGCTGATGTCGATCTCGGACACGCTGATGTGGCGCTATTTCGAACTGCTGAGCTTGCGTCCGGGCGCGCAACTCGCGCGGCTCAAGTCGGATGCGGACGGCGGCAGGAATCCACGCGACATCAAGATGGAGCTGGCGGCGGAAATCGTCGGGCGTTTCCACGGGGCGCCAGCGGCTGACAAGGCGCAATCCGAATTCATCGCGCGCTTCCAGCGCGGTGACTTGCCGCAGGATCTGCCGCTCGTGACGGTAAAGGTGGCCGGCGACAGCGAGAAGCTCGCAAACGTCCTCAAGGAGACGCAACTGAGCGCGAGCGCATCAGCCGCCTACCGCGATATCGAGGGCGGCGGCGTGCGCATCGGCGGCGAGCGCGTGACCGACAAGAACAGGGTCCTGCCCGCCGACGGCGTGGAATTGATCCTGCAGGTCGGCAAGCGAAAGTACGCCCGGATACGCGTCATCAGGGGCTGATCGGGCCCGCGGCCCGGGCCGCTATTGCAGTGCTTTTTGCATTGCTTCGAAGATATTTGACACGGCGCATCACCTGACTATACTGCGCGCCCTCTCGACGCCTCCAAGGCTAATTGGTCACCGATTCCAAGCGACGGGTTGCGTATCGCCCGTTGACGCGTCGGTGACCGACTGTATACTTGCGCGTCTTGTTGCTCGGACCCGAGCGGTCCGAGTTCGCTCTTTAAAAATGCAAACAGGTAATTTGTGTGGGGACTCGCGTCATCCGCTTTTGAAGCGTTGATTCGAGTGACCAAAAGATGATTTAGCTAGCGCTAATGGAGCTTTTGGGTCATCTCTAGTCGAAGTCTCGAAGACTTTAATTGAAGAGTTTGATCCTGGCTCAGATTGAACGCTGGCGGCGTGCCTAACACATGCAAGTCGAGCGGTAACAGGTGTAGCAATACATGCTGACGAGCGGCGAACGGGTGAGTAATGCTT
>Ga0137409_10000199_pt1 | contig 61627 bp, 41 predicted proteins | sample CZODoug1_16funga_FD_122059 | JGI IMG/M metagenome (GOLD analysis project Ga0137409, IMG submission 122059) | Vadose zone soil fungal communities from Angelo Coast Range Reserve, California, USA - CZODoug1_16fungal (Hybrid Assembly) | ecosystem: Environmental > Terrestrial > Soil > Vadose zone... | reverse complement strand
CCCTGAAAGACTTATTTAAAGACGAGGTGCGGCGAATCGGACGCGACCTCGCGATCCCGGAGGAAATCCTCCAGCGGCAGCCGTTTCCAGGGCCGGGGCTGGCCGTACGCATTCTAGGTGAGGTCACGAAAGAGCGCGCCGACGTGCTGCGCGAATGCGATGAGATCGTTGTAGGCGAGATCAAGAAGGCTGGGCTCTATCAGAAAATCTGGCAGTCTTTTGCTGTACTGCTACCGGTCATGTCCGTGGGCGTGATGGGCGATCAGCGGACTTATGCTTACACCTGCGCCGTCCGCGCCGTGCATTCGGAAGACGGCATGACTGCGGACTGGGTTCCGCTGCCGTATGAGGTACTCAAGACGATTTCGAATCGGATTGTGAATGAAGTGCGTGGAGTGAATCGCGTGGTTTATGACATCACTTCGAAGCCTCCGGGGACGATTGAGTGGGAGTGAGTTTTCATCCTCTTCGCGAATCGTCATCCCGAGCGAAGTGAGGGATATTCCTTCCGGAGTGGATCAGAACAGTCTGTTATCCGCCTAATACGAGGTATGATAAATGGCCCTTTCACGCCGGAGGCCCGTTCATGAGAACAAGCACGATCATGGATTTGTTCCTAGCTTTGATAGCGCCCTCGTGGCTAAAAGCAGAGAATCCAGTCAGCGTTGGCAGCATCGCTCCCGATTTCACTTTCCAATACTTCGATGGCAGCGACTTGAAGAGTGTGAAGCTCAGTGATTATCGGGGCAAGAAGAATGTGGTGCTGGCGTTCTACATCTTTGCTTTCACAGGTGGCTGCAGCCAGCAGATGAAGAACCTCCAGCAAAGCAGGATTGAAGCAACGGATACAGAGGTTCTGGGCGTCAGCATGGACAGCCCATTTGTCAACAAAGCGTTTGCCGACCGACTGGGCGTGACCTTCCCGCTGCTCAGTGACTGGGGTGGGGAAGTGACGAAGCAATATAGCTTTTTCGTGCACGGATATAAAGCTGCGCGTCGAGTGAATCTGCTCATTGGCAAGGACGGGACAGTACTTGAGATGCAGACAGATAAAGACGCTATCGATCCGACAAAAACCGTAATGGCCTCTGTGCGACTTCCCTCCCAGACGACGGGGGGAGCTAGCAATGGAGTACGCACGCCTCAAGAGCCGACAGGTCTGGACGCGCACCATTGCGTAGAAAGAGCCTCAGAGTACGGCGGAGGCACGTACCCCAATGGGAACCAAGGTACTTACAGCTACTACTTGGTCTTCCGCAACACCTGCGCCAAACCCGTACATATTCACTTCTGCTATTCGGCGAGAGCGGGATGTTGGGCATGTAACATGCGAACAGACATTTATCCCGGAAAGACAAGCGGTACAGACGCTGCGGCAACGATCGGTGCCGTCTGCCGCACGCAGAGCTGCGATGAGCTTAGCACTCAATGGAATGCAACATACGTTCAGGTAGAGGCGGATTCCCGTCCTGATGAGATTTATCCAAGGAAACCGGACGTGGAAACTTCTTGTCAAACTACTGCACATTAGGATTGGCGGGCGGGTACCCCGTCCAAGCTCCGCTTGGGCGGGCCTTCTCACGGGCGAACGACCGTCTCGCATTTTCACGCATGTACCACCTGTAACCCCAACACCCTCTCGAACGATTCAAAATCCCGGTCGCGGTGCAGAAGTTGGTGGCTGGATAACAGACAGAATGTAGCGATCCAACAGTCCACCGTTTTTCGGATGGTATAGCCATGTTGGCGCAGGGTGCGGTAGTTCGCCGCCGCTGCGATCGCGTTTTCAGTGCCTCCCGTCGGAAATACGTCGAATGTGAGAAGTTGATCGCGTATCTGTTGAAACTCGCGAGCTTCACGAATGCCCTGCAACACTTCGCAGAGGATCATGTCGGTAAGACCCAGTCGTTGGAGCGGCATTTCGCGATCAAGCCACTCCGTTTCGGCGTTGAGGATACCTCCGACATAATCAATCCAGACAGTCGTGTCTACGATAACCATCCTAATCACTCCGTGTTGCGGCCACGGCGCGATTCCTCGAGATTCCCTTCCCATTTCACTTTGCCTCGAAAGCGTCGCATACCGGCCTGTGAGCGCGTCTGGATGAGCAGACGAAGCGCGGTTTCCACCGTGGCCTTCTTCGTATCGGCCCCGCCAAGCCGCATGGCCTGTCGCATCAAGCTGTCGTCAATGTCAATATTGGTTCGCATACGCCACTCTCCGAATGTGTAATATTCTCATATTTATGTGTATAGCGCAAATTGCTCGTGTTCGTGGCGAAGCCTCATCACTGACACCATCGCTAAGCAATGGGACATCATTTCCAGATCGTTGGAACGAAGCGTGTACCCGCCTCCAGAGGCGGCGCAAACAGCTTCTACAAGACACCCTTCCATCGGCTATTTGAAAACCAAAAAAGAAGAAAAGCCGATGCGCTGATTCCCAAAAGCGAACCCCCTGTATACCGCATGCCTGCCCGTAACTCCTTATTCCGGAAGAGCATACACGTAAGTCGCTGTAGCTAAAGGCCTTACGAAAAGACGGGGGACATAACCAACTAGTAAACACGACGGAGTTCGGTTCTCGCAACATCTTCCAACCCCATTCGAGCAACCATCTTTCCGAGAAACGAGAACCAGGAACCGGGCATTTGAAAAGAGAACTACCCCTCATTGATGACTTCGCACCCGACGCACTACCATATCCCCATGCCCGTTGACACTGAAACTCAGCAGTCCGCCTACACCCGCATCCGCGCCCCCCGCGGCACCGCGCTTTCCTGCAAAGGATGGCAGCAGGAAGCGGCCATGCGGATGCTCATGAACAACCTCGACGAAGAAGTGGCCGAGCGTCCGCAGGATTTGGTCGTCTATGGCGGGACGGGCAAGGCGGCACGCAATTGGGATTGCTATCACGCGATCGTCCGGTCGCTCAAAGATCTTGAGAACGACGAGACTTTACTGGTGCAGTCGGGCAAGCCTGTGGGCTTGTTCAAAACTCATGAGTATGCGCCGCGAGTGTTGATTGCGAATTCTAATCTCGTCGGACATTTTTCGAACTGGGAGAAGTTCAACGAACTCGAACGCGCCGGACTGATGATGTACGGCCAGATGACTGCCGGTTCGTGGATTTACATCGGTTCGCAAGGGATTGTGCAGGGCACGTACGAAACGTTCAACGCGGCGGGCCACAAACATTTCGGCGGCGACTTGACCGGCAAGCTGATCGTCTCGGGCGGAATGGGCGGAATGGGTGGCGCACAGCCGCTTGCGGCAACCATGACCGGCGCTGCGTTCCTTGGCATTGACGTCGATCCGGAGCGCATCAAGAAGCGGCTTAAAACTGGCTATTGCGATTTTCTCGTTACTACACTCGACGAGGCTTTGCGCATCCTGAAGAACGCCGTTCGCAAAAAGGAAAATGTTTCGGTGGGGCTGGTGGGAAACTGCGCGGACATCATTCCTGAGTTGGCCGAGCGCGGCGTAGTGCCGGACATCCTCACGGACCAGACTTCGGCGCACGATCCACTGAACGGATATGTGCCGAATGGCATGACGTTCGACGAGGCGATCGAACTGCGCAAACGCGATCCGCAGGCGTATCAGGAGCGCTCGCTTGATGCGATGGCGCGACATGTAGACGGCATGCTGCGGTTGCAGAAGATGGGCGCTGTGACGTTCGACTACGGCAATAACATCCGAACGTTTGCCTTTCAACGCGGCGTGAAGAATGCTTATGACTTTCCGGGATTTGTGCCGGAGTATATTCGTCCGCTATTTTGCGAAGGGCGAGGGCCGTTCCGCTGGGCGGCTCTGTCGGGCGAGGCCTCCGACATTGCAGTCACGGACGATCTGGTACTGGAGTTGCTCCCCGAAAATAAAAGCTTGCGGCGGTGGATCGAACTGGCGCGCAAACGAATCAAGTTTCAGGGATTGCCCGCTCGCATCTGCTGGCTGGGATACGGTGAACGCGCGCAGTTCGGGCTGGCGATCAACGACCTGGTAAAGAAGGGCAAGATCAAAGCGCCAGTAGTGATTGGGCGCGATCATCTCGATTGCGGTTCGGTCGCATCTCCGTTTCGCGAGACGGAGAGTATGAAAGACGGCAGCGATGCGGTCGCTGACTGGCCACTGCTGAATGCTCTGGTTAACACTGCCGCGGGCGCGTCCTGGGTTTCGATCCACAACGGCGGCGGCGTGGGCATCGGGTACTCGCTGCACGCCGGGCAGGTCACAGTCGCCGACGGCACTGACGCGATGGCTAAGCGTATCGAGCGTGTGCTGACGACCGATCCGGGCATGGGTGTGATCCGGCATGTGGACGCGGGGTATGACGAGGCCAAGGAGTTTGCCAAGAAGACCGACGTGCGGATTCCGATGGCGGGATCATGAAGGCTAACCACAGAGACACAGAGACACAGAAACGGAATTGTTTGAGCGCGGCTCGGAGCCGCAATGCCTAGATCACCGGGATTGTTGTTGGTTAACATCAGTCAACTTCTTACCTTGCGGAGCGCAGCTCATGGCCCCCGTCGCCGCTCTTCCCTTTCGGAACTCAATATCATTGAAAATGGCGCCGTGCTTTCTCTGGGTGGGAAAATTGTTTCTGTGGGCTTGACCAAAGACGCCCGGCGCGATCCCTGGCTCAAGAAACACCGGAAGAAAATAGCAGAAATCGACTGTGGCGGCCGAGTTGTTCTGCCGGGGTTTGTAGATTCTCACACTCACCCCGCGTTCATGGAGCCGCGGCTGGTTGACTTTGAAAAGCGTATTGCGGGCGCTGGCTATGAAGAGATTGCCGAGGCGGGCGGCGGAATAAGATCGAGCCTGGTTGGTGTTCGCAAAGCAAGCAGATCGGCCTTGACGCTAAAAGTACTAGAGGTCCTGCGAGATCTGGCGAAACACGGCACAACTACTGTTGAGGCAAAGTCGGGATACGGGCTAAGTCTGGAATCGGAGATCAAGTCTCTGCAAGCAATCCGCTCGGCTGCCAAACAGTGGCCCGGAACTGTAGTTCCAACTTTTCTGGGCGCGCATGTCGTGCCTCAGGAGTATCGCGGGCACTCACAAAGCTACGTTGAGATCGTCTGTAAGGAGATGATCCCGGCCGTCGCCCAGGAAAAACTGGCAACTTTTGTGGATGTGTTCTGCGATCTCGGCGCGTTCACCGCAGAGGAAACGGAACAGATTTTCACGGTAGCCACAGAGCACGGCCTGAGCGTCCGTGCACACATGGGACAATTGAGCGAGACGCGAATCGAACCGTTGTTGAAATTTCATCCGGCGTCGCTGGATCACATGGATTACGTAAACGACGCGGATCTCCCTACGCTCGCACGCAGCGATACGATTGCGACGCTGGTGCCGGGTGCGAATTATTTCCTGGGATCAAAAGGTTATCCGCCCGCGCGTAAGCTCATCGATTCCGGCGTCGCGGTGGCATTGGCAACCGATTACAACCCGGGGACCTCGCCGACCATCAATATGTCAATGGCGATGTCGTTGGCCTGCACGCAAATGAAAATGTCGCCGGCGGAGGCGATTGCGGCGGCAACCATCAACGGCGCGTTTGCACTAGGTCTCGCCGGTCGCAAAGGGAGCCTGGAACCGGGCAAGGATGCTGACATGGCCGTGTTCGATGTGAGAAACTATAGAGAGATTCCGTACTGGTTCGGGGTGAACCGGTGCGTGCAGACGATCATCGGTGGGTTGGCCAGAACGTAGGCTCCGGGGAACCGAGCCGCTCTTCCCGTCGTACTAACAGCGACAACTGATTCACCTCACAATTCTCTAGGAGAACTGCGTTTAATGAAGCGTTTTGTATTGTTGTGTATTGCTTTGTCTTCTTTCGGAGTTTTCGCGCAACGTCTGCCGGAACTGGTTCGTCCGGTCAACTACGAACTCACCTTTACGCCCGACTTCGAGAAAAACATTTTCGCCGGCCAGGAGACGATTTCGATCCAAGTTCTGAAACCGACTACGGAAATTGTCTTGAATTCAGCAGAGATTGATTTCTTGAGCGCATCAATCACGAGCGCAGGCGTCACTCAAGACGCAAAAGTCACCTTCGATAAAAGCAAGCAGATGGCGACGCTGGCGGTTGCGAAAACGCTCGCCGCCGGACCGGCAACTGTCCAGATTCGCTTCAACGGACTGCTCAACGACGAACTCCGCGGCTTCTATCTCGGCAAAGACGAGCAAGGACGCAAGTACGCGGTCACGCAGTTCGAGGCAACCGACGCACGCCGCGCGTTTCCATCGTTCGACGAACCCGCTTACAAGGCCACATTCGACATCACGGTGATTGCCGACAAGAAGCATGTTGCCCTCTCCAACGCGAAGATTCTCAGCGACAAGCCGGGTCCTGCGGAAGGCAAGCACACGGTGAAATTTGCGACCTCTGCCAAGATGTCTTCTTATTTGGTGGCAATTGCAGTCGGCGAATTCGAGGCGGTGGAGGGTGAGTCCGACGGCATCCCGATTCGCGTTTGGGGAACGCCCGGAAAGAAACAACTGAGCGGTTTCGCACTCGATGCAGCGAAGTCTTTCCTGCATTACTACAACCAGTATTTCGGCATCAAGTATCCATTCGAGAAACTCGACCTGGTCGGCTTGCCGGACTTCGAGGCGGGCGCGATGGAAAATACTGGTCTCATCACCTTTCGCGAAGCTATGCTGCTGATCGACGAGCAGCATGCTTCGATCTCGCTGAAGCGCGAGGTGGCCGACGTCCTTGCACACGAGATGGCGCACATGTGGTTCGGCGACCTGGTCACCATGCGCTGGTGGGACGACATCTGGCTCAACGAAGGTTTCGCTACCTGGATGTCTCCAAAGCCGGTAGCTGCGTGGAAGCCGGAGTGGCACGTGGAACTGGAAAGTGTGCGGGACACCATCCGCTCACAGGGCGTCGATTCCCTGCAACATACTCGGCCCATCCAGCAGGCGGCCGAAACTCCCGCGCAAATTCAGGAATTGTTCGACGGCATCGCCTACGGAAAGACGGCCGCAGTCCTGCGCATGCTGGAGGCCTACATCGGGCCCGAGAGCTTCCGCGCCGGCGTCAACCAGTACCTGAAGCAACACGCCTACGGGAACGCCACGGCGACAGATTTTTGGACCACTCTGGCGCAGGTATCGGGCAAACCGGTGGACCGGGTCATGCCCACGTTTGTACAGCAGGCTGGACTGCCTTTGGTTGCGGTGCACGCGGAATGTAACGCGGGATCAACCCAGGTGACGCTTCGTCAGCAACGCTATGTCTTCGACCGGGAACTTTTCAACCGCGACGAATCCAAAGAGCTGTGGCAAGTTCCCGTTTGCCTGAAGAAGAGTGGAGACGCAGCGGGAGCAAAAACTTGTCGCCTGCTCGCCGAAAAAGAGGCGCGCTTCGACCTTCCCGGCTGCGGGAGCTGGACGCTTGCAAACGCGGGCGCAGAGGGCTTCTACCGTTCCGGATACGAAGCGCCGAATGTCCGCGCCCTCGCGGATGATCTGGAGAAAGGACTGACTCCGGCCGAACGGATCATGTTGCTGGGAGATGTGTGGGCCTCGGTGCGAGTCGGAAGAAAGCCGGTTACCGATTATCTGGCGCTGGCGGAGGGCCTTCAGTACGAGACCAGTCGTCCGGTGATGAGCGAGGTTCTGGCGCAACTCGAATATGTCGACCACTATCTGACCTCCGACCAAGACCAGTCGCAGTATTCCGCGTGGGTCCGGCAACTGCTTGCGCCTTCGATCGAGCGGCTTGGATTCGAGCCCAAACTAGGCGAGAGCGAAGAGGACAAACAACTTCGCTTCCGCGTATTGCAGGTGGCAGGTGGAACCGGTCAGGATCCAGAAGTCTTGGCATGGGCGCGGAACTGGACGGACCATGTTCTCGCCAGCGACAGCCCGCTCGACAACACCATTGCCGACACCGCCTTTTCGCTGGCCGCGCGCAACGGCGACGCCGCGCTGTACGGCCGCCTGGTCGAAAGGCAAAAACAAGCGAAGACTCCGGAGGAGTTCTATGTCTACATGGGGGCCCTCCTCTCGTTCCGCGATCCCAAGCTGATCGAGCGGAATCTGAAGCGAGCGCTATCGCCCGAAATCCGCAGCCAGGACACGGTGGGAGTCATTTCCGAAATCATGGACCTTCCCGAAGGAAGAGCACTGGCGTGGGACTTTATGAAAGCCCACTGGGACGAGATTGCAAAACTCAGCGGCGGATTTGCCGGCGCCGGATTGGTCGATGCCACATCCACTTTTTGCAGTGCAGAGCGCGGCGAGCAAGTCCGGGAATTCTTTACCACTCACAAAATCCCAAGCGCCGAACGCGGACTTCAGCAATCGCTCGAACGTATCCAGAACTGCGCCGATCTGAAATCACAGCAGGGTCCTCGCCTGGCGCAGTGGCTCAGCAACCACGAGGTACGAGCTGGCCAATAGGAACGGGCGGTTCACAACCAGGCCTCTGCGAACTCTAGAACGGCATTTCAACTCGCACATTGAGAGAACAGCGCGAGGATTGCTATAATTCGAAAGTTCCGCACGTTCTTGCGCAACGGCTGTCTGGATCGGGCTTTCCGCCCGGCGACGGCATCCGGGAAATGGTCCTCAATTTTGTTGAGGACTCGTGGGAGTCGCAGTGCGCATCCGAAGTGGCCAGGTAGCTCAGGTGGTAGAGCGCAGCCCTGAAAAGGCTGGCGTCGGCGGTTCAACTCCGTCCCTGGCCACCATCATTCCAAAGCAGTTAATGGAATCACGTCTTGCCCTCCCAGTCCGCTCTCAGTCCGCTATTGGTCGGCGAGATCCGGTTCGGTCTCTGGCTACGATGATGGTGAAGGACTTAAACTCGAATTGCCTCTCGTTCAGTCCGCTTTCAGTCCGCTTCTGTCTGCGGCGTGGCTGAAAATCGCAGTCAATTGCCCCTCTGGTTTGCAGGAGGGCGGTTTCGAGTTGCGTCGCTCCCGGCACGTTTGGCGGAGACTTCTGAGGGCATTTTATATCTAAGGACGAGGTGGGACGTGCCGTCCGCATGTAGGGTAAGATTCATCGAATTCGGAGCTTCTATTGCCAATCGTGCATTTTCTAATCATTCTTGCGCTTTCAGTCGCGTTAGTTGCCGTGTTGGTTGGCTGGCGCCGAGATCGAAGACTTCTCTTCGAATTGCGCAAGAGTTCGCAGGATGGGGACGCTGAACGAACCACTGCCGTTGAAAAAGCCAATGAAGATCTAAGAGCCTCGCAATCCGATTTGCAAAGACGATGGCAGTATCTTGCAGAGGCTCAGCGGCTGAGTCATTCGGGAACTTTCGGATGGAAGGTTCGCAGTGGTGAGCTGAGCGCGTAGTCTCCTGCGGCCATGGGCCTCCCAGCATAGTCGACTCCGGTGATCATCCCATGCACTATTTGAAGAGCGTCGTTGACGCTGGATGCGACAGGGACGAGTCCAACAGCAAAATCGATCGCTGCAGCCGCTTGATTAACGAGCCGGTCCCCACTCGCCGTGTCTCGGTCGGCGTAGGCATTATCGGCCCCCATGCTCAGAGCTAGCCCGCCCAAAGAACTTGTGCGCTGCTGCTCCGAGCCAGAGGAATCAAGCGCGGCGAGCGCGCGGTTTACTTCAAGCCGTACGACGTGGCCTTCGGGATCCGACCGCTGCGTCCTCAGAGAGCTTCCAATGCTGGATGAGAGGTTTTGCGTCGTATCAGATAGACCGGAGTTCAGCAAGCCTTGCTCAGAAAAGTATTTATCGACGGTCGACATCAAGACCCGTTGGTCGGATGAGTTCAGGGCTGACAGTCGTGACTCTCGGATTCGCCACGCAGGCTCGATCTTTGCCCAACGATCGTTTGCGGTTGGAAGGCTAGCGGAAAGCTTGGCTTGCTCGACGAGCGCGCGTGTTGCCGTATTGTCGAAATTGATCGTTGTTTGAACCGTCAAGTTCGGCACGGGCAGGTTGTTGTGGCCTTCGAAAGCGGGAACGAGTTGGCCTTTCAGGACGCTCCCTTGTTGGCTGGTGACTGTCTGGCGCGACTTTTGTACCGCCGGCCGGATCGTACCGTCGAGATACTTCAGTTGGCCTTGCGTTAGGTCGGACGCTATCTGATTTAGCTGATCTGTCCTGGTTTGCAGGAGAGCCAATTGGCGGTCTAATTTTTCCCCTTGCACTTGAGCATTGCTGTTCAGGTCATAGACACCTGGGAAATGCTGCGCGAGGGCCACCCATGCCCTGGCGTCTCCCCAAACATCGCCCCCAGGATTAGCAGTTGTACTGAATGAAGCGCCATTGCAATAGCTATAAGATCCTGCCCCAGAGGTCCCGCAATAGCCTCCCATGGACGACGTGTGCACGGTGGAACCCGACGATTCAAAACTGTTGAGGTCAGAGCAAAAACTGCTGCCATTTTGCAGTACACATTGTCTGCCTCCGGCAGCAACCATCGCCGGCAACATCTGCGAAGAGCGAATTCGCGAGAAGGATTGCACATAGACAGCAGGCTTGAGCACAGCCGTTTTCGCAGTACTACTGGGAAGTCCTCCTGCGCATCGCTTGTCAGCAGCCGCCTTGGCTCTGGACAATGCAGAGATTGCTTCCGACGACGGCAGCTCATAAAGGGCGCGTAAAGCAATATCGGCCATCGTCGTTTCATAGAGCCGGGTTCGCACGTCGCAAGGGACCGACGCAAATCGGGCGAGTTGGCGCTGTATGCTCAAGTTGGTGCGAATCGATATCTTGGTTTCTTCGTCGTGCTTGTCTTGCGCTCCTAGCTTTGCCGCAACTTTCGTGCGCGCATCCTCTAGGTGTTGGCTTATGACCTGCTCGCTGAACTTGTCCAACACAAATGCTTTGAGTTTCTTTTGGCTCTCAAGAATGTAGGCGGAAGACAGTATCTTGGCCGATTCGTCCAATAACCCTGCCAGCGAATCGTATTCTGCGAAAACGGACTTGTAGGTTGCTACATCCTTTTCGCAATGGGTCTTTGCGTAAGTTCGATAGTGCGAAGTCTGAGCGCGTTCTCTGGCCAGCCGCTCTGCCTGCTCGTTGATTTTGGCCAGCTCGACTTGATTGAAAATGAGGTGATAGAGGCTCTCACCGAGCGAGGCGAAGAAGATTCCGAGATTGCAACCACCGCCCTGAGAATTATTGCCAGACGGGTCCGAAGGTCCAGTCGGACCGGATTGCCCCTTGTCGTCTGCGCTGCAATGCACGTATATACCGTCAAACGGATTGATGTCGGGTTCGTCGAAATCCGCCCTGGCGTTCTCGATGTTGTAATCGTCGAAGCTTCTGCTACAGGAATTGGGAAGGTCCGCGGCGATCTTCCTGTAGGCGGCGATATGGCTGGTCATCTGAGAATACTGGTCCACGATCTGGGTGGAGACCAGTACTTGGGAGATTGCTTCATCCGCACTCACGTCATGAGAGGTCAATTCCGCACTGGTCTTCAGCATTGGCGCCAACAAAACGATCGATTCTTCCGCCTCAGAAGCATAGGAGAGATGGCTCTGCGCCTCGGACCCCATCTTCAGGAATAGATCGGCCTCCCGGATGGAGGCATCAGCGTCAGCGATGGGGAAACTTAAGGGAATCGCCTTGTCCACGTAAGCGCGAAATTTGTCCGAAACAGTCTGACCTACGACCGCGCCCGGCCAGAGAACCGCCACGACTACGCACCACCGAGCGATTAGTTGTACTTGTTGCATACAGACTCCACGATGGAGTTGTCGGTCCATGGCAGGGAATTCACCTTGCTTTGCGATTTCATATCGGAGAGGACGGAACACGACAAAACAATCGCCGTGTGAAGATTGTGCTCGACAGTGGACACCGCTTCTTGCGCTCCAAAAACCTCTGCAAGCAGAGTGTCTTGTGAGGAAGGGGTGCTCGGCGCGTCTTTCACGCCAGCAATGTCCGATGCGGATTTTAGCAAGCCGGAAACATTGTCGCGGCTTAATTTATCCAACGCATCGAGCGCTTTGGAAAGGTGGTCCCGTGCATTGGTTACGTCGGGAAGAAACGTGTTTGCAAATGCTATCCGAAGCTCCACGGGCTGCTTGTAGGCTTCGGCGATCCGGTAGCTGCAGTTGGGAATCGCCTTAGCGAGAAATGTTTTCCTTTCCCTCCAGAGTGCATGTTGGTAGGTGTCACTCTGCCCATCGATAAGAGGAGGCAACAGGGACTTTTCCAGTTGTTTGTTGTCGGAGCTTGCGAGCTTGTCCAGCAGCAGTAATCGTGAGCTGCCGAGTTCGGCGGCGCGCGCTACGTCATCGACTTGGGGGAGCAACCAGTTGGCTGGTTGCAGGCTCTTTTGCAGTCCTGAGATGTAGCTGATCAGCGGATTTGCGTCGGACAGCTTTACGATTTCAACCGGATCGACCGGTGTGAAATTGGTCAAACTGTCGCGGTTCAACTCCGCGATTTGTATGCCCTCTTTGTAAGGAAGCGTGAAGAAATTGGGCCCGTTCGGGTCAACCGTGGCGGCGAATTCCACGGCTATTTGCAGGGTACTGCCTGGGATCACCGAGAACGCCGCCCAGTTGGTGCCTGGTTCGAGCGCGTCCGGATCTGTTGATCGGCAGCCCATTTCGCACTTAATCCCATCACTCGTCGTTCCTCTCTTGGCCGGCTGGAAGCGCAGGAGGACCCAATTTGTTTCGGCGGCGGCCGCATATCCGAAGTGCATGCCGTAACGAACATTGGCGGTACCGCCATGCGTGTAGGTGTAGTGGTTAACACCAAATACCGCGATCGGAACTCCAGGAAGCTCGTTGACCTTTATGTTTTCTGTGTACTTCTGAAAACACGCACTTGCATTCGAACCGTTGGGAACGAGATTGCCGCCTGCAAAACAGCGATAGTCGTCGTTGGCACCGTATTGTTTTGCTATAGCCTTCCTGAAGTCAGGAATAGGTTGCAGTATCGCAGGGGTTAGCGTTTCGCCGCCTACCGTGAGACTCGAGCTCGGATTGGCCCAAGCTTCTAGGTCTCGGTTTGCGAGCGGTGCTGACGCAGCGTAAGCGACGGATGGAATGCCGCGGAGATCCGACGAGCGGGCGCGTGACGGCGGCCTAAGATACCTCAGGTAATTGTCAGCGCACAAGTCTGAAAGTAATTTGTCAAAAGAGTCGGCTTGAGAGAGGGCCGCGCAGCGGGCTACGGACTCCACGATACGGACATCGTTCAGTTTACTTCGTAAGTGATCGTCTTGCAGCACGAGCAACGTTGCCAAGAAGTGTTCCCGATCCGGCGCCGCAACCAAAGCGTTGATGAGTTTTTCGTCATTCGACTCAAGCGTATCTTTTTGGACCTCGATCAGCTGTTGCGCCACGTCTAAGACATTTGTCGCTGTCGTGTCGCCAGTGGAACTGCTTTTGAAAAGCTTGCTCCAAAACGCCTGACTCTCCTGCGGTTTCGCTTGGAGGAGAGACAAACCGGCGGCGTAGAATTGGGTCGCCCTTTTGTCCTTTGAAAGGAGCCGCCGATTTGCGTCGAATAGTGCAGCATCTCGTAGCGCTTGATTCGCGCTGTAAATCGCAGCCAGGGCTCTCACGGATTCGGCTGTATTGGCCTGAGTGGCCATGCCCTCAAGGCGCTTCAATGCATCGGGGCCGATCTTGACGTTGCCACTCCTAAGCAAGGCCGCCGAAATGGCCGACCAACCGAAGACCTGCTGGGATTTGGAGACCGAGTTCGCAAGAACGGTCCCCTGTTGCACCACCTTGTCGTAGTCGGGGCTATGGCTGCACCCCGAAATCGGAGTGAGCGCAACGATAGCGAATAACCGCAGAATGAGACGGATCCAGCACATGCAGCGGAAGTGACAACCAAAGCAGCTACTGCGTCGAATCATGCCTGACCTCACCGGCACGACATACTACACCATGACGGTCGATGTTACGCAAAGATATCGGTTCCGCAAGAGCGTGCGCATCGTATTTTCGCTTGACTCATTTTTGCCATACGGATGCGCAGCAAGCCGGCTCCAGTGGGTCGGCATTCCGCGAAGGCGATCACCGTGGTCAGATAACGCGTAGGACGTTTAACGAGCGAGAATCGCGCCGGTTTCGGGAGGAAACGTGGCTCTCTAAGGAGCTGTTTCTGACATTCGCACTTCCAGCGCGCATGTTGCAATTGGTTTCTTGGTCCCTACGGAGTCGCCTAAACCGCGGGGAGTGCGTTGCCGGTTATGTGCGGATCACGGGCTACCCCGAAGTTATGCCCCGGAATAAGCTTTCAACGATGCGGGCCAGAAGTCGGTTTATGGGAAATCGGTCAGGGGCTACCATTCTATTTCATGGGCGTTCGAATTGGGTGCCCTCACAGTTGTCGATGGATCATGGCGTTTCTACTGAGGTTCCCCCGGGACAGTCGGACTGAGGCAGGGTTGGTCACTGGGCTCCTAGTCACAATATTTGGCTTTAATATAGATTCGCGGGAGAACCATCTTGGGTACATGGAACACGTACGTTCCTGCTAGAGCGCCGCAGTCATAATTGGCGGCGATGCTGTACCAGACCACGAATAGGGCGACCAGAAGAATAATCCCACAACCTGCCAGTACAAGTTTGGTCATTTTCATCGCTCTCTCCTCTCAATCCCATCCGGCAATGAAGTTGCACCCTCATTCAACACTGCCCGTGCTATTGGCAGGTCTGCTTACCGCTGTCATCTGTGTAACAGATCTTGTGCGTGACAACCTCCTTCGGCTCAGACTGCGAGGAGACTTATCCACAGCAAGTTGAACATACATGAGTTGCCTCCACACCTTGGATTGCCGTAATCGTGACCTTGTACCGGTTTGGTCATTTGTCCCCAAATGGCTTGACTTGGGTTGTATCGCCCCAACGACGAGTACCAAAGCGCCTTAGGGGTCATTCCCGGCCAAAACAAATGAGGATTATTCAGTTTGAACTGCTTAGGGAAACTCGGGGACAGAAACTCGGGGACCGGTCCCCGGGTTTCCTGATATATTTTAGCGATCATGAGAGTGGGCATATTCCTCGTTTGTCTCCTGGGTACCATTACATTAGGGCAGGCTGCTTCGACCCAGACGACTCCGGCGATGATGACGAAGCTCGTTGTTCGTCTCCAGAGCCCAGAGGTACCCGAAGCAAGCTTTGCGGCACAGCCAAAGACCATGTACCGCGCCGGTACTGGCTATTGCCGAATCCAGGAGTTGCCCGACTCCGAACACGGCGTCCACGGCCTCTTGGTTATAAGCGAACCGGACGCGTGGCTCATAAACCTCCTCACCAAGACAGCCCAGCATCAGGTGGATCTCGGACCCACGTTCAACTGCCGGTTGCCAGTTTTTGCCGACGATATGAAGGCTTCAGATGCGGGCAATCAGTTGATGGGGCTGGAGTTCGGACGAGAACTCGCATATTTTCGAGAAAGAGGAGCTACACCCAGAGATGGCCCGACTCTTCAGGGCAAGACCACGAAATCCTACACCCTGACGATTAGGGATTCCCAGTTACTCCTGTTCACGAACGGGACCTTAGAACGGCCAGTTGCAGTTGCACGACAGCGCGGAAGCAAACGCGAGGTCTACTGGTACACAACCTATGAAGAACTCCCGTTCGAACCCAAGCTCTTCGCCAAACCGGACGGCGTCAAAGTCGAGGATGCAAAGTGAGCGCGTCACCGCATCGCTACCTAGTTAGCGGTACGTGACCATCTTCATCAGACCAAAGATACTGAATAGCAGCATCACGAAAAGCCAAATTACTATCGGGGGGGCTGTTACAACATGCTTCCAGGACGCTGAGGCTCCCGATGTGGATTTTGCGAATCGCTTGCTGCTGAACCACGCTAGAACAGCAGCAACCGAGATCGCCGCACCGGCAGCGACAAAATTAAACCAGTCGTACCTGCCGGAGAGCCAAAAGAGCGCGTTGTTAGCTACAAACAACGCGACTAAACTCAGCAGGAACTGAACCCATTTCATTGGCAGACCGTTTTCCCGTTCTCGTCGGTCCAACATAACTTATGCGTGACATGCTCCTGCTGCCGTTGAATTGCCGTGAGCAAGAGGTCAAACTGATTGTAACCCGGGCGACGGTTTCCGTAGTCGACCCCATTCTGCGGAACATTATTTGGCCAATGGAATTGCGAATGTTTTGAGTACTGGTCAGCTAGGGTCGTAAAGAACGCATTTGGTGACACGGGGGCATAACTGTATAGCCTCAGTTTTCTCAAAATAACAGTGCAGGTTGTGGTGCAGTTGTTCCCCAGTGTGACGTACTTCCCCCCAGGGTGCGTCCGGATGTACTGGATTGCCTGCTGTGTTTCTCCCGGAGAAGTCTGAATTGTGAGGCTCGCATATTGTTGCCGCAGTTGGTCAGCTGAGGTTATATTCTCGAAGCCGTAGTTATCCTTACCAGGGACCGGTATGCTTAAAAGCTCTTCGGCCCTACTAGCAGTGCCATGGTTCGCTGGCCCGAAGCTCTTTACCGCAGAGTCTCCAGTCTGCTGATCGTACGCAAGTAACACAATGTGACCGGCGATGCCGCTTTGGTCATAGAAAACAGTGATATCTCGGCCGTCTGGATCCACGTACTCTAAGGGATTGTTTCCACCGTAACCGTACTTGTTGAGTGTATTGACCGGGTTGAGGACTCGATCATCAGTGAGGTTGACTGAATCAGGCGACATCCACCGGCCGATCGGCGAAGCGAAGTATCTGGCCCCAAAGTTGTCCAGCCCGCTTTCGGCATCCCGTTCCTTGCCGTTGAACTTGTAGCGGTTGGTGTCCACACCGGATGAGTAGGCGATGCCTCCGTACGGGTAATAGTCGGTCTGCTGCTGGACGTTGCCGCTGCTGCCGTCAGCAATCAGGCTGGCCGAGCCGAGATGGTTGGAAAAGTAGTAGTGGACGTTCCCGGTCGCCACGTCGCGGCGGGCGATTCGCTCGCCGTTGAAGTAGATGTATTCTTCCTGTATGGTGCCGGTGCGTCCGCTCTCGTCGAGCACCTCGCCGCCCGCGCCCATCCAGTACAACGTGCCGACCGTACTCCCGCTGCTACAGGGGTTGGCGTTGCACTTCTGCACGCGATTGTCGTCTCCGTCGTAGTAATAGGTGTAGGCAAGATTGGTGACGCCCACGACCGGAGGCGATTGCAGGTGGCCCTCGGCGTCGTAGACGAATGAGTGAGACTGCGAGACGCAACCTCCCATGTCGAGAAGGTTGCCAGCGGCGTCGTAGCACCAGCCTACGACCTGATTGTTCGAGTTCACGGCCACGCTCAAGGGTTCGGTGTTGCATCCGGGCATATTTGGGTTCGTGGGCCCGGAAATGTTGGTCAGGTTTCCCCAAGGGTCTATGCTATAGGCTTCCCCCCAGCAGTTCGGGACGTTCGTCGTGGTGGTGTTCGCCTGATGAATTCGGTTCAGGGAGTCGTAGGTATAGGCCGTGCTGCGGGTGGAGTCGAGGCCGTTTGCGATCTGTTGCACGTTGCCGTTGTCATGGCCGGGATTAAAATTGTAGCTGAGGTTGAAAATGGTCTGGGTCGGATTGTTAACAGACAGAACGGCTGGCTGCAAGCGGCTGTTGTAGCTATTTGAGGTCGCGATACCCGCGAATGAACCAGTTTGCCCGTTCGTCATGGCTACCGGGGCACCGCCCGGCGTGTACGTGGCCGAATTTCCAGAATATCCGACGTAGTTGTTGCTGGAATCGTTGACCTGGGTCACGCGCCCGGCACCGCCAATCGTGTAGTTGACAACATTTAGGCTGGGGTAGACGAGCGTTTTCAGTGAGCCGTCCAGGTTGTAGGCGTAGCTGGCGCTCTTGGTAATGTTGGTACCGCCACTGATAGTCTGGACTTGACTTTGCCCAAGGACGCGGCCCATTTTATCGTGACTCCACGAAGTCGCGCCCGATCCGTCGCACATCGATGTGCGACGGCCCACTTTATAGCTATCGGTCAGGGCCGGTGGCGTAGGGGTACAGCCGGTCGGAGTAGTCCCGTCGTAGAAATACTGAAGAGTGGGCATCGTCATCCCAGAATAGGTCTTGCCCGTGAGTCGGTTGAGCACATCGTAGTTGTAGGTGGTAATGACCGAATTCGTTCCGTTATTAGGAGGCGGAGCGGTTTTGGTCGTCAAGTTTCCGTTATTGTCGTAAGAGTAGGTAATCGTGCCGGATTCCGGGTTGGTGGCGCTGGTGAGTCGCGAAAGCGAGTCGTACTGGAAAGTGCGTGGCCGCCACGTAGACGGGGTGGAGGCGCAGTTGGTAAACGACCCCGTGTTTGTGCCCTTCTGTGCCGCGCAAACAAGGTTGTCGAGCAGGTCGTACTGGTAGTCGGTTTCGTAGTTCGCGTGCGGAGCCGATCCCGGGTCTTCCCACACTGCGACCAGGCGGCCGAGAGCGTCCGTTCGACTGGTGCGTTGCTGGCCTGCCTCGTCCGTTACCGTAGTCTGGGTCCCGGTATAGCTCGTCAGAACCTGAGAACTGTCGGGCTGCTGAACTACAGTCACGCGGTTGAGGGCATCGTAGGTGAACTGGGTCCATCCGTCGGTTGGTAGTGTCCCGGAGCGGTGAGGGTTGGACTTCTTCAATACTCGTCCTACGCCATCGTAGACCGTGTCAGTGGAGGTGGCTCCGTCGGGATCGCTCTGAAGTGTGCTGGTCACAACCTGTCCGATCCCATCGACCAGGGTCTGAGTCACGATATTCAGGGTTCCAGTGGCGGCGGTGGTGGTTGTTTCGCTTAATTGAGGGTTGCTCGCGGTGCAACCGCTCCCGCCGTCGCTGTAGCAGTGAGAAACCTGCCCGCCATCCGGGTAGCTGACGACAGTCGGACGGCCAACAGCGTCGTAGGAAAAGGTCGTTGTCTGGCTATTTGGGTCTGTACTGGAGCCCACAGTGCCGGAGCATGAGTTGTACTTTCTTGTGCTGAACTGGCTGAGGGCGTTGGTAATTTTCGTCACGTATGCGGCGGCGTTCCCCGACCCTGGCGCGCAGGTACTATTATTCCAGCTATCCGCGTAGCTGAACGTGGTGGTATTTGTTTTTGGATCCTTGGTGGTGAGGACGTTTCCGGCATCGTCGTAGGTGTTGGTCGTCGACAGCCAGGTGTTGCCTGGGTTCAGCAAGCGCTTGGTGGCGGTGAGATTGCCTCGCGTCGTGATCAGAGGATTGGCGGTCGCCAGATAGGCAGCATCATGCTGCACGGTGCCGCTGGACTGCATCGCGGTGGCGTAGTTGTCGTATTCGTAGGTGGCTTGAGCGAGGGTATTATTGTTGACGTCGCTAACGGCCTCGCTGGCCTTGCGGTTCAGGATATGGATCGCAGTAGAACCGTAGTCGTTGCTGTTCACAGGATTGACATGCAAGAAACTCGTCGCGGTCTGGCGCACAAGGGAGCCGGCCTGGCCCGCACCGTAAGCGTACTCTTTTTTTGATGTGACGTTTGTAGTAGTCCCCGAAAACGTCGTCTGGTAGGCGTAGACGTTAGACGAGTCTCCATGTCCCCATTGGATCATCGACACCGAATTGTCGTCCAAGGTCACTTTCTGTTGAGCCGGTACGCCGCAGTTAGATGAATTTGTGGTGTCAATCGTTCTTAACGGTGTTGTGGAGCCGGCAGGATAAAATTTGCGCTGCGTCTCGAACGCTCCAATTTGATCTGCCCATGAGAACGCGTAGGTCGTTTTGTCACCGTTCGGACTGGTTACCTGAGTCGCCGAATTTTGTGGCGGGCTGTTCCATACGACCGTGGGCGCAATAACAGTGTCGTCTTCGGGGACCGATACGCAGCTGCCCGGCAGTCCGTTCTGGTCCACATGGGCGCGCGAGTTGGGGTCCCGACAGACGTGCTTTCCGACAACCTCCCGGACATCCAATCCGCTCGGGTTCACCACCGCAAAATCGTAGTCATACCTCGTATATCCACCGGTTGGATAAATTATCTTGGCCAACTCGAAATAGCCGTTGTATTGAAAATCGTACCGGTCACCGTTTGGGTATGTGATCGAAGAAAGCAAACTACGAGTTAGAGGGCCAGGATCAGTTCCGGCGTACCAGTGAAAATGAGGATTGATGGTTTTGGGCGTATACGCAAGGGTCACGGTCTGCGAAACACCGTTGGAATCTTGATAAGTGATCGTCTTCGCGCCTCCACTTGTGTCCAGGTGGATGGTTCGTCCGACCGTGTCGATGAAGTTTGCTGAACCATCGCCAGGAAAGGAATAGGTAATCGTGTTGCCGTTTGCATCCTTATGCTGGGTGGTTAGTTGATTCGAACTAAGGACGAAAGTATCTCCGTTTTCCAGCACGACGCGTGGCGTTGGCCCCCACGACATATACGCAAAATCTCGGACGCAACCGCCACCTCTGGGCGAGTTCGGATCTACAGAGGAGCCGGACGTTTGGTCAAATTGTGGAACGTTCACCTGATGAACATTGTCGTAACAGCCTGTGTAGATTGGGAAAAAGAGCTCGCGTCCATCAGGAAGTGATACGCGATAATTGCCATGACAAGTATCCTGGCCGCCGTCGTTAGGTGGGGGTACGATGTCGCCAAACGTGAATCGAGGAATACTATCGGTCCAATTCTCATTGTCGACCCAGAAGTAGTGAGTGTTTCCGGCCCCATCGACGTAAGTTCGTCCCCACCAGATTTGGCTGTTATAGCTTAGACTGTAAACAAAGTCGTGGCCGTCTCTTCCCGGCAAGCTAACGATAGGAATCTGGAAATGCAGGTTTCCATTCGACAGGTTGATGCTTTCCTGTCCCTGCAAGTGGGTCTGAAAGGGCACCGCACCATAAAAGTAGCTTGGGTCGTACCCTTGTCCAAAACAGTAGCTGAGGGACAGGGCGAGGAAGGCCAGAGCTGCGACATACTTGCGAGGGGCGCGCATCGTTCTTCTCCACGGAGATTGTCGGTTGGAGGTCGAGTCCGTTCTGCAAGCGCAATCCAGCCACGCGGCAGGGCTTTACTACTTTGCGAAGGGAAGAATCCCGCCAAGAGAGTCCCGGAGAAGGCTCGAGATCAAATCTTTCTTGCAAGGATTGGTGTGAGAGGGTAGGAGAACCTACGGTTGAATGTCAAGAACAATTCTAATACCGCTCAAAATACTACTTCAGCTATGAACTAAAGCCGCCCGCAACGACTGATTGGTCATAGCGAAGAAAAAAGACTCCGCAAAGCTGAACACAAGCGATACTTTGAAACCATTCCGCTCCAATCGTCTTTTAACGATGGAATGCTCTCCCTGACCAGGGCGTCTGCTGTGCATTCGCGGGGCATCCAGGCGGGAAAGCCGAAACGGTCGAACGAGCCTGAACCCGTCTGCGGCGTGCTCCGCGCGCGGTTCAACTTAAGATCGCCGTCGTCTTCGTGAACCATCCCGGCGTTTTGGATCTGAAATGGATTGGACAGAGCTGCGGGCGGATAGTACAGCTCAATCGAGTTTCGAGGCAGAGAATTCTCCAACTGCATTACTGAAGAATCGATTGCCACGTAAAGATTATTCCCAGACTGAGTAATTACCGGGATTTCTGCGAGGTCTCCACCCAGCGCCTCCAGAGTTACCAGTCTCGGGGTTGCCGGTTGACTTACATCAAACGCAAAGAGCAGCCCGGCCGTTGTCCCAACATAGGTCAAACCATCGTGAACGGCTAGAGAAAGAGCCGGGACAAAGCCAGCCACAGTGTGTGGCGCGGGAAATGCGTTCAGAAGCGGAAGCTGTTGCTGGCTGAGTAGTTTCGGCTGAGAAGGATCGGACACATCGACGGTTATTACTCCTGCTTTGTCCGCAGCAAGAACGACAGCAGAACCAAGCGGTGCCACGTCCCACACCGGGGCTGTATGCACCCCGAAATGAGACAGCATCACCGGTGATGCTGGTTGTGACACATCGAAAATTATCATTCCTCCAAACCCCGTTGCCGCGAACAGCAAGGTCCCGGACAGCCTCATCGTCGTTGGCGGGGACATTGCCACCGTTGCAAGAACCTTGGGCGCACTCGGATTCGATACATCGAGCACTACAAGTCGCCCATCCCTGGTCCCAGCGAAAAGCGTCGTGCCCAACAGCGCCAAGGCATTCGTGGGAATTGGCAGGCTGGCGGTCTGAACCGGGCTGCTGGGGTTCGACACGTCGATGCTCTTCAGGCTATCCGCCAGTCCAAGAAAGAGGTGATTTCCCGACACCTGCAGCGCCAAGCCAGCGGTGCCAGGGTAAAACAAACTGCCCAAGATGGTCGGGGACCCGCTACTCAGGTCGAACGTTGCGAGCCCACCGTCGCCCGAGGGACGCACGCCCGCAGCATAGAGAGTCTGTTGCTGAACTCCCATATCGTACGTGAAAGCAAGGTAGTCCACCCCCTTCATGTCGGATGGACCTCCATCAGCGGTGACATTGTGGATCGCGAACCCGCCAGGTCCGTCCGTCGTTATGAATCTGCCGGGCGTCGCCCACGCGGCGCTGGGTGAAATGAAGATGTCCTCGGACGGAATATCAGCCACATTGGCGGCAACCCTGGGTTTTGTAGGATCGCTCAAATCCACAACAACGTAGTTCGCGCCTGCGCCTGATGCTAGAACCTTATTCCCTTGGGCGCCAAAGACGTTCGATCCCAAAGGCAAAGTCGCAACCTTCACCGGAACTACGTTCGATATGTCATAGACGTCGCTGTTAGCGAATAAAAACTGATTTGCAACATGCAGATTGAAGCCCACATCCGTCAATAGAGTTGCTACCAGTGTAGGAGGCGACGTCGAGATATCGTAGGTTGCAATGGTCAATCGTGGGTTGATGTTTATGTCATTGACCCAGGAGATGTAAACGTTCTTTCCTCGGCCCGATATGCCCCACAACTGGGCCGGCTGGTCGTCAGGAGGCGTTGGCAAATCATAGTGGTTTCGCACGATCGTTCCGCTATGTACGTCGTAGATGTCGATGGGAAAGCTCGTCGGCGGGAACGGGAACACGACCGGAAATATGTAAATCATTCCATCGTTCACGGTCGCCGTCCAAGGGGCTGAAATCGGAACTAAGGCTGTGAGGGAAGGCGTCGGTCCCTGCAAGCTGTAAACCGTGATCTCATTCGGATCCAGGCCGAACAAATTGTTGCCAGAGATGAACAGGGTGGCCGGTGAATTGTTCGCGGACTCGACGGCGTCGATCCACACCGGCTGATCGGGATTGCTCATGTCGTAGACGTCGATACTTGCATAGGCCAGACTAAGTTCGAAGGGTGCACCCAAGCTGAGGGCGTACGCTCGGTTTCCTTGGACCGCGACAGAGCTAGCAAAAGTACCGTCAGATGTCATGTTGTTGTGGAAATCAACGTAGTCATAAATTCGGTTGACTAAACCCGGAAAAGCTCCTGATACGGCAATAGATGTCTGCTCACTCGTCGACCCGACCGTTGCAACGACTGGAACAGGTCCCGCTTGCGATGCCGAATTAGGTGCTGTGAACAACCCATCTGTACCAATACTCCCGCCGCCAGCCTGCACAGACCATTGTGCGGTCAAGATTGAATTACCTTGTATCGCGTCTAGTTGCAGGGCGTTTCCGAGGTCCACGACCGGAGCGGACGGAGCGACGCGAAAAGGCAGAATGCGCAGTAGCACGGTGTTGCATGACTGAGTGTTCCGCAAGCAACCAGTAACGTGCGTAAAGGTTTCGCCAGAAACGACCGGAGCTTGGAACAAGCCGCTGGAGCTAATGCTGCCGGATTCCGCTGTCCAATCGACTTCCGTGGGAGAATTGGACCCGAGTAGACGCCAGTCAAACTGCATTGTCTCGCCCGACGAGAGATCTTTACCTGGTGCATGAATGCGCAGGTTCGGCAATCGGGTAAACGAAATGCTATTGCTGGTTTCGTTGATACCTTGGAGCGGGGACGACTCGAGATACGCCGGCCCCGTCGCCGTGCCGAATGGGATCGTCGTCGTGAGTTGAGTATATGAAATTTGCTGAATGGCTTGGTGCACCAGTGTCCCATTGACGCCAGAGAATATGACCTGTGTCGGCCCGTAAAAATCCTGACCGTTGATCGTGACCTGTTCGCCCGCCCCCGCCCCGTTTGGTGTGATCGAAGTTAATGTTGGCGGAGGAATGATAAGAATAACGTTCTCGTTGACTGAGCTTCCACCGCCGACGACTCCGACCGTGATGACGTCGGTCCCAACAGGCTCGAATACGAAAGTCGTCGCGGTATAGAGACCATCCGGCGTAAATGTGCCAGACTGCGCAAACCATTGCACCGTCGGATTGGTGAGTCCTGCTACTTGGGCTGTGAACTGTTGCGTGTGGCCGTATGGGACCGTTGGACCTATTGGGGTTATCGCAAGCGAATACACTGCAGCCGAAGCAGTCGCGGACTTCGTCGCGTCTTGAACACTCGTCGCTGCGATGGTAACGGTACTCGGGTTGGGGGGTGCTGCGGGCGCGGTGTACTGCCCCCCGACAATGAATCCGTGAGCAGCGTCTCCTCCATTGATGCCCTGCACCGACCAAACAACCGCGGGATTGAATGGCCCCGTGCCTTTGACCTCGTCGGTGAACAACAGCGTGTCTCCAGTTCTGAGTTGCCCAGTTCCAGGAGAGACCGAGACCGAAGTAATTTGTGAGGGTGGAGGGGGAGGCGGCCCTGAATTGGAATTGCCTCCGCCACCACAACTAGTTAATCCAAGGATAGAGCCAAGTATGCAGGTGGCTACCACTATCGGAAAGGCCAAGACCGTCTTCCGGTGGATTACCTGATGAGAGGTAGAGACACCTTTAAGGCTACAAGTCATAAGTGCTTAGAGAAGGCGCGAAAGTCGGGATTCTACTCCCAAGTCGCGCCTTCGACAAATTCCCGACCCGATTGTAACCGACACCAGAGCAATCATTAATGTTGCAACTCAACAACTCGCCACTCTGAGGCCCTCCATTCTTTTCGTCAATCGTTTGCGACCAAGCCATTTCGGCACTGTTAATTGACCGAGTATGCTCCCGCAGGAGCTTAAGGCGACGTCTCCCGCTGCCATCGCGGATTTCACTGGAGTGCACCTCTCGCGCAATAGCCCTCCTGCGCGGAATCCGATCGCCAAGGGTCGCAGGTAGCGCGGCGGATCGTCTAAGAGCAATTAACGACCTAGGACCCGGACTGTAGATGATTTTGAGGCTTAGAGAGCATCCAGATCCATCAAGATATGAACCATTCTTAGGGACAGGGCGCAACAGGTTCAATATCAATTACTTGGAAGTTACTACAGCTCTATCGATTTCAACAGGTGTTAGAATCTGGTTCGGGACCAGGGGGTCGGAGGTTCAAATCCTCTCTCCCCGACCAACCTCCTTCCGAATCAGCAACCTGCGAGCCAGCAAGAAATGACGTGAATCCCTGGCAAGTGACCAGAGGTTCAGATCAATTCGCAAGAACGAATATGCTCTGACAGTTCAAGAATTTGAATGATCGAGTGGCGCGTGTATTAGATCCGAAAATCACCCGAAGGGGTTTACGTTTCTACGTTCGTCTTTCCGTCTTCGCGTCTTCGCAGTATGGGAGCTGTTAATCGAAGATGGCCATTAGTGCGGTGCCGTTTTCGTCGAGATCACCTTAAACTCGGTTTCAGACGTTACCAACCCCGCTGGCGTGGTAACCGTTAGCTTGCCCGTCTGCGCTCCGGCAGGAAGCGTGACTTTAAGCTGTCCATCGCTGCTATTGTTTGGTTTTGCGGCTTTGGCACCGAACGAGACGCCGGAAGCGTCCTTGAGGTTCGTTCCATTAATCGTGATGGGATCTCCCACCTTGCCGGAAGCGGGCGTGAAGTCTGAAATCACAGGCGCAACAATTGCTAGCTTCTGGGAACTGGGAGTCTGGGGGGCATTCTCGCAGGCGTCGAGATAGATGTTGTATGTCCCGTTCGCCATTGGTTTCTTCACTTTGCTAAAGTCAAGTGTTCTCTTGGTCGCCGGAGTTTCGCTTGCCTCCGCCACGCTGACCGTCTGTCCCGCTGTCGCGGCTCCAGTCGCAAGGCAGATGTTTTTCAGCTTGTCGAGCAGGGTGCCTGTAAGTGTGACCGTCGTCTTCGACAGATCCGCTTGATTGATAGATGTTGATGGGGAGACCTGAGTCAAACTCGGGCCGTTGTTCAGGTGCAGAATCTGGTCGGTTTCAGTCTCCACGCCCGCGGGCGTCACCATCGAGACCTTGTAGGCGCTTGCCGTCAACATCTGCAGAACGGATGTCTGGAAGGCAACGGTAGTTGACTTTGAATCACCACTCGTTGTTGTTGAGACGCTCCCGTTCGCCGTGCTCTGGTCCGTTTTATCTTGGGCGTTCCGAAGCTTCAGCTGTGACACTTTATCTAGGTTCGTTCCGGTCAGAGTACATGTCAGCGTCTTGGCCGAATCCAGTTTCAGGTCGCCCTTGTCGTCCACCGGGCAGTCGATCTTGGTCAAACTGGACGTGGTGTTGGTGGATTCGTTCACGTGGGTGCCCGCCACCACGGCAAGAGACAGCTCACGGAAGAGCGCCAGTGAGCGAGCGGACCAACGTTGGTAGGTCTTGAAATCCGGCTTGTAATAAAAGAGCTGTTCATCATCTGGTTTTTCATTGGCGTCCCCTTGGTTGGTCGCCTGCGTATCGCCCCCTGACGTCCCAGCCTCCCCAGTCTGCTTGCCGATTCTCTTCAGCTCTTTGTAGCAAACGTTCCGCGCTGTTTCCAAATCGATTCCGATTTCGGCGTTCACACACTTCGGGTCTGGAGCTACTGAATTAAAGTTCCCGAGACAGTTCGCCGTCTCTGCGGCAGGCGGCGGCTGACTCTTCACCTTTTTGTCCATTCCAGACTGCGTTTGATCGTTAGGTGTCCCGTTTTCGAATGTAACCTTCTCTTCGGATTTCGCTCTATCCTTACTTGGTTTTGTGATTCTTATAACTTCATTTTGGGCACAGTCCTGTGTCCACCAGCCCTGCCCGAACTCCTTTGACGAGACGAAAATCACGAACTCCGCCGTACCCGATTTGGGCACGACCGTCCGGTCTGTCCGCGAGTTCGAGAAGCCTTCGTCATCGATCAGCTTCAATTGATCGGTGTTGTGATCCGGAAAAACAGTAGTCAGCGCAGAAATAAGTCCACCGTTGACTGCTCCTGAGGCCTGCTTGACCCCGGGTCCCGTGAAAGTCGCAACTGAGCTGAGAATGCCGCCGACCCCCTGCGCGATGTGAACGGCGAGATTCCTCTTCCCGAGTTCGCGGCTCGCCAGCATATACTCGCGCGCTGTCATTTTGTCCACGCCTGTGAAATACTTCCCGATCCTTCCGTTGATATCGCTGTCCACTTTGAACAGGGCGCTCTGAACCAGAAACTCCTGGTTTGCGTTGAGATTCCTCACCACGACCTGAACGCCGATATATTCGTCAGCCATGGTCTCACCGAAGGCCTTGCGCATGGTTTCGTAGGACAGGATCGTCGTTGAACAAAAGATGTCCAGGGGGCGTTGCACGGTAGCCAGTGTTGCCTGCGCGGCACCCACGACTTTGTCTTTTGCAGGGTTGGGAGCCGACTCTACCTTGTCCAATTCGACATCGCCGGCGTCAATTTTATTTTGTTCGGAAACTGTGCCTTTTATCTTGGCCCTTGCGTCGTTGGTGGTGAGTCCAACGAAAGATTCCTTACTTTGGGTGGCTGACTGCAATGCTTGTTCGGCGGCTTTTGTCACCCGAGGGAGGCGCTCGTACTTTTTGAGAATGCTGAACACCTTGCTGAGCCCTTGACTTTGGGTCAGTCCTTCAAAAATTGTGGTCCCGATCTCCATTGCAAACTGCTTTGCCTGATCGTCCTCAAAAGCTGAGGCCTTCGCTGGATCCAGTGCCTCGTGGATGACGTTGTTCCGCAGTTGTTCGGCATCGTAGCTGGTCAGTGTCGAAGCCTCGGGCTTCGGCCGAAGTTGCAGCAATTCATTGCGGTCAAAAAAGCATGGAACATAGTCATTGTTGCTCTTGACTGCTGCGGCGACCGCATCCTGGAGCTTGCTGGGAAGGTTCAATGGCGGATCGCCCGGTTTTTCGTTCGGGTTGGGTGCGGGTTGACTCTTGCCCGCCGGCGGTGTCTTCTTCGCCGCCGCAAACACGCTTGTGGCGCTTCCCAGGCCGAATAAAACACAGAGCAACACAACCGCGGTGAGTCGAGTCATAACTTCATCCTTTGCCAAGCGGAATTTCTTCCAGGCGATGGAGCGTTCATCGCCATTCCTCATACAAGACGACAAACTTCATGACTTTCCTTTTGAAAGTACGCATCTGTTGATGATTTGCTTAGGCAGTCGCTTGTTTGTGTCGTCCGATTTGGTCCACAGGCCTACATCTCTTTAACAAATTGCCGCGCCTAGTCAGTGTTTGCCCCTAAGAAGAGGTTTCTTGTCTTCCGACGGCCTACCCGCGTGGAAGTACTGCACTCTTCTGGATACGCAAACGACTGGCGGAACGTTTCTTGCTCGTAAGCGGAGGCTTAGAACTACTGGTAGAGATACCTCGCTCGTTGGTCGGTTCATGTAGAATTCTGGCCACCTGTTTTGTGGGGTTTTGTTGTCACGCCATTCGTCCATGTCGATCAAGGAGTTGATATGCGCTTGCGCCGAGGGTAACGACGGCGCGGCCTGGGAGGAGTTCGTCACTCGTTTCCAGCGACCGATCAGCCTCTCCATTGCGCGCACTGTTTCCAAGTGGGGAAAAGACCCAGCGCTGTTTGTCGATGATCTACTTCAAGAGGTCTATTGCAAGCTCTGGGCAGATAAGTGCCGCTTATTGTCGCAATTTACCCAGCAACATTCTGACGAGGCAGTGCTGGGATACATCAAGACGATTGCTATCAACCTCGCTCACGATCACTTCAAATCACTCCATTCTCAGAGGCAAGGCGGGGGAGCGACGGATCAGCTACGCGAAGACTTCGAGCCGCCAGCCCATGGCGGCAGTTTCGGGCATCCAGACGCCATGGACCGCGAGGTGTTTCTAATGCAGGTAGACGCCCAGCTGCAGGACTGTGCGGCTGGCTCTAACCAAGAGCGGGACTGCCTCATCTTCTGGTTTTATTATTTGCAAGGAATGAGCGCTAAAGCAATTGCTGCTTTGGCGACAATCAAACTCACGGCAAAGGGCGTGGAGGCCGTTATTTTTCGGCTCACTCGCTGTGTACGCGAGCACTTGGGCAACGCAGGTACGGCAGACTCGGCGGAAGCGTAGAAAGGAACCGGAAAGGATTCCTCCCGCCAATGTCGTATTAGAAGGAGTAGCAGATTTTGACACGGCCATTCGAAAAACATCTCGACAGCGACGAACTGGATAGGCTCATTTCGTTGCAGGGAACGAGTGTGTCTGATTCAGGTCGACTCTCGGAGCAAGCTCTGGGAGACGCTCAGCGTCACGTTGAGTCTTGCCAGGACTGCAGCCGAAAGCTGCAGACGCACAACTCTGTGCAAAGCGAGATTTTACGTATGCGAGCGCCTAACCCATCGCCGCCAACTCCCGAGTGCATTGGAGATGTCGAGTGGCTGGAAGTGGCGGCCGGGCTGTACCCCGATGCGAAAACAAGAGAACTGATGAAACACGCGGCACAATGCGGGCACTGCGGACCTCTGCTAAAGAATGCGGCAGAGGCGCTCGTGGACGACCCGACTCCCAGCGAAGAAGCCTGGCTCGCCTCGCTGCGCAGCTCGCGGCCCGAGTGGCGGAAGAACATGGCCGAGACACTCCGCGGCGGCACTGGAGTTAAAGATAGTGGTCGAGAGAAAAAAGAGGGCACGAAGTGGTGGCAAACACTCTTCTCTTGGCCGCGTCCGGCGTTTGTGTTCGCCGGAGTCACTGTGGCAGTCATCGCGGGATGGCTAGGCGTGCGTGTGCTCTATCCTCCCTCTGCCGAACAGTTGCTGGCACAGGCTTACGCCGAGCACAGAACTCTAGAAGTAAGAATCCGCGGCGCAAAGTACGCGCCGATGCGAGTGGAACGGACAGCAGGTGGGTCAAGCCTGGACAAGCCCCCGTCTCTGCTAAAAGCAGAGGCCCTGATCGGCGAAAATCTGCGGAAGAATCCAACCGACCCGGCATGGCTTCAAGCGAAAGCGCGTGCTGATCTGCTCGACGGAAATTACGAGTCGGCGATCAAATCGCTGCAGCGCGCACTAGAGACGCAGCCGGACGATTCAGGGCTACTGACGGACCTGGGCTCAGCATATTTCGTCCGCGCCGAAGCAGCCGACCGCCCGATCGACTACGGCAACGCCATCGAATCCTTGGGCAAAGCGCTGGCTAAATCACCGGACGATCCCGTCGCTCTATTTAATCGCGCCCTGGCTTGCGAGCGCATATTCCTCTATGCGCAGGCTATCGAAGATTGGGAGCACTATCTTCGCGTGGATCCGACTGGTGGGTGGGCAGAAGAAGCGAAGAAGAGGCTGGCAACGGTGCAGGAGAAGGTCAAGCGAAAGGAACAAAGCATGCTTGAGCCTTTATTGTCAGCTAAAGCCTTATCGTCAGCAGCTTTAGACGATCAACTCCTGCGGGCCAAAATCAACGGGAGGATCGAGGAGTACGTAGGTGTGGCCCTGCGGGATTGGCTCTCCCCCGCATACGGTGGTCATGATTCTGAAGCAAGAAGGACCTACGGGCGGGCCCTCCGGACACTGGCAGAGATAGCTGGAATGGACCACGGCGATGTCTGGTTGCGGGACTTGCTATCGAACGACTCTCCGAAATCTTTCTCAATAGGGGTCCAGTCTCTCGCAAACGCCCTTAAGGGGAGTGACGCGGGAAATTACACTCAGACCCTTTTGTTTGCGACCCGTGCCGAACACAATTTTGCCGCAGCAGGCAATCGGGCGGGTTATCTTCGTGCCCACGTGGAAGAGATCTATGCACTGCATTTGTCGCACGAAGGAGAAGCTTGTCTTCATGCTGTTGCGCACGCAGCGTTTGAAGTTGAACATTCACCCTATCCTTGGCTACAAATCCAGTTTCACATCGAACAATCAATTTGCGAAGCAATGATGGGCAGACCTGGGAAGGGTCAGCAACTACTAAAGAATGCTGTGAGAGATGCCGAGCGAAGCAAGTATGACAACATCTACCTGCGCGCCGTAGGCAATGCTTCCGACTCCGAGTCTCAGGCAGGCGACTTGCCAAACGCCTTCACGCTAGCCTTCGAAGGTCTGTCTCGCTTCTGGAACTCCCAACTTCCCGCCATGCAGGGTTACAATCTCTACACGCAATCATATGCCGTGGCGGTAGCTCAGAAGCAGCCGAACCTACAAGTACTAATATGGCAGCAGGCGTTGCGGATCATTGATCATGATCAGGACTATCTCCTCCGAGCCATGGCCCATTCGACCATGGCAAGAGCGGCCCTATCGGCCGCGATGCCCGAAGTTGCTGCTAAGGAGGTATCCGTCTCCACAGGACTTTTCGCGAGGGCTCCTCAAACGAAAGCCACCATAAACGATCGAGTCGAAGCTGAAGTGCTACTGGCGGAAGTAGAGAATTCACTCTCAGAGTTCGATAGAGCTTTTGCCCGGCTAGAGAATATCCGGCCTTTTCTAGAGACGCTGTCGAACAACTTTCTACGCATTAAGTTCTATTCAGCTCTCGGCGCGGTGCAGTTCAGCCGCGGAGCAGATGATCAGGCGGTCGAGGCCTTCGAGCGCTCAGTCGCACTTTCTGAGCTAGCACTGCAATCTCTCAAGTCCGAACGTGATCGCATTACTTGGATGGAGGGGGCGCAGGCCTCTTATCGCGGACTTGTCGAGTTGAAGCTCCGTCACGGTGATGCTCAAGGAGCCCTGGAAATGTGGGAGTGGTATCGGGCAGCTCCATTGCGTTCAGGGATTCGCATGGCGAGTCCCAATCCGCAGAAGCGAGCAAATAGCGTTTCGCTGTCCGATCTTCACGAAGTAACTCACGTATTGCCTGGCCTCATGCGTGAAACCGTTCTTTCTTATGCATTATTCCCCAGCGGGATTTCTATCTGGCTGTACGACAACCGAGGAGTCGCACACCGTTGGACGTCAATTCCATCGAGCCAAACTGTGAAGATCGCAGAAAGGTTCCGGGACCTTTGCGCGGATCCCACGTCGAACCTCGATGAACTCCAAAGGACTGGTCATGAGCTATACACTTTGCTGATTGAGCCAGTGGAGGATTCGATTGCACCAGATCGAACACTTGAAATAGAGGCTGATGAACCTCTGACTGGACTACCGCTCGAAGCGTTGAGAGATTCCCAAGAACGATACCTTGGAGATCGCATTACGATCCTGAATTCACAGGGTGTCTACTACCGCTCTTATGTACACCGACCGGAGTCGATTAGTTCCAGCAGTCCCATTCTAATAACTGCGGTCTCGACTTCTGATTTTTCTGTGACGAAGAACCTGCCCCCCCTGCCTGAAGCGCTGAAGGAAGGTGAGGAAGTAGCGAAGAGGTTTGTTCATGTGGAATTGTTGAAGGACAGCCAAGCCACTACGACCGCGTTGTACCGCGACTTGGCGAGGGCGCAGATATTCCATTTCGCGGGCCACGGGATCTCTTCTCCCGATGGCGTCCTCCTCGCTTTGTTCGATAAGCCTATCGCTGCTGACTCTCTGCCGTACTCGGCGCTCACACGTCTCCAGATAGCAATACTGTCGGCGTGCAATACGGAGCGAGGACTTACCGCTCAGAAGGTGGATTCCCAGAGCTTCCTTCGCAAATTGACAGCGGCGGGAGTTCCATATGTCATCGCAAGTCGTTGGTCAGTTGACTCGGTAACGACTGAACGATTTATGGAATCGTTTTACGACAATCTGCTGGCAGGGCGTACGCCCGCGGAATCGGTTAGGAAGGCACAATATTCAACACGATCGAACTCATTTGCCGCGCATCCAGCTTATTGGGCTGCCTTCTCAGCATTTGGAAGCTCCCCCTAACAGATGTCAAAAGGAGAAGTAGATGAAAACACGGTCGCAACTCGGTTGTGTCGTCGGCGTCACGATTCTCGCGAACATTCTTCTGTCTACGGTGTGCGTTGCAAAGAACTACGATTCACAAGACATAATCTTCAGGGGACCCTGGTCGTTCGTCGAGACAAAGTATCAAGGTAAGGATGTAGTTATCGCAATCGCTCCCTACGCGGATGACCATGATCTCCTGGTGGCTGGCCCAAGTCCTCAGAAAAAACTGAATCCGGGGCTATACGTGCTCACGTTGCCTTCCTCGACACAGAGCACTTCACCGAAGCCGCCGGCTAAGTATCTCCTCTTTTCGAAAGCTACAATCGCCCAGTCACAGCTAGACAAGATCGTACAGGGGTCGGTTGGATTGAGCCGATTCGTCATCATACTGCCACCACCAAAAGCTTGGAGCGGAGCGCCATCAGAGCAAATCGCCACTCCGGACACGCCTCAGGAATCCGACCTAGCCGAAACCTGGCCCGTCCCCTTTGATGCGGGTAACCGCGGAGAATACTCGACCGGGATCGCTCTGCGATATTACCAAGTGAGCCTCAGCGGTGTCACACTCACGGGAACGCCGGAAGGTGCCCCAAGCCAACAATCTTTCACTTTCAATCCTAAAGGTGACTTCACATTGGATATATCTCCTTCAACGGATGACACAGACGGGTGTCATTACCACGCGAAAGCTGCATTCGCAGTTGATAGATGCCTAATCGGCACTTCCTACTTCGTAGACTTGGCACCCTATCCAACAACCTGTCGCATACAGGACCCGCAGGACCCGAAGAAAGGCCTCCAATGCCCCAAGATTCGCTGGCAAGAGCAACTGTTGCTGGATTTAGATAGCCTCATTCGATTCCTACGAGATCTGAACGCCAAGGGTGGCGACGATCCGATCATTCGCGGTCTGGAAAAAGCGAAGGCGCAAGTGAAGCAAAAATCGTTGCGGGATCTCTCGGATAATGAATGGGAAGAGATCCTTGCCCCACTGGCTGCTTTGGAAAAAAAAGTTGGGCTTCATGGCGCTGGTAAGATAGAGGATCCAGATTCGGTGCTCGACGCCTTCCTACACGTAAAGAGTCGCATCGCTATAGTGTTTTACGAAGACCATAGACAAATTCTCCCGTTTGGTGTGATGGGCCACGACTGCAAGGCTCCGATGTTGCAGCTAACTATTAAATAGGTGTTTTTGAGCGAGCGTTCGTCTTAGCAACTGGTTTCAAATCGAGGGCAGCCAGCACATTCCTCGCACGGTGAAGTGAGACCATTGCTTCCAGTCGGCCAAACTCGACTGACCTGTCAGTCGTTCTGCCGACCTCGCTCGCAGACTACCGATTTGAGATGCCCTCAATCCACGAGCCTTGAGCAAGGCGTCGTCAAATTCGGTTGCTTCGTGCCCAGTGCGTCGCGCATGACTCAGGTCTTAGCGTGTGGGAACCTAAAGGCGTCCGAGGTTCTGATCGGGCGGACGGTCTGGGGACCTGTGCTGCATAGTCGCGATGAGCACCCAAGATCGGGAGGCACGACGAGACTCGGCGCCCCAACCCTCCATGAGATCGCCTCCAATCGTCGAACCCTAAAAGGAATATTCTCCTACTTCTCGTAATACTCACTGAGGCTCGAAACCGTCACCTTGCAAGGCGACGGTGAGATCGAATTCCTCAGGAGGATTCAGATGGGTATAGAAGCGGCGCAGGCCAGCGTCCTGGCGAGAACCCGAGTAGAGGGAAACAGCAGAAACAGCCACCACAAGCCTCTCCCGCCTGTGGTCGATGTCGTGACAATAGTGCTGGCAATCGCGTCTATCGCTTTTGCCTACGTACAAAAGCTGGATTCATCGGAACTGAAAGACAAAACCGAGTTCCTCCTCAATAGCACTTCCACCAGATATGTTGCGGAGTTCCCGCACAGCATCCCTATCATCACAAACATCGTGCAAGGCGCATGCAGCGACCTCAGCATAGTGATCGACGTTCCCGGCTACGGGGAATACTCCGATCCGCAGGCATTCTACTCGTACATGCATTCGATTTTGGATCTCAGACACAGGACCGTGCAGGACAACTTCAACGCGGGACATTGTCTCGGCAAGACTCTGGAAAAAGGCGGGGACCTGGCGCGTGTGCCGAAGGTCCGTCTTCTCCTGTTCTCGCCAGAGGAAAGGGAAATTGCTTTGCGCAGACAACTCACGAAGGATGCGCTCGAGAAGAGTCTAGCGGACCCTTCTGGGCGGGCTTTGTTCATAAACTTCTTCAGGAGCAATCCTGATCTCCTTCGCGAAAACCCCGAGAATTTCCTTGCGAAGGTGAAGGACGGATCGGGTTACGAGCAGTTCATCAGCCTTCTCCTTGCTGATTTCGCGGATCAAGAAAAAGAATTGAGGAAGGCCGGCGTCGAAATGAGATACACGCGCGAGCCATCCATTATGCGAGTATGGCTGCAAGATTCTGAGGCTGCAGCCTTCTCCTTTGATCACAGCAGCGAAACGGAGATCGCCTTTCAGACTCGCGATCCAAAACTACTCGACAATTTCAAGGAGATATTCGAGCAAAAATGGAACGCCTCCGTTGGCTACGCGGATTATTGGAACGCCAAAGAGAAGAACCCTACGGCCAAGATCAATGCCGTGAACAAGGTGGGCGCCTGATTTCTTCAACTGCCCCGTTCAGTGCGATCAAACCGCAGTTCTCAAAGCGTAAGTGGGCATCGGCCAAGATCCCGGGCAATAGGCTTGAGTGAAAAAATAACGAGGTGACTTCAAATGTACTTTGCAAAACCCTCCTTACATCCTCCGGTCGTAGTTTTGCCGCAACACAAAGCCGCGACAGAAGCCACCGTCTCCTCACTGAGCAGCGAGCGAAGACGAGAGACCCTGCTGGCTGCACAGTCACCGAACTATCTTGAAGTTCCTCTCACTACGGTTTCTCTCAACTCAAATTTTGACGCGTACATCGATGTTTCTTTCAAAAATGCACCCGCCGACTCTGCCATTCAGTTGTTGCTTGACTCTGGTAACTCTGTTCTCGTTGTACCTCGATGGGAGGAGATCGAGACACTCGCTAACAGAAACCGGGATTATCAAGTGCTAGGCAAGAGATCTGAACCGTGGGGTTGCCCAGCCAATGTTGTCCGCGGCCCGATCGTTCTTGCGACCACGAGCGGTGAGACTTACGAGCTCGAAGATTGCGTGTTTTATGCATGCACCGGCGATTCTCCCGAGGACGGTTCCCGAACTGCGAACTTTGGCGCGGGTTGTCTATCGCCCTGGACGGCTAGCGGATGGAACACCCCTCTGAGCGGAGTTACGCTGCAGGCGCCACTCGCGTACAACTCGGATTATCGCTACGTAGAGTTCAACTACGCTCCCGCTTCCGTCAGCAGGGATCAGACAGCGGCGGGCTTCCAGCGGTTCCCGGAATGCCGGTCTCTCCGCAATCGTTTCCGCCCTGGCGTTAATCATTTTGTATCCGGCCTTGGCGTCCTTCGCCCAGAAAGGAATCAATCCCCAGCGCACCAGCGACAGCGAGCGCACCGGCCGCGTCGCGTCCTGCCGGACCACCGGCACACTCTGGGTGGGTGCAATGTTGTAGCGAGGGCCCCAGTCTGAGTCGTCCCCCGCATCAGAGACCTCAGCCAGAATCTCCCTCTTTCGCGCGAGGCGATAGCGGCCACACATGGGTCAAGTATAAGGCGAGTGAAACACACCGATATTGCCCTCACCTGGTCGGCGGGGGCCTACTCTGGAAGACAGCGATGAAGCGAGGTGGCGCCCAAGGAGAGTTAGGTTGTGGGTTGGAGAATTGGATATTGAACGGACACAAATGGGTGCTAGTGCAGTAGTGCAGATGTGCACACGTGCAGAGGAAATAGTGTAAGCAAATATTCATTATGGTATCGCGGTAACAATAGAAGCGGGTACGGCGCTTCCCGTTTACGAAGAAGTCCAGGCGAGACTCCGCATACGCCCCCGGCCCTAGCCTCCAAGGTCACATACCCCCTAACATTGTGATGGTCCTTCTTCTGCTAACCAGGGCTGTGAACTCGCAGACGCCGTTGGCCTATGACTCCACCTATTGAGCTATTAGTACCAGCGCTCGGTAAAGCGCGGAGGGTGTATCATTCCCGCTTCCGAGGTTCAAGACTCTCTATAGCGTTCAGAACTAAAACCAGCAATTGCTCGAACAAACCCGTTCCACGTTCACGGAGGGGTCGTGCGTCTTTCACGACTAAAGATACGCAATTTTAGAAACTTCCATAAGCTCGACGTAGAGCTTGGATCTGATCTCGTTGTGGTAGGCGAGAACGGAGTCGGGAAATCCAACCTCATTTATGCGCTGCGGCTACTAATCGACCCAACGGTTCCAGATTCCTCCCGGCAGCTGAAGGAAGAGGACTTTTGGGATGGGTTGCCGCGTCCGCTCCGAACTGCAGACAAGATCTTGATCTCCGTCGAGCTCGTCGATTTTGACGAAGACGAAGACCAACTGGCCATTCTCAGCGATCATCTGGTGGGGACAGATCCAATCACGGCACGCCTCACATATGCCTTCCAGAAAGCGGAGAGAGTAAAAGGCGACCCTAAGAAGGAGTCTGACTACGAATTTGTTTGCTTTGGCGGCGACAGACCGGACAATGAGTTCGGGTATGACGTTCGATCAAGAATCCCGCTCGCGCTTTTGCCTGCTCTTCGTGATGCCGAGAATGATATTGCAAACTGGCGACGCTCCCCCTTGAGACCGCTTCTCGATAGGGCGACAGTTAACATCGACAGGAGCGCTCTTGAGAAGGTTGCCAAAGACGTGGCTGCAGCGGGTGCTAAGCTGGGTGGTATCCCGGAAATCAAGCAAGCCGCCGGGGCCGTGAACTCGCGGCTGGAGCGGATGGTTGGCGAATATTACAGCGCGGATATTTTGTTGGGTCTTGCACCGTCTGACGCTGATCGTCTCATTCGGGCGTTGCGCGTTTTTATCGACGACGGAAAGCGGAGCATTTCCGATGCGAGCCTGGGCACTGCTAACCTCTTATACCTTAGTCTGAAGGCCCTTGAGTTTGAGGCTCTGGCGAACGAGGGCGACCGCGCCCATACGTTTGTCGCTATCGAAGAACCGGAAGCGCACCTGCATCCCCATCTTCAGCGCCTGGTCTTCCGCGATTTCCTGCGCGCGCGAAATGGTCACGGCAGGCTCAAGAAAGAAGGCGACGACACTGACCGACCACTATCCGTTCTGCTGACAACGCATTCTCCGCACATTGCCAGCATTACACCGCTCGAATCGCTCGTCATGTTGCGAAAATGCTCCGACGGGAGCACGGCGGGGTATTCCACCGTGGGACTAAATCTGGAACCTCAACAGGTCGCGGATCTGGAACGCTACCTGGACGTGACCAGAGGGGAAATGCTATTTGGCCGAGCGGTCATCCTCGTTGAAGGCGATGCGGAATTGTACCTTCTGCCGGTTCTTGCAAAGCTTGCCGGAGTCGATTTTGAGCAGCTTGGAGTGACCGTGTGTTCGGTTGGAGGCACAAATCTCGAACCGTACGTCCGGCTTTTGAGTGCCGACGGCCTCAATGTTCCATTTGCAGTTGTCACAGACGGGGACCCAGATGCCGATGGAGACAGCGCCGGCTTAGACCGTGTGCGCAACCTGTTGTCTGTCCTCACCGGGAATGCCGATCTAGACGAGCAGGAGGATGAGGAAGTTGTTGCCTTGGCACATACTCATGGCCTTTTTCTGGGCGAGCACACCTTCGAGATAGATCTTTTCAACTCGGGCCGGCACAAGTCGATGTGCGCGACGTTGGCTGAACTAACGATGTCAGGAGCCGCCGAGAAGCGAGCCGACGCATGGAAGGCCGACCCTGAAACCCTCGACAGCGTGCGCTTCATTAAGGATATCGAGGCTATTGGGAAGGGGAGGTTTGCTCAGCGGCTTGCAACGCGAATCAACAACGACAAATGCCCACCGTACATTAGAGACGCCGTATCCTACATAAAAGATTCTCTCGGCTGAAATGCGCACAGCGTACATGAAGGCATCGCAAGAACTTCGAGATAATCCTGGCCAGTCGGCCGCCTTCGAATCTGTCGGGCACTGTGTTGTGCTGGCGGGTCCAGGCAGCGGGAAAACGAAAACGCTTACCATTAAGCTTGCCCGAATGCTTGCCGAAGACGTGAAATCCCCAAGGGGCATTGCTTGCATCACCTACAGCAATGAATGTGCTCGCGAACTTCGCCGTCGCCTGCAAGATCTCGGTGTCGAAGAAAATGACTGCGTTTTCATTGGGACCATTCATTCATTCTCTCTCAAGAACATTGTCGCTCCCTTCGCATCGATGGCCGGAATAGAGATACCGCAGCCGATCAAGGTCGCAACGCAAGAAGAGCAGAGAAAAGCATTCGAAGGCGCAGTGACCCGAGTATTAGGAGAAAGCGCCAAAGCCTACCAGTTCAAGGTTCCAATCGACGCTTACCGGCGGACTCATCTTGATCGAAATGCTACAGGCTGGAACGAACATGGAGATTTCGCCGCTGTCATCACCGACTACGAAATGCGACTGCGCCGCGCTGCTCTGATCGACTTCGATGACATGATGCTTATTGGATTGACGCTCGTGGAGTCGCACAAGTGGGTAAGACGCTGGCAGCGAAATTCCCCATATTGATGGTAGACGAATATCAGGATCTTGGCGTACCGCTTCACCGAATGGTGATGAGTCTTTGTTTCCGGGCAGGGGTCCGACTGTTTGCAGTTGGTGATGCGGACCAATCCATATACGGTTTTACAGGGGCGAAGCCTGAATTGCTGAGGCAGTTGTCCGAGCGCAAGGATGTCATGGCGGTCACTTTGCCGTTTAATTATCGAAGCGCGCCCGAGATCGTTGCCGCTGCAGAAGCCGCACTTGGAGAACAGAGAGGATACTCGGCGACGACAGACAAGAAGGGTATCGTCGATATTCATTATTTCGAGAATGGGCTAGAGGAGCAGGCTAACGCCATCATCGAGGAGCTGATCCCGGCAGCCTTAGAGCGGGACAAGAAGCGGAAGCTCGGAGACGTGGCGGTGATCTACACTGATTTGTACGATGGCAATCTGGTTTCAGGATTCGCAGCCGAGGCGGGTCTTGAATTTGTCCGAATCGACAGCGGGGCTCCAATTCCGGCTACACCGCTGATACGGTGGCTTCAAGACTGCGCTGCCTGGTGTGCTGGGGGCTGGAAGCGTGCGCAGCCCAAACTGCGCGGGCTCATCGGTTCATGGTTCCGCTTCAACCCATCGGTCGATCTAGCCACTGATCTCCGGTTAATCCAGGGCGGTGTCGTTCGGTATCTCTTTACCAACCGCGATCCGGACACACCTCTCAAGACTTGGCTCGAAGGCTTTGCCAAGGAGGTTTTGCGTCCAGCATTCGACCGAGAAGGGACTTTGAGGGAGGAGGAGAAACACGTTACGACGTTGGCGGGGCTAACTGACAAGGGAAAGGAGCTTGAGAACGCAACAATTGCCACATTTTCGGGTAAGGGAGGCTCACCCAACCATCTCAATCTGATTACCTTGCATTCCGCCAAGGGATTGGAATATGACGTAGTATTTCTCCTGGGTATGGATCAAGGTCGGCTTCCATCTTGGCGCGACAACTCAGCCGAGAAGATTGCTGAGGCTAGAAGGCGCTTTTATGTGGGAGTGACACGGGCGAAGCGCGAGGTTCATCTTACTTATTCGGGCTTCACGACAAATCAGAACGGCTACCGCTTCGACAATGGTCCTTCGCCATTTCTCGTTGAACTGCAGAAGAGAATCGACTCTTAATTCCGATTCATTCTGTCACCTGGCTAGCACGTGATAATCCGGTTTCTCACGTAGGGGAAAACGCAGGAGCGGGGCGTTAGAAAATAGCCCCAGATACGTGGAAACACGGAGCGCCCCTTTGTAGTTGCCTGAACAAGAAGAATCGGGCACAGTACGCGGACTAATCCCGCCAACCACCATTCAAGGGAATCACCCCCATGTCAGGCGATCATCAGGTCTACCACCTTAAGGTGGATTCCTCCGGGCGCATCGTCCTTCCGGCAAATACCCGTGAGCGCCTCCACATTGCCGGCGGCGATACGGTGGTCGTCATCGAAGATGACTCCGGAGTGCATATCAAAACGCAGGATCAGTTGATGGCCGAGGTACAGGCGCATTTTGCCAAATTTGTTCCTAAGGGTGTGCTGCTCTCGGAGGAAATCCTTCAGGACCGCCGCTCCGAGATCGAGCGTGACTAGCGTTGTCCTTGATGCTTCGGCACTCATTGCCGTGATGAACTCTGAGCCAGGAGCGGAAATCGTTCGCGCCGCGCTCGCGGACGCTATCATCTCCGCAGTTAATTATTCCGAGGTTCTGAAGAAGACCATTGAGCGTTGTCAAACCACCGTGCCAGTTGTGGCTTTCGTACATGGATTTTCAGTAGAAATCGCGCCTTTTGATGAGTCGCTCGCGGCCACCAGCGCCGAACTCTATCCGCAAACCAAAGCACACGGGATGTCACTTGCGGATCGTGCCTGCCTCGCTTTGGGTATTCAGCGGCGGTTAACGGTCCTCACTGCCGAGCGCAAGATGCGCCTCCTCACCCTTCCCATCAAAGTGAAGCTGATCCGCAATGCCCACTAAAAACCCGGAGCCCCCCGCCGTGGTTCTGCCAACGACTATCGAAAGCGTGCCTCACCAGGTCTCCACCATAGCGGCGCTTGCTGACATTCCCGAAGAGGACATCTGGCTTGCCAAGCAGAAAAGCACGCGCACCCGTCGCGCCTACAAGCAGGACGTGCGGCATTTCATGCGGACGCTTACGATTCGCTCTTATGAAGAACTGCGCCAGGTGGATCACCGCGCCGTCATTGCCTGGGAGCGCATCATGCGCGAGATCGACGGCGCAATGCCCTCGACAGTGCGTCGAAGGCTTGCGGCGCTGTCCAGTCTCTTTAAGCACCTTGTCCGGTACGGTTACGCCGCAAAGAATCCCGTCTCGGAAGTCGAGCGTCCCGCCATCAACCGCGAACAAGGCACCACGCTCGCCTTTTCCAAGGCCAATGCGAGAAAATTGCTCGACATGCCCGACGACAAGACCCTGGAGGGTTTGAGAGACCGTGCCATCCTGGCGGTAGGGCTGCAGGTAGGACTTCGCCGCGCCGAAATTGCGTCGCTGGCCGTAGGAGACCTGCATCAGAATCGCGGGCATGACTCGCTGCGCGTCGTCCGCAAGGGCGGACGGCACGACGCCCTCGCCATCCACCCGAACACCGTGAAAAGATTAAAGACCTATCTGGAAGCCGCAGGCCACGCCGCCGACCTTGAAGGGCCGCTGTTTCGGCCTTTGAGCCATAACCGCAAGAAGCAGGAGACCCGGCGGCACATGCACCCTGACGCCATCGACCGCGTGTTGCGTAAGTATGCGAAGGCTATCGGGCTTGACCGGGGATATTCCGCCCACTCGATGCGCGCTACATTCATCACGACCGCCCTGGAGAACGGCTGCTCGCTCGAAGACGTGCAGCGCGCCGCCGGGCACCGCGAGCCGAGCACCACCAAACTCTACGACCGCCGCGGCTATAACCCGGAAAAGTCGGCAAGCTACTTTGCGACCTACTGAAGCACCGAGAACTTGCTGTCTCGCAGAGATAACAAAATGGAAGTCCTCCGCATAAGGGGTGCGGGATCTGCCCTGACGTGGTCCCCAAGAATTGTTATACAATAGCAATCCTTTCCATCCAGATGACCAATCACCTACGGAAACGAAAGGCTCGCAAGAAGAATTCCGCTCTGTCTGCGGAAGCGGCGAAGCGAACTACGTCTGCCGGTCTCAAGGCGGAGGTGTTGAAGTTCATCCGGATCTTCTTCCCTGTCTTTGCGTGTGGCCTTCTTATCGGATATGGTCTGGGGCGTCACTGGTCTCCAGACTACGACAATCCCGCTGAAATTGAAGCATACGTCGCCTCCCAGGCGTTGCCCCCATCCATCGAGCAACTCAACCAATTCGATGAGCAATACAACGATGATGGGCAACTGACCGCGCTCACTCCGAAGATCTCGGACTTGACTTTCGATTGTGAGATCACCCGCTACACATCTCCGATGGGGAAGCCGTTAGTGTCAAAACAGGGTATTTCAGAGCGGGTTCATTACACGCATAGAAAGCCTTTGGATTTCCTTGAAGCCACGACGCTCTTATACGGGAGCGTTGAGGGCTTGAGATTGGCGTCCCAGTTTCCCAGACTCATCGGTGCCGCAGAGACATTAGGCGTTGAAAGACGACTCAAAGTTTACGTAGCCGCCGCAGCTGCATTCGTGAGTGGCCTGTCGGTGGGAATAATGTTGGGCTATCAGGATACGCACGATTGCACGTCCGACAAATTCTCCGCCCAGCTCTCGGACGGTACTTTTTGGCAGTCTGTCCAATTGGATTTTCGCAACTTTCATTCTTGGTTTTTTACCTACGACGAATTCGGTGTGCCGAGAATCGATAAGTCACACGGTGTTGGGGAATTCCTACTGAGCACAAAGCGCTCTGATCTTTTGAGAATGCACGACTCCCGGCCTGATTCTTTCCCCTCTAGCGATTTCATGACACATCATTTCTGGTTGGACGAGGCCATCCAGGCTACAGGTGACAATCGCATCCCGAATTTTTGGATCCGCGAGAACGAACTTATGAAATCCAACCCCAGTGTTGCCTTGAGATATGAGGAGCAGCTCTGGGACTGGGCATGGCATCGTGGCCCTGTCGCTGCCCGAATCCTCGTCAACAAACGATTCAAAGGCGATGTGATGGTAATCGTCAGGGCTTGGAGAATCGATCAGGCTGACAAGATAACGGTGTGGAACTTTGTGTCATCGCCATCGAGCCAGGAGCTAAATGCGTTTTCTGATGAGTTAAGAGCTCAACGCGTGGAAGTCTCCACCTCGGCCACAAAGCTCAAGAGCTTAAAGCAGTTGGACATGATTTTCTGAGGGATGCGTTTTGGAAAACTCACCGCCTGTTTTTCGACGAGAATCTCAACCACCTTCGGGCGACGCTCTTGCCTAGTCGCTTGGGTACGTTGGCCATGGGATTGAGGGTCTAGCGTGTTCTCCCACACCAGTGAACCAATTACGCCTGTATACAGCTCATAACCTCTTTTATGGGACGTAATCCTTCTATGATGAAACAATCAGGTTTACGTGTCACGTCTGCCCGCTTCTGGCGGCTTTGATAATCACAAACGCGCGCCGCCTAACCAGCCCCCTTTGGCGATCTCCAGAAACTGTTTCCGTGATAACATCCCGCAAATCTGGCACTCGGATGCAAGAAGGAGAATCTTATGGCCGCCACTGCCCATCGGCTAGATCAACGCAAGGTGTTCGAGGCTGCGAAGGAGACAAACGTCTTCGTAATAATGAGATATCGGCCAGGCGCTGCCTTTAAGGCGATTGAGCACACCATTAAGACCACACTAGACAGATATGGTCTCAAGGCTGTCCTTGCGAAGGACTTTCAGTTCGAAGACCAACTTTGGCCAAACATAGAGTACTGCATGACTCACTCCCGCTACGGCATCGTCGTGGTCGAGAATATTGATGAGCGATCTCCTAAAAGTTCCTACTTTAACCCCAATGTAGCTATCGAGCTTGGGTACATGCTGGCGCTCAAGAATCGCTGCCTAATTCTCAAAGAACGTGCCGTCCGAACGCTAAACACGGACATCCTGCAATTCATCTATACGCCTTTCGATAAATTCGACGTTCGCGACACTGTTGAAGCAGCCATCTCCCGCTGGCTGGAGAACTTGAGCGTATTTCCGACTCGTCCTATTGAGATCATCAGCTCCGATAATGCTTTAGAAGCGAAAAAGCAGAGAACTCAGCGAATCAACGGAGCACTGACGAATATGCTGCAAGACGACAATGCGGTACTACGGCATGCCGGCAGTCTTTCTTCCTTAGCCATCTCAGAAAAGGAAAGCTTGCTACCCACAGAGGATCGTGCCCTGAGATCCCTGCTCCTTGATGAGAAGCGACTGATGGAAAGACTGATAGAGAAAGGCGCGATCGTCAGATGCATCATTACTCCCGATGTTCAACTCGTTAACGTGGATTTGAACGTCGTGTCAAAGGAGATTGTCGAGACCAGCGTAATTCCTCGATTCGAGACACTGCTGGAAACATTGAAGAAGTGCCTGCACAAGGAAAACGTCCAATTCGTATACACATCGCGAGGGTCTCACGACAATGTTGTGATAGACAACGAGCGGCAGGTATTCATAGGGGCCAGGCGCCTCCGCGAATGGGGATTCTCGTCGACTACAGTCATTCACGATCCGGTGGTGGTGAGGAATGAAATAAAACAATTCGATATCGCGTACAAAGAGGTCGCCGAAGCAATTCTTCTGAAGAACGACCTCAGCGCGGATGAGTTTGGATGTCAGGAGCTCAAGTTGAAGGTTATTGACCATCTCAAGTATTGCAAGAAGCGGCTACGCGAAGCAGCCGCTCGGATTGGAAAAGGCGGACAAGCCAGTGGAGTCCCGGGGGCGGCTTAGTCACCAAAGACATTTGGAGAATGACTCGCTTTAGCGAAACTCAGGCAGCCGAGTCCTTGCTGAAATCATGAGTCTGATAACAGAATTTATCAGACACATCAATCCGAAAGGCGAGACTCGGGAAAAATCCCGCAATGTGTAATCTTCATCAATAAATGTCGCGGTTTCTTGATCGCTATTTGTCGCCCACCAGATGTCGAGCCGCTCAAGTCGCCACTCCCACATGGCAGGAACGACAAATAATTCTGACGATCTGCGACAAATAAACCTGAAGATTGCACCGGCTCCACCCATCTTCGTAGTTATTTGTTGTCTCAGCTTAAGATTACAAACAAATAGCGATATTCATGCATACGTGTCGGGCGATTTTCAAATTTTGAAGTTAGTGATTTGTGGCGTTGCATCTGCACTGAGTCTCATAAAACACCGACGCGAAAAACTCCTTGACTATCAAAGTAGTCTCCGACAGCTCTCCGCTGAAGAGCCTCCTGACGTGTGCCGTTTGGGCTTACAGATGAATCGTTTCACAATGTCGCGCAAGGACAGCGCTGGTGTATGATCGCCGGTGTACTGAAGGCAATAAGAGATTTCGGCTTCAGCGGAGATTGCAAATGCCAGAAATCGAAAGTGCGCGCAGACGGATTCCCAAACTAACTTACGTTCCGCTCAAGGTCGATACGGCAACCTCCGAAACGGGGGCTTCCGTTGTGAAGTTTGGCTACATGCGAAATCTCGCGCTCCAGCTAGGCGAGGTGGATGTGGCTCGCAAACAATTCAGCTCTTCCGTTGGTCGTCAAAAGCAAGCTTCCCTTCTTAGCACCAGCTCGGCGCTATGGAGGACTCTCAAAAAGTTCGAAGGCACGCCGATGCCTTCCGAGCTTCCACACCCAGGTGCATTCGCGAAAATACCCACGGCGACGCTCCTAGCATTCGGTAAGGTGGTGCTCGAGCTTCGGCAGCAAGCACTAAGCCAAATGAAGAATGCCCCCCCTTCTACCCTCGCCTCGGATGGCGCGAGACCAACAGTAACGCCCATGGCTCTAGACTCCGCGAACATCGGGAAAGCGATGAACGCGGTGAATTCTGGAATCATCGCCAACAAAAGTTTCGAAGCAAACGTCTCCGCCACACCTATTGGAATGCTGAACCTCGAACGACTGGAAATGACCCCGGCGGGCATTGAGCGCGGGGAACTGCTCGCCACGATCCCCTTGGCACCCAAGGAGGAAACTGCCGTCGTACAGAAAGAGTGGTCGGTCACCACCAAAGAATTCACTTCGATCGTGACGGATTCGCTCGAGAACTACAGCGAGACCGGGGTGACGGAAAATACTGAGCTAGCCCAGTCTACAAATTCACAGATCCAGCACAGCAACCAGTTCAACATTAACGCAACAGTCTCGGGTGGTTGTGGTTTTGTAACCGGAACGGTTACAACGGCCTTCGGAACACAGGATTCCTCCTCGGCCTCCGCAGCTGAGAGCCGCAAGCACGCCGTTCAAACCACGCGCAAGGCTTCCTCAAGAGTCAAACAAGAACATAAGATGAGTATATCAACGACGACTGTTACCGGCACGTCTGAGACCACCACCAGGACCCTCGTAAATCCAAGTGACACGAATTCAATGCGCATCGACTATTTCAGCATGATGCGCAAATGGCGCGTGAGGCTTTATCGGTATGGCCTTCGAATGACATATGACGTCGCCATTCCTGAACCAGGCGGCACTCTACGTGAGGCATATAAGCTGTTGGACGACCTTCAAAAACAACTGGCCCTCTCTTTCAATGATGTTTTCAAGGTTACCTATGGTGATATCAACGAGCAATCTTACCTTCAGCTCGGCAGCGATTACGGAGCACAAGTTCCACCTCCACCTACTGAGCAGGTAGTGGTGGTGGGAGGCCCTGTCCCCGGACTCGGGGACGACGATATTTGGCATTTCTATCAGACCCCCCCTGTCAGCGTTCCTGACGGCTACTGGATCACGGACGTATATGTGAATGCGATGGTCGGCATAGCCCCCAACCACAATCATGACGGCAACCACCACTTCGTGGTAATTGGCTCGCGCTACGACAAAACAGATCAAAATAATTGGGGGTATAACGATGACCTTACTGTGCCGCAATATGGCAACTTCATGCAGCATTTTACAGGCTCCCAAGCCATATCTTGCTTTTTCCAATGGGCAAACAGCGCTCTCGTTCAATTCACAATAAAAATGAATGCCACGGCTGCTACTTATGAGCAATGGATCGCGACTGTCTGGAACGCACTCTACAATGCAGCTCAAAACACGTTTTATGCGAAACAGCAGACGCTCAATGCACAAATTCAAGCGCTTCAGGATCAGATTAGCGGTGTGGACACTCTGACTCTGCGACGCGAGGAAAGCGATGAGATCATGAAGGGAGTCCTCCGGTGGCTGCTCGGGACTGGCTTCGACTTCATGCCCCCAAACGTCGTCAATCTCTTTGGCGGCGACCTCACTCATGGGGTCTCGTTCACTGGCAACGAGCCTGGCCTGGATTCGACAGGTTGGACAACGATGTTCAACTACGAGGAGATGGTAAAGTTCATCAATGAGGCCATCGAATGGGAGAACGTGATCTACTTCTTGTATTCCTATTTCTGGGACGTGCCCGAAAGCTGGGACTTTATCCGCCAGATCAAGCACCCGGATTCCACGCGTCAGGCCTTTCTTCGGGCAGGGAGTGCACGCATCGTGTTAACCGTACGTAAAGGTTACGAACAGGCGTGGATGTCTTTTGTCGAACTTGGAGATTTTGGACAGATTCTCCCGCCGGGTCATCCCTATATGACCATCGCACAGGAAATTCAGGCTTACGACGACAAAAACTATCCAGGGATTCCACCCGCAAACCCTGGGCGCACTTCGGCAGGTCTGGCGGACGCGGTCGTCACGGCCTCTGCGGCCAAGGTGAGTGCCAATGCTGGTCCGGTTACTCTCGTAGTAGATTCCAGCGTCGGCATGGTCGTTGGGAATCAGGTGATCATTGACACTCTTGAATCCGGGTTGCAAGAAGTCCAAAAAATCACAGCCGTTCCCGACCCCACCCATATTACCGTTCAGCCACTTACGAATGCACACAACGGTACGTCGATGGAGTTCCCGGTCATACAGCCAGGAGAAAGCGGAGTGCTTATTGGGGAGTGGTACGAATACACACCAACATCCGGCACGGATATCGCGGTCACAAGCAATCTAGCGACGATTGCGTAACAACACATGGCCAGTAGCTTCCAGTGTGCGCATGCTTCGCGGGCAACGCGCGGCTGCACTCAGATTGAGAGTTCTCTCCAGTTGCCTGCGACATTCCACAAAGAACTGGCAGAAGGATGTTCCTTGATACCTTCTCACACGGCGGCAATCATCACCGAGGCAATTGGGACGAGGAGCGAGGAAATCCCCAGGGAAACGCGACGAGTGATCGAGGCGCAAGGCAGCTTCGACCTTGCGGGCATTCACATACACGTTGGGAGCAAGGCTACCGCTGCGGCGAAATCGCTGGGTGCCCGAGCGTTCAGCGTGTCGCGACACATTATATTTGCCGAAGACGAGTTTCGCCCGACTAGTGACACTGGTCTTTGGCTGCTTGCGCACGAGGTCGCTCACGCCGTTCGCCAGCAGGCTGGGCGCGTGCCGAGGTATTTCGTCGGTCCCGTGGGCAGCATATGGGAATCGTGGGCTGATGCCTTCGCCCAGTTTGTCCTAAATGGCACAAGCCAGTCAAAATCATGGTCGCAGCATCTTCCCACCGCTCCGACCGGACTTGTTCTTCGAAACAATGGCCCTGAATGTCCGGGGCCACCTGAATGGATCTCTATTTCTGCAAAGAGGGAAGAAATATGGCTTACCGCCAATGTCGCGATTGAGCTAGCGTACAAGGATTCTCATGTAGGCCACGCGATGATTTTCGGGGGTGATTTCATAACTGGGAAAATAATAACGTTGCCCCGTGACACAAGACTGTCCGAGATAGACAGGCGGTTCGGGAACGAACTGCTCCGTGAACTGAGCGGTTTAGAGTGGCAACTTCGGCCTGACATCATTGACTTTACCGAACGAAAGTTTTATGAGATAAAAACAGAAAAGTACGCACGCGACAACACCAGCAAAGTGGCGGACCAGTTAGCCAATTACTATCGAATCACGGAAGCCATACGAGTAAAGTACGCAGGTCCCCAATGGAGCCCGTACGCGCCTGATTGGTACCCACCTCACACGCTACCATTCAACTCGGATCCTGACAGGAAAGTTTGCACCTCCGCTACGCAGTATAAGACGGGAAAGGAATTTTCAAATACCCTTAATCGTCCCGGGCTTATTCTCTACAGTGTGATCGAGAAGGTAGGGTCAGAGGAGAAGCGGAAAAAGCGCGCCCAGGCCATACGCATTGGGCGTCTCACATCCGAGGTGATACCGGTGCGCAGTTTTTTCGAGACACAACTCCGCGCCACGCTCCAGCAGGCCGACGATCGCGAATACTTGATCGTGTGTACTCGCGAATATCGAGATAATGTGCTGATGCCGGGGGGGAACGTCGCTCGCGTAATGAGTCTTCTGAACGTGCCAGCGATGGACGCTTTTCGGAATCCAGTGGTCATGATGCGACTGCTGGGGTGGTCCATAGTTGGGATCAGTGAGCTTCTGTACATTACAGTCCCTGCGCAATTAGTTCTTGGCGGCGAAGAAGCAGTTGTGGCTGCCCCGCTAGCAGTGGGTCCGACATTGATTCGTGTGCCTCAAGCATTTATCAATGGACTCAAGGCAGCGAACGACGTCGTACCCATTAAGGAGGCTTCGGGTTTATTGTTCGTGATCGGTATTACAAAGACCACCAACGCGCAAGCGGCAACGGTCCCAATGGACCATGCGGGTACAGTGCGAGCCATACCTCTTCACTCCACGTGGGGATTGGGAGCTCTCGAATCATGGATGCCCCTGGATTGGGCGGGAACTCAGTATTTCTATTTGGGGTGGGCGTCGTCAGCCTCGTAACGCGATAATGTATTTTATCGGGTTAGAAGTCAACCATCGAGATGACGGCCCAGAACTCCTCGGCAGATAGGAGGCTAGGTCATATCCGGCGACAGTTTTTGCGCCATTCCCGTTTTGGGAATCTCGTCGCACAAAAAACACAAAATTAAGGTTACTGCAAAAGTGTTTTTGGCATTAAGATGCTGGCGCCGGGGGTTCCCAAACGGAATGCTTGTGACAATATCCTCCCCGGTTAGAATTCTCGCCGTATTTTGGCTTTGCTTCTCTTGGGCTACTGAGCCTTTGTAATCCCTCCACTCGGAGGTGCTCAGAACCCTCGGCCCCCGTCCCAGAATCGCTTGCTCCTAAAGAACCCGACTGCAGGAAAGGATGTGTATCATGTCTCGCCAGGAATTCAAGCTGGTTCGGACGTTGGTAGCCTGTCTCTGTATTTTTTCTCTAGTGGGACCGAATCTCATCTGGGCCGTCCTTAACGACGGCTACCACGGGAACACCGCTGTGGGACGTCCTTCGATCGCCGTTGTAAACGCTCCAGGTGGCACAAGATTCAATACCTTTACGGGTAATCTATTTCTGTCGAGAACACAACTGCTTATCCCTGGCCGCGGCCTGCCTATCGAAGCGCGGCTCACCTACAATAGCGACCACCATAGGCGGCCCAGTGCATTCGGTTTCGGGTGGAATTTCAATTACGACCTAAGATGTCACCTGCACACGAATGGGAATGTCGTCGTTGAATGGGGCGACGGCCGTATGGACCTCTTCCGTCTTAAGAACGGCTCATTTACTGCGGCGAACGAGGGAGTGGCCGACACGTTGCAAGTGGTCGGCAGTGCAATACAAGTGACAAATCCGCAGCAGATTCAGTTCGTCTTTGACACCACGTCATGCCTGTTGCAGCAGATCCATGATCCCAACGGGAACGCCCTGACTTTCGCCTACAACAGCGGGCTGCTTATGACGGCGATCAGCGACGCTGCAGGACGTCAGCTTCTGCTGAGCTATGACGGTACGGGCCACGTCATTCAGATCACGGACCCCAATAGCTCTCCCGCGCGAACCCTCCAATATGCCTATGACGCTAGGGGCCGTCAGATCAGCTTTACCGATCCACTCGGGAGCATAACGACCTACATTTATGATGCCGCCAGGCGGCTCACACAGGTGACAGACCAACTCGGCGTCACAACCATTGCCTATATCGGTGCGGAGGATTCGAGGGCCGCAAGCGTGACCCGCGCAGACCTGAACAACAATGTCCTGAGCACGAGCTCATTCGCTTTTGATAGCGTGGCTCACACCACTACAGTTACGGACGTGCTAAGTGGCAGCACCGCGGCCTCAACCAAGTACCACTACGATTCAAAAAACAGACTGGCACAGGTGACCGACCCCCTAGGACACTCCCAGACGACGACCTACGATACCAACGGCTATGTTGCCAGCGTGACTGACCCACTCGGACACACCACGCAATACACCCACGACGCCAAGGGCAACCTTTTGACCAGAAGTGATGCCTTGGGCCACACCACGACCTTTACCTACGACCCAGGGTTCAACAAGCCGACTTCTGCCACCGACGGCAACGGGCATACTAAGGCCTATGCCTACGACTCGAATGGCAACCTCATTTCTCAGCAAGACGGACTGGGCAATGTCACACATTATTCGTACGACAGTTTCGGTCAGCTTGCCTCCAAACAAGATGCTCGCGGCTTCGTGACCGCATTTACATATGACGCATTTGGCGACCCTACCAGCCTTACCGATCCACTTAACCGCGTCCGAACCTTCATTTATGACCAGGTTGGTGACGTCATCAGCCGTACGGATGGGAACAATCACACCACCGGCTATACCTACGACCAGAGAAATCGGCTGGTAACGGTGACCTACCCTGACATGACCACGGCTGCATTTACCTATGATCCCTTGGACCACATGTTGAACGCGGTAGATCATAACACTAACCTACAGTTCGCCTATGATGGCAACGGCAATCTTGTTCGGGTGAAAGACAAACGCTTATCGAAGGTGATGTCCTATCAATATGACGGCCTCGGAAATCGAACCAAAATGAAGGACGGGGAGAATATAGTTACTACTTATGCCTATGATCTTGCGAGCCGCCAGATTTCACTGACGCGTAGCAGCCAGCAGTTTGACTGGACCTATGATAATGCGAACCGGGTGACCAAGCTTTCTTTCCCTGGTGGCGCCGCAGCTATCTATAACTATGATGCCGCCTACCACCTGCTCTCCTTAGTGAACAAAAAAGCCGACAACAGCGTCATCTCCAACTTTTCCTATCAGTACGACAGCGCGGACAATCGCACTCAAGTGGCCCTGGCCGATGGGGGCCAAATTAATTACGGCCATGATGCCGATGATCAGCTGACATCAGAGATACGCACCAGTACGTCCTCGTACAATCATCAGTTCAGTTATGACTCTGTTGGCAACCGCATTCAGTTGAATGCCAATGGTGTTGTTACGAACTATACCTACGATGGTTCAGACGAACTGACGCAGGAAGCAGGCGGCGGAGTGACGACATCGTACTCCTATGACGGGGATGGAAATCGAATCCTCAAGAACGCGGCCGGCGTCATTTCAACCTATGGCTACGACTTCAACAACAGGCTTGCTGGATTCGTCTCAACCCAGAGTAATGCTGCGTATCAGTTGGACGCATTCGGTAGGCGCGCCTCCAAGACCGAGGGCGGTGTGCAGACACAGTTCCTTTACGACGGTTTGGATGACATCGTGGAGTACGACCAGAACGGAGTTACACAGGCCCAGAATGTCTTTGGACCAGGCATCGACCAAAACCTCGCCCGGGTAGTCGGTGGCAATGCTTTCTTTTACCTGCACGATGGCACGAATTCGGTGAGGAACATCATTGATGCTTCCCAGGGTGTCCAGAACGCATATGACTATGACGCTTGGGGTAACATTCTCACGAAAGTCGAGCAAGTCTCAAACGACTTTACGTTCACCGGGCGGCGCATCGACAGTGAGAGCGGTCTCTACGACTACCGCGCCAGAATGTACGATCCGCAGAACGGCAGATTTATCCAAATCGATCCTATGAGTGCTACGGGGGAGGCAAGGTATCTTTACGTCAATAACCAGCCCACGGATCTTCTAGATCCTCTAGGCCTGGACGATGATGACTGGTGGAAGGACATGCTCCGAGGCGCGGGCCAGATCCTCAAAGAGGAGGCCCTATACCTAATTAAGAAGCAGACAGAGAGCTTGAACGGGCAGACACAGACACAGACACAGACACCGCCACCGCCACAGTCACAGACAACGCCACAGCCACAGTCACACACAACGGCACAGCCACAGACACCGCGACCGACAACGACAACGACGACGACGACGACAACGACGACGACAACGACGACGACGACGACAACGACAACGACTAACGGAGGGAGCAATGGCGAGTATTCTCCCCATGAGCCCACAGGGCTGGACCAACATGACTACTCCCCAAAAAGGCATGAGTTGCCATTGATAAGACTGAAAGCCGCTAAGCCCGCCCCTCTTCGAAACGTGGCCGCTGGCAGCGTAAACAATTTCGCGTGGATGAGTTTCGCAACCTCACATCCGCTCTCTCTAATATCCAGGAGCCCGCTCTTTCGTGAAGCGACGGAATCCTAGCGGGCACGAAGCAGCTTCGCTAAATTGCGCCGGCGGCGGCCTATATGCCAGGCTTGACACTGTTGCCATATCAAGATTCTCTAAAAGAATCGGATCGGCTCCGACTGAAAGCGCCGCGGCTTCGATTCAAAAAGAGCTTTCAGATACCACAGCCCGCTACAAAATCGTCTACATTGGGATGGGGTGAACCCCTCCATTGATACAGTCCTGTAATGCGGCCTGTGGAACTGGACCTTGGATGTTACTTAGGCTCGGAATCAAAAATCGATCGCGGAGAGTCGCAGATCCTTTCGTGATGTCGTGACGGACAGTTTCTGACCATTTCGCCACACTCGCCTAGCAATCACTTCTTTCGCGGTTGTCGTCGCTCGTGCTCGATTCATGTCCGAAACAGTACGAATTGGATGTCCGTCTGCTTCAAAAACGATATCAAGAGGCAATAGGCCGCAGCGGGCCCGTTCCCCGTCCTTTTGCAGGTCAAGCAAGATCGCCCCGGTCTTAGGAAAGTCATGGTTATCAGATTTGACGATGCGCAAGTGAATCCTGGCACTTCTGAAAGTCAGTGAATCAGTTGTCGGCCTCAGCAACACTGCTTCGTAAATGCTTCTAGCCTCGCGTAGATCGCCGGTGTCCAATAGGCATCGTGCCCTGGCTACCAATTCCGGTGATGTTGACCTAGTCGGTGTTGCGATGGTTCCCATCCTTGCACACGACTCAAGCTGAACGAGGTCGGCAGCAATCCATTGCCACAAACGGGAATCCTTCGACAACGCAGTTTCGGCACTTTCCAGAGACTCTCGGTTGCGTTCACGAGGCACTCAAGTTTCAGGTTGTCGATCGCTGCGTGCGCTACCGGAAGGCTTTATAGGACCAGTGAATGTAAGGATGGACGAGCCCAGCAATCCTGCGCTCTCGAGAGCCGTATGGTTTGCGTAGTGAGAGCGCCGTTTCAGCGCATGATAACGTCCTCTATCCGAGGGCGATGACGCCTACTCATTGGAACTCCGAGAGAGATCAGGCGACCACGAACTATCCCCGAGGAAGTCCCGCAGCTATTACCGGAGCAATACTGGTTCCGCTATGCTGTAGCGGAAAGGGGCTCTCGGTGTATACTGCAGAGCTTTAGGTTCGATGGTCGCGCTCGTGCTCCTGAACGGTGTTGAAAAAGAGGTCTCAGCAAATGCTTGCTTCTGTCCCATCAGTAGCTGCCGTTCTGACGTTTGCTAGCCAGTTAACTTTGAAGGAACTTGAGAGTCGGTTAGAACAGGTTCGACGGGCCCAGGCTGGGCACTCAAACCGAGATTTTGTCTTCGATCTGCGATGTGTCGCTTGGATCGACATCGCTTCTGTTCTGTTTCTGCTCGTTATCCTTTCTCTTTTGCGGGCTGACGGCCACAAGCTGACATTGCTCCTTCCAGAGGGAACTCAGGGCAAGAAAGCGCGTGATTTCCTTAGACGATGGAAGTTCTTCCAAGCGCTGGAAGACAACATAGATCGAGTTGAGAATCTACTTCCATCGGATCAACTGGAGCAGTATTACTTTCGCGAAGAGCAGTCATACTATCTCCCAGCCAGTGTTGAGAGTCCCAACAATGTTCTAGAGGCCTTGATTTCCAAACGCTTAATGGAGATCACTTCTTTCGCATATTTGCAGGATGGTGGAAGGCGCATCTCGCTTGAGGCCATCGACAGATATATATCAGACTTGAAAAAAACGATCGTTGCTCCGATCCTAAAGTCTGTGATTGGATCGTGCGAGTCGCAAGATGATTTCACGGAATTGTTTGCAGATGTGCTGGTTCGAGAGGCTTTGTGGAACAGCTACGAGCATCCTATGGCAACATTTTCTGCCATTTCGATGGCGAGGGAGGGGAAGAACTTCGTCGTGGCCGTAGCAGACAACGGCCTTACCATACCTGCCACAATTCGCGAAACCTACTCGAAGCATGAGCGTAAGTCGGATGTACAGTTGTTGGAGGGTGCTTTCAACAATGATGAACTTTATGGAGACCTTTTTCGGAAGATAACCGATCAGACTCTCATAGAATTTGCGACCCAGCCAGGCGTCACCAGTAAGCCGGATACAAGTAGCCCAACCCGAGGTATGGGGCTCTACTACCTGAAAAGCTACACGACGAGTTTGGGGGGGACCTTAACTGTTCGTTCCGGAGAGGCATCTGTTAAGTTTTCGCGCGATGTCGCGGGAGAGATCGTGGTCTCTGGCGATCCTCGAATCGATTGCAGAGGAACACTGATCAAAATCGTTTTGCCCATAGCTGAGTCTAAAATCCGGAAATGACGAGGATTCGCGTTGCGAGAATAGATGTTGGTCCGCGCGCACAATTTGAATCCCCTACCAATGACTACCGCGATATTCTTAATCAGCTGCTGCACGACAGCGATCTTGATTTGGCTCCGCTGCAGACTATCACCCAAGAGATAGACAGTGGTGCTACTCGATCCGCAACGGTCACGCGGATACAGGAATCGCTTCGCGAGTGGTTAGTGAGCGCTTCGAATGAGGCCGACGTAGTAGTTTTGGATCTTACTGCTTCTCGAGCCTCTGGCGAACTCTATGATGCGATTGCTTTGTTGCTCCCTCCCGTTCTACGAGCATGTAGCGTTCTTTTGCGTGTAAAGAGCAATCAGCTACTGCGGGTCTCCGTTGGATTCACCATGCTGGCTCAAGTCGCGACTGAACATGCCAAGTCAGTTTGGTCTGTGGACGACGTTGGCAGCGTTGCTACGATCGCTGGCGCCGCGACTGTCGACAGAATCAAGCTACACCAGCAAGGCAGGGCCGACGCCCAACAACAGATAGTTGGTATTCTGAATGCCGCAGGCCAGCGATATGAGGGTCATTTCGAGATTCCGAGCAAGCTACATGTCAGAACACTGCTGAGCTTGGACGTATTCGAGCATGAAGTGAAGGTGTTCGCGCATCTGAAGGAGAAGCTTCAGGCCTTGCATGCGGAGACAAAGTTCGATTTGATCGTAGGGGTTGGGGAGCGCCACGAGGTCTTGAGCAGAGTGGGCGTCCCCTTCGGGTCAGGAGTGAATTCTGAGTACGTTCACATTCACGAGCCCAACCTGCGATCGAAAGTGGGAGATGGAAATCATAGCGTGCTAGTCCTTACTGATGTGGTCTACTCTGGTGCGACGGTCAGGGATGCGCTTAAAAGGCTTGCGAAACTTCGCATCAAGACAATCGGGGTGTTCGCACTCGTGTCGGCCAAGCCGATACGAACTGTGATCAAAGGCGTCCGAGCACGTGCATTCGCAGAACTTGATCTTCTCTTTTGGGCGGCGGACTGCGAGCTGTGCAAGCTCGACTATCCCCTCGTAACCACTGGAATCAGAGAATTCTTCGAGAACCCTCCCGCTCCTCACTTGCCAGTACACCCGTATGATTTTTTCAGTTTGGTCTCGCACAGCAACGCTTGGCAAGGCGGACATACTATTACCTTGAATCGGAATCACTATTCACTATTCATAAACACATCGCGGGTTTTTGCCGATTCTGGTGACCGGATTGCGACTGCGATCGCCGCACAAATCTATCAGGACTTTCCATTAACCGATGTCCATGCCCTGGTCTGTCCAAGCGATGATCCCTCCCATGCGGCAGTACAATTGGCAACCGCAATTTCCGAAGCGATAAGTAGGCGTCATGGCAGGTCGCACCAGAAACGGGCGCCAGCACCTTTGAAAGTTTGCCAGATTACAAGAGAACAACTGTCACGGTCGGATTGGGACCCTTCTGAGTTGAAGGTGAAGAACAAGAACGTGATTCTTGTGGACGACTGCGTTAACACATTGCATACCTACGAGAGATTGCGGAGCGTGTGCGTGGCAGCTGGAGCTAGCGTTCTTGGGTTTGCAGTGTTTGTCAACCGCCTGCCGATCAGTTCCTTGTTTCCTAGGACAGGCCGTGATCCTCTATTTTATTGTTACTATAAGTGGCCTGTGCCGCCATGGAGCGCACAGCAATGCCCTATTTGCAATGCGTAAGAAACAGCCATCTCTAACCGCGGACTCCACACCGGTTGCGGTGCTCCGGAGGCTACTAAATTCTCCGCGCCTGAGAGAAAAGCTGCCCGTAGCGCAGGAGCTTTTGATAAGAGCTAGCCTCCTCACGCCCGACAGCGAGACATTCCAGAATGCTTGCCTAAGTATACGCGACCAAGTGCGAGACAGGAAAGAATTGACGCCCTTGCTTTTGTCAATACATGCGACCCGCCCAAAGATGGCCGCTGCACTAGCGAAGGGCATCGGCCTAGACATCGACAAAAATCAGAACAAGAAACGCAAACGGGCGCTTTCGGCTGTGGACATTCCGGCCTTTGTTCAATGGAGGTGGGAAAATCGTCATCTTGCTGGCAGCCCTAGGTATCACGTAGGCGAAGTTGATGTTCAGTTTCAAGTTCTAGGCGGTGGCAGGTCTGAAAGCATTACTGATCTTATTCCTTGGCGCGATTCCCAACATCCACATGCGTTTATAAAAATCGCTCATCCGGGCGACTTGCGGAGCGAGGTATTGGGGCTGTTACGTCTTGCAAAGCATTTGCCCAGTCATGTGCCGCGAGTGTTCTTGCATGCGGAGAACCAGGATGCCTCACCCGATTACTATGTAGCCGAGGCCGTCGAGCGGGATGGCACTCCCGCCCCTTGTCAACACATGCAAATGTTTTCTAGAACGATGCGAGCAAACGAGATTGCAGCCAGTACGAGTGTGGTTGTGAAGGAATTATTTGCTCAACTCTATGAAACGACTCTCAAGCCAGTGGAGAGATCCGAGGTCGGGCAGATTTTGTACCCGCAGTACATCACGAAGGTCGGAGCAATCCTTCGAGGGATTAGTCGGCCTGAACGAAAGCCGGTGTTCAATGCGAAGCAAGTGAGTCATTTCGTAGACGGGTCATGCGTGACGGAGCGTAACTATCGCGAGTGCCTAGAGATCATTGAAAGAAATCTAAACCGTCTAGCGCCGCCGTTCTTGGTTGAGATTCATGGAGACCCACATTGTCGTAACGTTCTCTGGAGTACGCCTGACAGGTTTATGTTGATTGATCCCAAGAGTAGTGATCAGCTGTCTGACTACCTGTATGACGTGGCAAAAATTGCTCAGTCATTGACTGGCCATGCTCATATCGACGGTCGTGGTCCCGAACGAAGCATGCGTTACGAACTGCGTGATGATTTCGATTTTGAGGGAGAGCCACTCATACTAATGAAATACGAGGTATTTAACACGCCGACTCCTGAGCAGCTACAGCCTGCCCTGGATGCTGTTCTAGGCAATGTGGAGGAGTTTGCTGAAAGGCACGATGATGGATTTTGGCGCGCACGGTTTTATTTTGTTCTTTCCAGAAACTACTTGAGCGCCACGGAGTATTTCGACGATACCAATGCGTTCAGGGCTCTATACTCAAAAGCCGTGCATTACGCGAATCTTGCGGTTTCAGAGCTGGAAGCATGAGGTCACTGCAATGTCAGACGAAACGCACGCGTTGATGCTCGAAATAGGTAGATTAAAGATAGACAGCCAACAACATGTCATCCAGCAACTAGAAAACAAGGCAGCTGTGGTATTGGGATTCGCATTGGTGTCGGTTGTCGAGGTGCTCGGATTTTTGCTGTTGGTCGCGGTCGAGCCGGTTGCTTCTCCCTGGATACGACCGAATGGGGTTCGATTCTTTTTCATATGTGGAATTCTCGCAATTGTCGCCGGAAGTCTGAGTGGCTTGCTGGCGCTGCGCGGAAATGCCTCCAATGCGATTCGCGCATCGCGCTTCTTGGAACTAAGCAGCGGAAGTGTTGAGGTAAGTTCAGCGGAAATTGATGCGGCATTGCTCGAAGGTATGCAGGCGGCTATGCGACGCAATTCGGAAGTGATCCGGATCAAAAGGGCGGAATTGCTTGCAGCGGCTGCGTTGACCGCAATCGGACTCTGTTGCTACACAGTAGTGGTGGTGGAGCTCTTCCTGCTGCGGTACTGACTTGATATAAGTGCATTCTAATATTGTAAGCTCCACATAATCAATAATAATTCCGTTAATAGAATGGTGGGCGTCAATCCCGAGAAGCTGGCATCGCCTTCTCCTGCTGCTAAAACCCATGCCATGCCGAGAACACTAATGCAGAATGTTGTGCAGCAACTCGAACGCGAACGAATCCGTTTGCAGACCGGACTCCACAGAGTTTCTGCCGCGTTAACGGCTTTTGGCCGGACCTACCTGGACGGAGCTAAACAAGGCCGTACGGGAGTCAAGCGACGCACCATCTCATCAATCGGACGCAGGAGAATAGCTGCAGCACGAAGGGCTAGGTGGGCGAAGGTGAGAAAGAAGAAGAAGTCATGATGTCCGACAAGTGCCATGATCCATCGACAACTGGCAGGGGCACCCAATTCGAACGCTCTGGAATACAAGAGTAGCCCATTGACTCGCTTCCCAGAAACCGACTTCTGGCCAGCGGGAGTGAGTGGCCCGAATCCTGACCCAGAGAATGATAGCGTCCATTATCATTCCCTATCTGGCTTGACAAGCCCGCGAGTGCAATGTGCAGTTCGAGGGGATGCTGCGCAGGTTCGTCACTATTGGCACGCCTTTAAGTCACGGATGCTACTTCTTAATGGAACCGATAATGCCAGTTACGCCGCCGCTCCTAGTTGGCCCGGCGTCGATGAAGTACACGTTCGCGTCATCGACGAACACCTGGACCGGATTGTTAAGCTGCGTCACGATGAACTCGGTCTTCTTCGTTGTTTTGCTTACGCGGCCGATCTTACCCGTTTGTTGACCCTTGTCCGATGCGGTAAAGTACAAAAACTGCCCATCGACGGCCATTGAATCTGAAATCGGGCCCTTGTAGAGCTCGCGGAAACATCCTTTTTCTAGTGACGATGTCCGAGCCCTTGACGTCTCCTTTGATATTTCCATTATCGAATTCCCATGCCTGGAATACAGATGATCCTTATCTTGAAGCAAGCCATTGCCACCGCAATCCATGCACAAGATCGTAAATCCCTTCGCATCCGGGGAGCCACGCATGACAGTCCCGGTATTGCCCTCGACCCAGTAGAGGTTATCGTCATCCGCGACCATACCGCCGTAATTGCTGGTCTTTAGGCCCGAAGCGATGGTAACAATTTCACCTCCTGATCGGGGCATCACCTGAACCAATCCGCCCCCTGGCCTGCCGAAGCCGTCAGTAATCCATGCGATTTTGGTCGACGTCAGTGCGAAGTGACGGATAAACTCAGGAACTTCAGCAAGCCGCTGTCGCTTGCCGCCGGACGCTGGGCATCGCTCGACAATATTTCCGGCGGCCAAGTAGATATAGCCATCAGCCTCCGTCGCTAGCGCCCCATGTGCCTGACAGATCGAGAATTCGACGACCGCCCTCGTCCACCAGATACGAACCCTCGCCGCGGACCACGGCAAAGG
>Ga0137409_10000082_pt1 | contig 61703 bp, 65 predicted proteins | sample CZODoug1_16funga_FD_122059 | JGI IMG/M metagenome (GOLD analysis project Ga0137409, IMG submission 122059) | Vadose zone soil fungal communities from Angelo Coast Range Reserve, California, USA - CZODoug1_16fungal (Hybrid Assembly) | ecosystem: Environmental > Terrestrial > Soil > Vadose zone... | reverse complement strand
GGAAACCACGACAAGGCGGTCAGCGGATTGATGGACCTGGCCGAATTTAATGCCGCGGCTGGACTGGCTACGCTCTGGACCCGCGACCAGCTCACTCCCGACAATCTTGATTGGCTCCGCAAGCTTCCCCAAGGTCCACTACAGATCGGCGAACTTCCGGGTATTCAATTCGTGCATGGATCGTCGCTCGACGAAGACGAATACCTGGTCAGCGTGCGCGATGCGATTGAGCCGCTGATGACCGATACGATCCCTCTTACTTTCTTCGGACACACTCATCTGCAAGGCGGGTTTGTGGCGCAGGGAGAAATCAGCGAGGCGTATCGTCCGGGGTATCGCACGGTGGGGCAGCCGGAAACTTCGGATTGGCCTCTGCGCAGCGAGCTGCGCTTCCTCATTAATCCTGGATCGGTCGGCCAGCCTCGCGACGGCGACTGGCGCGCCGGTTTCGCAATGTTCGATTCCGATAAGTGGATCGTCAGCTATTACCGCATTCCCTACAATCTGCGAGTGGCGCAGGAGAAAATTCTGGCCGCCAACCTGCCGCAACGGCTGGCAACGCGGCTGGCGACGGGTAGATAGGTGTGGGTCGGACACTCTTGTCCGACGCGTTGACGTTGCTGTTGGTTTTTTGATTTTGAAACGGTGCCAACCGAGGAATCCAACGTCAATGTCAAAACCAACACCAACATCGTCGGACAAGAGTGTCCGACCCACACAGGAAGGCAGACTATGACGACCGCTAACACCCGTCCCGCCCACACCGCACACATTGACGGTGGCGCTCGCGGGAACCCGGGGCCTGCGGGCTACGGTGTTGTTATCCACGATGCTTCCGGCCGCAAGGTTGCCGAACTTAGCGAATATCTCGGGCACCACACCAACAACTACGCGGAGTATCAGGGACTTCTCGGAGTGCTGCGTTATGCGCTGGCAAATGGCGTGAATGCGCTTAAGGTGGTCAGCGATTCGGAGCTGATGGTCCGGCAGATGAAGGGCATTTACAAGGTGAAGCATCCGGAGCTGCGCAAGCTTTACGAAGAGGCGCAACAAATGGTGCGCAAGCTGGAACACTTTGAGATCCGCCATGCCATGCGTGAGCAAAACGTGGACGCGGACCGGCTGGCGAACGAAGCCATGGATCGCGGCCGTGCGCGCTAACGCGCCTCCGAACGGTAATGATCCCAGGTTGTAACCTCCCTTGCTATTTCTTCCGCACTCCTACCGGATTACCATCCGACCCAGGTACCAAACTCAGGAGGCGATCATTATGATCATCGGACCCAACACTTTCTGTGGGATCAATCCCTGGGCTGTGCTGGTGGCATCGGTGGCCACCATGGTCATAGGTTTTCTGTGGTACTCGCCGATGCTGTTCGCGCGACCGTGGATGCGGCTCATGGGCTACGATCCCGACGACAAAGCTAAACTGGCCGAAATGCAAAAGGGAGCCGGAAAGACTTACGGGATAACATTTGTCGCGACCATCGTCTCAGCAGTTGTGCTGGCGAAAATCATCGACCTGACCAGCGTTAACACAATTTTGTATGGGATGAAAGTTGGATTTGGAGTCTGGCTCGGCTTCGTCGCGACCGTCCAACTGACGGGCGCGCTATTCACCAAGCAGCCGACGAAACTTTTCCTGATCAACACGGGATATCAGCTGGCCTGCTACCTCACAATGGGAGCGATCCTGGCGAAGTGGCCACACCCGTGAAAGCGTTTTGACCGCAGAGAACGCAGAGCCCGCGAGAAATCCTGGCGCTAAGTATCCGAAACAATCGAATTTCCTCAGCGTCCTCCGCGATCTCTGCGGTTCAACGCGTCTCGACTTTGACCTATTCTCCCACGGAGTGGTCGTGGATGATCTTCCATCCATCGGGAAATTTTCTGAAGATCAGGGTGAACAGACCGTGCGGAGTCTTGCCATCCGACATTGTGAGATGGAATTCGCCACGGACGAATGCGGCGTCCGATCCGAGCATTTCGATTCGCAGATTCGCAAATTCCAGTTTGCCCATCTCGTGGCCCGTGCTTTGATAACTCTTCTTGTAGCGGTCGAGCGCAGCCTGCCAGCCCTTGGATTCGTGCGCTCCAGAGAAAAATGTCAGTTCGGGAGAATTCCAATAGCCCGACATGAAAGCGTCCAGGTCGCCGCGGTTCCAGGCTTGCTGTTGTTGTTCGATCACTTGACGGATGGCGGAGGCGTCCGCGGTGCTTCCGCTTTGTGCAACCGATGTCATGACGAGAAAGATTGACGTGAGCAGGATCGCGAGGGTGCGCATGGAGCCTCCAAAACGCACTAGTGTCGCACAAAGTAAAGTGAGGAGGGACAGAAAACTTGATCGAGAGGTCAGAGGAGGGAGCATTCCGCGTTCACTTGGCTGAGTTGAGGATGAAGTGAGGATGCGGTCCGCGAACCGTAGACTAGCGGCTCAGAAACCCGATCTACGCTCTGCTCTTCTTTGCCGCGGCCGCCTTCGCTTTCACTGCCTGCCATGGGCGCTTGGGACGCTCGACTTCGGGTTTGTCGCGATCTTTGATGCGGTCGTACTGGTAGGACTCGCTCACCGTCCCCAGCGACTCGTTGTACAGGCTGGGCGTACTGAGGGCCTCCTTCAGTTCTTCCGAGAACTGATGCAGCGCTTTGAGATGGTCGGCGCTCGCGGGCACTTCAGTTTTCGTGGTCATCAGGTACTGCTGGTACCCCTTGTTGACCAGTTTCGAGATCTCAGCGCCGATGAGATATCCCGGGTAGGCGAAGATCTTAGCGCCACCGTCGTCGGTCTTCTGGATCGCGGCGGAGACGTTGTACTTCCGGAGGAACACGCGATTCTGCGTGCCAGGAGCTTCAATCAGGTCAAAGCCATGTTCGCGCAGCCAGCTGACTGCGTCTTCATAAGTGCGTTCTTCTACTTTGGTTGACATTTTTTCTGCTTTCAACTCTGTTCTGCGAGATTAGATGCGACCGCCTCGCTCAGGATGCCCCTTGGATTCATGGAACCGAATTGCATCGTACAGAATCTAAGGTCGTAGTATAGATATACCTTTTCAAGGTTGCAGGCACATTACCGTAGTCATCAAGGCATTTTCACTTTGACGGCAGCCAGCTCCAATCCGGTTCCGCGCCAGCGCGATGCGAACGCCGATGCCGCAACCGTGCGCCTGGCAGGAGAAAGTCTGCTGGAGCGCATCGGTAATACTCCACTGCTACGACTCGACATCCTGACCGGCGATCTCCCCGGGATCCAGCTTTTCGGCAAAGCCGAATGGTACAACCCGGGCGGCTCGGTGAAGGATCGTACGGCCTCCAGCATCGTGGCTGAGGCGCGGCGCGCTGGAAAGCTGACTCCGGGAAAAATCCTTCTCGATTCCACCAGCGGCAACACCGGTATTGCCTACTCGATGCTCGGTGCGGCGCTCGGATTTCCTGTCACGCTGTGCGTTCCCGAGAATGTTTCTCCCGAGCGCAAGCGCATTCTACAGGCATACGGCGCAAATATCATCTTTACCGATCCCGGAGAAGGCTCCGACGGCGCGACCAGAGTTGCGCACGCACTCGCGGAGAAGCATCCCGATCTTTACTTTTATGCCGACCAGTATTCCAACGACGCGAATTGGCGTGCGCATTATCAGACCACTGCCGACGAAATCTGGCGACAAACCGAAGGCCGCATTACTCACTTCGTCGCGATGATGGGTACGACGGGAACTTTTGTCGGGACCACGCGGCGATTGAAAGAATTGAATCCGCATGTCCGCTGCATCTCGTTGCAGCCGGACTCTCCATTTCATGGCATCGAGGGCACGAAGCACCTGGGCTCGACGATCGTGCCGGGCATCTACGACGCTACGCTCGCGGACGAGCAAATTGAAATCCATACTGAAGACGCTCATGCGATGGCACGGCGCCTGGCGCGCGAAGCGGGGCTTCTGGTTGGCGTTTCAGCGGCCGGTGGGATCGTGGGCAGCCTGAAAGTCGCCGAGGGATTGAAGAAGCAACAGGCGGCGGTGATAGTCACGATCCTGTGCGACTCGGGCGAGAAGTATTTGAGCGAGAGATTTTGGAACGAAGGGTAAAAAACAATTGCAGAAGTTAGAAGTCAGATTGCAGAAGTAAAATCTCGCGAAGTTGGCGAATCTCGGAGGATTTTACTTCTGCAATCTGACTTCTAACTTCTGACTTCACACGATGCTCACGATTCCCCGCGACGTCCACGCTTCTCTTCGCCAGCACGGCGAAGAGACTTATCCCCACGAGTGTTGCGGAGTTCTGCTTGGACAATTTGCGGATGATGGGTCGAAGACTGTGACTCGCATCGCGCGTGCTGGGAACACACGCGACGACTCGCCGCATAATCGCTATCACATCGATCCCAAGGAACTCATCCGCATCCAGCGCGAAGGGCGCGAGCGCGGAGAGGACATCGTCGGCTTCTACCATTCTCATCCGGATCATCCGGCACAGTGGTCAGCGACCGACCTTGCGGAGGCTCATTGGTTTGGGTGTTCATACGTGATTACGAGCGTGGAAAACGGCAAGGCGGCGGTGACGAACTCGTTTCAGCTCGACGGCTCCGACGAGGACGACAAGAAATTCGTGGACGAAAGAGTCGATGTAGTGTGAGTGTGGGGCCGACACTCTTGTCCGCCGCCGTTGGGTTGTTCTAATTTCCTGTGTCCGCGAATCGTTTATCCGTCGCCGTGTCCAGAACCGATACCGGAGTGTCGATTTCCCAGCAGCATCAAATGCAATGGCAACGGCGTCGGACAAGAGTGTCCGACCCACACAGGTGAATCCGGCGCGCTGATTGTGGCATCATCTACCTATGCCGCAGATCCAGATTCCGACTCCGCTCCGTCAATATGCGGGCAAACAGGCGATTGTAGAAGTGCTCGCCAAGAATGTAGGCGAGGCGCTTGCCAACCTCATCGTGCAGCATCCGGACTTGAAGCGCCATCTCTACACCGAGGACGACAAGCTGCGCGCCTTTGTGAATGTCTACGTCAACGACGAAGACATGCGCTACCTACAGAAAGAAGCCACGGCGCTCAAGGACGGTGATACCATTTCGATAGTGCCGTCGATTGCCGGCGGCTGCTGAGCCTATGACCTGCGCTGCGTATTACCGAATGACCTGCCCCGCGTGCTGTTGTTGCCGCTGTTGTCGGTAGTCCGCTGTCGAGCCAAATCAAATTTCATCGAGGATTTTATGGCCACTCTGACCGAAGCCAAACCCGAAGCCGTTCTCAGTAACGACGAAATCCTGCGCTACTCGCGCCATCTGATCATGCCCGAAGTCGGCATGGAAGGTCAGCAGAAGTTGAAGGCCGCGAAGGTGCTGTGTATCGGCGCGGGGGGACTCGGGTCGCCGCTGGCGCTCTATCTGACGGCGGCGGGCGTAGGCACTCTCGGCATCGTGGACTTCGACGTCGTCGACTATACGAACCTCCAGCGTCAGATCATCCACACGACTGCCGACGTAGGCCGGAAGAAGCTCGACTCCGCCGCCGACAAACTTAAGGCGATCAATCCCTACATCAACCTGCGGACTTTCGACACGCGGCTGAGCAGCGCCAACGCGCTCGAATTGTTTCGCGAGTTCGACATCATCGCCGACGGCACCGATAATTTTCCTACCCGTTATCTCGTCAACGACGCTTGCGTGCTGACCGGCAAGCCCAACGTTTACGGATCGATTTTCCGATTTGAGGGGCAGGCCAGCGTGTTCGCTACCGAAGAAGGCCCGTGCTATCGCTGCCTGTATCCCGAACCGCCTCCGCCGGGACTGGTTCCCTCCTGCGCGGAAGGTGGAGTGCTCGGAATTCTTCCTGGCCTGGTGGGCGTGATTCAGGCGACGGAAACGATCAAGCTGATCCTCGGCCAGGGCGATCCGCTGATTGGACGCCTCCTGCTGGTGGATGCGCTCGCGATGAAATTTCGCGAACTGAAGTTGCGCAAGAGTCCCGATTGCCCCGCTTGCGGAAAGAATCCGACGGTAAAAGAACTGATCGACTACAACGAATTTTGCGGAATCCGCGGGGAAGAGGAAACGTCGGTGACTACCGACGTCCCGGCCATCACGGTGGAAGAGTTAAAGCAGCAGCTCGACGCCAAGAAAGACCTATTCATCCTTGACGTCCGGGAGCCGCACGAATACCAGATCTGCAACCTCAACGGATACCTCATTCCGCTCGGAGATTTGCCGAAGCGCGTGCATGAGCTCGACTCCAGCCACGAAATCGTCGCGCACTGCCGCTCGGGCGTGCGTAGCGGCAAAGCCGTTACGTTCCTTCGTCAGGCGGGATTTAAGAAAGTGCATAACCTGACGGGTGGGATTCTGGCCTGGGCGGATAAGATTGATCCCAAGATGCCGAAGTATTGAGGGTCGTAGCTTACGGTTGGTTGTTAGTGGTTAGAGTCGGTGCGCGACCGCTTCGGCCATGCCGCCGAAGATCGTCCTTCATGTCCAAGTAGTATTTGCTATCGTATAGTCTCTGCGCAGAGCATAATGGCTGTGTCCCGGCCATTGTTTCCCCCCAAATGTTATTGTTCGATCGGAGATCCTCGATGAAAAGAACTACTCTGTGTTTTGCCTGCGTCTTTTTGTGTATTGCAGCAATCGGTCAGGAAAGCAAACCGAGCACGTCCGATGCAACTCCCATTCAGCAAACAGCAAAGGCGGCCACGCAAGAGCAACCGGCGGACACATCGAACTTCACATCCGCGAAGGGATTCGTGCTGGAGGATGGGACTCCTGTCAAGATGCGTATCAATCGCACGATTTCATCTGGGGACGCGCACGTCGGAGACACCGTCGACTTCGAAGTCCTTCAGGACATCAGCGTTAATGGCACGCTGGTGATTCCAAAAGGCGGGCTGGCCTTCGCGACGGTAACCGAAGCACAAGCCAAGCGAAGAATGGCGCGAGGCGGGAAACTGGATATCAACATCGATTACGTAAAGTTGCTGAGCAGTGAAAGGGCGGCACTGCGCGCGGTCAAGGAGGTCAAGGGCGGTGGTCATACGGGTGCCATGACGGGCGGAATTGTAGCTACCAGCCTTGTATTCTTTCCGGCGGCACCGTTTTTTCTGTTCATGCACGGCAAGGACATCAGCATTCCTAAGGGTACGGAAATCACAGCCTATGTCAGCGGAGACATGAAACTGGACATTGGGAAATTTAAGCAGACGCCCGTAAATCCTGAATCTCCGCAGAGTGCGAGTTCGTCATCCGCGAGGCTTCTAATGGAGTCCAACCCTTCCGGCGCTGACATTGAAGTCGACGGCAGTTTCGTCGGGAACACGCCATCGGACGTGCAAGTTCCAGAGGGCGATCACACGGTGTCCGTGAAGAAAATGGGATTTAAAACCTGGGAACGAAAGTTGAAGATTAGTGCCGGCAGCAATGTTCACCTGAGTGCTGAACTTGAAAAAGCTGACACTCCATAGTCTCACTGGCTTGCGATCGAGTTGTTGCAGAAAGCGCAACCCCGATTACTGCCCCTCAATCGCATCTTTCAAATGCTTGGCACACGATTCCGCGGAGCTGCGCTTTCCGTGAGTGGACGCCTCTTGATGGACAGAATAGGCCCACACTACTTCGCCACTCTTGATGTTGCTCACCGTGATACTCGCCTCTTCCCGGGAGTGCCAATTGCCCATGATTACCTTCTTGGCTGTGCTCGCTTTCTGAGTTTCCGCCGCTCCGGTGATTTCATAGTCTGCCTGATCGCGGTTCGTCGTGATTTCCACCGGTACCTTCTTTTTGGCGATGGCGTCTTTCAGATACGTATCGAAGCCCTCTGCAATGGGCGCGACGAAGACTTTCGCTCCCTTGGGAATCTTCTGGGAGGGCGGCGCATTCTTTTCGCCTGCGTGTACTGCTGTGGCTGCGATCGCCAGAAAGAAAACTACATTCACAACGCGTTGTTTGATTTTCATCGAGCACCTCTCCACTATTGTTTGCAGACAAGGAGCCGCACTATTCGACCACGATCTGCTTGATGTGTTTGGCGCAGGCTTCCCCGGCACTCTGCTTTCCGCGCGCCGAATTTGTCTTATGGACCGAGTATCCGAAAATCACCGCTCCTGTCTTTAGATCGGCGACCTTGATGCTGGCTTCCTCATTGGAGTTTTGCGCCCCGATAAACAGCATCTTTGCCCATCCCGCTTTCTCGCTCTCTGAAACGCCGCTGATCTCGTAGTCAGCCTTGGTGCGATCTATTACTACCGTCAGCGGCACCTTCTTGTTCCGCAATCCGGCAATGATGTAGTTTTCGAATCCGCCCACCATCGGAGCGACATAGACTTTCGCGTAGGAAGGGATTTTCGCGTTATTTACGGTGGCCAGTTTTCCTTCGTCCGACGAGGATGGCTTCAGGTCCGGAGCAGCCTCCTTGGCGGTTTCATTGGAAGACGGTTTCGTCGGACTCGATTGGGCGCTCTGATCCTGCGTCGACGTTTGTTGGGGATCAGCGGCTTGGGAATAGCGGGCAAGGCCTAGTACTAAAGCTGCCAGTACCAGAGTTCCTGGCAATAGTGTGTTTCGCATAGCACTCCACAGGGATGGCCATCCCCCGATCTTCGCGTACTGTTGCGACCACGTTTGCAAGCTTGCAGGTACGCCGCGAGTGTATCGCCCTGTCACCGGCGTGACAAGGAAATTTGGGTATTACATTCGAATCCGTCAATAGCTTCCTGACTTCCGTGATCTGGCAAACTGTGTAATAGTCCTTCTTGTTCGGAATCGGAGTCTGCATGCTGGCCATAACTCGCTGGACGGTCGCCCTTCTCGTCCTGTCTCTCCCTCTCCTCGCTGCCGACGCTCCCGCCGGCCGCAATTCCGATCCCGCTTACCAGCAATTGCGCAGCCTCGGGCTGGGCAGTGAGACGGTCGGGGTGAGCGATCTGACGCTTCGTCGTGATGTGGGGACGTTCCATTTGAAATCAGGAGCGCTCTGTTTCGTGGCGCCCGTCAATGGCAAGGTTACCGGGGCGGTGTTTGTCGGCGATGGCCAGCTGATGCTTGATCCGCATTCAGCTTCAGAAATATCCAGTCTCAGGTTATTGACCAAGGGCAGTGAGTTCGTCGAGGACTTCAACCATGCTGTGTTCCGCTTTACGGACACGACTTACGACGAGATCAAGAAGGCAGGCGGGACTTCATCCGGCGGATGCGATGCCGGTCTGTTGAAGGACAGTCAGAGCATCACTCGCCATAAACTCAACACCAATCTTGAGGCCCGAATCCTGGAAGACTTGCTAAGTCCGGAGCCGGGACGGCTGTTTGTGGCGTTTGTCCATGGAAAGAAATATAACGGCAAGGAACTGTTCACGCTCGACCCGCACAGTTCGTCGGACCAGGTGGAATTCCGGACTTATGACGAGAACAAGCTGGGCGTGTGGGCCGGCATGGATCTCTCCGAGAACAAAGAGAGGATCAGCCGGAATTTTATCCACATCGAGCACCAGCAGCTCGACACTACGATCGAGAAGAACGCGCATCTTACGGGGAAGGCGACGACCACGTTTGTGGCACTGGTGAGTGGCTTGCGGGTCGTGCCTTTCGACCTGTTCTCGACTTTGCGTGTTGACACCGTAACCGGGGAAGGCGGCCAGTCCCTGCCCTTCATTCAGGAGGACAAGAACGACGACGCCGACTTTGCGGTCGTTCTTCCCAAGGCGCTGGCGGCGGGTGACAAATACACCATCACGACGACTTATAACGGTAAGGATGCGATTTCCAATGAGGGAAATGGCAACTATTTCCCGATCGCGCGCGAGGACTGGTATCCGAACAACGCGACCTCTGGACTCGGAGAATACACCGCTTACGACATGACCTTTCGGATCCCAAAAGGCATGAAGATTGCCGCCACCGGCAGCCTGATCAGCGAGAGCAACGACGGAGGTCAGGATGTCACGGTGTGGAAGAGCGAAGTGCCACAGACCGTCGCCGGATTCAACCTGGGCCGATTCAAAGTGGAAGAAGTGAAGATGACCCAGCCGGAATATGACGTGTTGTCCTATGCCAACGAAGAATTGCCCGATGCCGCCAAGGGGCTTTACAACACGACGATCATGATGAAGCAGGTACTGGCGCAGGGCCAGCTGTCGGTTCAGCTTTATTCCGACTACTTTGGTCCCATTGCCTACAAACGGCTGGCGATGACCCAGCAGACGGCGTGCTCATTCGGACAATCCTGGCCCGCCCTGGTGTATCTTCCCATCTGTTCGTTTTTCGATTCCACGGTGCGGCATGAACTTCAGCTCGATTTCCGCGACCGCGGGTATTGGAAAGTCGTCGCGCCGCACGAAGTGGCCCATCAATGGTGGGGGCACACCGTCGGATTCAGTTCCTATCGCGATCAGTGGATGAGCGAAGGCTTCGCCGACTTCTCCGCGTCGTTGTTTCTACAGGCGGCGTACGCCAAGGAACCCAAACAGTATCTGGAGTTTTGGAAAGACGAACGCGAACTCCTGACGGAGCGCAACAAGGAAGGCTTTCGCGCGATCGATGTCGGTCCGCTCACGATGGGCTACCGCTTGAACAACAGCAAGGCGGGCGTGAATATTGCGCGCGATCTGATCTATCCAAAGGGCGCGTACATTCTGCACATGGTGCGGATGATGCTGTGGGACCGCCAGACCGGCGATGCAAACTTCAAAGCCACCATGCAGGACTTTGTGACGACGTACTCCGGCAAGGCCGCTACCACCGAAGACTTCAAGGCCATGGTGGAGAAACACATGACCCTACAAATGGATCTGATGGGCGACCACCGCATGGACTGGTTCTTTAACGAATACGTTTACGGGACCGCGCTGCCCAGCTACCAGTTCAGTTCCACGTTCGACAAGAATGCCGACGGCGACGTCGTGTTCGGTTTCAAGCTGACGCAATCCGGGGTGGACGACAAATTCCGCATGCTGGTCCCGATCTATCTCGAAATGGCCGACGGCGGCATCGCCAACCTGGGGCGAGCGAACGTAGTCGGAAATTCCACGGTGGAGCGGAAGGTCACACTGAAGGGGATGAAGAATCCTCCCAAGCGGGCGCTGGTGAACTATAACTACGACGTGCTGGCGTCGAACTAGAGGGTCCGGGCTAGGATTCGGTCTCTTCTGCCGGCCTATATCCGCTGCATGCAAGCACCGGCAGCCGAGGGTATTTCGGGAACCGTGGATCCTGTAGCGAGAGGTCGCAACGAAAGAATACCGAACCGCGATCGGACTCAATGCGCCGCGAATAGCGACAGTCCCGGCACAGGCCAGGATCGGGATGCTGTGTGATTCCCGAAGGCATAGCTACAAATCCGGCTTCCACAGCGGCACTCTGCCTGATGCGGTGTAGAAGCCCCATCCCGCCAGGGCGACCACGCTCAGAAAAGCAAAAAGTGACGTGCTCATATACCAGGCGGCAAGGTCTGCGCTAAGCGGTACGTTCACGAGCATGTCGACCGTGAAGATGGCGCAGACGAGGGATACCAGCCCAAAGCGAAACACGATCAGCGCGGCGATGCCATAGACAACAATGACGGTTGGAATGTCCACCATGGGATAGTCCGTGCCGAGCGACTTCAGCACGCTGAACAAAGCGACAAAGGCGATGCCCGCAAGCCAGTCTCGGCGGAGGAGAATCTTCAGACCCAGCAGGATAAAGAAGAATTGCAAGGTTCCGATGATGGCGTCGGGGATTTGCGACAGCCACATGCCCATCGCGGGGCGCGTCCCGGAGAGGTAGTTGGAGGAAAACAGTTGTGGAGCCGCGCCTGCGCGCAGAGCAAAGATGTGAGCGGCCTGGAAAATAGCGAGCCACACCACTCCCAGTAGAACGCCAAACAGAATGTCGCTGCCGACCAGAGGGTCGCGGGTGCGGCCGCTGAGCAGGCGGCTCCAGGAAATGATCGAATGCGGCCAGTAGCGGCGAACATAGGGCTCTACCGCCATGTACATCACAAAGGTCAGAGCGGCGAGAAACATCGACGTAGCGATGACGAAAATCAGCAGTCCGAAGGTTCCCATGCTGGGCACGAGATGCCCGCGGAAAAGCCATAGCAGGATGAGGAGTCCAAAGACGATGGTGGCCAGCCTGACGGCGCCGTCGCGATCGCCACGGCCGTGACGATAGTTGCGGCGGGCCAGCAGAGAAGAAAATAGCATCAGCGCTGCCAGCAGCACGACCCCGAGGATTTGTCCCCATTTTTTTCCCGCGGTCGGTGCTTCCTGTTTCATGCGGTCAGGCTTGGTCCAGGCCCCGGTCAGGTAGAAGAAAACCGGTTTGCCTTGCCAGGCGGCCGCTTCGATCCGCAATTCGCGAGTGGTTCCGGGCCATTTTCCGGTCCAGGCAGCGCGCGTATCGGCTGCGGCGAGCGAAGTCCAGGTGGGCAGGGCCGGCTGAAACTGCGAGAGGTCCAGATCGGCGGCGGCGAAGAGAGGCTTCCAGTCAGCCTGGGAGGTAGCGGCCGGGGCGGTCGAAACCTGGGGAGGAATGGCGTCGAAATATACGAGCCGCCCGCGGGGATCGAGCACCAGGCGAATCATGCCGGAGAGAGTGGAGGGCGGATCGTTGCCATCCACCAGACCGGAAGTAAGAAGAAAATCGTGGAAGTCGCGGGCCACCAGGTAGTCGGGACTCTGCCGGTACCAGAACGCCATCGGCGACGGACGCGCGGCGAGGATCTCATCCCACCGGGGTCGCGGCTTATCTTTTTTTTCGGCGTAGTCGGTGAAGTCGGAATCGACAAAGAAGCCGGTCGCGCTGTCGGCGGGGCGCTCGGGATATCCCAGATGGGTGATGGTTTCGCGGGCTTTCTGCGATAAGACTTCCGGCGACAGCTCAACGCCGATTCGCTCCAGCGTATTCGGACGGATGTTCAAATATACGCAGGCCGCCAATCCGATCAGGATGGCGGCCAGGCAACTGATTGCTATACGCGGCGACAGGCCGCCACTTTCTCCGGCCGCGGCTACCATCTGCGGCGAAGGTGTCTCCCCGGCTGCCAGAGCAGCGGCGAGCGGATCGCCCCCGGGCAACGCCGCTGCCACGCTCAGCGCTGAAGCAGGCCGGTTACGAGCCTCCGGTTCCAGACAGCGCAGAATGACGCGCTCCACCGCCGGATCGAGGTCCTTCACAACCGACGAAGGCCGACTGGGTGTGGACTGCGCGCCCGTGCGAACCAACTCAGCCAGCGTCTCCGCCGTGAAGGCGCGTTTGCCGGTGAAGACTTCATAGAGCACCAGGCCGAGCGAGTAGATATCACTTTGCGGCGTCACTTCTTTCCCGGCCAACTGCTCTGGGGCCATGTAAGCAGGCGTGCCGCTGCGGACGTCAGCGCCGTGGATCTGATCGGTGAGGCCGGCGAGGCCGAAGTCGGTCATGACTACCTGGCCGCGGCCGTCAAGCATGATGTTGGCGGGCTTCAGGTCGCGATGCAGGACGCCTTTGGAATGCGCGGCAGCAAGTCCAGCACAAAGCTGGCGGGCAATGTCGGTGGCTTTGTCGGGTGGGAGACGGCCGATGCGGCGCAGCAACGACGCTAGGTCTTCGCCGTCGACGTACTCCATCGTGAAAAATGTGTGGCCGTCAACTTCGCCGACGTCATACACGCGGCAAACGTTCGGATGCGAGACGCGGCGGGCAATGCGAACTTCGTTGCGGAATCGCTCCAGCAAACTCTCGTCGCGAGTTGCTTCTTCGGGCAGGAACTTGAGCGCAACCGGCTGCCCTAGTGTCAGATCATCGGCACGGTAGACCTCCCCCATGCCTCCCTTCCCCAGCAAGGCGATGATGCGATAGCGGCCAGCGAGTAGGCGTCCCGGAAGAAATCGGCCTTCGTTCAGCGCAAAACCGGAAGAACTCGGGGGCCGCGACGATGAGGAAGAAGCCGGGCGCGGCGGACACGGAGATGCAGCCGTGGCAAACTCCAGTGTCGCCATGTCGTCCGAGCCAACGGGCGCCCCGCAGGAAGAGCAGAAGCGTACCGCGATGGGTAGCTCGGCAGCGCAGGTGTTGCAGGTAGCCATCGATTGCTCCGCGGATAGTGTACCCGGATTTCGCCGGATCAGGCTCTACGGCGGGTCGCGCCCTTGACTTCCTACGGGTGTCCAAGCTTGGAAACCGGGTGCTTCAGGTGATCTTGACTTACCTTAGTGTATAAAATACACTAATACGCATGGTACCGACCTCTGATCATGTCGATTCGGTCGCCGACAGCTACTCAAGCCAGCGCAGAGCGGTCGAGAGTCTGTATTACGTCACCGCGCTTTCGAATCTGATCCGCGGATACGACAAGTACGCTCGTGTTTACGATAAATCCAGAATTCCAGAAAGCACCTTCCCAAGTCGATTCTTTCTTCTTTCAAGACACGAGCTAGGTATCGGCATCAGCAAGGCGTCTCCGCTGCTTCGCAAGATTGGGCTGCCAGGCGATCGACTGATCGTCCTCGAGACCCACGCCGGCGCAGACGAACTCCATCTGAATCAGCGAACCGGACTTGGGCGCTTCGTGGAGCGGAGTCACGTCACCCTGGACGCGGTCCACCTATTGGACGATTCGGGAGCTCTCAAACCTATCCGTATCGAAGAAGCGTGCGCCCTCTCCCTTCGACTGCATGGCCAAACTAACGTGCCTTATGAACAGTTGGCGCCACGCTCGGTGTCTGTGCTCCCCGTGGCCAGGGCTTGTCAGGCAAGTTGTCCCTTTTGCTTTTCGAAGGCGTCGGTGTCGGCGGAAATGGAATCCAAGCCGATTGACTGGCAACGCATTGCGGAAGTCCTTCTCCAGGGTCGAGCTCGCGGAGCCAGTAGAGTGGTCATCACCGGCGGAGGCGAGCCATCGTTGCTCGGAGATCGTGATCTTGACCATTTGATTCGCGAGGCCGCTGCTGTCTATCCCAAGGTGGTGCTCATCAGCAACGGGTTCAAATGGGGATGCATGTCAGATCACGCTCGCGCCGCGGCAATGCACGGTCTCGATGCAGCAGGACTTTCAGTGCTTGCGGTTTCCCGCCATCACTTCGATTCTGAACGTAACGCTGAACTCATGAATCTTGCGACCCGCAGCGAGGCGATCGCGAAAACATGGTCAACAGGTCGTGCCAGTTTCAGCCGGCTCAAACTTCGTTGGATTTGTGTGCTTCAGCGCGGAGGAATCGAAGACTGCAATCTACTCGAACGGTACCTCGATTGGGCAGTCGAAGACGGAGTTGAGGAGATCTGCTTCAAGGAATTGTACGTCTCGACCAGCATTGAATCCGAGTACTACGACCGAGCCGCGAACGATTGGAGCGCACACAACCAGGTTCCCCTGCGCCTTGTGGTTGACCTTGCTCGCGACGCGGGATGGAACGTCGCTGAGAAGCTTCCTTGGGGATCCCCGATCTTCGACGGGGTTTGGCGCGGCCAGCGCATAAGAGTGGCGGCGTATACGGAGCCAAGCCTGCTGTGGGAGTTGACCAACGGAATCTGTCGCAGCTGGAACCTGATGGCAGATGGCCGATGTCTGGCGTCACTCGAAGACCGGAAAAGCGAGGTACTCGCAAGTGGACTACGCAAGTTACCGGCAATTTCGTGACGAAATTCTCAGGGAACGGCGACCTCTGAGGCTCGACTGCATGAATCCGGTTCAAGCACTTGCGCCTTGGACCTACTCGATGCCGGAGTCGGAACAGATGGCGACGGCTTCTACTGCCCAAGCTATCGCCGCATGGTCGAGAGCGACTCAGATCGCGCTCGATCCTGAACGAACCGTGGTCGGTCGTGGAGTGCGGGACCTGCTTTCGGCGACGTTCTCCTTCGCGCTCGACCGCGGCGAAGAGCTGTGGTTGCCAGAGGATGTTTACCCGGTTTACTGGGAACTCGGCAAGCAGGCCGACGCAAGTATGCGAGCATTTGCTACTCTCCCACAACCCGACCTGAGTTTCCTTCCACAAACTGGGGAAGGCGCCGCCATCGTCTTCCCGGTCCCTGTGTCGCCACTTGGACGCTTGCCAACCGATTTTGAGGCTAATGCTCTCCTTTGCTGGCTGAGTGGTTCCCGACGCAGACTCTTGATCCTTGATGCGGTTTACACCTTCGATTTCAACGCGAGTCGCCCCCTCATGGAGTCGTTCCTCGCAAAAAACGGCCACCAATGCATCCTGCTGTGGTCGTGCTCAAAGTCGTGGCTTGCTCCTGGATCTTTGGGGCTGGCGGCCGTACCACGCAGTCTCGCACCGACGTTGCAGAGGTCTGTATCGCCTCCCTCCGAGGCGGAATTCGGCAGAATCAAAGCAGTGCTGGATGATCGCCCCGACCTCTGCCAGTTGCAACAAGCGGCCTTCGACCGCGAATGGCAGCGACTCGCGCCACGCATTCGATGCGCTGTCTCGGATTGGCAGCCGCCATCCGTCGGGTATTTCTCGGTGGTATCTGCGTCGTTTACAACACTGCTTGATGAGCACGACATCCTTTCGGTACCTGCCACCGTCTTCGGAAGCCCCCACGATGATCTTTCGATCGTGACATGCCTGCATGATCTCGCCGCGCATGAGAAAGGATTCTGCGCATGATGAAAGCGCTCGACTGTTTGCCGCTTTATGCGGATGCGTTGTTCTATGACGAGGAATTTCATGAACGAAAGCACGAAATCCCGTTCTACTTGCGACAGGCGAAAGCCAGTGCTGGTCCGGTGTTGGAAATCGGGTGCGGCACCGGGCGCCTGACTTTGCCCATTGCCGCTGCTGGAATAACGATCGCAGGAGTTGATGCTTCAGCCGCGATGATTGCAGAAGCACGCCGCAAGGCGATCGCCGCTAACCTGGCGGTGGATTGGTACGTACAGGATGCCCGTTCTATGGAACTCAGTCGCAACTTCAGGCTCGTCTTCATTGCCACGAATGCCCTTCAGCATCTTCAGGACCTGGCCTCGCTCCGCGCCTTTTTTTCCCGGGTGCGCGCGCACCTGAGGCCTGACGGCTTGCTCATCATCGACGTATTCAATCCCTCCATCTCGAAGTTAAGTCGAAGATTCGGGGCGCCTCATTCGCACAAAAGCTTCAGCTTGTCTGACGGGCGCCGCGTAGAAGTCGAAGTGGACAGTGAATATGTCCCCGATGCTCAGGTACTCCACTTTGTTCTGACTTATCATCATGAAGGTCAGATCATTCACGCCAAAGACGTACGCATGCGCTGCTTCTTTCCCGAGGAACTTGTCGCATTATGTCAATTAGGTCACTTTCAGGTTGTTGAGCGTTTTGGTGACTACGACGAAACGCCATTTCAGGCATCCTCTCCCAAGCAAATCCTTCTCTGCCGCCCGCGGGTAGGCGGCGATCTCGGAGTCTGAGCCTATCGTGCCTTTCTCTTACAAATTTCCACGTCCGGCGTTGACAGTGGATTGCGTCATCTTCGGTCTGGATGAGGGTGGCTTGAAAGTCCTTCTCATCAAGAGAGGCATCGAACCCTTTCGCGGCCGTTGGGCTCTCCCGGGCGGTTTCGTGCAAACTGATGAGACCGTTGACGAAGCTGCTCGACGCGAGCTCCGAGAAGAAACCGGCTTGCAGCGCGTCTTCCTGGAGCAGCTTTACACCTTTGGCGATCTGAGTCGTGACCCTCGCGAGCGAGTGGTGACGATAGCCTATTACGCTTTAGTTAACCTTCACGACCATCGACTACAGGCCGCTACGGATGCGGAAAATGCCGCATGGTTCGATGTCGGCGACTTGCCTCGCCTCGCTTTCGACCATGATGCCATCATCCAAATGGCCTTGACGCGTCTCAAGGGCAAAGTCCGCTACTGCCCCATCGGATTCGAGCTGTTGCCAAGGAAATTCACGCTCTCACAGTTACAGCATTTGTACGAAACGATCCTGGAACGTCCGCTCGACAAGCGCAATTTCCGCAAGAAACTGTTGCAACTGGATATGTTGGAGGAACTGGACGAGGTGGAACAAGATGTGGCCCACCGAGCCGCCCGCCTCTATCAGTTCAACCAGGCCAAGTATGCCAACTCAGTCAGGCAAGGGTTTAACTTCGAAATCTAAAGGGCCAACAGCTAAAGCGACTTTTCCCTTGCCAACCGGACGGTCGGTTGGTACGATCTATCAACCTCCTGGATGAACCGTGGTCGTGGGTCATCATCTCCACCGAACGGGTGTCCGAGTTCCACGAGTACAAGTATCGGCGCCCGTTCCACGGTGGGGACGAGGATGAGCGAGCAGACGGATATTTCAAACGCTCTGAAATCCCACCGCCAGAACGCTGGTGCGGTGGGCTTCCGCTTTTTAGCGAATGATGATGATATCGAGCAAGGCAGGAAGGGTCTGATGAAGGACGACAAGAAATCAGCAACCATGACCGGGGCAAGCATTCTATGGGAATGTCTCGAGCGCGAGGGCGTGGAGGTTGTATTCGGCTATCCTGGCGGCGCGATCCTGCCCGCCTACGACGCGCTGAAGCACAGCAAGATTCATCACATCCTGGTGCGCCATGAACAAGGCGCGACCCACATGGCAGACGGCTTCGCCCGCGCTGGCGGCGGTGTGGGCGTGGCGGTTGCGACTTCGGGACCGGGCGCGACCAACATGGTTACAGGCATTGCTACAGCGATGCTGGATTCGTCTCCTATCGTCTGCATCACGGGGCAAGTCGGCAGCAAGTTGATCGGGTCGGATGCGTTTCAGGAAACGGACATCACCGGCGTCACGCTACCCATCACCAAGCACAACTATCTCGTGACGCATGCCAGCGAAGTGGCGCGCACAATCCGCGAGGCTTTCTACGTGGCGCGGTCCGGCCGTCCGGGGCCGGTGTTGGTGGATATCACCAAAGATGCTCAGCAAACGACATGCGTGTTCGACTGGGAAGCGGCTGAGCCGCAGTTGCCGGGATACCGTCCTGATCTGTCGCCAGCGCCGAAGGAATATGACCAAGCGCTGGAGCTGATCCACAATGCGAAGCGTCCGGTGATCCTGGCCGGACACGGCATCATCATTTCGGGAGCGATGAACGAAGTTCGCGACTTCGCCGAACGCGCAGGCATTCCGGTCGCTCTTACGTTGCTTGGGCTGGGCGCGTTCCCAGCGTCGCATCCGCTGAATCTTGGGATGATGGGCATGCACGGTGAAGCCTGGGTGAACCACACCATTCAAGACGCCGACTTGCTGATCGCGCTCGGGATGCGCTTCGACGATCGCGTAACGGGCAATCTGAAAAACTATGCGCCGAACGCGAAGAAGATTCACGTCGAGATCGATCCGGCGGAGATCAACAAGAATGTGAAAGTCGATGTCGCACTGGTCGGCGATCTGCGCGAAGTGTTGCACGAATTGCTGCCGCGGATCGAGTCTCCCGATCGCAGCGAATGGCTGGACTCGATTGATCAGATGAAAGGCGACGCCGCCGTCCGCGATATTCAGAACCTGCCGGATAACGGACATCTCTACGCCGCGCATGTTATCAACGACATCTGGCGCGAGACTCGCGACGCCGACACCGTAGTCGTCACCGACGTCGGCCAGCACCAGATGTGGGAGGCACAGTACTACAAACACGAGAAGCCTCGCAGCCTGATCACGTCCGGCGGCCTGGGCACAATGGGATTCGCTCTGCCGGCCGCCATCGGGGTGAAAGTAGCGCGCCCGGAGTCGGAAGTCTGGGTGATCGTCGGCGACGGCGGTTTTCAGATGACGATGTCGGAGCTGGCAACGATCGTCCAGGAAAATCTGAAGATCAACATTGCGATCATCAACAACGGATTCCTGGGGATGGTCCGGCAGTGGCAGGAGTTTTTCTACGAGCGTAATTATTCGGCGACGCCGCTGCTGAATCCGGATTTTGCGAAGCTCGCCGAAGCTTACGGAATCAAGGCCGCGACCGTGCGCAAGCGCTCTGAAGTCGTTCCCACAGTGGAAGCGGCGCGCCGCCACGACGGACCGATGCTGATTAATTTTCACGTGGAACAGGAAGACACGGTGTACCCGATGGTCGCGGCCGGATCGGCGCTGCATGAGATGATCCGCCGGCCGAGTCCGATCGTGGAGACGGCGGAGGATGAATAGGGGATTGGGCTTCGTATCAGGGCATCGCTTCAGCGATGCCGAAGTAGGAAGTCTTCGACGCCCCTTTAGGAACGGATGCCCTCTGCAGCTAAAGCCGGCGTTAATGGCGGGATTTACGGCACGACTGAAGTCGTGCCCTCCCGAATATCTTCCTTCGCCGGGAACAACTTTATGATGAACACATTTGTCGTGTACGTAGAAAACAAACCGGGAGTGCTGACCCGCGTCGCTTCCCTCTTTCGCCGCCGCGCCTTCAACATCGACTCGCTTACAGTAGGCCGCACTGAAAAGCCAGAGGTATCGCGCATGACCATCACCGTGGACGCCGACTACGACCAGGCGCGCCGCATTGAGGCAAATCTGTACAAGCTGGTGAACGTAATTTTGGTGGACAACATCACCGCCGAGCCCTCCATCGTCCGCGATCTCGCGATGATCAAGGTGGCAGCCACTCATGAAGCGCGCTCCCACGTGCTGGAATTGGCCGGCGTGTTTCGTGCGCGTGTAGTGGACGTCGCACCCGAGTCACTCACAATTGAAATCACCGGAGCGGAAGATAAGATCGATGGGTTGCTTGAGGTCCTGCGTCCATACGGCGTGATGGAAATGGTGCGCACCGGAATCGTCGCCATGCGGCGGGGAAACAAGTCTTCGGGGGCGGTCGCTTCGGCCAGCGTGCTCTTCCACGACGCTAGCGGCGAGGACGTTTCCTACTCGGTGTAAACTCCTCCGAATGACTGCGCCGAGTTCCCTACCGGCAACTCAACCAAAGGTCACAGATTGCCACGTCCATCTGGCAGCGCTGCCTTGCGGCGGCAATGGCTGCTTCGTCTCTCCCAAGATGCTTAAGAGTCCGCTGTTTAGATTTCTGATCTGGCAGCAGGGACTCGACCTGAAGCAAGCGGAAAAATCGAATGCAAAGTATGTCGCAAATCTTCTCGCTGAGCTGCGCAGTTCACAAAAAGTCGGCCGTGCCGTCCTTCTCGGGATGGATGGAGTGTACGACTCTGCGGGCAAGCTTGACGAGCAAGCAACAGAGTTTCTGATCGGCAATGATTATGTTCTGAAGCTAGCCAGGGACTACCCCGGTGATTTCTGGGCGGGCGCTTCGGTGAATCCGCAGCGTCGCGATGCGATCGACGAACTTCAGCGCTGTACGGAATCGGGGGCAAAGCTTGTAAAGTGGCTGCCCAACGCGCAGCAGTTCGATCCCGGCGACCGGCAGCACATTCCTTTCTATCGGGAACTGGCGCGCCTTCGGATTCCGCTGTTGAGCCACGTGGGCTTTGAGTTCAGCCTGATCGGCACCGACCAGTCTGCCGGCGATCCCAACAAGCTACGTCTCGCGCTCGACGAAGGCGTCACCGTGATTGCCGCTCATGGATGCAGCCACGGCCTGATCTTCTCTGAAAAATTCTATCGAACGTTTCTCGATCTGGCCGAGAAGTATCCCAATTTTTTCTCGGACATTTCAGCTCTTAGTCTGCCCAACCGTCTGGGGATGTTGTTCCGGCTGCGGCGTCATCCCGATCTGCACCATCGGCTCTTGTTCGGAACGGACTATCCCCTTCCAGTATTTCGCCTGGCCTGCTATGGCCGCGGAGGACTCCGAGGGAGTAAAGTACTTGCGACCAAGAATCGGTTTGACCGGCACCACGCCCTTTGCTCGGAACTTGGGATTGGGTTTGGTTCGCTCGACAGCATCGTACAGCCGCAAGCTGGACAGTGAACGGCCTTGGTTTTTCGGGAGGGCACGGCTTCAGTCGTGCCGCAAATGCCGTACAATCGACAGCGGCTTCAGCCGCGCAGTTATTCAATCACTCCTCTGGAGAAATGCGACCTATGAAAAACTTTTGCAGGATGATGGTCCTCACAATTGCCGCCGCCGTTTTGGCTCTGCCTGCCTACGCTCAGGACGCTCCCAAGAAAGACACGCCCCCGAAGCCGGCGGTCAGTCCTTCCCAGGCTCTGATCGATGCCTGGAACGACGTGGGCCGCAAGCTGACTGCGATGGCGGAAGACTTTCCAGAAGATAAATACGACTTTAAGCCGACGCCGGCGCAACGCAGCTTCGCCGAACAATTGCTGCATGCTGCGGGCGCCAATTACTTTTTCACGAACCCCGCCACCGGAAAGAAAATGCCTGCGGGTGAAGATCCGAAACGTGCAGACTACAAGACCAAGGCTGCGGTCGTGGCCTTCGTGAAGCAGTCGTTCGCGGACGGCGCTGCGGCCATCAAGATGAAAGGCGACAAGGGGCTGAGCGATCTGCTGGTTGATCCTTTCGCCAATCAACAGGTGCGGGTGTCGGACATGGCCTGGGGGCTGCTCGAACATTCCGGGGAACACTACGGCCAGTTGGTCGGCTATTACCGCCTGGCGGGACTGGTGCCGCCGGAGTCCAGACCGAAGAAATAGTTTTTGTTGGTAGCTTGTTGAGTTCCCGATAAACTGGATTGCATTTCCCGTGGTGTCGTTGCGTCCGAGTCAATCTGGAGACAGAAGGGGTTGATACGCGTATGAAAGCAGTGTGGCGGCGAGGTGCTTTGGGTGCAACGCTGATTCTGACGGCTACGAATTTCTTGAGCTGCATGCACGATCTCAAGCTTGTGAGTATTACCATTCAACCTCCGGCGGGCACGTTTCTGACCCCAGACACCGGCGGAGAGATTGACTTCACCGCCCTCGGGAGTTACATCCATCCCCCGGACACCAGAGACATAACCGACAAGGTCACGTGGAAGACCGATGTTCCGGGACTGGTCAGCGTCAATGGTGGCAAGGTGTCACCGCTCGGCGGCTGCGGCGGTGCGAACCTATCCGCCAGCCTTCAGGATAACGGGAATCTCGTTATCGCTTATGCAACCGTAACAGTGAATGATCCCACCAATCCGATCTGCCCGGGTGGTGGTACAGAAGCGACTTTGGGTGTGAGTGTCAACCCTTCCGACTTCGGCACCGTGACCAGTTTGATCGGCGGAATCAGTTGTCCGACGCAATGTATCGCCGTGTTTCCGGTGGGAACTTCCGTGGGACTCACCGCCACGCCCGTCGGCAATCACAGTTTTGTCGATTGGACAGGCTGTACTCAGAAATCGGGGAATACCTGTACGGTGACTATACCCGTCGGTGGAGCGAGTGTCGCCGCAACGTTCCAGTGAAAGCTTATTCGTCCGTCAGCAGTTTACCCAGCGTAGGTTTGTATTTCTCTGGCTTGGATTTTTTCGCCACTACCAAGCGAGACGGTTTTGGGCTTCCCACTCGCTCGCGGGCCAATTCGCGGACGGCCTTGCTGGCCGTGAAGGTCTTCTTCTTTTTTTTCTTCTTGCCCGCCATGAGGGTAGTGGGTCAGTTTCCTTTTCCACAGGGGGAAACAGGCCAAGCAGGGGTGTGATGGCTAACCTTTCGCAACTGTTCTGGCGTGGGGTACAATGGCCGTCGCTGGGAGGACCATTGTCTAATCCCGTTGCCCAATTTGAAAAAACTCTGCTGTCTTTGGAGAAGCAGCGCAAATCGCGAATCTACGCGATTGTACATCCTGCCGATCCGCATCATCTTTGTACGCCTGATTTTTGGGGTGCGTTGCGGCGACGCGAGAAATTTGCTGGCGTTCAGACGCTGGAAATCCTTGTCCATTCTCCCGGTGGACATGCAAATGTTGCCTACCGTCTCGCAAAGTATTTTCGAGGCCACTGCAAACGGCTGAACATCCTCGTGCCGATGATGGCGAAGAGCGCGGCAACATTATTGTGTCTTAATGCAGATACTGTCTATATGGGAGAGTTCGCGGAGTTGGGTCCGCTCGACGCCCAACTCAAGGATGAACTCGAAAAGGGGTTCAATTTCTTCTCGCCTTTGGACGAATTTAAGTCGATGGAGTTCATGAAGGAATACGCGACCGGCATATTGGATTATTTCAGTGCGACGCTTGCTGAGCGAGGCATGAGTGTGAAGCAAGCTCTTCATGAAGCAATTGCAGGTACGGTCGGCATAATGAATCCGCTATATTCCCACATTGATCCAAGTAAGGTAGGTTCGTATCGCCGTGCCTTGTCTGAGGGGGAGGAATACGCGAAGCGACTTTTGGGATCAGTTGGCCATCCAGGTGCAGAGGAATTGGCGGAGCATCTGGTTTGGGATTACCCAGCCCATGATTTCGTGATTGACTACGAAGAAGCGAAGGCTATTGGGATTCCAGTTCAGAAACTGCCGATTACACAAGAGAAGGCACTGATAAACTCTTTGATAGGGATAATGAAACATGGAATACCGTATATCGGATTTGCGCAACCAGCAGCACCTCGAAGAAAACCAGCTCCTGCGAAAAACACGCGGAAGAAATTGCCCGTTTCCATCGCGTCAGCGGGGACAGGCAACGTCGGGACAAAACGAGCGGGAGCGTGAGCGTTCGCTAAGACGATTGCTCTCACGGCTTCGTGGCCTATCTCCGTCTGAACGCGCCCGACTGTTGCGCGAGAAGTCTATTTGATTTTCCGTTCCGCATTCTCGCCAAGGGCTTTCAAGAGTACTTCTCGTTCGATGCGAGAAGCCGAAACAACTGGTTTCGGGAGCAACGCGCAAAGTTCCTCAAGACTCCAAACGTGATTCGTAATCCCCGCCTCCATCGCTGGCGTGCAGCGTAGCGTCTGATGCACGCGGCAGAAGTTATAGAACATGTAGTGCAGCGCAACCGAGTGCCGATGATTATCGGCCTTCTTTGAGAACCCATTCGTCAGGCGAGTAAAGCGGCGCATGTGCATCCGCATTGTGAGGTTCTGACGCTCTACATAGCTGGTGCTGACATGGTTCGGATCGGGATCACCGCTGACTACTTTCAGGTCGCAGCCGATGCACTTCGCCGGGGAGTAGCGCGTCTCATTCTCTGCGACTGCGCCGTAGATTTTCTGTAGCATCGCGTAATCAATATCCGCTCCGAAGGCGTTCTCAACCGCGTCTAGATAGACTCTGTTTCCGTCTGTGGTGATCTGTACGCGATTCTTGATCCTCATGGCGCAATCTTCCATGAACTCTTTCGCCCAGCCTCCGTCACGCCCGCCCACGAGGTATGAAACTACCAGTTTGGTATCTGCGTCGATTCCAACCCACGTCCAAATATCGCCCCAGCCTTCGAGTTTCTTGTCTGCTCTGACGTTCTTCGCCTTGGCTCCCACGAAGCACCAAATTTCATCAGCCTGCAAACGGCGCACCTTGAGGTTTCGCACAGCGCGATTGTGGTAGTCAGCGCACGCGCAGCCAATGTCAGCCAAGAGCTTCACGACTGTGTTTTTCGCGACTCCGGTCATGCGGACAGTTGCGCGAATCGAGCAGCCTTCGATCAGGCAATTAAGCACTCTGGCGCGGGTTTCAGAGTCCAAACAATTCATACTGACTCTTTTACCATTGCCGCTTTAGCATGTCAATCTTAAAATGTCCGTTTCGGGAGGAGATTGATACCATTCGATGTTGCAACCTTCCCTTCGGTAACCTCGTCTATTACGGTAGAGGTGACGATTGTCACATATGGTGCTTGACGGATAGTGATAGAATTTGCCCGATTGAATCTTCCTTCTCCGCTGCACCACGGGCCCCTTTGGAGAGCGTGATGCCAAGCGTACATGACGTTGCCGCGTATATCCTCAAGCAACGGGGAACAATGACAGCAATGAAGCTTGAAAAGCTTGTGTACTACGCGCAGGCGTGGTCACTGGTGTGGGATGACGAACCGCTGTTCCCTGAACGAATAGAAGCGTGGGCGAATGGCCCTGTCGTTTACGAGTTGTACGACAGGCATCGCGGACAATTCAAGGTCTCCGAATGGGACGGAAACCCTAGCGCTTTGAATAGAGAACAGCGCAAAACCGTTGATAGCATACTGAAGTTTTACGGCAAGATGTCCTCGCAGGAATTGAGCAACCTGACTCATCGGGAAGCTCCATGGAAAAACGCTCGTAAGGGAATGGGATCTGGCGAACGTGGCAATAGTGAAATTACCCTCAGTTCGATGGCCGAATACTACTCAAGCTTGTAGAAATCTGATCGCGTGTTCAAGTCAAAAAAACAAAAAGGTCCCAAGACTCTCGTCGATCCTCGCTCTGAGAATAAACCGCAATTTGAGTTGTATGAAGACTGGCGTGAGATGAGACCAGCATGGCGTGTCTCATTATTGGAGATGCACACGCCGTTCGGATGGAGAGCAATTGGGGTCGAAGAAGCTGGCCAAGTTCGTGACAGGCTTGCAAGTTATGAGTCTATGAAATGGAAAGAAATCATACCTAGTTATCGGTCTCACTTCATAAAAACTAGTGACCTGTGCAAGGAAGCGCGGGATCACTTGGTTGCCATAGAGCAGGATGATACGGATAGCGTCGTTTCTCTCGGAATAGATCAAGTATCGAGGGTAGTCGGAATACTGGAACACAACGTTTTTAAGGTTTTATGGTGGGACCCGGCCCATGAAGTATGCCCATCAACAAAGCCGAATACTTAACGGCTGCGTTTCTTCCACCGCGCTCTAGCAGCCTTCGCTGCAACCTTCGAGCGTTCAGCCTTCGTCATGGTCTTGAGACGGCGCTTACCGCCGATCTGACCGCCCTTGCGCCCTATCGCAGACATGTAGGCGGAGAGGTTCGCGGGGGGAGCTGTAGGCGTCGGAGCAGTGACCGCTTCCGGCCCTTCCACCTCGCCAGTCGAGCGGTCTACAATCCACTTGGCAAGTTGGTTTGGATCGCGGGGACGTTTTCCTTTTCCTACCGTCATTTCTGTCGATCTGCCGCATCCTGCAATACAGCGGCCTCAATCCGTTCGATGTGTATGATTGTAGTTCCGCCCATCTCTTGGGCACAATCGCGACCGGGTTTGGCGCTACAGCGCGGACACATGGCGGACATCGGGCTGGTTGGCAGCTCCCCTGTGATTTTGACCACTGGCGAAAGCATGTCACAGTTGGAGTGCTAAAGCGAGACTGTGGATATTCAAACTGACCCACTACCGCCATGAGGGCATCTTCGCATTGGAAGTCGCAAAAGTGCAATAATCATGGAGTGTCAGAAAGTGTGTAGGGTGGACGCGCATCGTCCGTGTTAAACCTGACACCTGCGACCTGACACCCGAGACCTGACCTTCATGGATGAGCGCGAATTTTTTGACGAACGGCCGGACAAGAAGGCCGCGACCTTAAATTGTCCCCATTGCCATCAGCCCGGGGAGTACGAGATCCAATGGCTGGTGCGCACCAAGAAAAAGAACCTGCCCCCGCGAGCCGATGACCGCGACCGCGCGAAGTTCGCCAAGGCGCAGTCCTACATGCTGCGTCGCGACGATATGATGGTCTGCAAGAATATCCGCTGCCGGAAGCGTTTCGAGATTACGGGCGTGCAGAGCGTGGCGTTCCTGGGCTAGGAGTCGGTTTCTGCGGTGCTACAGGGAAGAACTTTCTCTACGCTAGCTTTCGCATTTCTTTCATTCCTTCCTTCGATCAGAATCACCGCCTGAGTGCCGTTCGCGAACTCGTGGAGGTGGATACAGACTCCTACTTAGGTGTCATCTCGTACCGCAATTATGCTTGCCCCAGTGTCGAATTTGCGCGCAACGAATGCCTGAATTCATATCCGCAATTGCGTAAGTCTCTGAAACTCGCAGAGATGCCGCCTGCAGGCCGAGGTTTGGCACGGTGTGTGCACCTTCAGGTCAGGGACATTATCCACAGGAGTAGATATGCACACAGGCAATCGTGAAACACGCTGGTACGCTTTCCACTCAATGGCAATGGCGTTGATCATGCTGTCCCTGCTGCTCTGGACGGGCACGCGGGCAAGCGGACAGACAATTCCACCCCAGGGCGACAATGACACCAAGGGTTGGCAAATCGCCGACATGGATAAATTCCTGGACAGCCATCCGGAAATCGCGGAGCAATTGCAAAAGGATCCTTCGCTGATCAAAAACGATGAGTTTGTCGCGAAGCATCCGGCGCTCCAGGATTACTTGCAGGAGCACCGCGGAATCCGAGAAGAGTTCACCGAAAATCCGCGGGCCTTTATGCGGCAAGAGGAGCGGTTCGATCGGCACGAGGATGCCGACGGCCATAAATGGGATCGCGACATAACCCGTGAGGAACTCGCGAATACGGATCGGTTCATGGATAGCCATCCTGAAATCGCGGAGCAGCTCCAGAAAAATCCTACGCTGATCAAGAATAAGGATTTTGTCGAGAAACATCCGGCGCTCCAGGAGTTCTTGCAAACTCATCCGGGAGTTCGCGAAGAGTTCGCCGAAAATCCGAACGCTTTCATGCGCCGGGAAAACCGGTTCGACCAGCATGAGGACCAGGGTGATCGGCGGATCGGCGATCGCGATGATCGAAACACCGTGGGCGATCGCGACGACCGGAACACCGTGGGTGATCGCGACAATCGGAATACCGTCGGCGATCGCGATAACCGGAACACTGTGGGCGATCGTGACGTGACCCGCGGCGAACTCGCGAACATGGATCGGTTCATGGACAGCCATCCGGAAATCTCGGAACAGCTCCAGAAAGATCCTTCGCTGATCAAAAATAAAGAGTTTGTCGAGAAGCACCCGGCGCTTCAGGAGTTTCTGCAAACTCACCCGGAAGTTCGCGAGGAAGCTCGCGAAAATCCGAACACTTTCATGCGTCAGGAACGACGTTTCGATGAGCGCGAAGATTCTCGGAGTCGGACGGCGACGAGCTTTCACGATCGCGATCATGACCGCGGAAATCTGACCAGCTTCGGCCAGTTCCTTGGCGGACACGCAACGCTGGCGCAACAACTCTCCAAAGATCCGTCATTGGCCAACAACAAAGAGTTCCTCGCGAACCATGCCGAACTTCAGGCTTATCTGAAGGCTCATCCTGAAGTAACCCAGGAACTGGCAAAGAATCCGCAGGCTGTCATGACGTCGACGACGCCACAGCCAGCGACTAGCATCGCTCCAAGTCCGAAGCTGGATCCCAAGCCCAAACAGTAGGGCGGAGAGGAGATGTGCAGAAATGGGAGGGCGCATATTTGCCGCCCTCCAATTTTGCTTTCGCGCTTTGCGCAAAGCTGGCGATCAATTTGAACCAACCCAAATGGAGGTGCTATGAAGATCGGGGTATCACTCATTGCTGCACTGGCGTTGGTCCTGGTGGTTCCTTCGAGCGCCGCAGCCAAGGATAAAAAGAAACAGGCGCAGAGGGGCATGCTGGAGAGTATGCAATCGGTACCTTGCGGCGTAAACGAACGGGGCGTCAGCGGCTTGGGCAGCATCTTCGGATCTGTGGGCGTCCAGCATGTGAATTCGCATGAAAAATTATGCCCGCAGTATCTGCTTCGAACGGACGAGATGGAATATCACATTCGTCCACTGGACATGAAGCACGCAGTGCTCTTGCCTATCGGGCATGAAGGCGAATTCAAGATCAAGAAGGATAAGATGATTCTCAAGGTGCCGGACGAAGACAAAAAAAAGACACGAGACTATCAGGTCGTTTCGATGGAGCCGGTGAATTCCGGAAAGGCGGATGAGACTTCCGCGTACCGGCCCACGCACACGCAAAGACCAGCGGAATCGAAGCATACAGAGAATTCGGACGATAAAGATAAAGATAAAGATAAAACAGAGAGGCAGGTGGAAAATCGTCCACCTCGATGATTATCCCCGTGGGGGTCGATACCACAACCGTGTGGAACTGAGGCTGGAGCCAAGGCTGCGTGAGTGAGGGTCGTTGACGGACGGCTTAGGAAGAGCGAGTAGTAGTGAGGCTTGCGGCGAGGCAACGGACACTGTGCAACAGTTGGCTCAGTTGAGATCCCGGACGAGGGCTGGCTTTTGAAGGGGCGTCGCTGAAACCCTCTTTTTCCATTTGCTGAGCGGCGGCGGCGAATCTTCGAGAACTGCCGTCGTCCATCGCCAAGAAACGGAAAGCCTGTGCGAGCGGCACGCCATCGGCTCCGGTTTGCAAAAATTCGATTTGGGCGGTGACCTTTCCAAAGACGGTGCTTAAAACTAATCCCCCCATCGCGCCGTGCGGGATGGGACCCTTCGCGAGGACGGCGGAACCTCCCGTTAGCGATAGCCGCTGAATCACGCCCACAAACTTGGACTCATCCACGCTGAAGATCGCGCGTTCGTTGTTGGGAACGCGGATGCGCGGTGCGCGGCTCCGGTTGGGCGATTTGGAGGGCTTGGAAGGCACTACAACAACAAGAATTACAGCTCAAAAACGCTATCGTCAAGGTTACTTTCGGGCCGCATCATCTTTGCCGCTGGACCGAGAAAGCGCGAACGGAGCAAATCTGTCTTCGCGAATCTTTGAGTGTCGTCTTGCGACCTGAGTGGTTAAATCCGAATCCTGCAATTCGTCCCCGCTCGAACGCTCATTTATACTAACTAGTTTTCCCTTGTGCTCTCGGATAGCGCAGGGTTGGAGTCCTTTCGTGAAGATTCTGGTCTGCATGAAGCAGGTACCGCAGAAAGACGCCCCGCTCAAACTGAATGAAGCGGGGACGTGGATCCGCGAAGATGTTTCTTACGAGGTGAATGAGCCGGATGCATTTGCGCTGGAAGAGGCATTGCGTCAAAAAGAAAAGCACACCGGCGAAGTGGTAGTGGTGACTGCCGGACCGGCGCGGGCGCAACAAGTATTGCGGGAAGCTCTTGCCAAAGGCGCTGACCGGGCTATTCATCTGGAAGGCGACGGCTTTGTCGGACTCGACGCCTACAACACAGCGCGGGCGATCGCGGCCGCCATCAAGGAAGAAACGTTTGACCTGATCTTTACCGGATTGCAGTCGGACGACTACGGGTACGCGCAGACAGGCGTGATCATGGCGGAGATTCTGGGCTGGCCGCACGCGACTATCATCATGCAAATCGAAAAGAATGAGGGCGGCATTCGCGTGAAGCGAGAGCTCGAAGCGGGATTCTTCCAATTCGTAGACGTCCCGCTGCCCGCGGTGCTGACAATCCAGTCCGGTATCAACAAGCTGCGCTACGCGACCCTGATCGGAATCAAGCAGGCAAAGACCAAGCCAATGCGCAAGGTGGCGATGGCGGAAGTGCAATCGGCCGTGGGAGAGAATTTGCAGAAAATCGAGAAGCTGTATGTTCCGCAGAAGTCGAAGAACACGGAATTTCTGGAAGGGTCGCCGGCGGAAGTAGCGAAAAAGCTGGTGGACAGGCTTAAGAATGAAGTGCGAGTGATTTGAAAGCAGTTCTCGGTTCCCAGTTCCCGGTTCTCAGTTAAGGAACTTGGGCTGTTTCTGAGAACTGCGAACTGGAAACTGAGAACTCTTTTATGGCTGACACGATTCTGGTAATGGTCGAACAGCGCGAAGGAAAGTTAAACCGCGTCTCCTGGGAGACGATCGCGGCCGGACAAGTGATCGCCGCTCAAACAGGCTGGACCTTAGAAGCGGCAGTCGCAGGATCGGGCGTGGGCGCGATCGCGAGCGACGTCGCAGGAAAGAAGCTGGCGAAGGTGTATGCCGTCGAGTCGGCCAAGCTGGAGCCATACACTCCGGATGCTTTTGCGCACGGACTAAAACAATTTCTGGAGACGCATCCTGCCAGGCTCGTGCTCATGCCGCACACGTATCAGGTACGCGACTTTGTGCCGAAGCTCGCGACCGCGTTGGGGAGTACCGCCATCAGCGACGTGATCGGATACAAATATGAAGGCGGCAAACTGCTCTTTACGCGCCAGATGTTTCAGGGAAAGTTTGTGGCTGACGTCAGCTTTACGGGAAACGGTTCATGCTTCGTGACATTCCAGAACGGCTCGTTCCGGGCGGACAAAGTGGAGGCGGGTGCGTCGGCAGCGCCGGTCGAGACGGTGAATGTCGACGTGCCGGACGGCCTGATTCGCAACCATCCGCAGGAAGTTTTCAAGGAAGCCAAGCAGGCAGTGGACTTGACGCAAGCCGAGATCATCGTGTCAGTGGGACGCGGGATCAAGGAGCAGAAGAACATTGAGATCGCGAAACAACTGGCCGATGCGCTCGGCGGAGAGCTGGCCGCGTCGCGTCCAATCTGCGACAACGGGTGGCTACCGATGGACCGACAGATTGGATCGTCTGGACAGACCGTGGCGCCGAAACTCTATCTGGCGCTGGGAATTTCAGGAGCGATCCAGCATATTGTCGGAATGAAGGGCGCAAAGAGTATTGTTGCGATCAATAAAGACTCCGAGGCCCCGATTTTTGAGATTGCGGATTATGCGGTGGTCGGGAATCTGTTTGATATCGTGCCGGCGTTGATTGAGGAAGTGAAGAAGGCGAAAGGATAGGGTTCCCAGCTTTGCGATCTCGGCAACCCTGAAAACAGCCTCTTTGTTGGATATAGTCATGCGGACAGGAGTGTCCGCGCCACACGAGCTTACGATCCTGCAGCGAAGCCGCCCAAGTGCGCCACGGTCATACGCAGATACTTGTACGGATTGACCGGCGTCTCATTGATGCGGACTTCGTAGTGGAGGTGGGGACCGGTGGAGCGTCCGCTCAGGCCGACATAGCCGAGCACGTCGCCACGGTGAATGTATTGCCCGGCGGCGATACTGAAGCTCGCCAGGTGACCGTAGCGGGTCGTGATCCCGTGGCCATGATCGATGACGACGGCGCGTCCATAGCCGCCCAGGAAGTCGGCAAAGGTCACAGTGCCGTCCGCAGGGGCAAGTACAGGCTGGCCCACGACTGCGGAAATGTCGACGCCGGAGTGGAATGCGCCTTCACCGTTGAATGGATCGATGCGCTCACCAAACGAACCGGTAATCTGTCCTTCGACCGGCCATAGGTTGGGCGCGGAATTCGCGCGTACCCAGTCGGCGGTGGTGGAATCGCGGGTCAAGCCGAGCGAGATGCCGACCGTGGCTGCCCCAGACATCGCCGTGTGCTTCAGGGCGTAGAGCTGATCCATCGATGAATGAACTTGCGCATCTTCGATCTGCACCGTCGAGGCGTTCATCAGGACCGGATCGGACTTCAGGCCATAGAGCGTCGATACTTCGCTCGCCAACGATCCCAGGGAAGCGACCTGGATGTCCCGTTCCTTCGCAACCTGCTCGAGCCGCGTATAGCGGTCCTTCAGTTCTTCTCTCTCCGTGCGGAGCTGATTAAAGCTGGAAACCTTGTGCAGCATCCGGGTATAGGAACTGGCGATGCCAGTAAGCCCGGCGATACCGATCGCCGCCCCGGCGACAACGACATACAGGTAATGAACGGGGATGGAAATCTTGCGCAGTTGGCCGTGTTCGTCGCGCGCCACGAAAAATATGTAAAAGCGTTTGCGCAATATGGTATCCGGTATCGAAATTTAATTCGGATCCTGCCGGAGCGGAACAGTCTGCTCGGGCTCAGAATCCTGATTCCACCAGCCTCGTCGGGATCGAGCTGGCTTCCCACTATCCTACGGAACCAGGCAAGCCGAAATTCAATTCGCCTGCAACCGATTCAGGCTGCGGCACTTGGTTCGGCCAAAGGTATTCGTGAATGACTGGTAAACCGTACCAAACCTGATTCCCCCTGTCAACGCACACTGGCACAAATGTGTGGTTACCCAAGACGGGGTAATTTGGCTGCCCAATCGGACAAATCCCTGGCAGGAGGATGGTCAAGGGCCGTCGAGACATATGACGCGGCGTATAGTTAAAAGTTTGCCAGCGCCAGAAAAATCGTTGATTGATCGGATCCGGCGAACTGCACGCCACGGGGATGCCATAGTGACCGGTATCGGAGACGACTGCGCAGTCCTGCGCGTTCCCGCTGGTCACGAGTTGCTGGTTACCACCGATTTCACACTGGAAAATGTTCATTTCCGCCGCGAGTGGCATCCGCCGAAGGTCGTGGGATGGCGATGCCTGACGCGCGGATTGAGCGACATCGCTGCCATGGGAGGCCAACCGCGAGCCGCGTTCCTCTCACTCGCGCTTGAACGAAACACTCCGCAAAAGTGGGTCGACCAGTTTCTCGCGGGGTTGCTGGAAGCGGCCGATGAGTTCCGAGTCCCGTTGGCTGGAGGGGATACTGCGCAATCGACCAGCGGAATCGCGGCGGACATCGTGCTGGTCGGATCGGTTCCTAAGGGGAAGGCGATTCTGCGTTCTGGGGCACGGCCCGGCGACCTTATTTATGTCACCGGAAGCCTGGGCGGCTCGGCAGCGGCGCTGGAGCGGTTGGCCGCGGGCGCTAAAGCGCCAGCCAATTTGAGCGAGTTGGTGGCACGACTGAAGTCGTGCCCTCCCGAGTCAGGCTCTCGCAGCTTCACGGGAGGGCACGACTTCAGTCGTGCCACCAACCCCGCAAAATTGACGCCGGCTTCAGCCGCCGAGGTCCGCGAGTTCGCCAGCAAATCCGACATACGTGCAGCGGACTACCCTCGGCATTTTCATCCCACGGCTCGCGTCCAGATTGGACAGTGGCTAGGGCGGAGGGGACTTGCCTCCGCCATGATCGATATCAGCGACGGTCTCTCCACCGACCTCCACCACATTTGCGAGGAAAGCGGTGTTGGAGCTGTCATTGATGCCCTTGCAATTCCACAAGCGAGAGTCGGACGTCCAACAGAGCAGGTTGGACTGGACCTGGCATTGCATGGTGGGGAGGACTACGAATTGCTGTTTACATCCGCGAAGAGGGTTCCGTTGAAAATCGCAGGCGTTCCAGTGACGCAGATCGGGCAAATCACCCGCACGCGTGGCATGCTACTGGTTGAGGAAAATGGACGACGAGCAAAATTAGTGGCGCAAGGTTGGGAACATTTCAAAGACAGCGCTTAGTGTTTCCTGCGCACGAGCCACCTATGCTTCATTTCTTCCCCAGTATTAGGAGGCAGAGGCTCCGGTAAAGGCGGATAGGTCCTCAGCCTTTCCGGTGAAATGGCCGGGACGTAAAACACGGTCGTCGAAACGACCTGGCCCATTTCGGGCCCATCAATGGCAGGACCGGTGGAGACAATGACAAGGAATGGAAGTTCCAAGACACTCCTATAAATGGGCGCTATCTCGTCACGAAACCCCGCTGGGGGCTTCTTCGGCTCTCTGGTCCTCAAATCTGAGTAGCGGGTCGAGCTATCGAGCACCGTCCCATTGGCAGAGAACAGAGTTTCACGCTGGACAGACATTTCTCCGTAGAACGTGTTGAGCGTAGATTTCAAGAGTGCTAATGAGCCATCGGGTCGGAAACAGTAGTTCGCATAGTGAACCCAATCGCCGGATTCGCTCTGGAATGTGAAGTTCGCCTCGACGAGATCTTCGTGTTCGAGCCAGACGAAGGCGGCGGAATCGCCGCTTCCGGAAGTACGAACTTCCTCCAACGCACCTGCATTTGGCAGTTGCCTCCATGTCGTTTGTGCCGCTCCTCCGCAAGAATAGCGAGGGCAAATCTCAGCGAAGATCAGTTTTGCCGTCTCCTGGCGAGTGGTGAATGCACCCACATCCCGGCAATAGGCGCGGATACCGTCCGCTGTGGCAATGGCAGGCCTCTTCTGCGCGGCCGCGTTCGCGACGACGATCAGCAGCAGAACCGTGTTTACGGCCGCAGACTTCACACGACCAATTTACGCCGTCGGGGAGCAGAGTTCCAGCGTCGGAATGAGCTGTACGGGCCGGTGACTTTCGTTACCTGCCATGCCTCTAGTTCCCACCGAGGTAAGGGGCTAGAGTAAATACATGCGGACAAGAATTTTGCTTTTGGCTTTCGTTGTCGCGGTGGCTCTCCCTACCCTCTCTCAGGGACAGACAACACCGAAGATCGACAACGACTTTGTGCAGCGGACGTTTGGGAAAGACTTCACCTTGGTGCAGGAAGTCGGCGGCATGGTCGGAGACATGGACGGCGACGGTGTCGAAGATCTGGTGGTTGCCGCGCGCTGCAAGAATCCGCTGCTCGATGAAGCGGAGCACAATTACACGGTGATCGATCCCTACTACACTTTTTTCGGCTACGGCGATCCCAAGGTGACCATGACGTTCGTGGAGGAAACTCCCGCCAAGCGCGGATTGGTCGTCCTGATCATTCATGGCGCGGGCCCTGACGCCTGGCGCTCGGAGACTCCCAAAGCGAAATACGTCGTCATCAATCTGCCCTATCGCACTCTTTCCGTGCGCAAAATGAAACTGAAGAAGAAGACTGTTCAGGCCATCTACGCCGAGGAAAGCAACGAACTGAATGAAACCTCGGCTGTGTTCTTCGACGGCAAGAACTACAAGTACGTGCCGATGGGATCGAGCATGGAGTAGGCGTTCGAGAAGACCGTCTTTGGTCGCTCGTCGTTGTAGTACTCTCCTTCTGGATTGCCCCACACGCTGAAATATCGTGTGCTTCCCGAAAAGCTTGCTGTCTGTCAGCTGGCCGCGGGGACTCACGTTCCCGAATGGGCGGTCGCCGCTGGTTTCTTCTGCATCACCCAGACTGCGCAAGAACTTTCCATCGTGTGCGAAGAGAGCAGAGTTCCGTCCGAGGTTCGCGTCGAGAGAGACTGGATCGCATTGAAGCTGGAAGGCCCATTTCCGTTCTCAATGACGGGCGTGCTCTCATCCTTTCTTCGCCCTCTGGCGGACGCGGCTATCCCGATTTTTGCTGTGTCGACGTTTGACACGGACTATGTGTTGATCAAGCGCGAGAAACTGGACTCGGCGATCAAAGCGCTCGGCGCGGCCGGTCATCAGATCGTCGGGCCCACTGACCTCACGCTCTGAACGCCTCCTCGTAGGGCGAATTCCCATCGTGTCAACGGCAGTATTAGACTGTTGAGTTCGAATCCGAGGGAAGACCATGCCTACTGCCACCCGCATCAACCCGCTCTCATTTCTTACCGACCAGCTCAATGAACTTAAAGCCAAAGGCACGCACTTTAAGCTGCGAGTGTTGGAAGACGAACAGGCGCCGGAATGTACGTTCGACGGCAAGCGAGTCATCAACCTGGCGTCGAATAATTATCTTGGGCTGACGACGCATCCGAAGCTGCGTGAAGCGGCGCTCGAGGCTACGCGAAAGTATGGCGTTGGATCGGGCGCGGTGCGGACGATTGCCGGCACGATGAAGATCCACATGGAACTGGAGGAGAAGATTGCCCGCTTCAAGAATGTTGAGGCGTGCGTGGTATTTCAGTCCGGATTCACGGCGAATGCGGGCGCGGTGTCGGCGATCCTCGGAAAAGACGACTTCGTCATCTCCGACGAACTTAATCACGCGTCCATTATTGACGGATGCCGCCTGTCGCGGGCGAAGATTCTGGTCTTCCGCCACAAAGATGTCGCGCACGCCGAGGAGCAACTCGCCAGCGTGAAAGACCAGCTCGGCAAGAAACTGCTGATCACCGACGGCGTCTTCTCCATGGACGGAGATATCGGCCCGCTGCCCGGTTTGTGCGATGCGGCGGAAAAATATGGCGCCATCATGATGGTCGACGACGCGCACTCCTCCGGCGTGCTAGGCCGCAGCGGACGCGGTACCATCGACCACTTCGGAGTGCACGGACGCGTGGATATTCAGGTCGGAACTCTGTCGAAAGCAATCGGAGCGCTCGGTGGCTACGTCTGCGGTACACGCGACTTCATCGACTTTCTGTATCACCGGGCGCGGCCTCTTCTTTTTTCAACCTCGCATCCGCCCTCGGTCGCCGCAACTTGTATTGCTGCTTTCGACGTTCTCGAGCAAGAGCCGCAACTCATGGAACAACTCTGGGCGAACACCCGCTTCTGGAAAAAGGAACTCGGACTACTCGGCTTCAATATCGGCGGCCAAACCACTCCCGCGAGCGAGACTCCGATCACGCCGATCATCATTGGCGACGGTCGGTTGACGATGGAATTCTCCCGCGAGTTGTTCAAAGAAGGTGTTCTCGGAACTGGGATCGCATTTCCGACCGTGGCGGAAGGCAAGGCGCGAATACGCACGATCATGACCGCCACCCATACTCAGGACGAACTCACGCGGGCCCTCGAAGTACTTGGACGCGTGGGGAAGAGGATGGCGATTCTGTCCTAAAGCACGCTAGCAAAATCCCGCCCGAAGGGCACTCAACCCGCGATCTACGGAAGCACGAGGAAATCCTTGTTGCTGGCCAGCGTGCCTCCCGGAGTGGTCACCGTCACAGGACCGTTGCTGGCACCGACAGGAACTGTGGCTGTCATATACGTAGCCGAAACAACTTTGAAAACGGCTGGAGTCCCATTGAATGAAACAGCGGTTGTTCCTTTGAGTCCTTGCCCCAGAATGCCAATCTTTTTCCCGACCTTGGCGGCTCGTGTAACCAGATTGACGTACGGTCCCAAGCCTTCGCTCAAGCTGTAAAACACGCCCGAACAGTTGCCGCCAGAACAGAAGTTCGGCCCGGTGCCTCCTCGCTGAGTGTCTGCGTACATGAGGCCGCTGGTGTGCTGCATCAACGTGACGAGGGGATACGCACCGGTCGTCCCATCGAAGGTATAGAGGACGGTGTACGTGCCTCCCGGGGTGAGTCGGAAGGCCGTCCCGAAGCCCAAGGTTCCGCCGTCGCTGGTGGTTCCGTAAAAGTTGCCGTCAGTGCCCTGCATGAGACCGGCAGTAGGACGCCCGCCATCGGGATTGAAGTTGAAGCTGTGGATAACGGTGACCACGCCAGCAGGAGTCATTCTGAATACGGTCCCAAAGTTGTTGGCGCCACCACCGAACGTGGTGCCATAGAAGTTGCCATCGTGGGCCTGAATCAGAGGACCAAACGGGCTTACTCCATGGACGCCGTCAAAAGGGAAGAGTACGGTGAGAACGCCCTTGGACGTGATCTTGAAGACTTCGCCGTCGCTGCTGCCAGAACCTCCATTAGTCGTTGTGCCGTAAAAGTCGCCGTCTGTTCCCTGAACCAGTGGGGCCTGCGGATAGGCGCCGTGAGTGACATCGAAATCATAAAGAGTCTTGAATGTACCGGCGGCCGTCACCTGGTAGATAGTGCCGTACGGCGCCGCCAGGCTGCCGTTTGAGGTTCCGTAGAACTTTCCGTCCCTGCCTTGGATCGGCGGGGTAGTCGAAGCTCCGCCGTCAAGGCCACCCTGAAAGGTGTATATCACCGTCAGGTTGCCAGTCGTTGTTATCTTGAATATCACTCCGCAACAACCATTCCCGGTGTCAGTCGTGCCATAGAGTTTTCCGTCACTGCCCAGCGTCAGCCCGCCATATGGCGTGGATCCGTGGAGGTTATCGAAGTTGAATAGAACTTTCAGCGTCCCACCCGGAGTTATCTTGAATACAGTTCCGCTGCCAGGTCCGGTTCCGCCGCTAACCGACGTCGTGTACAAGTTGCCGTCGCGACCTTGGGCCACGATGCCGGAATAAGAAGGTTGGAGCGGATCTCCACTCTTGGACCCGAAGTTGTAGAGCACGGAGATCTGAGCATGAGCAGCAGTGACAGCCAGCACAAGCGCGACGAGCGCGCAGAGTCCATGAATTCGCATGTTCCTCATTGGGAACCCTCCTCGACGCTAAAGTCCTTGGGCCTGAGACGGTCGGTCAAAGCGAGATGGAGGCCTGCTCGGCTTGGGGCGCAGCTATAACTCCGGAAGGCGCATCCCGGGGGGAGGACGTAAGCTTCTACCCGTTAGACCGGTCTGTCAAGATGAAACGTATTGCCTATGGACAGGCATGTGAAAGGTATTAGAAGTCGACCGTGGGTCGACAAGCGGCTTGTTGAGTCTTCAGTCTTTAGTCCTTGCGGCTGAGGACCTCGGCTGCCGGAACTGCCAGATACGTTTTCTTATGTCCCGGGCTGTTTTCGTCTCCGATCAAGAGATGTTCTTCCCATCCTGGGCTCGTGATGAGTAGCCGCAGTCCTTTGCTATCAACGGGCGGGCCAAACACAATCTCAGTTTCATAAGCTTCTCCTGGGATCAGGCTGCGCGTGAGTGGAGTTCCTGCCGTTGCAGTCGGAGCGAAGTCGCGTCCCCGGCTGTCGATCAGTACCCCTTGCCGCGGATTGGGCGTCAGCGGTGCATCCCTGGGCCGCCGCGGTGAGATGGTGTTCTCGTGAAAGCGGGTACGCACGGTTACATGCAGTTGCCCGTTGGCCACCCACGAGTTCCTCCCGGCTGGCGACCACGGAATAGGCGAGGTGACAGTCCATCTCGCAAAAGTATTTTTCCTGGCCGCGGGCGAGCGTGTCCTCTTTGCTGGCGAGCGACATTCCAAAGAGCAGTCCAAAATAGACGACCGCTCCGACTCCCACCAAAGCACCCACTCTCCGCGCCCATTTGGCCTTCCCGACAAGGAGGAACGTAATAACGGCGAGAGCGCTCAACACCAGCCCCGCGATCGCCATCAGAAATCCGAGGACTGCGATGGTCGCGGGAAAATTCATGTTGCTGGCGATACCGGGATGCCACATGGACTACTCCTGAAGGCGACCGTGACCTTGGCACGGAGACTTGAATTAGCCCACTGGACGCGGCTGGAAATTCTCAAGAAATGCATAGCCCAGCAGCGTGCTCAACAAGAGCAACGCGATGCCAACGACGGCCAGATTCGACAAACGTAAAGAGAGCGAAACGCTGAAGACCGGCGGTGTAGTTTCGCTGCGCAGGGTTACTGACAGGATTGATAAGGCGTTTAGAGCGAATGCCAACAACAGGGCGACGAGCAAAACTATCGGATTGCCCAGCAATGACAACCCCGGCGCATTCTGCCGAAGAACTGACGCTACGATGAAGTAGCTCGGCACTGCTAGAAGAACCGCTCCAACTGGAGCAGAAACGTTAGGCTTGAGCAAAGAAACTATGCTCATGGTCTGGCTCCTGGCGTAATGTACTTTGTACGGTAAAGATCAAGTGCCAAAAAAATTCTATGCCCGCGCCTGGCGAATCACTTGTTCCATATCAGAGAGATATTGGTCGAGCGCGCGGCGTCCGGCGGCGGTCAGGCGATACTCGGTGCGCGGGACGCGTCCTTCAAAAAACTTACGGCAGATGAGATATCCGCCTTCTTCCAGCTTGCGCGCGTGCACGCTGAGGTTGCCGTCGGTGGTGCGGAGCAGGCGCTTAAGGTCATTGAAGCTGAGCGAGTCGTTCACCGCCAGCGCGCTGATGATGCCGAGACGAATGCGTTCGTGAATCAGCCGGTCGAGTTCTGGAATCTCGCCGGGCACACGCCGCTCACGGCCCTTGCCGGCTGGCTTTGTAGATTGCTCGCGCTGATCCGCCCGTATGACAGGACTTCTAGCCACCGTACCTCCTTGCGATCCAGATTCCGAACAGGATGTGTAACCCGCCGAAGCTCGCCGCCATCGCCCAGTTTCCCAACGTGGGCAGCAACAAGGCAGCAGCGCCTGTCACCATGAAGCAGACCCCCATCACGGGAACGACCGAAACCGAGAATGCGCCGCCCGTAATCACGCCGACGCCATACAGCAGCATCCAGGCGCCGGGCAGCGCCGATCCAAGATTTGCCCGAAACAATAGGATGGTGAGCAGCGCCGCCGCCACAACGGGAGGCAAGAAACTCAGAGCTACTTTTCGTCCCGGGCCGCTGGTCCAGGGCAGCCCTCGTCGCGCGGCCTTGCTTTGGATGGCCACAATCGAGAGGCTAACGGCGAGGACAGCTTCGCACAGCCATATCTCCAGCCAGCGTAGTTCAAAAGTGTAATGAGAGGCCAGCCACGCCGCAGGCAACGCGGTCGCGCCAACCGCGACCATCCCCCATCCGGGCACAGCCGTAAAGGCCGCCGACCGTTCCATGGTCTGGCGGATAAAGCGGAGATCGTCGACCGCACGGGTGTCAAGAGAACGCACGGAGTGCCCCTCAGGAATGGTCGTGCGGAATCTACGCGGCCGGTGCTCTGCCATGGAAGCAAGGTAGCGAATCGGAACATCCATTGTCAAGTACTTTGCAGTACAGAGCAGATGCCTGGACGCGGCAGAGAGCCGCCATCTGCCTTCTTGACATTGCTGTACTATGCGTTATAGTACGCATCGTGATTCCCTTCCGCGTCGATTTCCGGCCAGGAGTTTCTCTCTATGAACAGATTGTCTATGCAGCGAAGAAGGCCATAGTTTCGGGTCAGATTCGGCCCGGAGACCCGTTTCCGTCTGTGCGCGTTCTCAGTAGGGAGCTGAAGATCAATCCCAACACAGCTCACAAGGTCGTTACGCAACTGATGACGGCGGGGCTGCTGGAATCTCGGCCCGGGATCGGAACCGTGGTTGCGGAACTGCCGGAGGCGCGAAAGATCGAGCGAACGCAATTGCTCGGACGCGAAATTGAACAACTAGCAGTGGAGGCGAAAAAACTCGGCATCCCGTTGCAGGAAGTCGTGGCGTCCATTTCCGAACATTGGAGAAAACTGGGAGGCCAGCAACCTGGCATAGGCGCCGAAGGCGGAGGTCGGGAGAAGCGATGAGCGCAATTCGTACGGAAAATCTCGTGAAGAAATTTCGAGGCGTGGAAGCCCTGAACGGATTGACTCTCGACGTGCCCGATGGCGCAGTGTATGCGCTGGTCGGTCCGAACGGCGCGGGAAAGACGACAGCGATCAAGATCCTGATGAATATATTTGGACCCACGCGCGGGTGGGCCGAGGTGCTGGGAATCGAGTCAGCGCGGATTGCGGGGCATGACTTCACGTCGATCGGGTACGTGTCGGAAAACCAGGAATTGCCGGAATGGATGCGAGTCGGTGCCTTGATGGATTACCTGCGACCGTTCTATCCCTCGTGGGATCGAGCGCTGGAAAAGGAGTTGGTCGAACAATTTGATCTCCCGCTGGAACGCAAGCTGGGTAATCTGTCGCGCGGGATGAGGATGAAAGCGGCGCTGGCGAGTTCGCTGGCCTATCACCCAAAGCTGATCGTGCTCGATGAACCATTCACAGGGCTGGACCCTCTAGTGCGCGATGAATTGATTCAGGGGTTGCTGGAGCGAGCCGAGGAATCGACGATTTTCGTTTCGTCGCATGACCTGGCCGAGATCGAAAGCTTCGCGAGCCATGTGGGTTATCTGGAACAGGGGCGGCTTCGTTTTTCGGAGGAACTGGCCCACCTGGTGGAGCATTTCCGGGAAGTGCAGGTGACCTTCGACCGCGCCGCGCGCTTGCCTGAGAAAGCCCCAGAGAACTGGATGCAGCTGAACACTTCGGCGGCCGTGGTGCGGTTTATCGAGAGCCAGTTCGATCCCGAGCGAACCAGAGCCGAGATTCAGCGCGTGTTCGGAGAAGTGCGAGATGTGACGTTGAGTCCAATGACGCTGCGCGAAATATTTCTCGCAATGGCCAAGGGCGGGCGCAACGCTGCATAGAGAGGGCGTGGAATGTACCAGATCTTGAACATTTTCCGAAAAGACCTTCGCCGCTACTGGCGCGAGATAGCGGTCTCGGTGGCGCTGCTGGTGGCGTATGCGTGGAATGACGTGAAGGGGTGGGCGGGCGAGCGCAACGTGGCAGCATATGGTGGTATTGGCGGCCTTTTCAGTTACCAGCTCTTATCCGGGCTGGAGACGGTACTGCTGCCGGTTGCCTGGGCCTTTCTAATCGTACGGGTGGTTCAGGGCGAGGCGCTGGTCGGAGACCGGCAGTTCTGGATCACAAGGCCTTACGAATGGAAAAAACTGCTGGCTGCAAAGGTTTTTTTCGTCGTTCTCACGATCAACCTTCCGATGCTGATTGTAGACAGTGTCCTGCTGGCGAAAGCCGGCTTTCCGCCCGCGCACTACGTTGTCGGGCTCCTCTGGATGCAACTTCTGTTTTTACTCATTCTCATCCTGCCGATTGCGACGCTGGCGACGGTTACAGCCAGCGTAGTGCAGATGATCTTGGCGGTCTTGGGAATTGTGTTGTACATGATTGGTGTTGCGGCCCTCGTGTCGGTGATACCGAGCTCCGGCTTTTCGGACCCCGCGGATTCCTTGCAATTCGCTCTACTCATCGCCACTTGTGTGGCCGTCATATTGTGGCAATACGCACGACGAAACACCTCGGGGTCACGATGGCTGATCGCGGGTCTTGCCGTTGCCATCATTCTCATTTTGGTGACGACGCCATACAACTCAATTATGAATCGCGAATTCCCCCGGCTCGGGGCGGGTGAGCCTATACCTGTGCAATTGGCTTTACTGCCTGCCGATACCTCGCAGAACGCGCAGATTTCCAATAACGAAAAAGAGATAGTGATCCAGATTCCTCTCAGCACTTCAGGCATCGCCGACGATTCGATTGTGGTTTTGAGCGGTGTGCTGGTCTCACTCGAAGGGCCCAACGGTTGGCGGTGGAATTCGGGATGGGAATCTCATGGCACCTCCTTGTTTCCGGATCAAAGAAAGACGCAGGTGGAGTTCACTCTCAAGAAGAAAATCTTCGAGCGCATACAGTCGGATTCCGTGAGGGCTCGGATTTCAATCGCGCTCACCGTTTACCGCGATCAGAATCGAAGAGAATTTGTGACGCCGCCAGGTGAGTTTCCGATACCGGATGTGGGGTTCTGCACCACTGAGGCGTCGTACCTGAGGGAAATACATTGTCGAGCGCCTTTACGAACGCCCTCTTCCCTCCTGATCACTTCCGATTTGTCGGAGACGACCTGTGCAGCGCGAGAGGGAGAATCGCGGGCCGCAAACCACAAGATTGCCCGCAACTGGAATCATCATTCCGATTCTGGCCCGGCAGAATTCGGCATCAGCCCAGTTAAGAGTCTCGACCTCTTTCCTTGGGCCGAGGATTATGCTTCGAGTCGCGTGATTAGCGGTATATGCCCGGGAACGCCTCTGACCATCAGTAATCCTGTGCTTGTTCAACAGTCCAGAACGGAATTGGAATTCAACAATCTCCGCCTCGCCGACTATCGCCTACCTCCCGTTCGAACGGAAGGCGGCGGATTTGGCGTGTTCATCACACATTAGGTCGACACGCGCTACTTTGCCACGCCCGCGCCTTCCACAATCGCCTGCACCAGCCCGTCGACCGTTTCGGTGATGCGTTTGGGAGGCAGATTGGAGTTATTGGAGAGGATCGAAAATGCGACAGTCTCGCCGCTGTCGGTAACGGCGTAGCCGGATAGAGTTTTCACTCCGCCGAGCGATCCGGTTTTTCCAAAGATGCGGCTTTGCAAGCGGGGGGTGTTCAATCGATCGGAAAGGGAGCCGTCCACGCCGGAGACGGGGAAGGTCGATTTGTATGCTGCGCCCCAGGGCTGGAGGGCCGCGTAACGCAGCAACTGCACGATGGCATGCGGCGTCACCAGGTTCTGGCGCGAGAGTCCGGAGCCGTCGTAGAAGACGTATTGGTCGTTCGAGATTCCCGCCCCAGTAAGAAATCCGCGAAGCACTTCGAGGCCGCCTTCGATGGTTCCGGCAGTACCGCGTTCGCGTCCCAGCAGGCGCAGCAGAATTTCGGCGTGCAGGTTCTGACTGACTTTATTCACTACGCGGATGTCGTCCAGCATCGGTTTTGATTCATAGCTCGCGAGCACGATGGGCTGGTCGATCTTAAGCGGACGCGCCTGGCCGTCGCTGCCACCGCGCGAGGGGACGATAGCGGTCACGCTGAAGGTCGAGAGCGTGGCCAGTTCGGTGTGGTGGGTGCGCTGGCGTCCGTAGACGACGATGCCGCGCTTCGCCAGCAGTTGACGAAACAGCGCCGCCGCAAATTCCGCGGGATCCTCAATCGCCAGTGCTTCGTTGGCTCCTGGATCGTCGAGCGGCATGTTGCCCCAGAGTGTGAGGACGGTCGATCCGGGCTCTCGGTTCACAAAGAATTTGCGGGGGGTACCGGCCGGAGTCGTGGTGATCCGGTTGTCGAGACGGTAGTAGTCGGCAAACGGAGTGACGCTGACAAACGCTTTTTCCCCCGGACGGTCGGCGGGCAGGATGTTCACAAAGACAACATTGTCGTTGATTGTAAGCGCGGAAACAGGCGCGCCGTCGGCCCACACCAGGTCATCCTGACTCCAGCCTTCGCCGTAGCGTTCGAAAGCGAAGTACGAATCGTCGGCAACGATGTCCCCGTCCACATACTTCACGCCTTTTTGCACGAGCGCATCGGCGAGCGTTTCCAGAGCTTGAATGGGATGATCGTTGCGCTGTGTGCGCAGATCGTAGGGCAGCTCGCGTCCGGAAAGATTGGGATCGCCGTGTCCGACCAGCAGCAGGTCGCCGTTCAGTCGTCCGTAGCGGTCGAGGGTAGCGGCGGTTTCGACGGTGGTGCGAAATTTGTAATCCGGACCAATCAGCGCGAGCGCGGCCGCAGTCGTAAAAAGTTTGGTGTTCGAAGCCGGGGTGAATAGCTTGTCGGGGTTAAGAGAGTACAACGTTTTCCCCGACGAAAGCGCAGTCACCTCAACGCCCCAGAATCCGCGCGCCAAGTCAGGCGAGTTCAGCACGCTTGCGAGACGATCCTGCAACGACAAAGGCTTGGGCGGAGCCGCCAGCGCTGCCCCGGTAAGCAGCAACAAAACTACGAAGCAATGCGATATCGACCGCGGGCACGCCATTGTCAAGATTCTAACATCCGGCAAATTCGGGAACGTTCTAGAATAGCGGCGGCATGCGAGCCATCTTTCACTGGAACCTTGGTTCCCGGACGATTGAACTGGGGCGGCGCACATTAATCATGGGCATCGTCAATGTGACGCCCGATTCGTTTTCCGATGGCGGCCTCTACTTCGATGCGGAAAAGGCTGTCGCGCAAGCGGAAAAATTGCTCGACGAAGGCGCGACACTGATTGACGTGGGCGGGGAATCGACGCGTCCGGGAGCGAGTGTGGCGCCGGGTAAAGCGGCTGGTGGCTCCGCCCCTCTGGAAACGGCCTCCAAGACTTCCGTGTCTGACGAGGAAGAACGGAAGCGCGTGCTGCCGGTAATCCGGGACCTGAAGCGCCGCCGGCCCGACGCGATCATCAGTGTGGACACCTATAAAGCGAGCGTCGCGCGCGCAGCGGTCGAGGCGGGCGCTGAAATCGTTAACGACATCAGCGGCTTTCGCTGGGATCCGAAGATGGCGAAGACGTTGGCGGAACTCAAAGTTGGAGCGGTGCTCATGCACACCCGCGGCCGTCCTGATGAATGGCGCTCGCTACCGCCCATCGGAGACCCCGTGCTGGTCGTCAAGCGCGACTTGCGGCAGTGGGCGGAGGCGGCGATTCTCGCGGGGATCAAACGTGATCATTTGGCGGTCGATCCGGGATTTGGATTTGGTAAGAGGTTCGAGGAAAACTATCCGCTGCTCGCGCATTTTGCCGAACTACAGCAGGTTGGCTATCCGCTGGTGGCGGGCACGTCGAGGAAATCGTTTATCGGACGGATGCTGGCTCGCGAAGGCCAGGACGCTCCCGTCGAACAGCGGCTGCATGGAACTCTGGCCACAGAAACGGCGCTCATTCTCAAAGGAGCGCACATCATTCGTACCCACGATGCGCGCTGTGCGGTGGAGGCCGCGAAAGTGGCCGACGCGATGGTGGCCGCAGGAGGATAGCCGGTCGCCTCGTAGGGCGGATTTCAAGCCATGGCAACAAGCGAGTCCCTTCGTCGCACGCGGTCCGCAAAAAACGCGAGCAACGCCAGAGTCACCGAACATCCGATCACTTGTCCGATCTGGTCGGTCCGGTTTCCTGCGGTAACAACGAGGGCGCCGAAAAACATGGTGACTGGTAGCGCACCGAAAATGAGCGAGAGACTGTGCAGGTCAGTCCACTTCCGGTCAGGCCCGGACCATTTCCGAATGAGAAAACCTGTCCCTCCGGTCAAGGCGGCGGCCGCAACCATAGGAATGAGCGCACGGGCTCCGCTCTTGAGTGGTTGCGGCAGGAAGAACAATCCAAACCATCCCGTCGTGACTGCGAGTACTAGTGGCCCCAATAACCACGGAGAGGGAGCACTCCGACGGGTTTCCGGCAATTGCTGTGCCGAAGGTCTGACGGGCCAAGTCAGCGCTAAGACGGCCAGAACTGCTGCCACAAACGCGGTCGTCGCAAGCTGTGCAATGGGCGCGCGAAACGTAGGAGCGATGGTGCGCCTGAAGGCGATTCCAATCACTATTGCGCCGAACGCGAAGCAAACTCCGGCGACAGCCACGCCTGGATTTTTCAGCCAGAGTTCAGTCCGGCGAGTCGGAAAGAGCAGTTCCGTCAGCAGGATCGGTATCAGTAGACTCCACAGGATGTGGTAGCCCACCGTCCATTCACTCCATATCCAATTCACACCCTGGGCGCGGCCGCCGATCGCACCTGCTTGAAACAGGTCGGGGTTGAAGAACGACTGTACTACCAAGCCTTCTTCGATGAGCGCATAAGCGGCGCCCAGCACGGCAATTCGACCCCATCCCGAGCCGCGGCGGCGGCGCACCAATTCGCGGATCAGCACCGCTCCGCCCCCGTACAGCAGCGCAAGAAACACAAAACCCCCTAGACGGCTGATGGGCGTCGCTCCAAACAAAAACTCTGCGATGAAGGGCGCGAGTAGAGCCAGAGTGAAGACCGGCGCGTAGCAATTCATAACGAAGTCCCCATTTCCATTAGTCACATAAGAGATAATCTATTAATAGATGATTGTCAACTAGTCCTATCTGCGACTATACTGGGCCGGTGAAAAAACGCGTTTACCCGCTCCCGGCTACCAGTGACGTACTAGCGGTGGCTGCACAGGAAACTGGGTTTCTCTTGCAGCGCACGCACCGCCGCTTGCGCGCGGCCATCGCGGAGGCTCTTCTCCCTTTACATTTGGGAGTAGGGCACTTCGCTGTCCTCGGACTGTTGTTCGCGCGGGGTGGATTGAGCCAGCAACAACTGATCGAAATTCTGGAGATTGACAAGTCCTCGATGGTTTATCTGATCGACGAACTGGAAAAGCAAGGCCTGGCGCAACGCCGGCCGGCGCCGGGCGACCGACGCGCCTACGCTGTACACCTCACGGAGACGGGCCGCGAACGCGTGGCGGCCGCAGGGGAAATTGTGAGGCGGGCGCAAGGTCAATTCCTAGCTCCGCTTAAAGCGCGGGAGCGCACTCAACTGAACCAGTTGCTGCGGCGGCTGGCCACGTAGGTTCTCATGAAGTGAAAATGGGCGTCGCCGAGGAAACCCCGCGGTGGTCGAGCCAATCGATCGGAAGAGTGTCAGCGCCTTATGCGCCCGCAACGGCCGGGGTTGCAGTCTTCAAGACCGGCAAGCGAATTTCAAACGCCGCCCCACCTTCAGGACGATTAGAACAAGTGATCTGCCCCCTGTGGTCCTGGACCACCCCATAGGTCGCACTCAGGCCCAGACCCGTGCCTTTACCGACGGGCTTGGTGGTGTAGAAGGGATCAAAAACACGTTCTGGATCGCGCAGGCCGGGACCTGTGTCGGCGAATTCAATCACAACTTCGCTGGCCTCGTGCCGGATGGAAACCAGTAGACGTCCTCCACCCGCTTCCTGCAAAGCGTCCACTGCGTTCTCGATCACCTGGAGAAATGCTTGCAAAAGCTGATTGGAGTTTCCGAGTACGCGCGGCACTGCGCCGTCGCTTTGCACTGTAAGACTGATGTCGCGTTTCTGGAGTTTGAATCCTTCCATCTGGACGGCGCGTTGCAACAGCGGCTTGAGCTCGAGTGGGGATTTTTCTCCAGGAGTCTGCTGCGCAAAACTGAGCAGGTCGTTGACCAGGTCTCGAGTGCGTCGCGCCTGCTGGCCGATCTTCTGCGCGATGGAGAGTTGCTCGCGGCTCAGGTTGCTGCTCGCGGCCAGACGCTCGGAACTTTCCAAAACCGTGGAAAGCGGGTACTCCAGCTCGCTGGCTGCCAGCGCCACTAATTCTCCCAGGGAAGCGAGCTTGGCCTGTTGCACGACTCTTCCCTGGAGCCGCTGAAGATTGTCATATCTACTGCGGGACTGAAGGAGCAATTGCACCAGTCTGCGATCGAGCAGGTGTTGTTTCAGGAAAACAAAAAAGGCAAGCAGGGCGACTCCGCCCATGGCTACGGCAAAGCGTACCTGTCGCAAGTAAGGTGCTTCCGAGCCCATGAACAGCGCCCAATATCCCATTAGGGGGAGCGAAAGCAGTGCCACTTTGGCGAGGGCCGGAGCGAACAGGCCTGTCGCCGGCGTCCCCGATGGCGTCGCTTGTGTTTCCTGCAAACAACGGCGCCCGCTGAGCGCGACCCAGAAGAAAAGAAGCAGAGCGATCACAAAAGGAATGTCGGCCAGCCCCCCGCTGGAGTACGTTCCACGGGCAATCGCGCTGTTGATCGTTTCCGAGGAGATCGCGTACGTAATGCTAGCCAGCAGGATGGCGCGATACAGTTTTTGCCACGGCCCGACGCTCGTCAGAAAGGACCATCCAGAGACCGCAATCACCATCAGTGACTCGGCAAGATACAGCAGATCCCAGCGCAGGCTGTAGACGGGGACGTTTCGTACCAGGTATTCGTCCGGGAAAACGGCGAACGCGTAGGCGACAATTCCCCACACCAGCAGGATCACGACGTTCAATGCACTGGGGAGTATTCCTTCGCTCTCGTGCGCCTTTTGCGGACGGATGGCCACCGCCGCCATGAAAGGAACGTGATGCAGGAACAGGATGATGTCCCCATAGTAGGGATCGGGCACAGACTGCCTGCGAATGACCTCAAACCATACCCAGCCAGCCTGATTGAACCACCACATGACGAGACCCGTCGTCATCAGAACCCAGAAAAGGCGCGTGTGGCCGTGGCTATCCAGAGCGTTTCGGGTCGCGAGAAAGAGTGTCGCCGTCCCGATAAATATTGGTATCAAGTCGCCCATCGCAATCCGGAAGAATGGATTTGGAAACACGAACGGCGCCAGAGCAAACACCAACACCAATGCAATTCCGCAGACCATTGACGAGATTGGACGAAGAGGCACCTCCTGCATCATATGAGTTTCTATCCGTTATGTTGTGGTCACTTTCTGCATACCGATGGTTACTCTGGTAACCATAAGCTGTCGAGCGCATGGCGGGGGGTAGATTGCCCTGCGCCGCACAATGGCTGCTAGAATCTGCCTATGGCCTTTCCTGCCACGCGCATGCGGCGTTTGCGGTCGACCGAAACCTTGCGCTCAATGGTGCGAGAAACCAGGCTCACTCCGGAGTCTTTGGTTTATCCCATGTTTGTTTGCCCGGGATCGGGTATCCGCAAGGAAGTGCGGTCGATGCCGGGAGTCTGCAATCTTTCGGTGGATGAAGCGGTTAAGGAAGCCCGTCAGACTCACGCTCTGGGCGTGCCGGCAGTCATACTTTTTGGACTGCCGGAGAAGAAGGACGAAACCGCCACGGGCGCATGGACGGACGACGGAATAGTGCAGCGGGCCGCGCGCGCGATCAAGAGCGAAGTGCAGGATTTGCTGATTATTGGTGATGTTTGTCTGTGCGAATATACTTCGCACGGGCACTGCGGAATCGTCCAGAGCGGCCCACAATCGCTCGGTGCCGCAGCCGCCGCTCTGCCCTCCACCACCGAATTCGAAATCGTCAACGACGCGACCCTGGAATTGCTCGCGCGCACGGCCGTATCGCTGGCGCGTGCGGGTGTGGACATCATCGCGCCTTCCGACATGATGGACGGCCGGATAGGAGCGATCCGCAAGGCCTTGGACCAGGTCGGCTACCTCAATATGCCGATTCTTTCCTACGCCGCCAAGTTCGCTTCCGGATTCTATGGTCCCTTCCGCGAGGCCGCCGATTCCGCGCCCCAGTTCGGCGACCGCCGCTCCTATCAGATGGACCCCGCCAACATCCGCGAGGCGATGCGAGAGATCGAACTGGACATCGAAGAAGGCGCCGACATGATCATGGTCAAGCCCGCCATGCCCTACCTGGACGTCATCGCCGCCGCTCGCGACCGTTTCGATCTGCCCCTGGCCGCCTATCAGGTGTCCGGTGAATACGCCATGATCGAAGCCGCCGCTCGCAATCAATGGATCGACCGCGAACGGGTGATGATGGAGTCTCTGCTATGTATCCGGCGCGCCGGCGCCAGCATCATTCTGACCTACTACGCCCAAGAGGCAGCCAGACTGCTGGCCTGACCCGTTAAACCTTATAGTTGAGATGGGCAGGATTGTTTACCGATTTTGCAACATTCTCACAAAAATGCTGTAAAATCCGGCCACCCAGGGTGGGACCCGTGGTCAGCCTCTCAGCCCTCTCCTCAGAGGGCCTCGTCAAAGCGTGCGTCGAACTCGATAACGAAGCCGCGTGGGCGGAATTCATTCGTCGATTTCAGCCTTTGATTGCCAATGTGGCAGGGCGAATGACACGTCGGCACTCGCCGCAAGCGCCGCAGCATTTGTCAGACGATCTCATTCAGGAAACTTATCTGAGACTATGTGCGGACGATTACCGGCTCTTGCGGCGATTTGAGTTCCGGCATCAAGAATCCATCTTTGGGTTCCTCAAAGTTGTCGCAGCCAGCGTGGTTCTCGATCATCTCAAAGCCGATCTAGCCCAGAAACGCGATGCCAATCAGACCGACGCGCTCTCCGAGCACGATCCTCTAGACCGGCCGCGCCCTGGTTCCGTTGGCTGCATCTCGATGGAAGACAAGGTCGCGTTGCGGCAGATTGACGACATTTTGTGTACGCATTACTCCGGCGACATGCTGATCAGAAACCGAGCTATTTTTTGGTTCCATCACCGGGATGGCATGACCGCTCAGGCGATTGCTTCCATCCCATGGATCGGTCTGACTACCAAAGGGGTGGAAACGACCCTGCGGAAGATGAAGCACATGATCCAGAGTCACATCGGCACTAATCAGTGAAGGGTTTTGGCCTTCGGAGTCGTTCTATTAAGTGATACTGGGTTTTTTACTGGGGCGGAGTGTACTGAATTCCATTTTTCCGGGCCAAGTTGAATCATCTGTAAGGAGTGTTGCTTGGATCGTAATTTTGAAGACTTAGGGCCGGGTACGCGCGCCGTTCGTTCGGCCGATTGCCCGGATCCGATCGTGTGGTACGAGGTCGCGAGTGGTGAGGCCGCTCCCGAGTCGACCGTACGATACGTTCATCATGCCACTGGTTGTGGCCTCTGCGGTGCACTTCTTAAGGAAGCGGTCTCCGATTTGACAGAGGAGACGACGGCCGCGGAAAGAAAACAGATTACAGAACTGGAGAGCGCGCGGCCAGGATGGCAACGCCGCCTCGCTCGGCGAATCGCAGGCACGCTCACACCGGACTCGGCGCCTGTCCCATGGTGGTCGAGGTGGAGGCTCCCCAGGCTGGCACTCATCGCGGCAGGCCTGGCGGTGGTCGCCATTGCAGCGCAACGGTTCCAGTTACAAATAGCGGAGAAGTTGCTGGCGCGCGCCTATAGTGACCAGCGGCCACTCGAATTGAGGATGGCTGGCGCGAAGCATGCAGAATTCAAGGTGGAGCGGGGTCCGAAGGAATCGTTGATGGATCGTCCTCCGTCGTTGATTTTGGCGGAGGCTCTGCTCTCGGTCCAGATGGGATCGCATTCCTCCGATTCCCGCTGGTTACATGCGAAAGCTCGTGCCGATCTTTTGGACGGCAAATATGAGGCTGCCCGCGAGTCGCTAACTCGGGCTCTGCAACTGTCGCCCAAGTCACCCGAGATTCTCATCGATCTCGCGACCGCGTACTCCCAGAAGGGAGACTATTCCCAGGCGTTCGAATACCTCAGCCAGGTTCTTACGCTTAGACCCGACGATCCGGTGGCGCTGTTCAATCGCGCAATCGTAGGAGAGCAACTCCATCTCTACCGGCAGGCGCTCGATGACGGGGAGCGCTACCTGAAGATTGAGCCGAACTCGGAGTGGGCGGGTGAAGCCAGCACGCGAGTCAACGACATACAGTCGAAGCTGAAAAAACACGACCAGAGTCACGCGACGCCCCTGCTGTCGCCAGCGCAATTGGCGATGTCCGCTGCCAACCCGAATCTCCGCGCGGAAGTGGATCAGCGCATCGAAGAGTATTTGAACGACGCCGTCGAGACCTGGTTGCCGCAAGCTTATCCGGAGACGGCCAGCAAGGCCGATCCTGTCGCCCGGCAGGCGCTTTTTTTTTTGGCGGACCTGACCACCCAGCAACACAACGACCGCTGGCTCTCTGATCTTCTCCGCGGTTCCTCTTCAGCAAATTTTCCGCCAGCAATTGCGGCTCTTGCCCGCGCGATCCGGGCCAACCAGGTGGGTGAGTACGATACTGCCAGTGAGCAGAGTGTTCGCGCCCACCTATTATTTCGTGCCTCCGGCAACGTGGCTGGTTCGTTGCGGGCGCAGTTCGAGCAGACTTTCGCAGCGCAAATCAATCGTGACAGCGTTACCTGCAGACGAGAAGCCACTGCTGCCCTGGCGGACTCCGAACGATACCAATTTCCCTGGTTGCAGATTCAGCTTGGTCTGGAGAAGGGCGTTTGTTCTTTTTTGATGGGAGACATTGGTGCTGATGAGAGGGCTGCGCGCCGGGCTTTGGATCTAGCAAAAGAGAGTGGGTACGGGAGCCTATATCTGCGGGCTCTCGTTTTCGCCGCAGACGACAAACTCGCTACTGGTGATCAAAGCGGAGCCTCGACACTGGCGAGCACGGGGTTGGTACGCTACTGGCCAGGACAGCTTCCCCCCATACGCGGGTACAACCTCTACCACGTTCTCGGCAGGGGCGCCGAAGCCGCTGACCGGCCCAATCTTCAGGCAGCAATCTGGCGCGAGGCCGTGGCCCTGATTGATTCCGATGAGAATCTGTTGCTACGTGCCTGGGCTCACAATTACATGGCCAATGCGGCCACAGCCGCTCATCAGCCCCAAACAGCCGAACGGCAGTACGCCGAAGCTTCCCGCCTGTTTGCGCTTGCCCCGCGAACCGAAGCCAGTCGTAGCTATGCTCTCGAGACCGAGATCCGAATTGCTCGACTGGAGGCGCGCCAGCGACGTTTTGATGCCGCCATCGTGCACCTGACTTCAATCCAGGACCAGCTCCGCTCACTCTCAAACAACTATCTCGTACAGATGTTTTATTCCACGCTAGGGGAACTGCAGCTTTCCGGGCATCGTGAAGCGGAAGCCGAGCAGGCCCTCAGACCGGCGCTGGCTCTGGCGGAGCAGAACCTGGAATCCCTGGGTTCCGAGGCGGAACGAATCAGCTGGAGTAAAGACGCGGCCCCAGTTTACCTTGCAATGGCCGAAGCTGAGTTGGCGCAGAGCCGTCCGCAGGAAGCGCTTGAGACGTACGAGTGGTACCTGGGGGCATCGCGGCGGGCGGGCACGAATCCCCGCACCCCAAGATCTCTGACCAATCCGCCGGTACCGATTCCATCGGGGATGGCGCCTCGTCTCCCTCTTCTTTCCCGCGAAACCGTGCTCGCCTTCGGGCTGCTGCCGGGCGGTCTTGCCATCTGGATCTATGACGATCGCGGTGTGAGCGCTCAATGGATTCCGAAAACAACTCAGGACCTGCAAGAGTTGGCGGCAAGGTTTAGCGATCTGTCTTCGGATCCCAAGTCTGAGCTCAGCGCCTTGCGCCGGGACGCTCACACTCTCTATGGGGCTCTGATTGCTCCGGTGGAGGGCCGACTGGTGCCGGGGCGCACGCTTGTGATCGAAGCGGAAGGACCGCTGGCGCGAGTACCGTTTGAAGCGCTGCTGGATTCGAACGGGCACTACTTGATCGAGCGCTGGCCCATTGTTCACTCCCTCGGGCAGGATTCGGATGCGCGCTTGCGCAACGTTGGCCCCATCTCTGCGGACTTGTCAGCCGTGATTGTGGGCAGCACAGCTTCGTCGCCGGCGGATGGACTCATTCCTCTTCCAGACGTGGCCGCCGAGGCGGACACCGTCGCAAGTGGCTTTCATTCCGCGAGCGTGCTCAAGGGCGGGGACGCGAGCCTCAATGCCGTCCGAAGCGCGTTGCCTGCCGCAGCGGTGTTTCATTTTGCCGGCCACTCGCTTTCCACGCCTGACAAAGCAGGATTGATGCTGATCAGCGGTCCGGCGCACACGGATTCTCTAGTCGTGCTCGACGCTGACGCTCTGCGACGGCTCAAGTTACCGAGTATGCAGTTGGCGGTTCTTTCCGCGTGCAGCACCGCCTCCGGAAGCGGAGGTTCAGGTGGATTCAACAGCGTTACGGAAGCCCTTCTTCGCGCCGGTGTGCCGCACATCGTCGCGAGCCGATGGGCGGTGGACTCAGTGGAAGCTCGCGCGTTCGTGGAGGACTTTTACCGCAACGCGCTTTCCGGCCAGTCCGTCTCCGACGCGATCCGCCTAACCTCACGTAAAATGCTTTCCAACCCCCGCACCGCGCACCCTTACTACTGGTCGGCATTTGCCGCTTACGGACGGCCCTAAGAGTTTGCGGAAAAAGTCTAATTTTGGGTGGCGCAGCGGTTTACCGCTGCGGTAAGTCCATCTCTTATGATCGTGGGCTTCAGCCCCGGATGGTAGTGGGTCAGTTTGAAAATCAACGATTCGTATCAGGGCATCGCTTTAGCGATGCCACGAAGCGCCGGAAACGTAGCGGCTTGAGCCGCTGGCTGCTAAGGTTTCTAGCCTGGGTTGTTTTCACAAAGAAAGTGGATCTGAGCGCTGTGGATAATACGGCTTCATAACTCCCAAGAAACAGGAGAGCAGACACTATGAACAGCCGCAAGCACTTCCTCGGCAAGCCGATTGCAATTGCCAGTATTTTTCTGGTGTCAATCGTGCTCGTCGCATGCGAGCAGTCCAAACAAGCAGCGCCAGCTTCGGCAGCGGCCGCATCCCCGGCAGCCCCCACCGAGAAAGTCTTCGTCACCTTTGAAGGTCCATGGGCCATCGTGTCGGATCCGAAGGACGCCAACAGTGTCCTGGCTCTCGCGCCGAAGACGAAACTACATCGCGATCTGTACGTGGCAGGTTCCAACGACTCGACACTGGCCGCGGGAACTTACGATCTCTCGGTTCCTGCCCATGGTACTGCTACTTCTGGGGCACTCGATCCCAGCTTTGCCCAGGCGAAGATCGACGCCAAGAGCCTGCAACACGCTCTCGATGAGAAGTCGGGGCGCTATGTGATTCGCCTGCCCAAGCCCGAGGCGTACCTGGCTGCTAAGAGATTCCCCAGTCGCGTCGGCCCTACCTACCCTCCTGATGCTTCGACTGAGCAGAACTACGCAACCTTTGTGTCGTTCCGCTACACTGTCGGCACTCTGAACGGTTTCTCGTTGGCGGGGACTCCGGATGCGGGCACTTTCAACCCGCTGCTTCTTCAGCTCGACACCCCAACGATTCGCTTTGCGATTGAGCCAGCTCAACTCGACGATCCCACGGACATGTGCCACGCACACTCCCGGGAGGCCTTCCGCGATACGGTGAAGTTCTTGGGTTTGACTTTGTATGTCGATTTTCCGAACGACTCGGCAGCCTGCCACAAAACTGATCCGCAGAGCACTCCTGCCAAGGCGGAGGCAGGCAAAACGTCACCCGTAGAAAGGATGGCCGCGCTTTTGAGTGGAGACCTTACCGGCGTGCACACGGCGAGTGTGGTCGGTGGCACTATGGCTAACCACCTTAGATTTCTTACGGAAACGGGAGTTGGAACTACTGTGGGGGACCTGATGGCTGCGACGTATTTCTTTCATGCCGCCGGGGGGAGTTGCATGGCGCCGATCTTGTTCCTCACAACCACTCCCTGAGGCCTTTCGCTTTTCGGTCTGACGCCGGGTAATGTCCGTAAGCTGTGCCAGTTTTTAAATTTGAGCCCGCGAATACTCAGATGTATAGTGGGCGAGTTTCCACCTCGAAGGAGGAAGCCAATGAAACGTCTACTTCTGCTGGCCGGGATTTTCCTGGTCCTGATCACCACGGTCGCGCCCAACAAGGCCCAGGCCCACACGTCCGGCGCCGCCTGCATGGCGCCGATCATTGTTAGTAACTGATTCTGTTCGCAACTGATTCGAGGGCACGGCTAATGCGATGGCTAGTGCCCTCTTTTCAAGAGGCCAAAAAATGAGAAGCTGGCTTCGCAGTCCGCTCGCTCTTCTGATTCTGGCCGGTCTTTTCCTGCTGGCCCTCGCCGCATACCACCAGCGCGCGCAGAAAGTAGTTTTGGTGACCTTTGAAGGCCCCTGGGCTTTCGCTCCGGATCCCAACGATGCGAACCACGTTTTCGCGTTCGCGCCCAAGACCAAAAGCCATCACGATCTGGTCGTAGAGTCGGGGCTTGGCCCGTCTCAGACGCGGCAAGCCGCGTCTCTGCCGCGGGGATTTACGAACTCGTACTGCCGACGGCGGCACGCAGCAGCAATCCCCACATCGATGCCAACGTCCTACAGGCGAAAATTGATGCCCAGGGCGTTCAGCATGCGCTCAGCGCTTCCGACCGCTACGCCATCCGGCTGCCCAAACCCCAAGCCTACGTGCCAAGTTCCACGGAACGGAGCCGCGCTGGTGCGGCGTATCCCCCCGCCGCTTCAACCGAAAAGGACTACGTGGTCACGGTGTCACTGCGCTACCGCGTGGACACGCTCAGCGGATTTCGTCTTACCGGCAGGCCCGACGATGATCGCGCCTTCAATTCTTTCCCGGTGGAAACTCCCGTCATGAGTTTTGCCATTCAGCCCCTCCCGGGCCAGATGATGGACGAATGCAACCTGCACGCGCGCGAAGCCTTCCGCGATCTGGCTAAACTCGTGAACGTGAAATTGTTTGTGGATTTTCCGAACGATCCAAACGCCTGCCGCACCCAGGACCCGCAAAAACCGCCGGCTTGAAATTCACGTTCTTTGCAACCGCGATCCGCGAGCACCCTTCAACCGCTCCGGCAAACCTTGTTGACATCAGAGCTATAATAAAAACTAAGCGATGGCCCAACGGGCTATACACATCGCGCAAGAATTCTTTGAAATCTGTTTTTGCATGAACTGGCGGCATCGCAGACCTTTGGAGTCCAACCCAACCTCCAGGCGTTCCCAAATCTCCGCTAACTCCACTATTGTCTAGATTTTGCGTATAAATCACTTGAAATCTAAGATTTACGAGGAGGTCCCTGGCTAAACCAATGATTCCAAAAGACCGAGGGGGAGGGGGGGACCCCCGGAATCTTAGCTGCCCAGCGGATATGCCATCCGCACCAGCGTTCTCTCCGAGAAAGGCACATACAGCAACGCCGCGGTGGCAGCCAGGGCCAGTCCCATTCCGATCTGTGGCAAAAGCAGGAACGGAGCTACGGCCCACAGTTGATCCACGGCTAGGACAAAGGGAAACAGCCGCCGGAAGTTTTCGCCCAGCTTGCGAAAATCGAATCCGACCGCCGACAGCAGATACAACCGCAGCGGGATTCCGGTCGCGCCCGTCAGCAGTACGACGATCACGATCGCGCGAGCGCCCCACTCCGGCAGAGAGCCACTCGCCAACCGATCCACATCGCTGAGGTGGTGGAGCGCGTTGAGGTAAAAAACGAGATACATCGCCTGGATGAGCGCGAACAAAGCACGCACCAATCCGCGATGAGGGGCGGGGACGTGCAGATCGGGAAGAAGGGCGATTCCGGTTCTGGCGGGCGAATCGCTAACAGGGACGTTGGGGAATGTCGTCGTGAGCGATTCTTCGCCATTCACCGGCGCGATGAAGCGGTATCCGCGCCGAGCCAGGGTTTCGACGAAGCGTGGGCTGGAGGCGGAATCGCCCAGCGCCTCACGAATCTTGTTCACGGCGGTATTCAAGCTGTGATCGAAATCGACGAAAGTGTCGGCGGGCCAGATCTTTTGCCGCAAGTCGTCGCGCGTCACCACCCGCCCGGCATTTCCCAGCAGCACAGCGAGAACCTGAAAAGGTTGTTCTTGTAAACGTAAGCGTGCGCCGTTCTTGCGAAGTTCCCCGGCTGCCAGATCCACTTCGAAGACGCCAAACCGCAGAAGCCCGGATTCGCCGCTGGACGGTGGTATCGGCATGACTGCGCCGTAGTGTACACCGGCGAGAGCGGGCCAACCTCGGCGACTAAGTCTGGATCGTACTCGCAAAGGGAATACAATATTGCCGTGGCCAGCCCCGCCCCCAAGCCCCTGCCTGACGATAAGCATAGGCATCGCCATCGGGCCTACGCCGCCGAAGCCACTGGGTTGCTCCTCGTTGGAATCTTGCTGCTGATCCTGACGCTGGCACGGTACTGGTCCTACATCAATTGGAGCATTCGCTGACGTTGCCGCCTCGCGAGCCGCTGCTGGTCGTAGTACTCGGCCCCACCGCGAGCGGGAAAACTGCGCTGGCGCTCGCGATTGCGCGCCGCTTCGAAGCTGAAATCGTCAACTGCGATTCAGTCGCTATGTATCGCGATTTCGAAATCGGCACCGCCAAGCCCACGGCAGCGGAGCGCGCTGAGGTTGCTCATCACCTGCTTGATTTTGTCGACCCCACCGCGAACGTCACCGCCGGAGAGTACGCGCGCCGGGCGCGGCAGGCTCTGAACGAGATCGCGGGGCGGGGTCGATTAGCGATCGTCAGTGGAGGCACTGGGCTCTATCTGCGCGCCTTGCTCGAGGGACTATTCGCCGGCCCGCAACGCTCGGAAGATCTACGGAACAACCTGCGCCGACGGGCTGAACAAAGTGGCCCGGAACGATTGCATCGTATCTTGTGCCGTCTCGATCCTTCCGCCGCAAAACGCATTCACGCCAACGATGTTCCCAAAGTGATTCGCGCCCTCGAAGTGTGCCTGTCCTCGCGCCGGCCGATGACAGCCCTTTGGCAGGAAGGTCGCGAACCTCTGCGCGGTTTCCGCATCTTGCGCCTCGGTTTGAATCCTGAACGTGAGGCACTCTACGAGCGGATTAATCAGCGAGCCGCGAAAATGTTCGAGCACGGCCTGATTGCCGAAACGAAACAACTGTGGGAGAAATATGGTGATGAGCCGTGGCCTCTAACGGCGCTAGGCTACCGACAGGCCATGCAAGTCCTTCGCGGCGAGATCGATCGCAAACTCGCTCTGGAATCGGCACAACAAGCCCATCGCAATTACGCCAAGCGGCAGATGACCTGGTTCCGCCGCGAGCCCAAAGTGCGATGGCTCTCCGGCTTCGGCGACGATTCCGGCGTGCAGGCGGAAGCTATCGCAGCCGTGAGCATAAAAAACTCGGAGTAGGTGCAGCTCGCCTCGTCGCTACACGAGGGTCCCGGCTACATCAATTTCACAACCAGCACCGTGAGAACGGCGATGCATCCCACGACCGCGTTGTATTCCCGATGTTTCCAGTAGCGCTCCGACGAAAACTCGCCCCGCTGGTTGCCATATCGCGTAAGGCGCATCCCGAAGCGCGGCACGTGGCGGGCATAGTCGTCATATTCTGGAAAGGTCTGGCGTAGGTACCGTTCTTCTCCGGCGATCACCGGAACGTAAATCACTACGAACATCATCAGCAGGATCGCCGGAATCCACCAACTCCGCGCCGCGACAACAAATCCCGCCGCCAGTATCAGTGACCCGAGATAGAGCGGATTCCGCGTGTAGGCATAGGGCCCGCTGGTCGTGAGTTGCCGGTCCTTTTGCACGTGACCGGAGGCAAGCCCGCGCAGTAACAGTCCAGGCAGGAGCAGCAATCCTCCCGCCAGTATGGAAGTTCGCGTCGGATGCGCCAGCCACACGTAGGCGATCGCAAATGCAAAACTCATCGGCACGCGGATGCGCCGCGCGATGCGAGACCAGTTTGCCATCGCAGATGGGGGCGCGGATTGCAGCGGTTCACCCATGATCACTCCCCAGCAGCTTGCGCGCCGCCGCGATGACTT
>Ga0137409_10000198_pt1 | contig 61767 bp, 49 predicted proteins | sample CZODoug1_16funga_FD_122059 | JGI IMG/M metagenome (GOLD analysis project Ga0137409, IMG submission 122059) | Vadose zone soil fungal communities from Angelo Coast Range Reserve, California, USA - CZODoug1_16fungal (Hybrid Assembly) | ecosystem: Environmental > Terrestrial > Soil > Vadose zone... | reverse complement strand
CTGTTAATCGCTCATTTACGAAACCCGGCACGCAACTCCAGTTTGAAATCACGGTTGAGGCGAAGCGTCATCGGGTTTGTGCACGCGTCGTGAAGACGCCTTTCTTCAATCCCAAACGCAAGACCGCGACACCTGTACTGTAGGCTCTCGTAAGGCGGCTCTGCCGCTTGGTGTGCGGAAAGGCTCTGCCTTTCCGGTCCAACCTGAAAAATCCGGAGGCTATGCCTCCAGCCAGAGTTATGTAGGCGCAGCCTCCCGAGCAATAACAAATGATCGTCACGGAAAGGCAAAGCCTTTCCGCACATCAGGCGGCAAAGCCGGATATCTGAGAGACCCGAAGCCCGAATGGAAACTACACGACACCTGTCAACTTCCGATCGTCGTGGCCGTCTCCTGCGCGTGCTTGGCGTTGGCTTTGGCATCGCGGTCATCATCGGCAACACGATCGGCGCCGGAATCTTTCGCGCGCCGGGCAGCATCGCGGCGCAGTTGCCACATCCCGGACTCTTTCTCGGCGTTTGGATTCTCGGTGGACTCTATGCTTTGCTCGGCGCGATCTCGCTGGCTGAACTCGGCGCGATGATTCCCAAGTCGGGGGGCCAGTACGTTTTTGCACGTTACGCACTTGGTGAATATGCCGGGTTCATTGTTGGCTGGAGCGACTGGATATCAACCTGTGGCTCGGCCGCCGCGGTTTCGCTTCTGATTGCCGAATTCGCCGGCGGACTGTTTCCAAAGTTGAACGGCCGCGTGGCAATGATCGCTGCCGCAGTGGCGATTGTTTTCGCGGCATTGCAATGGCGCGGAATTGTTTGGGGCAGCGCCGCGCAAAACGTCGCGAGCCTGTTGAAGGCGCTGGCATTCCTGGTGCTAATTGCCGCCGCTTTTATTTTTGGCGGGCAGGGCTCTTTAACTACGTCAGCGACCCATATTGCGCCGGGTTTTGCTTTGATTGCTGCCCTGGTGATATCGCTGCAAGCGGTGATCTACACCTATGACGGTTGGAGTGGCGTCATCTATTTTTCGGAAGAGATCACTAATCCCGGACGCGACATTCCGCGGGCAATGTTTGGCGGCGTGCTGACCGTCATCGCAATCTACCTCCTGGTGAACGTCGCGCTGCTCTACGTGCTGCCGATTTCGAAGATTGCCGGACAAAGCTTCGCCGCCGGCGCTGCCGCGGACGTTGTCTTTGGTCGATATGGCGATACGGTTTTTCGCTCGCTGACGATTCTCTCCATGCTCAGCGCGATCAATGCCTACCACCTGATGGCCACTCGCGTGCTGTTTGCAATTAGCCGCGATGGTCTCTTCGCGAAGAAAGCCTCTGAGGTCAACCAGGGCGGCACGCCAGCCGTAGCGTTGTTAATAAGCACCGTCGTCGCCGTGCTCTTCATCGTCTTCGGCCAGGCTTTCGATAAAGTAATAACGGTGCTGGCATTCTTCTTCGTTGCCAATTACACCATTTCTTTCCTTGCGGTTTTTGTGTTGCGCCGGCGCGAACCGGAAAAGGAACGGCCATATCGCGCCTGGGGCTACCCCTGGACCACGGCCCTGGCCTTGATTGGATCGGTTCTATTTCTCGTCGGCGCGATAGCCAGCGATACCAAAAATAGTCTCTACGCGCTCGGGCTGCTGGCCATAAGTTATCCCTTGTTTCGTCTTATGAAGTTCACTAACATTGTTTCAGCAGATTGACTTCGCTCCGAATCTATCTTAGAAGGCTCGGTTTGGAATTCTAAAAACTTTTGGAAAAGGACAACCCCCAATGAAACGAACTTTCGCAATTGTCTTGTTCATTCTTACCGCGGTCACCTTCTCCTCCGTTTACGGCCAGCAGGATGATGAAGCCGTTCGCAACCGAACGAGAGAACGGTTGGTCGCATTACTGGAGAAGTCTGGTCCAGACATCAACGTCACTTTCAGCCAAAGCCAAGAGAACCCCTACAACTATGTTGGAATGCTTCGAACGGGACTGGTGAACGCGGACTTTTTTGAAATCGTCATCAGCGTGACGCCCAAAGAGACCATCGGCTTCCGAGTCTACCCTCATTACAAAAGCGGCTACATCAACGTCGACAAGGTCAACGACCGCGCGGCGCTCATGCGTCTGTTGCTGCGCTTAAGCGACCGCGCTTTTCTTTTTTGGGGAGCGGATGAGACCGGGGACATATTTACCGGCTACACCTTCACGTTGGAGTCAGGCTTTCCGGAGGAAGCAATCAACATTGTGCTGCGTAGCATAGCGAATAGCGACAAGTTTATCGGCGAGATGCGCCCGATCCTTGACGCTCCGCCACCAGTTGTCACTGTCACACGTCCAGCACCGGCGGCAGCACTGCCGGCAACGGCACGACCGGCCAGAGCAGTGGTGCGACGGCGAGGCCGTCGGCGAGGATAGTAGTGCTCGGTGACGAGCTTTAGTCGCTCAGCGGCCGCGCGTCCTTCTCAGAATCAGAGCAGCTGAAGCTTTGCCTGGACAACATAACTTAACTCCCGAAGACCAGCAGCATAAACGTCCCCGGCACCATTGGCGGCCGCGGCCTGGGTCGTTCGGTCGTCGCGGCGGGAGTTGGACCAAATTCCGCTGTAATCAGAAACACTCGATGGCTATGTTGATCCAGTTCCAGCGTGCGCGCGCCTTTCTGAGTGGCAATATTTTCCCGCACGATGATCTTGTCCGGTGAGTCCTCATGAGCCACAGTTAGCGTTCCGTCCCGACCGTTGGGACTGAATGCTAATTGCCTGTCGGAATCGAAGGCGGCGCCGTCGGGACCGTCACCAATCGGAAAAGTGGTGACCAGCTTTCCGTTATCAGCGTTCACTACCGCCATAAGCTTATTGGCGCAGGCGATAAATAGGCGGTGATGTTTTCTGTCCATCGCAATTCCCGTAGGCTCTTCGCCGGGAGCCAGGGGCCAGGTGGCGTCTACCGCCAGTTTTCGAGCGTCAAATTCTACTACCGCGCTCTTATCCTCAAGGTTGACGAAAATCCTTCCGTGCTCGTCCGCCACGGCCAGCTCCGGTTTTCCACCCAGCGCCAGCGTTCCCGCGACAGTTCCCGTCTTCGCGTCGATAGCCGTCACATCGTTACTGCCGCCGTTGAAGCAGAAGATTCGTTTGCTGGCAGGATCGTAAATGATCGCATCCGGATTTTTTCCTGCCTTCACCTGGCCAAGAGTCTTTAAGGTTTTCAAATCGAAGATCGTAACCGTCGCATCTCCGCCGTTGCTCGTGAAGCCCTTGCCAAACTCCGGCGCGACGGCGATGCCGTGCACTCTCGGGGTGTTGGGAATGTCGCCGACTATCGCGCCTGAGTCGGGATCAACGACCATCACATGCGTCCCGCGGGAGATGTAAAGTCGATTGGCTGCACTATCGAAGGCCAGCAAGTCCCAACCGCCCTCGCCGCCCAATACGAATTTTTTCAAGAGATGGTATCCCGGCGACGGTTGCGCATGGACGGCTATGTTCATTGAAAGGAGTAGTCCGAAGCAGATGAAGGTGTAGATGAATAGACGAAGCGATGCATGTGATTTCATTAGTACTCTCCCCAGGAAAAATTTATACAAAGAACCAAACATTGACAACGCTGCGGGCGGCGAGCCGCTCTTACTGGGACCGCGGGCGTCCCGTCCGCTTCAAGCAACACGTTTCACTCTGAGTTGCAGTTGAACCTCTTAGTTCAAACAGTGTGGCATTCAGCGAGTGCGGGCGAGTCGCCCGCGGACCCAGTAAGAGCAGGCTACTCACTTTTCTTCGCGGCTCAACATCGCATACACAGTTGGCGTCACTACGAGTGAAAGCAGCAGCGCGACGGCCAGTCCGCCGATCACCGCAATCGCGAGCGGCTGCAACAGCTCGGCGCCGGAACCGAGCGCCAGCCCGAGCGGCAGCATGCCCAGGATCGCCGCCAGCGAGGTCATCAACACTGGACGAAAGCGCCGGCGCCCCGAACGCAACAGCGCCTCGCGCAAACTATCTCCCGCGGCCAGATGATCCTCAACTGCATCCAGCATCAGGATACCGTTTTTCGCAACGATACCCACAACCATGATCATTCCCATCAACGACACTACGTTAAGCGTCGTTCCGGTGATGAACAATCCCAGCAGCACGCCGCCCAGCGCTAACACGGCCCCGGTGACGATCGAGATCGGATGAGCAAACGAGCGAAACTCGATCAGCAAAGTAATAAAGACAAGCACCACTGCCAGGAATAGCGCAATCATCAACTCTCTAAAGCTGGCCTGCTGCTCCTGATAGAGTCCGCCGTATTCAATAGTCATGCCGGGCGGAAATTTTACTTCCGTGGCCAGCAGACTTTTTATTTCACTGATTCCCGTGCCCAGGTCCTGCCCTTCGAGTCTTCCGGTAACGGCAACCGTCTGGCGCAAGCCGTCGCGACGAATCTCAGTTTGGCCCTTGTCGTAGTCGATCTGCGCCACCTGGTCCAACCTGAAAAGCGCTCCCGAAGCTGAACGAACCTGAAGCGCGCGCAGTTTATCGAGCGAACTACGCGCCTCCGGCGGGAAGATGACGCGCACTGAGATCACTCGATCCTGCTGGAGGATTGTGGAGCTGGCATCGCCCGTCATCGCGGTCGTTACCGTGTTTGCCACGTCGCTTGCGGTCACTCCAAAACGCGCGGCGAGCCGCGGATCGATGTTGAAGATGACGGCCGGACCGCTCACGATGACACCGCTCTTTGTGTCCACCACATACTTCAGTTTCTTAATAGTCGTTTCCACTTCTTCCGCTTTCTGATGCAGCGCGTTTGCGTCTTCGCTGAAGAGCTTGAGCTCGATGGGCTCCGGCGAGCTGGTCAGATCGCCAATCATGTCCGGAAGAATGCCGACGAATTCGATCTCCAGTGAAGGTTCCGATTTTTCAATCTCCTTGCGCAAGTCGCTGATCACTTCAGCCGTTAGCCGCGCGTGTCCGGGTTTTAGTTTTACCGCCACGTCGCCTTTGTTTGGCTCGGTAATGAACAGGCCCAGCTCCAGTCCGGTGCGTCTCGAATAGCTTTCCACCTCCGGTGTATCGCGAATCAACTGTTCGACGTGCTGCAAGATGCGATCTGTTTCCTGAAGCGATGCGCCTGGCGGGGCAAGATAGTCAAGGATGAAAGCGCTTTCGTCGAACTCGGGGATGAACTCCGAACCGAGAAAACGGTAAAGAAAAAAGGAACCAAGGATCACTCCGGCTACAACAAGCATCACGGCCCAACGATTGTCCAGGGCACGCCGCAGCACCCACTCATAGCGTCGCCTGATCGCGACCAGCAAGCGGCCTTCGTCGCGGTCTTCTTCAAGCTCGCCGTTCGTTTGATCGGTTTCAGCGTGTTCCTCGGGCGTCGTCGACGTTTTTTTCATGCGGGCTTTGACGAAGCGCTCGGCCAGTATGGGCGTGAAGAACAGCGCCAGCACCAGCGAAGTCAACAAGGCGACGGCCATGGTAAGCGCCAGCGAACGAAAGAAGACGCCAGTCACACCGGTAAGCAACGTCAACGGCAGAAATACGACGACCGGTGTAATCGTCGAGCCAATAATTGGCACGGTGATTTCGGTTATGGCGCTCTGGACCGCCGCCCGGCGCGATTGACCGCGCGCCATGTGTGTGTAGATGTTTTCGACGACGACAATCGCGTCGTCAATCACCAGTCCGATGGCCGCCGCCACGCCGCCCAGTGTCATCAGATCGAAGCTCAGTCCAGCGAGCCACATCGCCAGGAACGTGACCAGCACCGTAACGGGAATTACCAGAATCGCGACAAACGTAGTGCCCCAGTTGCGCAAAAAAGCGAACAGGATCGCAACTGAAAGCAGCAAACCGATCAGGATCGAGTCGCGCACAGACTTGATTGACTCCCGCACCAGAAGTGACTGATCGTAATAGGCCGCGATACGGACGTCTTTCGGCAGTTCGTTGCTCATCGCCGCCAGCTCAGACTTCACCTCATCAACAACGGCGACTGTATTCGCGTCTGGTTGGCGATTGACGTTTATCAAAACGGCAGGCTTGCCGTCGGCAGTGACGATTGTGTACTGCGGCTCGACGCCGGAACTGATGGTGGCCACATCGGCGAGCATCACCGGCGCATTATTTATCGACGCAACCACAATGCTGCTGAGTTCCTCCGGCTTTTTTGCCTGGCCGCTGATCAATGCCAGCTCGAGTTGATGGTTCTCCTCGATCAATCCCGGCGAGGCAAGTATGTTTGAGTTTTTCACGGCCTCGACGACCTGCTGGACCGAAACGCTGTGGGCAATGAGGCGCTCGGGATCCAGCGTCACATGAAACTCGCGCACTTTGCCGCCCGCGACGCCCACGTTCGCAATTCCCGGCAACCGCGCCAGGCGCGGCCGGATCGTGTAAGTCGCAAGGTCTCGCAAGCTCGCGAGATCGCGCTTGTCCGAAGTCAGGCTGTATCCGGTAACGGGAAATATGGCGAACGTGAGTCGTTCGACATTGCGAATCGTCGCTGTCGGCGGCAAGGTCGCCGCCAGCTGCGACAGCCTCGCCTGGACCAACTGCAACGACTGAAGAATATCGACGCGCCAGTCGAAGAACAGGCTTATCTCCGAAGCGCCGCGCGCAGTAGTCGACTTGATGCGCACGATGCCGGGTATGCCGTTCATTGCTTCTTCAATCGGACGCGTCACGGAGACGAGAGTTTGCGGAGCGGGCACTACGTCGTTTTCAACGATGATGACGATGCGCGGGAAGTTGGTCTGCGGAAAGATTGCGACCGGCAACTGCCAGGCGGCATAGAGGCCCGCCGCACAAAGCAGCGCGATGATTACTAAAACGGCGCGGGACTGATTTGAGACGAGCCTGGCGAGTCTCATAAATTTGGAGTGCGCCGGCAGAACGAAACGGCGACGGCTTTTTGAATATGCATCTTAGGATTAACTAAACCAAAGCGGTGTCTCCCGACACATCGAGATTGCCGCCGCACTCCACAGTTTCATCACTTTGCTGCCGGAGACGTGTCGGCTGCAGGCGTTTCTTGCGCGACTTCCACTTTCGTGCCGTCAGGCAGTGCGTAGTTGCCTTCGATGACAACTATCTCGCCTCCCTGCAAGCCGGACGTGATCTCCACCTTGTCGGCGGTGCGTATACCGACAGTGACTTTCGTTTCGTGGGCCACATTGGCCGCGTCAACAACCATCACAGTCCCTGCGTCGGCGTTGCTGGCCTCGAGTGTTACCGCCGACGCGGGCACAACGATGGCATCAGGTTTTGTTTGCGCCGAGATCGTAACCTGCGCAGCGCCGTTCGCGCGCAATTGCCCGGCTCCGTTTCCCAGCGTGACCCAAACTTCAACGGTGCGATTCTGCGGATCGGTGGAGCGGCTGATCAGCGTCACCTGCCCACTCATCTGTTCGGCGCTGGTGTCCGTTGGCACAACGGTAGCTGGATCGCCCACCTTCAACTCCGCCGTAACGGTATCGGAGAACGGGGCTTTGACAATCACCTGGCTGACATCGGCAATCTCGACCAGCTTCCCTCCGGACGCGGCAAACTCGCCCTGATACTGAAACTGCTCGGTGACAATGCCGGAAATTGGCGCGCGAATGGTGGCGTAACTTAACTGCGCATCAAGCGTTGCCAGGTGCTGTTGCGCTTGCTGTACGCGAGCGGCGGCGAGCGCGCGTTCATTTGGGTTCAGCGACTTCGCGCGCAGCGCTACGGTTTGCTCCGCGAGAAGCAGCTCGTTTTCGGCGGTAGTTAGATCGAGTTGCGAGGTTTCGAGATCCTTTTTGGAAATGCCGCCCCGTTGGTAAAGCGCCTCGCGGCGTACGTAAGTAGCGCGCGCGTTAACGACCTTGGCGCGCGCATCGCGGAGCGTCTTCTCGTCCTGCGCATTTGTTTGCGGAATCGTTCCGGTCGTCACACTGCGCTCGTTGGCGCGTTCCTGGTTCAGCGCCGCGACCGCTTCGTTGCGCTGGGCCACCAGGTCGCGCGATTCGAGCACCGCGATAACCTCGCCGGCCTTGACTGCTTTGTTTTTGAGCAAGGCCATCTGTTTGATAGGCGCGCTAATCTTCGCGCTCACTTCTGCTTTGTCACGCGGAAAGATCGTGCCGACGGCTGACACCTGCGCGGAGATGGTTTGGCGTTCGACTTTTGCCGCTCGTACGCTGACAACGACCGCCGTGGCTTCCGCGGTGCCCGCTGAATTTCGCCAGCGCCAAATAAGGAAAAACAACAGCAGCAGAGCGATGACTGTCACTGAAGCAACGATTATCAGATTACGCCGGCGATCGTTGGCGAGTCTTTCGCGTCTCACGGCGAGCCACTTTTCCTTTTCGCCGTCAGCTAACGGCACACCAGCGCTGTAATCTTCCGAAGAGTCGTTCGCACCCTCTCTCATGGTCGGGCTGCTGCCCCGATCGTCCGGGCTACTACTCCGGTCACTGGCGCTCGTTGTGTGGTTATCGTTATTTTGATTCATCGTCCTGCCGCCTGCCGCAAACGCCCGAGCGCTACCTGGTAATCAAACAGCGCCTGATAAAACGCTTGCCTTTGCGCTACGAGCGTCGTCTGCGCGTCTGTAACTTCAATTATCTGCGCCTCGCCGGAACGGTACCGCGCGATTGACGCGTTAAGATTGCTTTCAGCCTGGGCCATACCCGTAGCTGCCAGGCGGATTCGCGCCGCCGCCGAAACCACCTGCGCGCGCGCCGAATAAAACTGTTCAGCAAAACCGCGCAACGCCAGCGCCCGCTGGGATTCGGCAATCCGCGCACGCAAACGCGCTTGTCGTTCGTGACTCCGGCTGGCGCCCCAATCGAAAATCGGGATCGACAAATGCAGTCCGGCGGCGGCGCCGGTGTGTTCTTTGAATCTAGTTGGTTTCAGCGAATCCGTGTCGAAGCCGCCGTTAATTGAATAGGAGAGTTGCGGCAAACGGTCTGCCCGCGCGATTTTCACTTCCTGCTCGGCCGCGCGGCGCTGAGCTTCAAACTGCGCAAACTCCGGCCGCGTGGTGATCATGTCGGCAGTGACGCGATTCACTTCGTCGTCAACGGGTATCGCCAGGGCGAGGTCGTTGGTTGCGATTGGCTTCAGGAAATCATAACCGACGAGCACGCGCAGCGCGCCGGCCGCGACTGCTTCATTGGCGCGCGCTCGCTCGAGTTCATCGCGGCGCGCAGTAGTTTGCAATTGTGCGCGCGTAAGGTCCACCGGCGCCACTTCGCCGCCCGTCAACAGTAGCGACGTAATCCGTTCAAACTCTTCCGCCGCCGCCAGATTTTGCGCCGCCGCCTGCACCTGCGCACTCGCAAAGGCTAATCCGTAGTAAGCCTCGACGACCGCTTGCAGCAAGGCTCGCCGCGCGACTTCCGTGCCCGCGTGGGCCGCGGCCAGCAGCGCGCGATTCTTCGCGAGCGTGGCGCGCAAACGTCCGGAGATATCCAAATCGCCGGCTATGTTCACATAGGCCTGATATTCGCTGATGCCGTTGTTGGCTATGAAACTCGGCGCGCGTGGCGATCCGAAGGGCAGGCCCAGAGCTGGAGTCGTGTAGAGATAATCTCCCGGCGTTGTCACGCGCGGCAAGAAAGCAGCTTGCGCCTGGCGCACGTCCTCAGCCGCTATCTGTTCGTTCAAACCCGCCTGCTGAAAAGCGGAAGCCTGGATCAGCGCCAGGCGCAGCGCGTCATCGAGGGTGATCGGTGTAACAGGTTGATTCGTCGTTGCAGTCTGTAATCCAGGCGCTGGAGATGATGGAGGCGCAGGCGAAACTGAAGACGCCTCGGGGAGCTTCGGAGTTAAGAATGGAGTGGGTTGCGGAGTTGCAGTCGGATGCGGGGGTTGTTGCGCGCGCGCGACAAAGGCGACCGTCAAAAGAATTCCCAGCGGCAACGAAAGCTGCGATAGACGTTTGCACGCCTGGCGCACGAGCGGACAGGGCGAAAAGATCAAACGTTCCATCACCGGATAAGTCATCCCACAATTGAAAGTCTTATAAAAGCGGAGGTTCTAAGTCTAACATCCCTGGGCCAGATTTATTAACGCATCCGGGACCGCACACCGGCCGTTTGAATCATTCAGCCCTTTCTTATTGGCACCGTGGCTTCAGCCCGGTGATCATCAGGCGCTCAAAAAGGGAAACCGTTTAAACGGGTTCCGGTTTCTGTCAATCCCGAGTCACCGCGCTAAAGCGACGGTGTTAATAAGAGGGGGCAGTTTAGTGTTTCTCCTTCTTTTCCTTTCTCTTCTCGGCCGCTTCCTGCGCCTTGCTTTCGTGTTCGACGCGCACGATCTTTCCGGTTATCGCGCTGACCTGCACTTCGTCGATCGTGCCCTTCGCATTGCGGATGTCAAACGAGTAAACCAGTTTGCCATGCTCGCGTTCGAGTTCGGCGCTTTCGACGTTGCCCGGTGCGCGCTTGAGAGCGATTTCCTGCGCCTGCTCTTTTGTGATCTTGGCTTGCTTCGCAAGCTTCGCTTCTCGTGCTTGCTCGCTTTCTTTCTGGGCAATGGCTGGTTGGACCATTAAGAGCGAACCGCCGGTTAAGAGTGTCGAGATAAAGACCATTTGTGCAAACTTCTTTTTCATTTTACTTTCCTTTTGGCTGCTAAAAATTAGAGCCCGGTTAAGGCATAGGAATGCACGAAACCTGCGACCCCTTGTGAGAACAGTCTACCAGCGCGAAGGTTAATGCAGGATTAACTTAACGAATTAGCATAGATTCGTTAGATAACGCGATCAGTCCGGAATCCAAAGAAGCATGCGCCTTTTACGCCGAAGGCGTGAAATGTAATAGCCAGGAGCAAGCAAGCGCCGTCCCCTGGAACGAAGTTAAAAAACAATCTTTGGTGCTTCGACTAAAAGTTCCACGCCAGGGTTCCACCGTAAACATGTGCGCGTGGGTAGTAAAGCGGAGTGATCCGCGGAAACAGTTTGGATCGCACCAGATCGTTTTGCTGTTTTTCATTCTGCGCGTCGAGCGCGGGCTCGTGACGCTTGTGATAGACGTAACGGCCGATGCCGTATCCCATCGCGCTGCCAATCAGCACGTCGGAAAGAAAATGGTTTCGGCCCGTGTAGCGCGAGATGCTGACTGCGCTGGCCAGGCCGTAAGCGCCGATCTGAACCAGCGGTCGATGGTGGCCATACTCCTGGGCGATCACGGTTGCGAGCGACCAGGCACTGATCGCATGACCGGACGGAAACGAGCTGCCGCCGTCAAAGAATTCCCCACTCGAGTGATCCGCCGGTGGCCGCTGTCGCTGCGATGCAGTTTTCAACGCGGTCACTAAAATTCCGCTGTCGATGAGCGCCTCGGCGCTAAGCAAACCTGTTTCACGCAAACGATCGTTATGCGTAGTGCGACCAGCCAAGTACATAACGCCGGCTATTCCCGCCGTGGAGTAGAGTGAACCAACCTTGCTGATGTCTTTGCTGATTCTCAGTCGGTTCAGGTTGTCTCCATGCTCGACCAGCTTGCCGGAGGTCCGCCGGTCGGTAGCCCACAAGGCGCCGGCTGACAGGCCGAGCGGCGCCAGCCATTTCGCATCGCTGCCGTGCCAGTGAAAAGGAGCCGTCCAGATCGCGCGCTGATCGTCAAGAATGTTTACGAAGAATTTCTTTTCCAGACTTGGCTTGGTTGTGGTTTTTGGTTTGGCCTGATCCTTCGCCGGAGGAGTTTGCGCGGGAGCGTTAAGCGAGAACACCAGAATAAGTGCGAAAATCAAGGCGCCGGGCGAAGCTGCTCGGGCACCTGGAAGATGAGTACTCATAGCTCTTCTCCGAATCCAAAAAGGCGTTATTGTTTGATCGAGGGGGAGCGTAACTAATTATCTGCCCGGCGACGCGTTAAGACAACCGCGCAGATCGAAACTGTCGCGTGCCGGTTGCAAAACTACTGATTAGCGGTTTTACTCAAGCACGTTCGGTTAGTCTCCGGAAACGGACTGTTCCTTTCGCGATCGGCCCCGGCCTCATTATGAAGAAGCACTGCGGGTTTAGACCTTCGCCACGTCACACTTTCTTCCGCTTCGTGACCATTGCACTCATTACTGCGTCGGTTATTCCGCTCAACTCGCAGACGCACCATGAGGTCACAAGAATAATCGTGCGGTTCAAGCCGGGTGAACCGGTGAACAGTCTTGTTCCGTCTCATGCCTTCGGGGCCGCGATCGATGGTCATGAAAAAGGCGAAGTCGAGCAGATGCTCTCGCCCAAAAACGTCAGCGAAATGTTGACTGCGGGCTTGATACCGTTGAGCTACCGACTGCGAACCGAACTCGCTGTCGAAGCCTGGCATTGGAATCCGAGGGGCACTTGGAGCGAGCCGCGACGCAGGCAGGGCTATTGGACGTCGAGCGGCAAGGGGGTGGCGAGCGAATCAATTTCGGTGAGTTATGGCTATCGTCTTCCTCGCCGCGGCAGCACGACCGATCAGGCCAATGACGATGGCTATTCACGTCTCGATGATGGAAACCTCAATAGCTTCTGGAAAAGTAATCCTTATCTGGACCAGCATTTCACCGGCGGGCAAAATTCGAAACTGCCTCAGTGGGTCATGATCGATCTGGGAACCAGGACGCCAATAGATGCTATTCAACTTTACTGGGCCGAGCCGTTTGCTCGCGTCTACAACGTGGAGTATGGACATTTTTCCGGCGTCGATGACATTAGCGAGGCCCTGCCAGATGTGTGGGCAACATTCCCGTTGGGAAAAGTTGTAGCGGGCGCCGGTGGAAAAATCACGCTGCGACTTTCCGATGAGCCAATAGCCACTCGCTTTGTCCGCGTGCTTATGAAAGCAAGTTCGGGAACTTCAAGGCTACACTCCGCTGACGTTCGCGATCGTCTTGGTTATGCAATTCGCGAGATCGCTGTGGGAACGCTCAACGCCGACGCGCGCTTCCACGATGAGATACACCATGCGCCGAACAATGACAACCAGACGCCAGTTTATGTTTCGTCTACCGATCCCTGGCATCGCGAGATTGACAAGGACCAACTGATAGAGCAACCGGGCTTCGACCGAGTCTTCCGGAGCGGCCTGACAAATGGATTGCCGCCGCTGCTTGCAGTTCCACTGCTTTACGACACGCCTGAAAACGCCGCGACGGAGATCGGTTACTTGAAAGCCCGTGGTTATCCAGTCGATCGCGTCGAGCTGGGTGAAGAACCCGATGGTCAGTTCATCGACCCGGAAGCTTACGCTGCTCTTTACATTCAGTTTGCGAAAGCGATACGCGACGTTGACCCCAAACTTAAGCCTGGTGGTCCAAGTCTTCAGGATATTGAGCCGGGTGAAAAGATTGGCTCAACTCAAACCGGAAAGCCTGGCTGGCTCAAGCGTTTTCTCACTTACCTTAAGGAGCGCGGACGCCTCGACGACTATACATTCTTCTCCTTTGAATGGTATCCCTTCGACGACGTGTGCCAACCGACAGGGCCGCAGTTGGCGCGCGCAACGCAACTGCTCAAAGATTCGCTGGCACAAATGCAGGACGCCGGGCTAACTCGAGATTTTCCCCGGATAATTACCGAATATGGCTACTCAGCTTTCGGCGGACGGGCGGAAATGGACCTCGAAGGCGCGTTGCTGAATGCGGACATCGTTGCCAATTTTCTCACCCTCGGCGGCGAACAAGCATTTCTTTACGGCTACGAGCCCAACGAGATTATTCACGAAGTTGACTGCTCTTCAGGTAACAACATGCTCTTCCTGCTCGGCACTGACGGTGCGATCAGCTATCGAATGCCGACTTATTATGGGGCGCGACTGTTAACGCAGGAGTGGACGCAACCTGGAGCTGGTCGGCACGAACTGTATCTTGCAACCGTCGACGAACCGGCGCAGCAAGATAAGAGTTTGATTACGGCTTACCCTGTGCTTCGTCCTGATCGCTTGTGGGCCCTGCTGGTGATCAATAAAGATCCGAGCAATGCCCACACGGTGGTAGTGAAGTTTCAAAACGAGAACGACGGCTCGCAGTCTGAATTTGAAGGAGCTGTTGATTTGTATCAATACTCGAGGAAACAGTATGAGCTGAGCGCGGACAAAGAAGAGCCTTACCCAATCAGGGACCTGCCACCAGAGCACCGGACGCAGCGAGGAGCGACTTCCTTTGAAGTGCCGGCCTATTCGATAACCGTTATCCGCGGAAGCGGACCAGCGTTTGAGGTCCGATAAGCTTTAGCTTGTCGCTGCGGCGCGACAAATTAGTGGAGGCTCTGATTGAGTTTATTCGGCTTAGTTAAAGGAAAAGACTGCCTTCAGGCGATATAGTAGGGGTGTGCCTAAAAGAGGTTGGTGGAGCCGAGGGGGATCGAACCCCTGACCTCATGACTGCCAGTCATGCGCTCTCCCAGCTGAGCTACGGCCCCAAAGTGGTTTGAGTTATCAACTCGTTGTCCGACAAACTTAGTTTGTCCTCAGGATGCAGGAACGACAAAATGGAAGTTTATCGGACTGCTGCAAGAGTAGCCCGCGCGGAAAATAGCGTCAAGCAGGGCTTTGGTTTCGGGTTCCGAGTTTCGGGTTCCGAGTTTCGAAGAAGAGAGCGAGGATCTTTCAAGCCGAAAACTCAAGACTCGGAACCCGAAACCCGAAACTCGCAACTATTTCCCTTTGAACTCCGGCTTCCGTTTCTCCAGAAACGCGCTGACGCCCTCGTCCTTGTCTTCGGTCGAAAAGCAAAGGGCAAACAGATCCATTTCCCGGCGCAAACCCTCGTCGAGACTCGATCGAGACGCGATTTTGACCGCTTCCTTGGCGAGTGCCGATGCGATCGGACTCTTCGACGCGATGCGGTTAGCCAGCTCCATCGTCTTAGCCTCGAGCAGATCCGCCGGCACCACGTGATTCACCAGCCCAATAAGGAACGCGGTCTTGGCGTCGATGATCTCGCCCGTGAGAATCATCTCCATCGCTTTGCCTTCGCCAACCAGCCGGGTCAAACGCTGCGTGCCGCCACCGCCGGGAATGATGCCGAGATTGATCTCCGGTTGACCGAAAGAAGCCGTCTCGCTGGCAATGCGGATGTCGCAGGCCAGTGCCAACTCGCAACCGCCGCCCAGGCAGTAGCCATTGATCATCGCGATGATGGGCTTGGGAAATGTATCGATGGCGGTAAACAGCGAACGCGAGGTCATTACCTCCCGCTGCATCATCGCCGTGCGGCCGGCAAACTCCGCGATGTCGGCGCCGGCAATAAATGCCTTGTCGCCGGAGCCGGTAATAACCACGACGCGTACTGCCGCATCGCTCCGCAGCTCTTCCAACAGCGCCGCCCCCTCCTCGCGGGTCTTGATGTTTAGCGCGTTTCTTTTGTCGGGACGATTAATCGTGACGATGGCCACGCGATCGCGGCGCTCGACGAGCAGGGTTTCATAGCTTTGCGACATTGCTTGCGACATTTGTTCGTCTCCAGAAAGATGTTTGTGGTTGCGAAGAAATCCTAAGGGTTGATCCCAGAATCGTCAACGCAGGTCCCGAGCAGTCCTTCTTTTCTTCCTGCCTCCAGATTGTGCCTCCTGCCCCTCTGGCCTCCTGCCTTCTCTTGCTCCTGCCGTAGAGTCTATGCAAAAATTCTTGCATTGTTTCTGATCCTACAAGCCGCTTCCCAAAGATTGTAAGTAAAGGGCGTTGCGAGTCTGAGGGTTGCTCACCTGATGGTTGCCAACCCGACGCGCCATTGTTCGCCCAACGATAGATACCAGATTTCTTGCATGAATTATTGTCGCCTAGGGAAACGCCATGAAGACTCTGACCAAAACCGCTTCGCTGCTTGTTGCTCTGATCATCTCTGCTTTGTTCTGCGCAGCTCAGCAGACTGCGCCATCGCCCTCCGCGCGGCCCACCGCAGTCGTGGCCAACAATGTTCACTTGGTCATCAAAGGCAAAGTGATCAACGTCCATGACGGCGACACGGATGTTCCGGCTACCGAGACATGGCAGAAAGGAATCGGGTCTTCTTCAAGAGTGTCGAAGAAGCTGAAGCGGCCGGACATAAGCGAGCAGGGAACTGTCCGCCGCAGTAATTGAGATAACGATCCACGAAGTTACACGAAATGTCGTTAAGGAACCACGGTCACTTCATAACCTTGTCTCAGCGTGAGGACATACTTCTCCCACTTCTTCTTAAACGCGTCCATGTCCCTCTCCGTTAATACTTTCTGTAAACTCCTGAAGCCGCTCGGATCTTGCTTTTGATGGGCCAGGAACTCCTGGTAAAACTTAATCAGCAGATCTTTCTCCTGTAGGTAGTAGCAGAGGTAACGCGCCTGCGCGTAGTTGACGCCTTTGTCTTCGTTATAGAACGCGTTCGTATCCATGGCGGTAAGGGTTTGGAAGCTTGGCACACTTCCCGCTTTGATTGCCCGCTGCAATCCCGGCAGACGCCAGTTGGTAAATCCATGAATATGTCCGTTGACATCGCCGCATTGTTCATACAGTGACCCCAAACCTTCATTGAGCCATGGCGGGCAGGCGGGAAAGTTGGCTTCCATAAACGGATGCACAATTTCATGGACCAACGTGCCGCCGCCGGTGTCGATATTCATGATTAGCGCTTTATGCGCGCTGGAGTAGTAGCCATAAGGCGTAGTCGGTTCTTCTCCAAACATGAGGCGCGTATGTTTCTGGTAAGAGGCTGCGTCCTTGAACAACCAGACGTCGAGGATCTCGTTTGGATCGTCTGGGAAAAAGTCGAGCTTGAGCCGGTCGACGGCCCACTTAACCGTGCCCTCGGCATGTTGGCGCAGGGCGCTTTCCGATTCGTCGCCGATAACCACAAAAGGCGGTTGAATAAGAACAGCGAACTCCGCCGCCGGCGCGCGCGGGTCCGAACTCGCCAGCTTTTTCTTTATTTCACTCTTGAGCTGACTAACGTGCCTGGCGAATTCAACCTCGGTGAATCTCGCCGCGGGCATGGATGCTGTACCGGGCGAGACCGGCAAAGCTTCCGCCGCACCAGGCGCTGATCCATCATTGGACTGAGAGCCTGGCTGAACGCCTGCGTTGGATTGTCCACTCGCCTGAACGTTTGCTGTCGCCGGCAACTTACCTTTCGCATTCCATTGGCAGGCGACCAGCAGCAGGAACGCGAGCGGTAGGAAGATTGAAATCCGCATGATTTGATACCTCTTTGTCATCGAGTAATAACTCTTCAATAACCGGCCTTCACTATGATTCAATCAGGGGCTTCCTGGTGTGCTGGGCCGCGTCTCCAAAGTTCATTGCCCTGATTAGTTCTCACTTTTCTGCGGTTTGCTGTTTACTGTTTGCTATTCTATCTTGCAGTTGAGAGTTCAAGCTTTAGCTTGCCGTGGCGAAATCGCAGCCTAAAGGGCTGAACTCTGAACTTCCGGCTTCAAATTGCGTCAGCACCTATGCACGACATCTTGAATAACCGAACCCTACAAAGCGATCTGTTTTCCACGCAACTGCTCGACGCCAGCGTCGAGGGGATACTCGCCTTCGATCGCGACTGTCGCTACATCGCCTGGAACCGCGCAATGGAACGCATCACTGGTCTGAAACGCGAAGACCTGCTCGGCAAGTGTGCCTTCGACGTCTTTCCTTTTCTAAGAGAAACCGGCGAGGACAAATGCTTCTATGCGGCACTGGCTGGTGAAAAGGCGATGTCAGAGAACCGGCCTTACACGATACCAGAAACTAATCGCGAAGGGTTTTTCAAGGGTTACTACTCACCGCTGCTTAATCAGCAAAACGAAATCGTCGGCGGCATCGCCGTGGTCCAGGACATCACGGAGCGCAAACGCGCTGAGGAGGCGGCGCAGGAGGCGCATCAGCGTTTGACGTTTCACGTCGAGAATTCACCGCTGGCCGTAATTGAGTGGGACAGCGAATTTCGCGTGTCGCGCTGGTCCGAGTCCGCCGAGCGTGTGTTTGGCTGGAAAGCCGACGAAGTGATCGGCAAGCACGTCAGCGATTGGCATTTCGTATTCCACGAAGACGTAGATGCGGTCGCCCAGGTGACCCAGCGGCAACGCGTGGGCGCCGAGCTTTTGGGCGTTCAGCATAATCGCAACTATACAAAAGACGGCGCGGTACTTTACTGCGAGTGGTACAACTCCGTACTGCACGACGATAGCGGCAAGCTCGTTTCCGTCCTCTCTCTCGTGCTTGACGTTACGTCGCGGAAACTTGCCGAGGAAGAGCGCGCTGCTTTGCTGGCGCGCGAGCGCGACTTGCGCAAGCAGGCGGAAGAAGCCGATCGCCTCAAGGATGAATTTCTCGCCACTCTGTCGCATGAACTCCGTACGCCGCTCACTTCGATTCTGGGTTGGGCTACGCTGATTCGTAATGGAGAGGTCGATAAAGAACAGAACCTGGAACGCGCGCTCGAGATTATCGAACGCAATGCACGTTCGCAGGCGCGTCTCATCGACGATCTTTTAGACGTCTCTCGCATCATTACCGGTAATCTCCAACTTGAGGTGCATCCACTCAACGTGGCGCCGATTGTGGAGGTGGCGATCGATGCCCTGCGACCGGCTGCCGACGCTAAAGGCATTCAAGTCGAAAAGGAGTTGGAGTGCGAAGGCTGCCTCGTGAGCGGCGATCCAAACCGATTGCGACAGGTGGTTTGGAACCTGCTGATGAACGCGATCAAGTTTACACCGCGCGGCGGAAACGTGAAGCTTCGTCTTCAGTTGGTCGAGCAGCCTGTTCAAACTGCGGACGGCCGCGTTCAGGAGTCAGCGGGAGCTCTGGCGCGGTTGACGGTCAGTGACACTGGAGACGGCATCACTCCGGAGTTCTTGCCTTACGTGTTTCATCGCTTTCGCCAGGAGGAGGGCTCAATCTCCCGCAAGGCCGGCGGACTCGGCCTGGGTCTGGCCGTGGTGCGCCACCTGGTCGAGTTGCACGGCGGCACGGTTGCCGCGGAAAGTGGTGGGCCCGGGCTGGGCTCGACCTTCACAGTCGAACTGCCGCTGGCGTTGGAGCGAAGAAGCGGAGACACGCGAAGAGACGACAGCAGAGACGCGGGCAAAAAAGATCATGCCCAGTTCGTTGACAGGAGAAACCTGAAAAAGGGTCCTGACGAAAGCGTCGCAGACCGCGTAAGCATTGAAGCCACGAGCAACGAAATCGCCGCTAAGAGCGGAGGCGAAAGCGCCGGGAGGGGATCTGCGAGTGTCGCGAAACTCGCCGGCGTTCGCCTCTTGCTCGTGGAAGACGATGACGACTCAAGGAATCTGCTCGCGCTTATTCTCGAGCGCCAGGGCGCTGAAGTTTTCGCTGCATCTTCGTCCGCTGAGGCGCTGGACTCATTTGCCCAGACGGCGCCAGATATCGTGATCAGCGACATCGGCATGCCTGATGTAGACGGCCATGAGTTGCTTCGCAAGATCAGGGCACTGCAAGAGACGCGGCGGGCTGCTAAGCATGACTCAGTTCTCAGTTCTCAAGACGCGCAAAGCAATCCTGATGACTCGACCCCGGTGACTCATCACTCACAACTTACACCGGCCATTGCCCTGACCGGATACGCCACCAGTAACGATCGCGAGCGCGCCCTGGCAGCCGGATACCAACTGCATCTCGCCAAACCCGTAGAACCGGAAGAGCTCGTCATCGCCATCTTGTCGCTGCTCGGACAAAACGATTATTCGTAACGCAAGAACTGTTGGTTTGCGTCGCCTGTCCAATTCTTGTAATCGACTCCTCAGTTAAAGACGTAAACCAACAGTTTGCGTTACCACTGGAATGGTTTCTTCAGTATTCGTCCCGTCTTTTTCAAAAACGAGCTCACTTTGGATTCTTTCTTCGTAGTCGTCGTTTCCGGCTTACCAACGCGCGGCTGGTTTTGCGCGATCGATGTTTGAAGTCTTGCTGTTGGTTGCTGACTTTTTTGCGGCAGCGCGACTCGTTGGATCGCTCTTACGCGACTGCGTTTGAGTAGAGTCACCAGGCCGCCTTGTCGATACCAGATGCCGTCTCTTTTTTCCCAGGCTTCGTCAGCTTTGATTGACGCGCCGTTGGTGAGCAGAATGACAACCGGCGCGCGCTTGGTCGCGGAAGAGGCTGCGGCCGAAACTGGCCCAGGCGCCGGGCGCGCGCGAGTCACGGGCTTTTCCGACGCAGGCGAGACAGACGTCGATTTAGTTTCAGGCGTCAGGTCTTGAGAGACCAACGGTCCGGGCGACTGCTCAAGCAATTGAGCCGGCGATTGCTCGGTTGAGACGTCCGCAAGAGACGACGACGGCGAACTCTGGTCTGGCGACGGCTGCGCGTCAGGCTCGTGCGATGTCGTCTGTTCATAGGATTGATCTTGGGAACGATTTGCGTGATCTGATTGTAAGCGGTGCGTTCGTGCGTAATAGATAACGAAGAGCAGCGTTGCTAAGAGAACGCCGGCTACCGCCAAGACTGCGTAGCTTCTCAATTGCCACTTCGTGGGCGGGCTCGTCACCGCGGGCGTCGAGCTTAACGCCGGACCGGGCGTCGGGATTGGCGCTGGACCAGCAGCCAGGGTTTCCAGCGTTGGAGCCAACAGAAGCTGGGGGGACAGGAAAACAGCGTTTTCTTCGAAGGCCGTTGGAACCGGATTGTGGACGAGTGCGGCGCCGTCCATATCGCAAAGGCTCTGGTCGTCCTCATAGATGAACTCACAATGTGGGCACAGCTTCATCGCGTCCCTCCTGGAAAGTTAATTGTTCGTTGGGGCGCGGATGGAAAGTCGTTCCTAAAAGCTTCAGTGAGAATCCGCAGCTATTAAGATTACACAGATCACCCTGAACAGACAATCACTTTTGTGTAGAGTGCTAATTTGGGGTCGCGCAACAGGCGTTGCAAAAGGGTTATTCAATTAGTCCGCGTAGCGGACGGGTGATAATAGCCCAGCACTTTGAGTGCTGGGCTGGCAAAACGTCACGAGGCGTAGTCCGTGAAACGGACGGCTGACCTTATCACCTATTAGTTCGTCGCCGAGGGTTTTCAGTCGCCCGTTTCACGGGTTACGGTTTGTGCGCTTGCTGTTCCCAGCACTGAAAGTGCTGGGCTATTGTCATTCGTCCGCTTTGCGGACTATTAGGAGTGCCAAGCTGGTTATTCCGAAGGCGGGCTTTCTGAATCGGGCTCGGTGGCGGGTTGTTCGTCGGCGACCCAGGAGACGAAGAGTCGCAGCCAGTTTTCGGCAGACTCGGCAATCTGCACACCGACGCGAGCGGTACCATAGATCGCCGGCGCAATGCGAATGACTACGACGGTCACTTCGATCGGGGCGCCGTCGGGGCGGTGCGCGCGCAGATATAAACGCTCGCCGCGGCTGACCTTTTGATTGAGGTGAAAAAGCGCCCCGGAAGTTGAGATGTCGTCAGTTTCGGTAGGCTCACTCCAGGCTGAGCCGTCTTCCGCGCGGCCGGAAATCACGATGGGCAGACGCAAGGCCATCCGCAAAGCAAAGCGTCGTTCTTCATTGTGATGGGGTGTGTTCATCAGAGTAGCAAACAGCAATCAGCAAACAGCAATCAGCCAAACCACTGAATCTTCAATCCAAAAGAGAATACCTTAACCGCAAAGCACGCAAAGGAATTCGCAAAGAACCGCAGAGCCGCCTCGTGCTATTGCTGTCTGCTGTTTGCTGTTTGCTGTTTGCTTGCATTGTTCCAATTGTAAAAGCCTTCGCCGGTTTTCTTGCCTAGTTTTCCTTCACTTACAAGACGACGCAAGACTTCCGGCGGCCGAAACGCTTCCGAACCAAGTTCGCGATAGAGATACTCGGCGATGTTTAGCCGAATGTCCAAACCAATATGATCGGTGAGTTTCAGTGGACCCATCGGATGATTGTAACCAAGCTCCATCGCCGTATCGATGTCCTTGGCGCTGGCCACGCCTTGTTCAAGCATGCGCATGGCTTCGAGTCCGAGGGCCACGCCGAGGCGACTCGAAGCAAAGCCCGGCACATCACGAACGACGATTGGCTCCTTCCGTAGCCGGCGACTGACTTCCCGAACGATCTCTACTGTATCATCGCTGGTCGCTTTGCCGACTACTATTTCAACCAGGCGCATGATGTGAACCGGATTGAAGAAGTGCAGGCCAACTACATTCTGTGGACGCTCGGAAGCCCTGGCGATCTCGGTAATCGAGAGCGATGACGTGTTGGTGGCAAAAATAAAAGCCTTAGCGGAATGCGTTTCAACTTCGCGAAGGATTTCCTGCTTCAACTCCAGTTGCTCAGGGGCAGCCTCAACGATCAGATCGGCATTGGCGATTTCGACCAGCCTGGTGGTGCCGCGAATGTGTTGCAGGGTTGAATCGCGATCGTGTTCGGTAAGTTTCCCGAGTTGAATTCCTTTAGCAAGGTTGCGTTCGATCGCTTGTATGCCGCGAGCGAGAGAATCGAGATCAACGTCGCGCAGCAGGACCTTGTAGCCGGCGGCCGCAGCCACTTGCGCAATCCCGTGGCCCATGGTGCCTGCGCCTATGACGCCGATAGTTTCAATAGTTTGCGGAGCGATGCCTGCGTTCAATCGTTTGCCTTAGTTTCGGTCTGAGATCCTCTGTCAGTAAGGCGCTAGCTCTCGGATTCGACTACTCTAGTATCGCCAGTTATACTACACGCCTAACCGAAAAGGCTATACTTTCGGGCATTTAGTCACACTTTTTCAAGTTGACAGATGGACGGAAAAGGGTCGACGGCCATGCAAACACTCGATAGAGACGTTGTAATCATTGGTTCCGGGCCAGCCGGGCTGACGGCCGCGATTTATTCGGCGCGCGCCAATCTGAGGCCGCTTTTGATTGATGCGCCCGCCGACGGGGAAAAACAGACCACGCCGGGCGGACAATTAATGATCACGACGGACGTGGAAAACTACCCCGGGTTCCCTGAAGGCATCCAGGGCCCGGACTTGATGGTCGAGTTTCGTAAACAGGCGGAGCGGTTCGGCACGGAATTTCTCGAGGAGTGGATTACAGACGTTGATTTGAGCGAGCGGCCCTTCAGGCTTCAGATGGCCAATTACGTCGTCAACGCCGAGACGCTGATCATTGCCACCGGAGCTTCGGCCAAGTGGTTGGGAATTCCCGGCGAGGCCAAGGTGCCGGATGGCTTTGGCGGTAACGGCGTTTCAGCTTGCGCGACCTGTGATGGGCCATTGCCGGCGTTTCGCAAAAAAGAGTTGGTGGTGGTTGGCGGCGGCGACACGGCAATGGAAGAGGCGACGTTTTTGACGCGCTACGCTTCGAAGGTTTACCTGGTACATCGTCGCGAAAAACTGCGGGCGTCGAAGATCATGCAGGACAAAGCCTTTCAGAACCCGAAGATCGAGTTTGTCTGGAACACCGCTGTCGAAGAAATTCTGGGAGAACCGGAAAAAGGCGTCACGGGGGCGAGGTTGCGGAATTTGAAAACCAACAAAGAACTTATTCTGCCCTGCGCCGGCGTCTTCATCGCGATCGGACACAAACCAAACACGGACCTTTTCAAGGGGCAGTTGGATATGGATGAAGTCGGCTACATCATAACTGCGCACCGCTCAACGGCCACGAATGTGCCGGGAGTGTTTGCCTGCGGCGACGTGCAGGACGCCACCTATCGGCAGGCAGTAACGGCGGCAGGCACAGGCTGCATGGCTGCGCTTGACTCAGAAAGATTCCTCGACCACTTGCCGGTGGTGATGCCCACGGGAGACGAGGTGACGATTGAAGGCGAACACATCACTCCGGACCATAAGGCGATCATCGAGCCTGACGGCAGCATGATTCCGAATCAGCCGGCGGAGCTGGCGCTCGGCGAAGACTGACAGGCAGAAGCCCGACCATAAGGGAGGGCTCTGCTTTTCTTGCCTCAGATTTACGAAGGTCCAACCAAGCCCTTCCTGACGGTCGGGCTTCCGCCAGAAAAGCATCTACAACAACACAATCGAATCGTCTCGTTGCCGGCGCGATGAGGGAGCGGGCGCCGGCCGCGACAAAGGCTCGTCTTCCGGTACTTGAAAGTTTTTCGGACAGGCTTCGCAGTAGTATCCGAGGTGCTGCTTGCGATCTTCACACTGATTGCAATCCAGCGTTTGGCCCACCACACGCAGAGCCTCAACCAACGGTAAGAGCACGCGTCCTCGTTCGGTTAGCTGATACTCAATGTGTGGAGGATTCCCGCCAAAGTCAGTGCGCTTGATTAGCTTGTCCTTCACCATGTCGCGCAGGCGCGCTACCAGCGTGCGGCTGCTGATGGGAAAGAGCCCGGTGTGTAACTCCATCGTGCGCCGTGGGCCGGCGGCGAGGTCGCGCGCAATCAGCAACGTCCACTTGTCGCCAATCATTTGCAGCGCGCCGGAAATGGGGCAACCATCAATTTCGCGTCGTCGCACTATTCAACTCCGGGGGTTCTCTCTGTGCTATCTCGGCGTACTCGGCGTCTCTGCGGGAGTGACTTCCTGGCAACATTAACCGCAGAGACGCAGAGGACATAGAGGTTACGGAGAGAAAAAAACCTCAATCAGAATACAAACTCTAAACCGTTACTTCACGATAGTGATCTCTCGTGTGGTGGTATTGTAGCCGCCATTCTCGACCGGCTTTCCATCTTTGTCCAACAACTCCAGACGGACGGTGTGCTTACCGTTGATCCAACCCGACAACCAAATGGGCTCCCACTTGTCGATATATCTCGGGTCGTCATCGTCAATGATATATCTCACGCGATACTCGCCGCCGTCGCCTTTTAGTTTCGCATTCGAAAGCCAGAAGTCGATCATGATCGGATCGGCGTCCTCACCTTTGTATTCGCCTTTCGGCCGGCTGTAGGTCAACAAAGGCTTTGCTGGATCGGCGTCGCCGGCGGTGCTTGGCGCCACGTCTTTGCCTTCGCGAGGCGTCGCCGCATTGGCGTTGGAGGAGTTATTACTCGACATTACCTGGCCGCTGTTGGTAGTTGTCGGCTTGGAGGCGTCGCCGCCGCCTTTAACGGTGAAGACCACCATCTGAAAGGCGCCGTCGTTCTTATAGCTCTCGTGCCAGGGTCGCGAGGGAAACACGCGCAGCGTGTGCTTGCCGGCTATTACATTGCGCAGCTCAAAGGGTTGGCCCAACTCGTAATAAGCTTCGTAAGGTTGATTGTCCAGGATGACGTGAATGTGATTGCCCTTGCCGGTCGCCGGATCCTTGTGCGGCGTGTAGCCCTTGAGATCGCCGCTCAGATTTAGTTTCACTTCAACTGTCGAACCATTGATAACTGCGTCCTTTGCCGGCGAGACGATCTTCAAGACGGGCTTGGCCTCGTCCTGCTCACCACGCGCCTTCATCAGGTCGATGATCTTTTGCGGCCGCGGCACGATGGTCAGCTTTTGCGTGGGCGGCGGCGTCACGGTGCTGGTCGCCGTCGTGCTGGCGTTGTCAGGATTTCCTCCAGAACACGATGCAAACAAAAGAGCAAATGCTGTCATTGACAATGACAGTGTAAGAACCTTTCTGTATTGGCTCATGTTGTCCCTCCGAAAGCTTGTATGAAACGAAATTATTTTAGGCAAGTGTACTCTGAGAGGCGCGCTTAGCCAATGAGATCGAGAGGTGTAGGCACTAAGCAGTAGGCAGAAAGCAGAGGACAGCAAGTAGAATGCAAAATAGAAATTCCGTCTTCTGCCTACTGCTTACTGCCTAGTGCCTACTGTCGTCTGCGCCTGGTTACGCGCGCGCGCTGCGGGCGCCGGTATTTTTTTGCAGGCGCTTCTCAACCGTCGTCCAATCGATGTTGGAGAAAAACGCCTCGATGTATTTCGGGCGCTCGGCCGGTTTGTAGTCGAGCAGGTACGCATGCTCCCAAACGTCCATCACCAGCACCGGCTCGAACCCGGCGACGTTTCCCGTTTCATGGAGCGTAATCCAGTGGTTTGATAACCGGCCGTTTGCCGGGTTTTGATAACAGATGGCCCAGCCTACTCCGCGCATTTTGCCGATGCCGACAAAATCCGCTTTCCAGATCTCGTAGCTGCCAAAGCTCGACTCCGCGGCCTTAGCAAACTGCGCCGTGCGATCGGGATCGCCGGTGCCGCCGCCGCTTTTCAGATTGTCGAAGTAGTATTCGTGCAACACCATGCCGTTGAACTCGAAACCAAGCCGTCGCGTCAGTTCAGAGTAAGCCGGCATTTCCTCCTGGTCCACGTTGCCGTCCTGAATGAATTTCGTGATCGCTTCGTTCAGCTTGTTTGTCTCCTTCACGTAGCCTTCATAAAGTTTGAAGTGCATCTCCAGCGTCTCGTCTGAAATCCCATTGAGACCACTCAGATTGAATTCTCTTGCTTTGTAGGAACCTGTCGAACTCATGCTTCACCTCCGTTGATATTAGGGCCTTCGGGAACCGATGGACGATGCGCGCCAGGCGCGTTGTTCCCGAGTAATGAACAGACTATTGCAAGCGAGTGTGACGAATGAGTGGAGAGGCTGCGGAATTAGTGTGGCGGAAAGGCAGTGCGCAGTGCGCGGTGTGCAGTGGCAGTTTTAAAAGCAAAAGGCAGCAACCAGAAAGCCTGGCGCTGCCCACTGCTCACTGCCCACTGCCCACTGGTTACTTACCGAAGATCACCCAATCGCCGTGTGACGTGCCCATGAAGAGCAGCAACGGTAGCGACAGCCAGGCATTCGTGCGCGAGGCGATAAAGGCTTGTCGCGCCAACTCCGGCGGCGCAGCGGGCCCGGTGCCGGCCGTCGCGGCAAGAATGCGTTTGTTGTTTGGCCAGATAATGCCCCAGACGTTGAGCAGCATCACGATGCCGTAGGCGCCACCGATGCCAATCGAGTAGGTTTTGTTGCTGGCAAAGCTCTGTCCGCCGACGCTGAGCATCGCGTCGAAAAATCTCAGCAGCCCCCAGGAGACAAACGCAACCAGGATGATCATGACAACCGCGAATAAGCGTCCATCTTTCGTCAGTGCCGGCACCTTCTTGATGATTGCAAACTCCACGATGAACAGAACTATCGGATATGTCAGCCAGGCAATCAGGACCCACCAAAGGTTGATCTTGCCGCCGCCCAATGTGTTTGCATTGGTGACGTCAGCCTTCAGGATGTACATCGCAAAATAGGCAAGTCCGGCAAGCACTGTTACCACAGCGCCCCAACGGAAATACCAGAGCGCGCGGCCCAGCAGATCCGGATTCACTTTTTTCTTGGTATCGGGATCGAGAGCCTTTTGGACCGGCACATTTACCAGATTGAAAAAATAGAGCAGGCCAATCCAGGTTATACCGGCCACGAAGTGGGCCCAGCGCAAGCCGACGCGCAGAATGTCTGTTGAAGTCGGTGGATGAAAAAGATCTTGAAACATAGCCAGACTGAAGGGGAGATGGACAGTTGACTCGATTAACATGCGGAACCTCCGGAAGTAGGACAGGCTTGCTTGCCTGTCGGGTTTGCCGATCAAGTTCAGGGACAGACGGGAATGTCTGTCCTACTGGTTTTTGGATTACGCGCGAAGATTACACCTTGAAGCAGGTGGTGCGCAATAAACTTCTACGGGAGCGACATAGCAGTTCAGAGTACAACCTTCAGGTTGCGGCCTGGCGAGCGGCAAGCTAAAGCTTGGACTCTAAACTTCACTCATCAAGTGGGCGCGGCCCGGCGTCCATTCCTCTGACGCTCACCTGATTGATAACCCTGACTTTTAGATCCGCAGCGACGTGGATCTGGCAAGAGAGTCGCACGTTGTCCGCAAGCTCAGCTTCCATCGCCAGCCGATTCCGTTCCAGTTCGCGCATTTCGCCTGGGTCGCCCTCGAGAACCTCAACACGGCAGGTGGTGCAGCGCGCGTTGCCGCCACAACGATGAAGGATGTCTATCCCGGCATCTTCGAGAACAAGGACCAACTTCTTTCCCTGAGGCGCATCAATTGTCTGCGTGCCGGTCGCGGTTGTTGCTTCAATGTTAGGCATCAGTTATGACTCCGGAAATCCAATTTTGATTGCTCTGTGAATTTGGCACAAGACGGCTGTGGGAGCAAGCGAAGAGATAAACCGCCAAGATGCCAAGGCCGCCAATTAAAGAAAAGCGAAACTCAACAAACAGCAACGTGATGAATTTCGGATTTTTGTTGGTCCTGCTTTTGTTGTCTTGGCGCTCTTGGCGCCTTGGAGGTTTACAGTTCCAATTCCATGAAGGCCGCGTCTTCAACCGGGTTTTTGTAATACGGTTCGATATTCGTGAAGCCCAGGGAACGGTACATGGCAATCGCGAGATCCATCTTGCCCGGTAAAGTGTCGAGTCGCATGCGGCGATAGCCGATCTCGCGGGCAGTTGCGATGATCGCCTCAGTCAAGCCGCGCCCTAACCCCTGTCCGCGAAAAAGGGATCGAACATACAACCGCTTCATCTCACAAACGTCCTCGCCAGTCTTTCGAAGCGCAACGCAACCAGCAATCTGATCGTTTGCAACGGCGAGAAACAAACGCCCGTCAGGCGGCGTGTATTCGCCGGGCAGCTCAGCAAGTTCTTTGTCAAAGTTTTGGAAACACAGATTGATTCCCAGCCACGCTGCATACTCTTCAAACAACTCGCGAGCATGGCTGATTTCTTCCGGAGATTGGACTTGAACCAACTTCATCGTCAGGCCTTATCAAAACTAACGCGGTACGCGAAAGTGGCTCGATGGTCTCTCTTGAAGTCCACCGAGCCGGAATCGCGCACCGCGCTGTTTGTACGTAAGACAGACATTCTTGTCTGTCGATGTTTCGGGACAGGCAGGAATGCCTGTCCTACGATCTAGGCTGTAAACGAGGTTCCGCAACCACAGCTTCCGGTAGCGTTCGGATTCGTAAACGTAAAGCCCGAGCCCATCACGCCGGTGACGTAATCGATCTTCACGCCGTTGAGATATTGCGCGCTAAACATATCGACGAAAAGTTTCACGCCGCTTTGATCGAGAATGAAATCTCCCTGCCGCGAATCCTCTTCGATGTTCAGACTGTACTGGAAACCTGAACAGCCGCCCGGCACGACTCGAACCCGCAGCCCGGCAGTCTCCGCAAGACCTTCTTCGCCGGCCATGAATTTCTTGATTTCGCCAACAGCGGCCTCGGTAACGTCGAGCGTCATCGTGGGGGCAGCGGTTGTGACACCTGGCGCTCCGGTTGAGGTCGTTTGTGTAGACATATCTTAAGTCAACTCCTTCGTATCAATTATTGCTTAAAACCAGGTTTTTGGTCTTTGGCCTTTGTTCTTTGATAATACCTAAGCCTTTGAATAGTAGCAAAGGCCAAAGCCCCAAGTCCAAAGACCAATTCAAACCATCTTATTGACCTTTGCCCAAAACGACAAGTTCAGGTTTCATGGCCTCGATCGAAACCTGCCGCGCCACTTCTTCCGCCACGCGCCTGAAGGCCTGCGCCTGCGGAGAATCCGGATGGCTGATAACTACCGGGATGCCCTTGTCGCCGCCTTCGCGAACCTCGAGGCCCAGCGGAATCGTGCCGAGCAGCGGCACGTGATACATGTCCGCGAGTTTGGCGCCGCCGCCTTCGCCGAAGATGTTGTAGCGATTGCCGGTGTCGGGCGCGATGAAATAGCTCATGTTCTCGATGATTCCCAGGACAGGAATCGCGACGGTTTCAAACATGCGCAGCGCGCGACGCACGTCTGCGACCGCGACATCCTGAGGCGTCGTCACCAACACCGCGCCCTGAACCGGAACTAACTGGGCCAGCGACAACTGCACGTCGCCCGTTCCCGGAGGCATATCCACGATCAAATAGTCCAGTTCGCCCCACTTCACATCCGTCAGAAACTGCTTTACCAGTCCATGCAGGATCGGGCCGCGCACGATCATCGGTGTATCGCCCGGTTGCAACAGCGCCATCGAGATCAGTTTGACTCCGTACGCTTCGATCGGCACCAGCTTGTTGATGTCAACTTCGGGACGCGCCTCGCTGGCGCCAAGCATCATCGGCACGTTTGGACCATACACGTCCATGTCCATCACACCCACGCGCGCGCCATCAAGCGCCAGCGACACCGCGAGATTAACGGCCACCGTCGACTTGCCAACACCGCCCTTGCCGGAGGAAACAGCGATGATATTTCGCACGCCCTCCACGGCGATCTTGTCGCCTATGCCTCTGCCTTTCGGGACTTCTGCGTCCATCTTCACCGCAACAGCCGTGACCCCAGGCAAAGCTCCAACGAAATCAAGCGCCGCACTTTCCATCTCTGCTTTCACCGGGCACGCGGGCGTAGTCAGGACAATACGGAAAGAAACTGTGCCGCCATCAATTTTGAGGTCCTTGATAAAGCCGAGCGTCACGATGTCTTTGTGAAGATCGGGATCTTTAATCTGACGCAGTGCGTCGAGTACTAATTGTTCAGTTACTTGTGACATTGAATTCTAGAATTAGGTTTTTTGAAAGGTTCACTTGAAAGCGTAGCTGATTGATCGTTGTAACGCAAACTGTAAGTTTGCGCGTTAGTTGTTGTTCCAATCGTAGCGGCACTTGTTGCAGTTGTAGGGGCACGGCATGCCGTGCCCCTACGGTTCGTTGTCGAGAACTTAGCGCGAATGTCAGACTACGTGATTTAGATCCTTTCCACCACCAACGCGCTATTTTTCGAGCCAAATCCTATGCAATTGCAAAGCGCGATGCGAACCTCGGCGTGTCGTCCCTGATTAGCGACGTAGTCGAGATCACATTGTGGATCCGGTTCGTCGAGGTTGATCGTGGGAGGAATTATTCCGGTGTGCATGGCGCACAAGGCAGCTGCTAAACCAGCCGCGCCGCTTGCGCCTTGCGGGTGTCCAATCTGCGATTTCGTTGCCGACATCGGCGTGATGATCGCGCGGCCATTCAAAGCAAGCTTGAGCGCGCTGGTCTCGATGCGATCATTAAGGACAGTTGACGTGCCGTGGAGGTTTACATAATCGACCTCCTCGGGTTTGCGATCCGCATCCTCGAGCGCCAGCTTCATCGCCCGAGCGGGCTCGTCGCCCGATTCGGCGAGGCGCACGCGATGATAGGCGTCACACGTTGCGCCGTACCCGGTGATCTCAGCATAGATTTTCGCGCCGCGTTCTTTCGCGTGATCGAGTTCTTCAAGCACATAAATCCAGGCGCCTTCACCCAGCACAATCCCGGAACGGTTTAGCGAAAACGGACGAGACGCGCGTTGCGGTTCATCGTTCCAATCGTTGGTCAACACCGTCATGAGATTGAAACCTGCCAGGATTCCCGGCGCGATGGGTGCGTCTACACCTCCGCTCAGCATCATGTCCTGACGGCCCAGGGCGATATGCTGCGCGGCGTAAGCCATGGCGTCTGTCGAACTGGTGCAACCGGTGGAAACAATGTGGGAAAGACCGCGCAGTCCAAACGCCATCGACAGCTCACTCGACAAACCTCCATGCGTCGATGCGGGAATCGTGTAAACGCTCGCCTTGTTAACTGGTCCAACGTACCAGTAGGCATACTGTTGTTCCGTAAACGCGAGTCCGCCGCCGCCAGTTCCCAGCACAACACCAATCGCGCGTCGTTCTTCGAGAGAAAACTCGTCGGGCTGGATGTTTGCATCCGCCAGAGCTTCCCTCGCGGCGGCCAGGGCGAGGGGCACTGTTCTCGGAACGTGTTTTCGATCCTTGGGACTGAGTTGCGCTTCCCAGTCGAAGTTGCGAACCTCAGCGGCAATTTTCACGGGCGAGTCGGAGACGTCGAAAGACTCGATTCTTCGCACGCCGCTCTCCCCTTTCGTCAGCGCCTTCCAGAACACCTCGCGTCCGATCCCAATCGGTGTGACGCAGCCCATGCCTGTGATTGCCACTCGCCGCGGTTGCTTGAACTTGCTAAACATACGAATTGATCCCAGTCATCGAGGCTAACGGGTCGGATGCGACAGGATAACACGGTGACTTACCACAAAGACACAAAGGCACAAAGGTTTGGAACCTCGATTGGCTTTATGTCTTTGTGCCTGTGCGGTGATGCTTTATTTTAGAGTGGATTTTAGCTGCCCGGCTCGACTTTGGCGCCACACTCGTTGCAAAACTTGGCGCCCACAGGCACCTGCGATCCGCATTTTGCGCTCGGCACGGATTGTCCCGCGGTTTCTATTTTCGAGCCACACTCATTACAGAATTTTGCGCCGGCCAGGTTTGCCGCGCCACACTTGGGACAGGCAGTCTTGGCTGCCGCTTCGCCATGCGCTCCAGCCTGCGACTGGTTCATCGCGTTCGACATCGCGCCGGCCATTGCGTTACCAATTGCGAAGCCGGCTCCCAGGCCCGCTCCGGTAGCCGCGCCGCCGCCACCCGTATTCTGTGCGGCGTCGCGCATTGCGTCGGCGGCCTGGAATTGTGCGTAGCGTCCGACATCGCCGATGACTCCCATCGATGTCCGTTTGTCCATGGCCGCTTCAACTTCAGCGGGCAGCGAAATATTTTCAATTACAAACTTCGTCAAATCCAGGCCGTACGTTTTGAAATCGTCGGCGAGTTTGCCGCGCGTAAAGCGCCCCAGCTCATCGTAGTTTGAAGCGAGGTCAAGCGCGGCGATCTTCGACTCTGCCAGCGCGTCGCTAAACCCACTGACCAGCGTTCGTTTTAGCTGGCCTTCTATGTCCTCGGTCACGAAACGCGCGTTGGTGCCGGCAATCTCTTTGATGAAGGCGCGGGGATCGGTAACGCGAATTGAGTAGATGCCAAAAGCCCGCAGCCGCACCATGCCAAAATCCGTATCGCGCATCATGACGGGGTTCGATGTTCCCCACTTCAAATCTGTGAACTGTTTGGTGTTGATGAAATAAACTTCGGCTTTGAATGGAGAATTGAAGCCGTGCATCCAGGCGCCGAGTTTGGTAAGAATGGGAGTGTTGCCGCCATCGATGGTGTATAAGCCAGGCGCAAACACATCCGCAATCTGTCCCTGATAAACAAAAGCCGCGGCTTGGGATTCGCGCACCGTCAGCCGTGCTCCGTTCTTGATCTCCTGACCTTGAACCGGAAAGCGATAAACTAAGGTGTTGCCCGAATCATCGAGCCATTCAATGACTTCAATGAACTGTGAGCGGATGGCGTCAAGTATTCCCATTTCGTTTCTCCTTTGCGCGGCGGCTTACCGCCACTCGGTTAATACGGCGTACGCGTCAAGTATGTTCGCCTCACAAGACAAATCGGAAGCTGAACCGCAGAAATGATTGCATAAAGAAGGCTTTCCGGGAAAGCGATTTTACGGCCTTAATCGGCTGTTCGCCCTTGAGCCGCGTTCTGACGCGCGTTTGCGATAAAGCCTGAGGATAAGTAAAACGGTCAACCCGCCAGCGACGTCGATGGCGCTGTCATAAATAGAGGGCGTGCGAGATGGAACAAAACTTTGATGGTATTCATCCAGCAACGCGTAAATCACAACCAGAAGCAAAGCTAACTGAAACCAATGCCGCTGAATGAAGGCGTGGGAGGAAGTTATGAAAGCTCTTTTGGCAAGAAACGCCAACACGGCGTACTCGGTGAAATGTCCGGCTTTGCGCGTCAGGAAATGCGCGGTCGCCAGTTGCGCTTCGCTGAGATTTGGAAAAAGCCACAGAAACAGAGGACGAATTAGTTGAGACGTATTGGCCGCGGAAAACTCGCTCGTCGACGCAAAGGAAATAAACACCACCCACAGCAATAATGGTCCATAACGCCAAACTCTTTGACGGGCGGATGTGTAGCCTCCTGGTCCATTCAAACTGATCGTGGACTTACTCATAGCGCGGAAAGTAACAAAGGGAAGCCGCGCCTGCTGCTTCCCTTGCTGCTGATGTATTAAGAAGCGGGATTCCCATAATGCACCGCTCCACTGTTTGCTGATGTCCTCGGACTATTGCGCCGCCGCGCCTGACACCACTTCGATAATCTCATTCGTAATCGCCGCCTGGCGCACGCGGTTCATGTTCAGCGTCAGCGAATCGATCAGCTCGCGGGCATTCTTCGAAGCCGAATCCATTGCGGTCATTCGCGCGCCCTGTTCAGAAGCTATCGACTCGAGCAATGCACGAAAGATTTGCGTTTCGATCAGGCGAGGAAGTAGTCGAGCAAAGATCTCAGCCGGAGGTTGTTCGTATATGTAGTCGACCAGAGTTAGAGCCTGATCTGCGCTTGCCCGGGTGGCGTCAGTCGACTCACGGGAGACAGGCAAGAGCTGCTCTGTCACCACGCGTTGTTGCAGCACCGACTTGAATTCGTTGTAAATAATGAACGCTTTATCAATCTCTTTGTCTTCACTGAAGCGTTTAATAACATCGCGCGCAACTTCGAGCGCCTCAGGGAATTCCACCCGGCCCTTGCCGGTTAACCCGATGTATTCGCCCACCAGGTTGGCGCCCCGGCGGCGAAAGAAATCCCTTCCTTTGCGCCCTACGGCCAAAATCTCGATCTGCTTGTTCGGGTTATCGCGAATGAAAGCCTGCGCCGCTTTGATCAGATTTGTGTTGAAGGCGCCGCAGAGGCCTTTATCGGCCGTGATGAGTACGAGCAGATAGCGTTCGTCGCCGCGGGCGTCGAGTAACGGATGATGAAAATTTTCATCCGTGCGATCGGCAAGTCCACCCAAAACTTCCTGCATCTTGTTCGCGAACGGCCGCGCAGTAACGACGCGATCCTGCGCGCGCTTCAGCTTCGCAGCCGAGACCATTTTCATCGCCTTGGTGATCTGCTGCGTGTTCTTAACCGACTTGATGCGCCGGCGAATGTCTAAGAGATTGGGCATCGGTCGCGAAACTTACGCTCCGGCGGGAGCAGGCTGCAAGGCAGCATCTGTAGACTTAACTGCTGAAGTCGACTCGGCAAGGGGCGCGTTTGCCCTTTCGGCCCAAAGCTCCTTAAAGTCAGTCAAAACCTGCTTCAGATCCGCGACGATTTCATCAGTTAAACTTTTCTTTTCGCGAACGCTTTGCAGCAGTCCCGGGTGGGAGTTTTCAACAAACTTGAGGAGTTCAGCCTCAAAGCTGCGAACATCTTCAACGGCAACATCGTCAGCGTAGCCATTGCTGGCGGCCCAGATAACCAGGACCTGATTCTCCACGTTCATCGGTTGGTATTGAGGCTGCTTCAGAATCTCAACCAAACGCTCACCACGAGCGAGCTGCGCTTGCGTGGCCTTGTCTAAATCGGATCCAAACTGCGCGAAGGCTTGCAACTCTCTGAACTGCGCGAGGTCGATGCGTAGCGTTCCCGCGACTTGCTTCATAGCCTTGATTTGGGCGGAACCGCCGACGCGAGAAACGCTGTTGCCAACGTTGATAGCCGGCCGAATGCCGCTGTTAAAAAGATCCGCCTCAAGGAAAATCTGCCCGTCGGTAATCGAGATCACGTTCGTCGGGATGTATGCCGAGATGTCTCCCGCCTGCGTCTCAATAATTGGCAGGCTTGTTAAAGAGCCACCACCCTTTAAGTCGGACATCTTTGCCGCACGCTCGAGTAAACGAGAGTGAAGGTAGAACACGTCTCCCGGATAAGCCTCGCGACCCGGCGGCCGACGAAGCAGTAGTGAAATTTCTCGGTAGGCAGCTGCCTGCTTTGAAAGGTCGTCGTAGATTGTTAAAGCGTGGCGGCCGTTATCGCGGAAGTATTCGCCCATCGCGGCGCCGGAGTACGGAGCCAGGAACTGCATCGCTGCCGGATCGGAGGCGGTGGCCTTCACAACGATCGTGTATTCGAGCGAGTGAAAATCTTCAAGCGTTTTTACTACCTGAGCGACTGTTGAGGCCTTCTGTCCGATAGCGACATAAATGCAGACGACGTCTTTCCCCTTCTGATTTATGATCGTGTCAACAGCTACGGCTGTCTTTCCGGTCTGCCTGTCACCGATAATCAGTTCGCGCTGTCCCCGACCGATTGGCACCATCGCGTCTATCGCCTTGAGTCCCGTTTGCAATGGCTCCTTAACTGGTTGCCGATCTACGACACCTGGAGCAATACGTTCTATCGCGTAGTATTCATCAGTAACGATTGCACCGCGATCGTCAATCGGATTTCCCAGAGCATCCACTACGCGCCCGATCATTGCATCGCCAACGGGAACCTGCATGATGCGGCCCGTGCGCTTAACAAGATCGCCTTCTTTGATCGCCTGGTACTCGCCAAAGAGTACGGCACCGACCTTGTCTTCCTCGAGGTTCAAAGCGAGGCCGCGAACGTCATGGGGGAATTCCAACAACTCGCCCGCCATAACCTTTTCGAGCCCATGGATTTCCGCGATGCCGTCGCCAACCTTAGTGACCGTGCCAACCTCCATCACGGTCACCCCAGCTTCAAAATTCTCAATCTGCTTCCGAATAATTTCGTTGATTTCGTCGGCTCTAATTGGTTCCATCGTTTTCCTCTACTAACCCGCGAGCTCCTCAGCAAGTCGCCTCAGTTGATTGCGTACCGAACCGTCGTAAATAGTTGAACCGATTCTTGTAACAATTCCACCAAGAAGCGAATCGTCGGTGCTAAAGCTCAAGCGTATTCTCTTCCCCGTAACCTGCGCCAGCTTCGCCTCCAACGACGCCTTTGTACTTTCGGCGACGGGACGCGCCGACATGACCCGGGCGCTGACTACGCCCGAGCGTTCGTCCAATATCTGAGCCAGCTTCGCGTTAACTTCCGCTAAGTCGCCCAGTCTCTGATTCTTCAACAAAACTCGAAGGAAGTTGCCGGTGCTGGGAAGGACTCTTGTGCGAGCAATCAACTCGTTGAGGACCTTTTCCTTTTGCGGATAAGCTATCGTTGGATTGCGGAAGGACTCCAGCAACAACAAGTTTCCCGACATCATGCTTTCCCATGCGGCCAACTCCTCCTGGACTTGCTCCGCTTCGCGCCGCTCAAGAATTACATCCGCCAACGCCGAAGCGTAGCGCCTGGCTACTGTCTGTGAACTCAAGCCGGCGTTCCCCCAAGCTCTTGGATGTTCCGATTAATCAGCTGCGCGTCATCATCGGGTCCTATTTCTCTTTCCAAAATCTCTTCGGCGAGGCGTATGCTTTCCTGTGCGGCGAACCTGCGGAGCTCCTGCCGCGCTGCCTTGCCCGCGCTCTCTATTTCCCTCTTTGCCTGCTCACGGATCTTGGCTAGCTCTTGCTTCGTGGCCACACTGAGTCGTGCACTTTCGGCCTCTGCTTCTGCCCTCGTCTTTTCTTTGATCCTCGCGATCTCACCGTCGAGGTTCGCAAACCGCCCCTCTACCTCGGCCAACTTTGCCAGCGCCTGGTCTCTCTCTTCGCGGGCTTTCAGCAATTCACGCTTAATACCTTCACTTCGTGATCTCAGTGCTTCTCGAATAGGCCTACCAAACCGTCGATGCAGATAAAACGCAGCAATAACAAACACCAAAAGGTTTACAAACTTCCACGCCTCCAAGCCCGGATAGTTCAACCAAGGCTCGAGCCAATCGGGCGTCCAGCGTAGGAAGGCTATTATGATGGAGACTCCTCGAAACACAATAAATGTCGGCCCTATGTCACTACCTGTTATGGGTTGATTGGGCGATGGAGGATCCGCTGACCAATCGCCAAGGCCATAGCTTCCGCCTCGGCCGCCAACTTCCTTCTTGCTTGCTCCGACTCTACCTCCAGCCGCTGCTTTTCTTCGGATAACAGTCGCGCTATTTCAGCCTTGACCTCGGCCATCTTTCGCTCCCTTTCCTGCGAAAGCCTGGCACGCTCCCACTCCATCAGCGTGTAACCCTCGGTTCGCGCGACCCGCAATTGACGTTCATAGGCGCGCATTTTTTCCTCGGCTGCGAGCAGTGCTGCCTGCGCTTCGCTCAATCGCCCCTTTGTCCGGCGTTCCCGCTCGTCCAAAATAAGATTTATGGGTTTCAGCAGCGTCACGTTGAGCACGCTTACCATAACGATGATAAGCACCAGATGGATGAGCAGGGTACCGTCTGGAACCAACTGAATCGAATTCCCTGCGAGGCCTAATAGCAGCAAGCCACAACCCTCCAATCGACTTCGCGATGGCAAAAGCGTCGGAGTCTAACATCGCCCCAAAAGTCGGTCAAGCGGCCCCGATCCTCCTCGTAGCACTCCCTCGTCCCTTCCTATTACCGGCCCCAATCTCGTCTTTCCTCGGTAGCCAGGGCCGACTCGACTGTATAGTATACAGCGGGCCGAGCCTTCGACTGTACAGTATACATTGATCGAATTACTCTGCGTCCTTGCTCAGCAGTTTATAGAGGCGATCGAGGTCGCCTTGGCTGTAGAAGTCGAATTCTATCGTTCCGGACTCAGCACCCCGCATGTGGGTAATTCTTACCTGTGTACCGAAGCGGCGCCGTAACTTGTTCTCAGCCGCCCGAACGTTAGGGTCCTTTACCTCGACCTTCAGCGCTCCCCCGGGACGTGCACGTCGGGCTTCTGCAAGCAATCTCACCATTTGCTCTGTCGCTCTTACCGAGAGATCCCGCTCGATTATTTTTCGGGCCAACCGGCGCTGGACGTCCACGCCGTCGACGGCGAGCAAAGTTCTCGCATGCCCAGTAGACAGCCGTCCCGCTTGAAGCAATTCCTGCAGATCTTCCGGCAGTCGTAACAGCCGTAGATAATTAGTTACATACGAGCGATCTCGGCCCACCCGCTCGGCAACTGTTTCCTGAGTTAGCCCTAAAGCATCTATGAGCTTCTTGTAGGCCCGGGCTTCCTCGATTGGGTTCAGGTCTTCACGCTGGATATTTTCTATGAGCGCGATCTCCAGGAGCTTCTCGTCCGATACGCTTCGTACTATGGCCGGCACCTTCGTCAGACCTGCCATTTGGGCGGCGCGCCACCGCCGTTCTCCCGCGATCAACTCGAACCTCGATCCCTTTCGCCGTAAGAGAAGCGGCTGGACAACGCCGTTGGCTCGAATCGATCTCGCCAGCTCATCCAATTTCGCGCCATCGAAAACGCTACGAGGTTGGAAGGAGCTCGGGTCGATAAGGTCGATCGCTACCTCGTTGCTATTTTCCGTTGCGATGGCCGAGTCGTCAGCTGAGAGCAGCGCCCCCAACCCCCGACCCAACGCTTTTCGTGTCATGCGCGATTATCTCCTTAGCTAGCTGGAAATATGCTTCTGCTCCCTTGGAATGAACGTCATATAGAGTTATCGGCTTTCCGTAGCTCGGCGCTTCAGCCAGGCGAACATTTCGTGGGATTACCGTTTCAAATACTTGTTGTCCGTAAAAGTCGCGCAGATCCGACGCGACGGCCGCCGAGAGATTAGTTCGTTCGTCGTACATTGTCAGGAGGAGTCCCTCAATAGTGAGGCTCGGATTATGCAGACGGCGAATTCTAGCCAAGGTGTCAAACAGCTCTGTTACGCCTTCGAGGGCGTAGTACTCACATTGAATTGGTACGAGGAGCGACTGGGCTGCCGTCAGGGCATTGAGAGTCAAGAGGCCCAAAGATGGTGGACAATCTATGATCACGTACTGATAGCGAGCATGAATCGATTCTAGCGATTGACGAAGCCTGAATTCCCGCTTTTCGATATCCACCAGTTCAACCTCCGCGCCAGCCAGATCTTTGTTCGCAGGCAGCACGCTTAGGTAAGGAATGCCCGTTTCGAGGATCGCGTCATCGATCAAATCCCCCAAGACAACGCTGTGATAGATGCTCTGCCGAAAGCTTCCGCGCTGTATACCGACTCCGGACGTGGCGTTCCCCTGGGGATCCGCGTCGACGAGCAAGACGGGTATTTCGAATTTGGCTAGTACGGCCGCCAGATTAACCGCGGTTGTGGTTTTGCCCACACCGCCCTTTTGATTTGCTATCGCAATTGTCCTGGCCATCTTGTATTAGAAAGGGTTGGTTCTTTTGCCTGGGCGGCTAAATTAACACAACGGCGGTGGGGTTGCCTACTGTAACCAGAGAAATCAGAGGTTTTATGACGGGTTTGGATGTTTCACGTGTCCCGCTTAATCCTTTAGCGTGAGCTAACGGGACACGTGAAACATCCAAAATGCTGTTTCGAGGCCTACGATGGGAGAGTCGCAGCCACATAAAGCGTTGTGAGCGCTGCTGCGGTTAGGCCCGGAATGCTTCGCGCCTGTCCGAAAGTCATTGGGCGAGCTCGTTCTAAGCGCTCTACCATTTCATTCGAGAGCCCGTTTACAGCTCGATAATCCAAGTCCGCGGGGATACGGGTCGCATCCTGATGGTTAAGTCTATTTATTACTGTTTCCTGGGCCTTTATGTATCCGGCGTAGAGATTGTCCGCCAAAGCTGTCTCTAAATCCTCGACATTAACCGCCGCTTGCCCGTCGTGAGGCACAAGCCGCTGAATCATGGCCGTGGTGACTCCGGCCCTTCTGGCGAGGTCCTCCAAACTTATCGAGTCTCCCAAATCCCCTGACACGGCTTGTGCAACCGCCATGTAAGCTGCTTCACTCTTCTTTAAGCGAGTGGTTCGCAAAACGCTCTTCGCCTTTGTGATTCGCTCCCTGCGTTCATGGAATCGCTCCCAATCACTGTCGCCCACGAGTCCCAATTCCCGCCCGTAATGCCGTAGTCTCTCGTCAGCGTTATCGTACCTCAGTGCCAGCCGATGTTCCGCCCTGGAAGTGAAGATCCGATATGGCTCATCTACTCCTTGCCTAATCAGGTCGTCCACCAAAACACCTATGTACGACTCTTTCCGTCCCAAGCGAAACTGATCCCGTCGTGCAATCAGTGCTGCGGCATTTATTCCTGCCAGCAATCCCTGGCACGCAGCTTCTTCATAGCCGGTGGTTCCATTGATCTGCCCGGCATGAAACAAGCCGGCAACGCTGCGACACTGCAAATCTGGACCCAACTCCCGGGGATCGACAAAATCGTACTCAATCGCGTACCCGGGTCGAATTATCTTCGTCTCTTCCAAGCCGGGTATCATCCTCACCAGATCCTGTTGCATTTCCGCAGGTAACGATGTAGAAAACCCGTTAAGGTAGACCTCATTGGTATCGTGACCTTCCGGCTCCAAAAAGAGTTGGTGGCGTTCCTTGTCGGCGAACTTTACAACCTTGTCCTCAATTGAAGGACAGTAGCGTGGACCTATACCTTTGATCTGTCCGGAATACAGTGGCGACTCATGGAGGTTCTTTCGGATGGCTTCATGTAGGTTCGCCGTGGTGTAGCCGATGTAACACTTGATCTGCGCTTGTTCTATACGGTCAGTGGAAAAGGAAAAAGGCACGGGCCGCTGGTCCGCTTCCTGGCTCTGAAACGCGTCCCAGTTAATTGTTCTCCCATCCAACCTTGGCGGTGTGCCTGTTTTTAGGCGTCCAACGGGAAAGCCCAACCGTTTCAAACACTCGGCTAGTTCAATCGAAGCTGGTTCGCCCGCCCTGCCCGCGGTATATGTTCGTCGACCTGTATGGACTAAACCATTCAAAAATGTGCCGGCAGCAATAACCACAGCGCCGGCTGCTATTCGCCGACCGTCCTGCATTGCTATCCCGCGAATTCTCCCATGCTCCACCAGCAGATCGACAACCATGCCTTGCCGCAAATGAAGGTTCGGCGTGTTCTCCAGAGTCTTTCGCATTTCTGTTCGGTACAACGCCCGATCGGCTTGCGCGCGCGGCGACTGGACCGCTGGGCCTCTCGAGCGATTCAGTAGGCGAAACTGAATACCAGTGCGATCCGCCACGCGCCCCATGATTCCACCCAGTGCATCAATCTCGCGAACCAGATGCCCTTTGGCGATCCCACCAATTGCCGGATTGCACGACATCTGTCCAATGAGATCCAAGTTCAGCGTGACCAAGGCGGTCTGCGCCCCGAGCCGCCCTGCTGCTGATGCAGCCTCGCAGCCGGCGTGGCCACCTCCGATAACGATCACGTCAAAAAATTCATCGAAGACCATTTTCACTTCCCTATGCAAAACGTACTAAAGATCGCCGAGAGGATATCCTCTGTCGTCGTCTCGCCAGTCACGTCTCCCAGAAATCTAAGGGCACTATGAAGACCCACAAGCACCAATTCTTCACTTGCTGCGTCTCTTAACTTTTCTAGTGATTCCTCCAGAGAACTTTGTGTACGACGCAACAGATCATGATGTCTACTATCCGTAACTAAGAGCCCAACACCCTCGGAGTCGACCGTACCGAATGGCGCCAGTATAGCAGCGATGAGATTCTCAAGTCCTTCCAAGGTCAACGCGGAGAGATGGACCACGCGTGACGGCTCGCCGATTTCATTCTCGATGCCGACCATCTGCGGCAAATCGCATTTGTTTATTGCTACTACATGTCTCGAATGCGCTGCTTGAGACAGCACTGCGCGATCCTCAGGCAAGAGCTCAGTCGAGCCATCAATGACAACTACAATTAGATCGGCGTCAGCCATTGCGCGGTGCGTCCGCTCGACCCCAATCTCTTCGATCTTGTCGCCCGCTCGCCGAATGCCCGCCGTGTCAGTTAGAGTGATTGGTACCCCTTGGAAAGTGATCGACTCCGTAATACTATCCCGGGTGGTGCCGGCAAATTCGGTGACAATCGCGCGGTCCAGTCTCACTAACCTATTGAAGATACTGGACTTACCAACATTGGGGCGTCCGATAATAGCGACCTTGAGTCCCTCGCGCAACAGGTGCCCGGAGGCGTAAGTCTGAGCAAGATTCTTCACGATCGCCAGCACGTCGCCCAGGTCCGTTTCTATTTCCTTCACTTCAAGTTGCGGCAGGTCGTCTTCAACAAACTCAAGCGCCGACTCCAATCTCACTATGACCTGAACCAGTTTTTGTTTCGCGGGTTGAAGCGTTGAAGAGAGCTCCCCGCTTAACTGGCGAGCGGCTTGTACAGCTGCCGCGTCCGTTTGCGCGTTAATCAAATCCCGGATCGCTTCGGCTTGAGTGAGATTCATCTTGCCGTTCTTGCAAGCCCGAAGCGTGAATTCGCCTGGGCCAGCGAGACGTGCATCCAAGCTCTGGATCAAATCCAGGAGCTGCCGGAGAATTAGCGGTGAACCGTGGCAACTAATCTCTACCATGTCTTCGCCTGTAAAAGAGTGTGGCTCGGCGAAGTAAGTGACAAGCGCGTCGTCAAGCGGCTTGCCAGACCCTCTCAGAATTCTCTTTAGGAGTGTGCGGTTCGGATCAGGTGTGAACTCTTCATCATGGACCAGCGCGCGGGTGATCTCCAGAGACTGTGGACCACTCAGTCTGATCACTCCAATCGCACTGCGGCCGGGAGGTGTTGCGACTGCGACTATGGTATCCATCGCCGTTGATCAACGCAGGAACTAAAACGATTTGACCGTCTCACTTCTAGGAAGGTCTTCGCACAACTCTTAGCTTGCGCGCGGCGCCGTCCCCTACTGACTCCGTAAAGAGGTCTTCAGCGGCGGCGAGTGTGAGGTGAATAATTCGCCGTTCATTGGAATTCATTTCACCAAAAACAAAAGGCGTTCCGGTCGAGCGTACGCGTTCCGCCGCTAGATTGGCCATTGCCCTAAGCTCTGCCTCACGAGTCGCGCGAAATCCTTCGACGTCGCAAACTAATCGCTGGCCCTCCGGAAGTTTTCGTCCAAACGCCTGGTTCAAGAGGTGCTGCACCGCCTGCAAAAGCTCTCCTCCCTCGACTTGTAACAACTCCGCGTCCGGCCCACTCAAATCCAGCAAACACTCGCCCGGCGACTGAGTCACACTGACTCCAATATCCAGTCCCGTCCCTTGAAATAGAGACTCAAGAAAACTTTCGGCATCAGCACAAGTGTCTTGCATCGTTAGTCAGTACTCCCCAGAGTTTTATCAGGCAGGCTCAGCCTTTCCCGTGCCACTTCCCTTCTTTGACGACCGCTTAGGCGGAGGCTCCGTCGGAGGCTGCTCATCATCTTCAGGTTTCGTCCAGTGATTAATCAGGAACTGTTGAGCAAACCCCACGATGTTTCCGACCAGCCAATAGAGTAGCAGGCCTGACGGAGCACTCCAAAGCACGTACAACATAAACAAGGGCATGCCGACGGCCATCATTTTGCGCTGCAAAGGATCCGCCGACGGCGCCGGAGTGATCAATTGCAGGACGATCATAGTGGCTGCCATCAAAACGGGCAGAACGTGTATCAAGTAAGGTTCGGGGGCTGACAGATCGGGAAGCCACAGAAAACTCGCCTGTCTAAAATCAAGGGAGATTGTGATTGCCCGGTAAAGAGCAAAGAGAAAGGGCATCTGAATGAGAAGTGGGAGGCAGCCACCGAGCGGATTCCCTTCCTTCATCAAGCGCAACTGCTCGACCTGCAACTCTTTCAGGCGGGGATCGTTTTGCTTCATCCCCTTGATCTTTTCCTGCAACTCCTTCATGCGAGGCGCAAGCTTTTGCGCCTTTTTCATTGACTTGGAAGAGCGCCACTTCAATGGGAAGAACAGCGAATAAATAACGATAGTGAATAAAATAATTGCTAAGCCGTAACTGCCGGTCAGCCTTTGTAGCCACTTGATCGCCTTAAGGATTGGTACCGCGAGCGGCCTGGATAGCCAGCTAAACCAACCATAATCGATGAGGCCTTCGAGATCGATATTGCGTCCCAGGATTTGTTTGAGTTGACCGCTGGCTTCGGTGAGCAGGTAGTGATCTTTTGGGCCGGTATAGACGACCGAGCGCGAGCCGTCCGTAGGAATGGGTACCCAGGCGGTGATCAGATATCTTTTCTCAGGCTTGCCATCAACGCTGTAGTCATACTGTGTGGTCTGGAGCTCGAGTCCCTCCAGGGGCTTTGCTGGAGCAACCACCATCGCAAAATAGGTATCACCCACGCCGGCCCAATTTACGGGCCCGGGGATAACCAACCGGTCCGGGCTATTCTTATTTTCATTGATCGCGTGCGCCTGGTGACGCTCGATTTTGTCGCCAATCGCAGCTACGGCCTCCGGCGCTACGGAGTAGAACGAGTAATGTTTGACGCCCTGGTCACCAATACTTGGGCCAACCCTAACCTTGGCTTGTGGAACGACTTTATCGCCGCGCTTGATCGTTACTTCCAGGTCGGCGATGTAGTTGTCCCCATCGAGTACTAACGTTTTCGCAACGTCCAAACCCGTCGCCTTGTCATTCAGGAGAAATGTAATTCGTCTCTTCTCGCCGGCGCCAAGGGTCAATTCAGCGTCGCCCGTTCCGGGCTCTACGCCGTCTATCGCATAGTCTGTCGCCGCCAAAAGACTATCGACCGCTGCGTCGCCGGTGGTTATTTGCAGGGGAGCCTGGCGAGGTTCTCTTTTCAGACCTTCTTGTGAAACCAGTTCGAGAGGTACGCGATGATTCTTGTCTCCCGCTACTGAGTAAATCTCGCGCTCGCTGTCCTTGTTCTTTTTTATGATCCAACTGATTGGTTCGGCGCCACGGCTATCAATTTTCGCTTCGTAAAGCGGAGTCCTGATCGACAACATGCGATGCGGCGCGGCGTTAACAGGCGCGGCCGGAGAGCCCGCCGGCAGCGGCGTAGGCGTAGAGAGTGAAACGCTTGTTGGCGTAGCCGTCGGTTGTTGAGTAGCCTGCGGGGACGGAGACGGGCTCGGTTGCGGTGGTTTGACAGGAACAAAATAGCTCCACAGAAAAAGGATCGCCGTGGAGATCAAGAGCGCGACTATTAATCGTTTTTGTTGCATTTAGCTTAGCGGCCGCAAACAAGTCGTGCGGCCAAATTTCCTGTCCGCTTGCTACTTCACCGGATCGTACCCGCCCGGGTTGAAAGGGTGACAGCGCAGTATTCTGCGAAGCGCCAGCCCGCTACCTCGAACCGCGCCGTAACGACTAATCGCTTCAGTGGCATATTGCGAACACGTGGGAGTGAATCTACAAGAAGGTGGAAGAAAGGGCGAGATGACGAGTTGATAGAATCTAAGAAATGCTAGTAGTAATGACTTCACTTACGTCTTACCCAAACGTCTGGGTCTTACTTTCTTCCTTAGCCACTCTTGACACCAGGCTTTCGAACTCTTCGATCGCCGCGGTCACCTTGAAAGCCGGCAGCCTTCGTTTCGCATTAATCACCCAGTCGTACGTCTGCAGCAAACCGCTTAACGATGATCTCCGTAAGCGAAACGCCTCTTTGAGCAATCGCTTGGCCCGATTCCGTTGCACGGCGTTGCCAAGGGCCTTGCGAGAAGCGGTGACGCCAAATCTGTTGTGGGACAAGTTGTTGGGCAAGACAAATGCTGTCATTAGTATGCCGTCATAACGCTTGCCCGTGCGATAAACTTTTTGGAAATCTTTGCTTCCGCGCAGATATGCCGTCATGAACTACAACACGTTTAGTAGTGAGAAGGGCTCAAACGTCGCCGCCCTTTTGAGCGCCGTCGCTTAAGAACAAGTCTGCCGGCCTTTGTTGCCATTCTTGCTCGGAACCCATGTGTTTTAGCTCGACGCCGGTTGTTAGGCTGAAAAGTTCGCTTAGACATAGCTGGAATTCTCCCGTAAAAAGAAAACCGTAAGACTAGCCGTCACCGGACCTTCTGTCAAGAAAGCCGCTCTCGAACAGGGGCTGAAGTGGTCGCTCCGACTTGGCTTGGAAAATGTTTTGAGCCTGAGAAAATCCAGAGAACTGCGGCGAGGAATCGACTAAACTTTCGTTTAATCTTTGTCGACCGGCGACTCGGAGGGCGCTTCTTGCCGCCCGATTTGGGACGTAAAAGCTCTAAAGTGTTTTATATTTTGACTTTCTTTGCACAGACAGAAACTGTGTGTTAGTCTCCGCTGACGTTCAACTCCACTCCCTGTAAGTGGTTGATAAATATAAGCTTAAAGCTTTACTTTAAGGCGCGGGCTTTTCCACAAAGCTGAGGAAAACCCTGTGAATAACTCTTTGATTGTCGTCGATCGAAGGAGCAGCCGTTGGCGCGGGTAAGATCAGGCAATGCTGTATTTCCGGCGTCCTCCCTGCGTGAGTTTCCACCGCGCGAAGGTGCGTTTTTATTTTTGAGATCCAATTGAGTGGTGATGATGAGTCAGGTAGAAAGTAATCTTTGGGATAATGTTCTTCGCGCCATCAAAAGCAAACTCCAGGTTGAGAGTTTTGAAACGTGGTTCAAGCCAATTAGTTTTGAGGGCATTGATAACACGCGGCGGCTTGTTCGACTGCGCGCGCCTAATCAGGCGGTGCGGGATTGGGTCAAAGTTAACTATGCAAATTTGATGGACCAGTCTCTGGTCGAATTTAGTTTAGCTGGTTACTCAGTGGACTGGGTTCTTCCGGAGGAAAGTCAAAAAACCGATCGGTCTTCACCACAACAGACGTCTTCGGCGGGATCGCACCGCGTTTCCGCTTCTGCTCGCGAGATGCCGTCGCCTTTTTCTCAAAGTGTTGGAACAGCGCTGGCGCCGGCGAAACAAGTCGCATTCGATCCCGCGCTCAACTCAAAATACACGTTTGACAGTTTTGTGGTTGGCTCCTGCAACCAATTCGCGCACGCGGCAGCGCTTGCGGTTGCCGAGGCTCCGGGAAAAACCTACAACCCGCTTTATTTATACGGTGGCGTGGGGCTGGGCAAGACACATTTGATGCATGCTTGCGGTCACGCAATAAAGCAGCGAAACCCACACCTGAAGCTCTCTTATTTGTCCTCTGAGCGTTTCATGAACGAACTGATCAACGCCATTCGTTACGACAAGACGCAGGGCTTCAGAGAAAAGTATCGATCGGTTGATGTGTTACTCATCGACGATATTCAGTTCATGGCCGGCAAGGAACGCACTCAGGAAGAGTTTTTCCACACCTTCAATACTCTTTATGAGCAACAGAAGCAGATTGTGATCAGCTCCGACTGTCCGCCTCGTGAAATTCCGACTCTGGAGGAGCGGCTACACTCCAGGTTTGAGTGGGGACTCATCGCCGACTTGGAGCCTCCCGATCTTGAGACCAAGGTCGCCATTCTTAAGCGCAAAGCGGAGACGATTGGATTCGTCATTCCAGACGATGTGGCTTTGTATATCGGCAGCCGAGTTAAAAACAACGTAAGAGAGTTGGAGGGATCCTTGATTAGGCTGGTCGCGATTTCATCATTGCGCGGGATTCCGATCTCGAAAGATCTGGCCAGGGATGCCATCCGAAACATCGCGAGCGAGGAGGGGTCGGGGATCATCACTATCGCACAAATCCAGAAGGCCGTTGCTGCCAACTACAAACTAACAGTGGATCAGTTGGTAGCTCGGAATAATGCTCGGCAGTTTTCTTTCCCTCGTCAGATCGCGATGTATCTTTGCAAAAAGCTAACAAAACACAGCTATCCGGAGATAGGCCGGGCCTTCGGCGGAAAGCATCACACGACGGTCATACACTCTTTCGAGAAGATCCAATCGCTGTCCGCTGACGACCCTGGCCTCCAGCGATTATTGCTTGATCTATCAGAGGCCCTACAAAAGTAAGCAGAGATTTCCACAAAGATTTGCAAGCTACTTCTTTCAGAAAGTCCGCGAAAGACTGTGCTTCTGAAAAGTATCCACAAGGTGTTTGGAAGTGAGCGTGTGAAAGACTAGAATGGTAACCACCACTAAAGTGTTTTTGACAGACAGGGTGTTATTAGCAATCGAATTTGCACTGTGGAATTAACAGGCTGCATAGCGGTTTCTGATTGCTGTTTCCTGGTTTTTCCACAAATCAACAGGACCTACTACTACTGCTAGAAATAAATAAACGTTTATGTTAGTTAGAAGCAGAAAGTGACGAGGGAAATATTATGGCTTTGAGTGAAGGCGCTAAGCTTAAGGAGTCGAACATGCAATTTGTTGTCAGCAAGCAAAACCTCCAGAGGGAACTGGCGTTTGTCCAGGGAGTGGTTGAGAAGAAGAATACAATTCCCGTTCTCTCCAACATCCTGATCGAATCTGTTGGCGAGAATACGATTCGACTCACTGGCACAGACCTCGATGTAACGGTTCGTTGCGACATGGATGCCGAAGATATTTCCACGCCCGGTTCCATTTGTGTGCAGGCCAGGAAACTTTTTGAAATAGCCAGATTACTGCCAGACGCGCCGGTTAGTTTTAAGAAAGAAGACAACGACTGGGTAACCGTAACTTGCGATAAGACGCGCTTCAAGATGGTCGGTATCGCTCGCGATGCGTTTCCCGAAGTGCCGTCGTTCAAGTCAGCGCCAATCAAGCTTCCGGCCGACACGATCAAGACATTTATCGATAGAACTATTTTTGCGATTACCCAGGAAGAGTCGCGCTACACGCTTTCGGGAGCGAAGTTCATTTTGGACGATACGGGCGCAAAGATGGTTACCACGGACGGTCACCGCCTGGCTTACGTGGAACGAAAAGGTGTCTCCAAAAACGGCAGCGACGTCATCGACACACTGATTCCTCGCAAAACGCTGGCAGAATTGACAAAACTGACGGCCGGTTATGAGGGTGAGATCAATTTAGGGATGGACGACAACCACATCTTCTTTGAAGTTGGTCCCCGGCTTCTGGTTTCACGCATGCTCCATGGGCAGTTTCCCAACTACGACATGGTGATGCCAAAGAACAACGACAAGTCGGTTCAATTTGATGGCGCTCTGCTGAATGCTGCTATTCGACGAGTGGCTTTGATGGCCGATGAACGCTCACACGCAGTTCGCTTTCATCTCGAGCCTAATCAGTTGGTCATTAGTTCGCAAAACGCCGAGGAAGGCGAAGCACGCGAAACTATTCAGACTGACTACAGCGGCGAGGAAACAGACATCGGCTTCAACGCGCAGTATCTCCAGGACTTTTTGAACGTGATCGGAGACGGCGCCGTGGCCTTTGAATTCAAGGACGGAAACTCTCAAGCGCAGCTTCGACCGGCAGAAGGCGGTGAATATGAATACAAGTATGTCGTCATGCCGATGCGACTCTGAACTCTGGTGGGTTTAATCGTTGTCATCAAGGAAGCGCTCATCTTGTCAAGGAAGAGCGCTTCTGTTTTTGTGAGAGAGGTCTGCGAGAAGGGCATCGGATCTCAACACGTATGCTAAAATCTCACGATGATTTTGGATTTTGTCGAAGTAAATAATTTTAGAAATCTGAGCGGCAAAATCTTTTGGGGACCGGGCCTGAACATCATCCACGGTAACAACGGCCAGGGAAAAACAAACTGGCTCGAAGCCATCCACACGCTCTCCAGAACTAAATCGTTTCGCACCCAACGTCTCCAGGAATCGATCCTCTTTGGACAAGAAACTGCGTCTGTCGCGGGTCAGGTCTCAACTGGAAACGGTCTCCGGAGAGACTTGCGCATAACGCTGAAAGACAACACCAAGTCGATCTGGGTCAACGGAAAGCGGGAACAACTCGCGCGATATCTTGGACTGCTCCAGGTGTTTGCTTTCACCGCGGATCAACTCGAGGTGGTGCGCGGAATGCCGGAAGCTCGAAGGCACTTCCTCGATCGCGGCATTGCTTCGTTGCGGCCCGCATACGTGCAAACAGTCTCTGACTACAACAAGGTAATCAAACAAAAGAACCGGATCCTCCAGGATGCATCTGAGCGTGAGTTGCGCCTGGAGGAAACGGAAAATCTGATCGCGGCTTGGAATGAACAAGTCGCAACTTTGGGCACGGAGATTCACAAAGCTCGCGTCGACTACACCGGGCGTCTAAACGGCGCGCTCGAGCGAAAATTGTTTGAGCCGGCAGAGCTTCAGATTCGTTACGTCTCATCGCTGGAAGGCAAGGGCGACCTGAATGATTACGACGCCCTTTTGCGAGAGCGCATGAAGCTCAGGCTGCCGGCGGAAGTGGCGGCGGGCCGGGCCCTGATTGGACCGCACCGAGACGACCTGGGCATTCATTTGGAAGGCCGGGAAATGCGCGTTTACGGCAGTTCCGGGCAGCAGCGTAGTGCCTTGTTATTATTAGACTTAGCGGCAATTTCAGTGTATAATTCCTGGCACGATGATTATCCACTTTTCCTGGTCGATGACGTCGATGCGGAGTTGGATGAAAAAAGGATAAAACGTCTCTTGGAGTATCTTGAAGGCCGCACTCAGACATTCATTACGACCTCGAAAAGAAGCCACGTTGAAGGGTTCCTTTCCAAAGCAAACGTACATGAGATTGTGCAAGGCGAGACCGTCTCAGCCGCAGTGAAAGATAAGACTTTTTCAGCAACTACGGAGGTGTTTGAGAGTGTCCAATGAGGCCCAACTGAAAGTGCGCGGATTATCGTTTAGCAAGAATTAATTTTTGGCTTACGAGAAATTAAGGAGAACGTATTGGCGACAGCGGGAACAACAGTTACAAGCAAGAAGCACCAGGCTTACGATTCAACCTCCATCGCAGTTCTGGAAGGCCGGGAGGCCGTGCGCAAACGGCCGGCGATGTACATCGGCTCGACCGGAGAATTGGGTCTGCATCACCTCGTTTACGAGGTAGTGGACAACTCCATCGATGAGGCACTGGCCGGTTATTGCGACACGGTGGAAGTCACAATCCATCTCGACAATTCGATCACCGTGATCGATAACGGGCGCGGTATTCCGGTCGATGAAATGAAGAAGGAACGAAAGTCGGCGGCGGAAGTCGTGATGACAAAGCTCCACGCCGGCGGAAAGTTTGATTCCAACGCTTACAAAGTTTCCGGCGGCCTGCACGGCGTTGGCGTTTCCGTGGTCAACTTCCTTTCCGAGACTTTACATCTCGAGATTTGGCGCGACTCCAAGACTTACGAACAAGACTATGTTCGCGGGATTGCCGTTGCCCGTCTGCAGCAGACCGGCAAAACCAGGAGGCGCGGCACCAAGATCACTTTCAAACCGGACGCTCAAATTTTTGATCACACGGTCTTCAGTTTCGACAAACTTTCAGAGCGATTGAGAGAAAAGGCTTTTCTCAACAAGGGCATTCGCATCACCATCAAAGACGAGCGCGAAGAGCCTGAGCGTTCGCACGAGTTCTATTACAAGGGCGGCATCGCCGAGTTTGTCAAACATCTTAATAAGAACAAGACCACGCTTCACGACAAGCCGCTCTACTTTGAGAAGGAAGGCGATGCTTTATCGATTGAGGTGGCGATTCAATACAACGACGGTTACGACGAAAAGGTCTATTCATTCGCCAACAACATCAACACAGTAGATGGAGGCACTCACCTTTCGGGATTTCGTTCGGCGTTTACGCGGACCATCAATGCTTACGCGCAGTCGTCCGGCCTGGCGAAAAACTTCAAGAGCTCGCTGACTGGCGATGATGTCCGGGAGGGTTTGGTCGCAGTCATCTCGGTGAAGTTGCCGCAGCCTCAGTTTGAAGGACAGACGAAGGGCAAATTAAATTCCGACGTGAAAGGCGCGGTCGAGTCGTTCCTGAATGAGCGCCTGACTGAATACCTGGAACAGAACCCGACCGTGGCGCGCAAGATTGTCGGCAAGTCTGTCGATGCCGCGCGAGCCCGCGAAGCCGCGAGAAAAGCCCGAGAAATCGTGCGCAAGGGCGCCTTGAGCGGGTCGATGCTTCCCGGAAAACTTTCTGATTGTCAGGAGCGCGATCCGGAAAAATCAGAGATTTATATCGTTGAGGGCGACTCCGCCGGTGGGTCAGCCAAGCAGGGTAGGGATCGGAAAAACCAGGCGATTCTGCCGATAAAAGGCAAGATTCTAAACGTCGAAAAGGCGCGCCAGGACAAGGTTCTTTCGCACACTGAAATCAGGGCGCTGATCACGGCGTTGGGTACCGGTATTGGTAAAGACGATTTCGACATCTCCAAGCTGCGCTACCACAAGATCATCCTGATGACGGACGCCGATGTCGATGGTTCCCACATCCGCACGCTGCTGCTGACTTTTTTCTTTCGGCAAATGTATGAATTGGTCAGACAGGGTTTTGTGTACATCGCGCAGCCGCCTCTGTTCAAGGTGAAGCGCGGGAAGAAGGAAGAGTACATCAAAGACGAAAGCGCGATGGTGAGTTACCTAATGAACCAAGCGACGACCGACATGACCGTCAAGTTGGCGGGGGCCAAGGAAGAAATTGCGGGACGGGAGTTGGCCAAGTGGCTCGAGATGCTGGTTGAATTCAAACACTATTGCGAGCGCGCCACACGCCGGCTCGTGGGCGACGCACATTTGCTCGAGATTCTGTTGGAGGCTTTTGCCGGCAAGAAGGGTGTGCTGCGAAAAGAGGGCAGCACCTTACGCAAGGCTTTTCAGGATGAAGAGCTGTTGGCGAAAGTTGAAGGCGTGCTCGATAAGAAGGGTTACAAGACTGATCTATCAGCGGACGAAGAACACGGTTTGTGGAAGATAAAGACCACCACTGTTTCAGGTGTGAATGTCGACATTGATTGGAACTTTGCCAGCCTGGTAGAGTTTCAGAAAGCAATCGAACTCTTCACCCGGCTCGAAGAAAAATTCGCGCCGCCTTTCGTGATTGGCGAAAACGGCACCAAAGAAGAAATAGCTTCACGCGAAGCGCTGTTGGAACGAGTGCTGACTGCGGCTAAGAAAGATCTCACTATCCAGCGCTATAAAGGTCTGGGCGAAATGAATCCGGAACAACTCTGGGAAACGACAATGGATCCCACCAATCGCACATTGTTAAAGGTGCGTAGCGACGATAGCCTTGAGACCGAGAATCTCTTCACGGTGCTGATGGGCGACGCAGTAGAGCCGCGGCGCAAATTCATCGAAGAGAACGCACTCGACGTTCGCAACCTGGACGTTTAAGAGTTAATCGAACCGCCAAGACGCCAAGAGCGCCAAGAATCAAGAAGAAAAAAACTCGGCGGAACGTTTAGAGTTGGGACTTGTCCCAACGGCGGGGCGGACAAGTCCGCTTTCTAAACGGTCGGCGACTTTTCTTGGCGACCTTGGCGGTTAGTTTGAGATTCTACTGTTCGCGAAAACGTTCTACGCGAAAGCGCGAAAGCTTTAGCGGTGTTCCCGGCGTGATGCCCGCCTTGCGCGTAGCAATGTCCACCTGTTCTTTCACTGTCTCAACTCCAGCAATGTCCGGCAACAACAAGCCCCGCAACTTCCCCGACTCGTCCTCGACGATCACGCCGTAAATTTTCGGATCAAGATCCTCGAAGGCGGCTGCTTCCGACGCTCCCAGAATATCAACCGAATAATGCAACTGGGGGAGTTCGCTCGCCGCGACCGGGTCGAATCGCGGATCGCGCGTGGCGGCGTTAATTGCGTTGGCGATTAATTCTTCCGCCAGGTTCTGCTTTATGGCTTCAATCGTCCCAATGCAGCCACGCAGATCGCCGGCGCCGGTTTTGATCGAAACGAAACAGCCCGCGCGCGTCGATTGAAGCGTGGAAACGTTTTCCGGAGCGCAGACTCGTTTTCCGGTAAGCACGAAAGTCTCAACAGCCAGCCGAGCCAGCGCCGGCAAGTCCGTCGCGGTGATCGAGTCGGCAGCGATGAAGCTGGACCGATCCGCTACTGTCTTTGCGGCCGCAGCCCTGGTGTTGGTCAATTGCGCCACCAGGTAGCCGACTCCAAAGGGCGCTTCGTAATGCAGCACCTCGCAAGCCCTGGGTAATCCTGCGGTGGCGCCAAACGCGACCAGCATCGAGCGATAGCCACACTCTCCCGCGGTGCGCCGCAGATCCTGATCGATCTCGATGATCCGATCAGGCGAGTTGTGATGAAGCGCGTCCACTACCTCTTCATCAAAACGGTGGGCGGCAGGGTTGTAGCCGGCGGGCGCCTTCGGTTTCAAGCGATGGCTCAAATCTCCACTAGCGACAAATGCAACGGAACGTCCCAGCGTATCGCTCGCTTTTCTAATGCAACTGCCAAACTTCAAGTGGTCTTCATTGGAAAGAAAGCTGTAGCCCAACGCGACCACTCGACCGCGCCAGCCATTGCGATCGAGAAAATAAAGAGGAACAGAGGAGCCGTGGTCCAGCGGGTAGTCTGTGAGACTCATGACTTCGTAATCATCCGCGGCCGCGGTCCGGGTTATAGCCTTGAGTAGCGCTTCGTCGAGAGGAAACTCGATTTGTGCGTCAGGCGCGCGAAAGTTTGCAAAGTCTCCGTAGAGTTGAGGCGTGTTGTAAGCGACGAAAGCCTGCGCGTCGAGCGGAGCGTGAGGCGAAATGAGCACTACGGTCTCCGCGCCGCTCAGAATGATGCGCCGCGTCAATTCCGCCATTGCGGCAATGGATTCTCGCACCTCGACCACGGCTTGACCGCCGACTTCGGGAACCATAATCGGCGGGTGGGGAGCGATGCCAGAAAAAACAATGGCGCTCTCAATTCCCATGGTGTTTCCTATTCTCCTTTACCAGGGATGGAAAACCAGGACTGGAAAAACTCGTAACGCAAACTGTTAGTTTGCATTCCAGCGCGAGGCCCGAACGTCCGGTCAAAAGCTAATTGTCAGGGAACGACCGAATTTTACCATGAATTGCGCTTCTGATCGGAAGACTACTAATATGAGCCAAAGGCTTGAGTGATTTGAAACTGATGAGCAGCGAAGAGTTTGATGTGTTGATTGTGGGCGCCGGCCCGGCCGGCTCTTTCGCGGCCGAACGACTCGCGCAAGGCGGCGCGCGTGTCGCGCTGTTTGATGGCCGGCCGGAAGGTGAACCAAAAGCCTGCGGCGGCGGTGTGACCGCGAAGGCGCTCAAGGCCTGGCCACATCTGCTCGGCGCTGTCGGGCGCACAGTTAATGAATTGGAGATGTATTCACCTTCGGGCAAGCGTCTACATTTGCAGCTCGACGAACCTTTCGCAATTTATTCACGAGTGGCTTTTGATTCTTATCTGCGGGATCGTGCCGTAGACGCCGGCGCGAATGTGTTCTTCGAAAAAATCTCGGCGCGAGGAATAACGAGAGTTGAGAAGAAACATTCCGGCGAGCAAGAGCAATCGAATTGGAAACTACGCAGCGCGAGCGGCGGGGAGTGGTTAGGCAAAATGCTGGTGGGCGCGGACGGCGCCAACAGCGCTGTTGGAAAGATGCTGGCCGGTTCATTGCCGCCGTGCGAGATGGAGGTAGCGTTCGGTTACCGCGCCCCGCTTCCAGAAAGGGGAGACGCGAACACCGTAGTAGCGTTTTTGCCTGAATGGGATGGGTATGCTTGGGCGTTTCCTCGTCTCGATCATATTTCATTCGGAATAGCCACCTCACAAGAGACGTTCGATCATGACCACCTAGACCGACTTCTGTGGAACTTCATTGATCGGTATTACCGTTGTGATTTAGGCAAGGGCCCTCTTATCCGGCCCTCTGAACCCGAATTGGAAACCATTAGGTCGTTACTTCCCATGGAAATTGAACGCTATGCCGCTCGCATTCCAAAGCTGAGAGAGGGAACGCTAATGGAGAGAAAGACCGTTGGTCGCGATTGGGCCCTTATCGGTGACGCGGCCGGTTTTGCGGATGCGGTAACTGGCGAGGGAATCTACTATGCGCTGCGATCAGCAGAATTGTTCGCCGAGATGTATTTGAAAGGTTACCCCGAAAACTACGATAGAGCTTGGCGCCGGGATTTTGGCGGAGATCTTGCGCGTGCCTCAAAACTTAGAAGTCACTTCTACGGAACATTTTTAGGTAGTCCGTTCACCAACAGGATGATCGAATTCGCGATCTTTCATAAAGGCGTCAGACGAACACTAGCGGAACTTGTTCTGGGGAATCAGGGCTACATGACTTTGAAAAAGACACTCCTAACCCGCGCTTTTCTTCCTTTTGGCTAGTCTAGGATAGTCCGAATCTTTTGGCTGCAAGGCCCCCCACGAATGCCAGTATCGGCACTCCTAAAGAGGAGGCGTACTTAAGCCAAGCCTCAACATCTATGGCATTGTCCCGCGAGCCTGACAGGTAATTGTAGAGATTGATATGGTCCAACAACCGTTTGTACTCCGAGGCGGTCAATTGCTCGATGCGAACTTCATAAGAGGTTATCAGAGTCTGAAGATGTTCAAGTTGTCGCTTCTTCTCTCTCCTTATTACTTGAGTTAAGTAGCGATGGGGAAATAGAAAGGTGTACGACAGAACGACAAGGCCGATTGCAAGCCATCCCCCAGCAACCAAGGCCGTATTCCTTGATTCGAACGGCCGTAATAAAAACAAACCACAAATGCCTAACAGTACTATCAAAGCATCAGCCATCGACAACTTTGTAAAGAACGCAGACGCCTCGCTTATCCAGGGAGAATCCGCAGGCTTGAACCAGAAGAGCTCCAATCGCTGCTTGCTGATTTCTCTTGCTAACGTGGGGATCACAACCGCACAGTAGGCACCTTGCCCGACCCCAACCAAGCAAAGGAATACCAAAACATAGCTGCCGACCTTGAAGTTGGCCGATCTTGCTTGCACGAGGAAGAATATCGACAACGTACCAAGTATCGCGACGGCGAAAGACACTGTCAGCTGCTTCTCTAGCGACATCCACTTGTGAAGCCACCTATTCAAACTAATTATAGCGCTATTGTCAGTAACATAAGATGTGAGGTTTCTGGGGAAATCGTTCAGCGAAGAAGAGAAAGTGTGGTGATCAAGAAACTTAATGATTCCGAAAGAGAACGCCGTGAGAAAACTAGCAAGAGCGGAGTATGTGAGTTTTGGCAAGGAATGATTAGATAAAAGACTAATGAGGGTCGTGATGATAAATAACGCTACCGCCAGGAGAAATGTCACTAGGGAGATGGCTCGAACTGACTCATGAAATCCTAGTTTCTCAATGCACCATTCGATGATGATATTCGACAAAAGGCGTCGGCGTTTCGTTTTGACTTCGTTCTCAAATTCGTCCTTAAGGCAAAGACTTATCCAACCCGTCTGACTTGTCGAGATATCATAGTCGAGATCTGAAGGCATAAGACTTTTACCTTTTCGAAAAGCCTTTGGACGGCTGAGACTCGTTTAAATCTACGGCGCAATATGGCGCAAAAAATGCACTTGCGCAATGCTAACAGGACTCCGGGCACCAGTTAGGAATTATCGAATTCGCGGTGACAGTTACTTCAGCCGTTTTGGGAAACTCATTGAGGTCAATCTGAGCGTCTCCACTTAGAAGAAATTAGCAACCGATTACAAGAGTTACTGATTAAGGAGCCAGGCGGCTGATGGTCCAGGTTCCATCTGGTTTACGCTCATAAAGGATGCGATCGTGCAGGCGGCCGGGGCGTCCTTTCCAAAACTCAATACGCTCCGGCACGAGGCGATAGCCGCCCCAATGTGCCGGGCGATCAATTTCGCGATCGCGGTAAAGTTCCTCTAGTTCGCGGGCGCGCTTCTGCAATATTTCTCGCGAGGATATTACGTCGCTCTGCGGCGAGGCCAGCGCGCCGATCTGGCTTTCGCGCGGGCGCGTCTTGAAATAAGCGTCAGACTCCTCAGCCGACGTTCGTTCCACTTTGCCTTCGATGCGTACTTGTCGTTCTAGTTGCGGCCAGTAAAAAACCAGCGCGGCTTGTTGGTTATCATCCAGCTCCCGGGCCTTCGCGCTGTTGTAGTTTGTGTAGAAAACAAAACCACGTTCATCTGCCTCCTTCAGCAACACGACACGCGCCGACGACTTTCCATCCGACGTCGAGGTTGCCAGCGTCATCGCTTCGGGCAAATGAATATCAGTCGCTTGCGCTTCTTCCAACCAACGCTCGAAGAGCGGCAGCGGATCGCGGTCGACAGTGTTTTCGTCGAGCTCGTAAATGGAAATTTGATCTCGTTTGTCAGCCATGATTTTGATCGTAGTCTTCTCCCCTCCCCACAAGTGGGGAGGGGAAAAAGGGGTGGGGTCCCACTGGCGTAACCTCTCCCCTAACCCCTCTCCGCTCGCGGAGAGGGGAACCCAGGATCCGCCCTACTCATCCGATGCTTTCGTCATTCGACTCTTGTGTACGGCGCCAGTCGGTTGCGCAGCTCATCAGGAATCGGCACCGTCTCAAATGTGTCGCGGCGCACTGAGGCAAGCACAAAGTGTGCGTGGGCTATTAGAAGATCCTCGCCTTTGCGCCGGACTTCAAAATTCAAATGCATCGACGAATTGCCGAAGCGGCCGACATAGACTGAGACTTCCAGCAAGTCGTCAAGCCGCGCGGCGTGATGGAAGTCGCATTCGAGATGAACGCGCGGCAGCCACACGTCAAGCTCGTCAAACATAACGCTGTAGGGCAAACCTACCGCACGAAATAATTCCGTCTCGGCGAATTCAAAGAAGCGTATGTAGGCGCCGTAGAAAATTATGCCCGCGGCATCCACGTCGCCCCAGCGGACGCGCTCTTCGATGGTGTACTTTTTTGGTTCCGGCATTTTCGAAATCCGAGAATCTGAGATCTGAAATTTGAGATCTCAAACCCGGTCGCTACGGATCCCGGTCCCGACCCGCTCACCAGGCCACCCGCTCACGCAGGTGATTCTGACCTCCGGTTCTGAGTGGCTGCCGCGACGGCGGAGATAAACTCCCCCAGCTCGATCGGCTTGGATAGATAGTGTTGATAGCCGGCCGCAAGCGCGCGTTCTTTGTCCTCTTCCTTTGCGTACGCGGTGATCGCGATAGCCGGAATTCCTGGTTCGATAGCCAGCGCCAGCACTTTCCGAATCAGGTCGTATCCGTCCTCACCCGGCATGGCGATATCAGAAATCAATACATCCGGCCTGAAAAACTTTAGCGCCCTCATCGCCTCAGCCGCGGACGACGCCGTCGTGACCCGGGCGCTTCGCTGCGTGAGCGCGGCGCTGAGCAGTTCCAAAGTGTCGTCATCGTCGTCAACAATTAACACGTGCAGGCCAGACAAAACCTGCTGTGACTGCAAACGCGCCTTACTCTCCGCTTCGGCCGCAATGCTTGCGCTCAGCGATGTCTCCGGCGACTCCACGACCAAGCCGACCAACGGCAACCGGACGGTAAACGTGGCGCCCTGTCCTTCACCACCGCTCCTCGCCTCGATCGCGCCGCCGTGAATTTCCACCAGGTGCCGCGCGATGGCCAGTCCCAAACCCAGTCCACCGTGTTGCCGCGTGGAGGTGCTGTCAGCCTGGCGAAATCGATCAAACACAAACGGCAGAAACTCCGCGCTGATGCCTTGCCCGGTATCGGTGAACACGATCTCGACTTCCGAATTCACCTTGCGAAGTCGAACAGTAACTCTGCCGCCTGCCGGCGTAAACTTGACGGCGTTTGAAAGCAGATTCCAAAAGACCTGTTGCAAACGATTCAAATCACCGGGCACGGCGGTGGGCTCCGGTTCGAAGTCGACTTCAATCTGAATACCCTTCGCCTCTGCCGTGGGCCGCACCACGTTTATTGCCGACTCCAACACCGGCGCGAGCTCGATCGGGTGCAGCTCGAGGTACAGGTTGCCGGTGATGATCCGCGAGACGTCAAGAATGTCGTCGATGATTTGAGCCTGGGCCTTGGCGTTTCGTTTGATAGTCTCAATAGCGCGCGCGGCCATGTCGCTTTCCAATGAACCTCCCTGAAGCATGCGCGACCAACCAAGGATTGCGGTTAGCGGCGTGCGCAGTTCATGAGAGACGGTGGCCAGGAACTCGTCTTTCAGGCGATTCGATTCTTCGGCACTGGCTCGCGCGGTACTTTCGCGTTCGAGGAGTCGAACATTTTCAATTGCTACGGCAGTGAGGTTTGCGGCCATGCGCATGGCGGTCGCGTGTTCCTCACCGTAAGCCGCTTTTTCATATGACTGCACTTCGATCGTGCCGACGATCCGGCCCATCACCGCCATGGGCGCGGAAAGTGAAGACTGCGGCCTCAGTCCGTTATCAGGACCAACCAGCACCGCCGGATGGCCCAGCGTTGCGGTCATGTAATCGTTAGTGATGATCACCTGGTTCGTTCTGACGGCGCGACTGTTTGGACCAGCGGAGGTAACCGGCATTGGCGGCAGCTCTGAGGTATCGATCTCCGCGCCGTCGCCCCAGCCGTAACAGGCGGTGCGCAGGTCGCGGAGCGGATCGTAAAGAGAAACAAACAGTCCGTCGCAGGGAACCGACAGGAGCGTAAACTCTTTCAGCCCCCAAAAGATTACGTCCAGGTCCCGCGCCGTCCCCAACGTCTGGGCCAGCTTCGCGACTTTCTCCAGCAACCGCTCATACTCCGATAGCGCGCGCTGATCGGCGCGGCGCAACGCTTCCTCCGCCTGGCGGCGCGTAGTGATGTCGCGCGCCACGCCCTGCACGCCCGCCGGCTTTCCCTGATTGACGATCAATCGGCTGCTGATTTCCAACGTCAGGATGCGGCCATCTTTCGCAGGCACGTCCACTTCATAGTTGGTCCGCTCTTCGCCGGCGAGTTTGCGTTCAGTCATGCGGCGAGCGCTTTCGGTCGATTCCGGAGTGAGAAACTCAGACATGTTCTTGCCCATGAGTTCAGTTTGTGTGTAACCGGTCACCGACTCGACGGCCCGGTTAACCGAAGTCATGTTGCCCTCGAGGTCGAGCGTGAAGACTATGTCGTTCGCGTTTTCGACCAACTCGCGATAACGCTCCTCGCTTTCTTTGACCGCCGCTTCGGCGCGCTCACGCTCGTCGAGAATCTTTCGCACGGTTGCTTCCGACGCCCGCGTTTCTGCTTCCGAGCGTTCAGCCTTGGCGCGGGCGCGTGTTTGTGACCGGATGGCTGCGAAGAATAGAACACTGATGAAAATTCCTGAGACGAGGGTGTAGGGAGACCACGTCAGCCGGTAAGAAACAATAAAGGTGAAAAGCAGACCTGCGGCCAGGACCAGGAACGGGGTAAGCCGGCGTTCACGATAGAACTCGGATTTAGGTGCTGCGGAAACCATCAATTGCATTCAGCCGCCTAACGGCAACAGCATCGCGCACCGTGGCGGTTGGAGTTCCTTATGGGTTTGACTGGGGACACCGGCGTGACAATATCCCGGTCTGGGATGTCGGCCGTCAACGGACACGGCTGGTCCGTCGTCGCAGAAAATCTATTAGAACAAACTGTGAAAGGTTGTCGGGGTTTGCGAAGTAGGCCTTGCCGTTTG